>Ga0193699_10000874_pt1 | contig 12239 bp, 8 predicted proteins | sample L3c2metaG_FD_160095 | JGI IMG/M metagenome (GOLD analysis project Ga0193699, IMG submission 160095) | Soil microbial communities from a riparian zone of the East river system, Colorado, United States - L3c2 | ecosystem: Environmental > Terrestrial > Soil > Riparian zone | place: USA: East River... | reverse complement strand
AGCTCTTTGAGCGTGGGCACCTCGGAAAACGCCTGCGAGCGCTCTGCGCTCATCACGGCCAGCATGCGGAGCTTCCCGCTCTGGACGTACGGGGCCGCCGTCTGCAGCGACACGATCATGGCCTGCACGTGGCCGCCCACCAGGTCAGCCAGTGCGCCGCCCGATCCCTTGTACGGAACGTGCACGAGATCGATACGCGCGTCGAGCTTGAGCAGCTCCATGGCGAGGTGCTGCGGGCCCCCGTTTCCAGGAGAAGAGTAATAGAGCTTGCCCGGCTGGCCGCGCGCGAGATCGAGGAACTCGCGCATCGACCTGGCCGACAATCCTTGCGTGACGATCACCGCCATCGTGCTGGTGGCGAGCAATATGACCGGCGCAAAGCTCTTTACCGGATCGAAGGGGAGCTTCTGATTGATCGCGGGATTGGTGCCGAACGAGGTCGCGGTGCAAAGCAGCGTATAGCCGTCGGGCGCGGATTTCGCGACGAAGTCGGTTCCTATGTTGCCCGAAGCGCCCGCGCGGTTGTCGGTGACGACGCCGATCTTCCAGCGTTCGGCGAGTTTCGGTCCCAGGATCCGCGCGAGGATGTCGGCGCCCGTGCCCGGAGTATAGGGAACCACGATTTGGATCGTCCGAGCGGGCCACACACTTGCATCCTGCGCGAGCGAAGCGGCAGGCCCGAGGCTCAAAGCCAGTCCCAGCGCCTCCGCGGCACGACGGCATGCCCTCTGATGCGATGAGATCATCGGTGCGTTTCCTCCCGTGCGGCGACGTTCACGGATCCATTATGCCCAAGAGCCATGGGTTCCGTCTGCACCGCCTGGGAAAAACGAGGGCCGGAACGGTTTTCTTTCGGCCCCTCGCGTTGACCGGTCCCCCTGCGGGGAATTAGAATACGCGCCTTCCAATTTCTCCGGCAACACGCTCACCGGAGTCTCGAATCCCCGATAGCTCAGCTGGTAGAGCGACGGACTGTTAATCCGCAGGTCCCAGGTTCGAGCCCTGGTCGGGGAGCCAAATTCGATTGTGCGTGCCTGGACCGGCGAGGTAGACTGGCGCGGTATTCAACGAAAGGGAGTTCCAGGAAATGCGTATTCGCGGGCTTTTGATCGCTTCCGTTCTGTGCGCCGCAACCTGCGGCTGCGGGACGACACCTACAGGACCTAAAGCCACGGCGGCCGCTGAACCCAAAGCCGCGGCGCCCACTGAACCCAAAGCCGCGGCACAGCCGCGCAGCGAACCGGTCTACACGACCGGCAGCAGGTTGCCGTCGAACGGCCCTGGCGGTGCTCGCGGAATCAGCCGGGAGGGGTGGGAGGACGATCGCCGAAACGCTTCCGGGAACCAGCAAATTTTCAAGTAACGCAACCGACCGGGCTCAGCGTTCCTCCACGGAGCCGACGACGACCCGATCGCGTCCGGCGCCCTTGGCGGCGTACAGTGCCACGTCGGCCGTGCGCAGGAGGGCATCGGTGTCCTCGCCGTGATCCGGAAACAGCGCGATCCCCAACGAAGTCGTGATCTTGCCCAGAGGCGTTCCCGCGTGGCCGAGGGCGAGACGGGCGATCGCCAGCCGGATATCCTCGGCGCGCCGCAGGGCGGCATCGAGACCGGTGTCGGGCAGGATCAGCGCGAATTCCTCACCCCCGTAGCGACAGGCTATGTCGCTGCCGCGAACCTTGCCTTTGAGCAGCGCGGCGATCGCCTTGAGGACGATATCCCCGGCCTCGTGCCCGAAAGAGTCGTTGACCCGCTTGAAGTGATCCAGATCGATCAGCATGACCGCGAGCGGCGCCGCGCTGCGCCTGGACCGAGCCAGCTCGCGCGGAAGAAACTCGCTCAGATAGCGCCGGTTATACAGTCCGGTGAGCGGGTCGGAGATCGCTTGCTCATGAAGCTTCTGCTCGCGCTGCTGGAGCGCGAGGGCCATGTCGTCGAAGGCCTGCGCTAGCTGGCTCAGCTCTTCTCCGCCGTAGCGAACTCCCGTTCTGGCGTTCAGGTCGCCACCGCGCACCCTGTCGGCGGCCCGAAGCAGCGCCCTGACGTTGCGCAATACGAACCACTCGGTGCCGTACCAGACCCCGACCAGCAGAAACAGCGTGGCAAGGCTGATGCCCAGCAGATCCCGGACGAGCGCCCTGTTCGCCTCGGCGAACACCCGCCTGAGCGGCACGGTAACCAGGACGCGGAGCGGAAAAGCGCCGTCCGGGTTCTGGGTGACGACCTCGTGCGCCAGCAGCCAGTCGACTCCATCCTCTCCTTTGGCCTCGAGCACGCCTTCGCCGCCTCCGAGCACCGCCTCGATCACCTGCGGATTCCAGAGCTTTCCACCGATGCGCTCCGGCATCGCCGGCTGGCGCGCCAGGACGGTTCCCTTGACGTCGACGACGCTCAATATGCCTTCGGGCGGCAAGGGCGTCGCTTCCGCCATGCGGCCGAGATTCGCCAGGTCGAGCCCCGCGAAAGCGACGGCGTAGACCTTGTTATCCGCGTCTTTGACGGGAAATCCGAAATTGATTCCGGCCTGTCCGGTGACGCGACCGACCTGATATTCGCCGACCGCGAACCGGCCCGTCTCCTTCGCCAGCCGAAAGTACAGACGATCCCCGCTGTAGACCCTGTCCCGCCAACTCGCAGCATTGCAGAACAGCTGGCCGTCCGAACGAAAGAGACCCATCGAATGGTACGTTTCCCGGTTTTGCGCCAGCAAGCTCGCAAAGTACTCGGTGCAGCGCTTCCTGTCGTTCAGCAACGTGAAGAGAATCTGCGAAGAGGCGACCATCATCTGCCTGGCGCCCTCCACGACTTGCCACTGTTGCATTGCCGCCAACTTGACGAGCCGCCTGAGCTCCGCGCGCGCCTGGCTTTCCGTCGAAGCACGCCGCTCGATCGCGCTGTAAACCGTGAGCAGAAGCGCCGGCAAGGCGGCGAGAATCACCAGAGCGAGGATGCGAGCGCGGGTCTTCAATTTCGTCATTTTACGGGCCGACCGGCGCGGCCCTTATCCCGGATCCATGCCCCTCCTGCCGGGGCTGAACGCCAACTTTGTCACACATTCTCGACAGGGCCCTCGGAACCTCCTGAGCGGGACGGGGAAACCCCTGATAACCCTCGCGGACGACCCCTAATGACAATGGAATAAGACAGCTTCCGGCAATCGTGCATTTGGGAGTATAGTCCTCGCAAAGAATTCATAAAAACCCACGTTTCTTCAACACACCCTGAAAGGAAGGAAGTCATGAACGCACCGGTCGAATTAAAAGCGATAGAAGGGATGTTCAAACGGCAATACGAGCAGATCGAGGTCAGTTTCGATCCCGAGCACGCCATCGCGTGGACCTACATGAAGCCCTCGGGCGCGCCGTGTTTCAACCTAGGAATGCTCGAAGAGCTGCGTGCCCACGACAGCGCCATCGAATCCTGCGGCGGTCGAGTGCTGTACAAGGGAGACCTGCAGCAGATTCATTACTACGTCGGCGGATCGAGGATCGAGGGCATATTCAGCCTGGGAGGAAACCTCGCGAACCTGGTGCAGCTGATCAAGTCGGGCGACCGCGACACGCTCATGCAGTACGCCAAGCTTTGTGTCGACAACATGTACCAGCGGATCTGCAACTACAACAGCCCGATGATCACCATTTCGCTGGTGCAGGGCGAGGCCCTCGGCGGCGGGTTCGAAACCGCGCTGTGCTCGAACGTCATTGTCGCAGAGCGGCGCTCGCGCATGGGCCTGCCCGAAATCCTGTTCAATCTGTTTCCGGGCAACGGTGCCTACAGCCTGCTCGGCAGGCGCGTCGGGATGAAACGCGCCGAGGAGATGATACTCTCGGGACGCGTCTATACGGCCGAGGAACTGCACGAAGCGGGCGTGGTTGACGTGCTCGCAGAAGACGGTGCCGGCGAGGCGGCGGTGCGGGACTACATCCGGCGCAACGAGCGGCGCCGCAACGGCATGCAGGCCGTGTTCAGCTGCCGTCAGCATTTCCACCCCGTGACCTACGCTGAATTGCTCAACATCGCCAACATATGGGTCAATGCGGCGCTGCGCCTGGAAGAGAAAGATCTCAAGCTGATGAGCCGCCTGGCGCGCTCGCAGGCAAAGCTTGTCCCCGGCGGTGCGGCAGCGAGGCCGAATACGGTGGTGGAAATACCGGGGGAAATGCACTACGCGACCGCCTGAGCGCGGCTTCTGGATGTTCGCCCGAAGTGGGGCGCTCGCGCGCGTGAGCCATGAACTGCCGGGGTCGGGTCCGATCCGTCCCGACCGGTGCGTTAGGACGTGCCCCGGCGGGGCTCGCGCGGCGAGTCTGTTCCACAGATGGAGGGGGCGGGGCGGTGCCCGAAAGCGGTCGTACAGACCCGCCGCGTTAGTTGCGAAATGCCTTGAACAGAAGGCTCGCGTTGGTTCCACCAAATCCGAAACTGTTGGAAAGTATGGTGTCCAGTTCCGCGAACTTGGGGGTCGTCACGACCGCCAATCCCGCGAATTCCGGATCCAGTTCTTCGATGTTGATCGAAGGCGCGATGAAGTTATGCTCGAGCATGCCGACGCAAAAGATCGTCTCCAGTGCTCCGGCGGCTCCCAGGGGATGACCCGTCATCGATTTTGTCGATGAGAACGGCGGCGGTTTGCCGCCGAACACTTCCTTCATAGCCTCGACTTCAGCGACATCACCTTTGACAGTCGCCGTGCCGTGCGTGTTGATGGCACCGATTTCTCGAGGACTCATGCCACTGCCTACTATGGCGTTGCGCATGCATTTGGCGGCCTGCGTCCCGGTTGGCTCCGGCATTACCATGTCGAAACCATCCGAGCTTGTCCCGAACCCGACTATCTCGGCGCGCACTCGGGCCCCTCTCGCCACGGCCTGATCGAGAGCCTCGAGCACGACGATCCCCGCACCACCCCCGAGCACAAACCCGTCGCGGGCGACGTCATACGGGCGCGATGCCCGTTCCGGGTACTCGTTGAATTTCGTGGCGAGCGCGAATCGAAGGGCCTGAAAACCGGCGGCAATCAAAGGGTGCACTTCTTCCCCGCCCCCTGCGATGGCACGGTCGACGAGGCCGCAACGGATAAGCTCGTATGCCGTGCCGATGCTGTGCGAAGAGGTCGAACAGGCGGAGCTGATCGAATAACTGCGTCCGTGGACCTTGAGCAGGTTGGCCACCGCCGCGCTCGACGCGCTGGCCATGCTTTTCAGCACGACAAGCGGGCTGAGCTTCGCAATCTCCCCGGAATGGACCTGTCGCCCTCCCGTATAGATGGATTCCACGCTTCCGATTCCCGTACCGACGATGCACGCCGTTGCTTCGGACTGCACGTCGACCTCGGAGAGCCCCGAATCGCCGACGGCGTCGAGCGCGGCGAGGCAGCAGTATTTGGATGCTTCAGACATTGCGGGGCGCAGTTTTTTCGGGATGGAGGAGCCATTGAACTTGTCCTCTACATCCACGATCGCACCCGCCACCCGACTCTTCAGGCCCAAGCTCTCCCACTCCGGCATGGCGCGGAGGCCGCTTGCGCCTTTTTGAAGGGCCCTCACCACCTGGCCGTAATCGTGCCCAAGGCACGATACCAGACCGACTCCCGTGATTGCTACGCGCCGAGGAGTCATTGACTCAGACCGCGTCACGCCTGCCGATTCTGCCGCTTCCTGCCCTCGACCGCCCTGAAAAGATCGCCGATCGTCTGTATGCTGCCGAGTTCCTCATCGTCGATGTCGATCCCCAACTCATCCTCCAGCTCGGAAGCCAATGTGATCAAAATCAGTGAACTGATGTCCAGATCCTGTCGAAGGGACGTCGCGTCGTCGACGTCGGCCGCGGTGAGTTTCGCATCGGATGCTGCCAGAAGACGCTGAATTACTCGGTCGCGCAGTGGCAGGTCAGACATGGTTTCTCACGCTGCCGCTCATTCTTGACACATCCCCGCGCCTCAGCGGGCCGCGCTCTGGTTTTTCTTGAGATAATCGAGGAGCGAAGCGCGCGCCTGCTGGAATTGCTCCCGCACCACCTTTAAGACGCGTGGTCCGCTCGCCTGAAGCTCCGATGTCGTCTGACCGCTGATTCCTACGCACGTCCGGCATAGCTGCTCGGCGCCGAGCGTGACCGCCGAGCCCTTCATGGCATGCACGAGGTCCTTCAGCGTTTCGTATTGCTCCGCCGCCACTGCCGCGTCCATCTGCCGCAGCAGCGCCTCGCCGTCCTGGATGAATCCGTTGAGGAGTTCCGGCATGAAGCTGCTATCCGTGCTGATGAGCCCGAGCTCCGAGAGCGTCGCCGGATTGATCACCGCCTGGGTCTTCTCGCCGTCGTCTCCGGACACTGCCTGGGCGGTCGCGCGCTTCGCAATCAGGCTCGCGATGGTGTCAAGCAGGCGGCGAGCCTCGATCGGTTTGGAAAGGAAAGCATCGATCCCCGCGTCCTCGCATTCCTTGATCGTCTCCGGGGTGACGTCCGCCGAAAGCATGATGATCGGGACCTGTATCGCCTCCGGATCCATGAAACGGTAGGCCCGCGCTGCGTCCAGCCCGCCGAGCTCGGGCATGTTGAGGTCCATGATGACCACATCGAAGCGCTCGTTCTCAAGGACATCGAGCGCCTGCTCCCCGTCGTCCACGACCCGGACTCTGTGCCCGGCGCGCTCGAGTATCCCGACGATGACGCGCTGATTGACGGCGTTGTCTTCGGCTACCAGAATCTGATAGCGGCGCCGATTGGCGTCGCGGGTGGCGTAGTAGTCGCTGAGTGAAATGACGCCTTCCTGGGACCCCTGGATCGCAGTGGCCGCGTGGATGGCGTTAAAAAGAAGCCGCTTCTTGAACGGCATCTCCAGCACCGCCACGAAGCCGCCCGCAAGCGCTTCGGCGCTGCGAATCTGCGATACGCCGGGCGTGCACAGGACCGTCGGGGGCGCCTTCTGGGTGCGGCTGTTTCGCAGCCGCCCGAGAATTCGGTTCGGTTCGATCTGCGTGTCTTCGCGCACGAGCACCAAGTGGTAGGGATGCCCGAGGGAAAGCGCTTCGGCGAGGCGCGCGGCCGCCGCCTCGACGCCCGCCGCGCGCCCGGTGCGCGCCCCCCAGGTGGCGAGATCCTGCTCGAGCGCGCGCAGCTCCGCGTCGGCGAAACCGATCAGCATGATGCGGATATCGTTGAGCCGCAACGATGTTTCGGGTACCTGTCCCGCCATCTGCTTCTTGAAGGGCAGCTCAAACCAGAACGTGCTGCCCTTCCCGGGTGTGCTGATCAGGCCGATCTGCCCGCCCATCATCTCCACCAGCTGCTTCGAGATGGTAGTGCCGAGCCCGGTGCCGCCGTAGCGGCGCGTGGTCGAGTCGTCGGCCTGGACGAAACTCTCGAAAATGCGTTCCTGAGCTTCGGGCGCGATGCCTATCCCGGTATCCTCGATGGCCAATCTCAGCCGCACCGCATGCTCGCTCTCGCCCAGGTTCGAAACGGTCAGGGTGACGCTGCCGGACTGGGTGAACTTGACGCCGTTTCCGATGAGGTTGTAGAGGACCTGGCGCAGGTGATAGGGATCGCCGCGCAGCGCGTGCGGCACTTCCGGCATCACGTGGGTCCTGAACTGCAGCCCGCGGATCTCGGCCTGCGGCGCGAGCACTGCCGCAGTGCCGTTGATCAGGCTGTGCAGGTCGAAATCGGTTTCTTCGATATTGACCTTGCCGGCCTCGATCTTGGAAATATCGAGTACGTTCTCGATCAGCTTGAGCATGGAGTGCGATGCTTCGTGCATCGCCTTCACCATCTCGGCCTGCTCCGAGTTCAAGGGGGTGTCGCGCAGCAGGTCGTTCATCCCAACGATGGCGTTGAGAGGGGTGCGCATCTCATGGCTTACCGTGGAGAGGAAACGGCGCTTCGCCTGGTTCGCGGCCTCCTCACGGCGCAGCGAATCGAACAGGCGGGTCACGTGCCTGCCGACGTGGAGGGAAAGAAAAACCATGCCCACCATCAGACCGATGCCGAGCGTGCGGTTCTCTATCCAGTAATCGTTGAACGTAAGGACCACCGCCAAGCCGGCCGCGCTGAGTATGAGCGAGTTGTACAGGTAAGGCTTGCCGTAGCGGAACCCGTGCCCGAAGATGATCAACAGGTAGACGAGGTAGAGCGGTGCGCCGTACTCGCCCAGGTGATACATGAATGCCGTCGTCGACCCGATATCGAGAACAGCGGCGAAGACGCGACGCGCCGGCAGCGGTGCGGGGGACAGGTAGATCCAGCCGAACACCGCGGCGCACAGGGTCAAGTAGCAGACCATCGCCGCGACGAGCAGCAGATTTATTTCGCGGCCCCCGAAGGCCAGCGGGACGAGGTACATGAACAGCACGACCCCGACCAACAGCCGGAGGATCGCTTGCTGGTGCTCGGTGTCCGGGCGCGCGCTAAGGCGGGCCCGAAGCCCGGCCAGGATCGATTTCAGCCCCATCCGGCCTGATCCCGTGTCACTGCGCCAGGCGATCGGCAAACTGTTCGCCGATGGAAAGCACTTCTTCCCGGTTCCGCGCCAGGATTTCCACGAGTTGCGGATCAAAGTGCCTGCCGGCGTGCTCCTCCATGTACGCGAGCGCCTCTTCCACGGGCCAAGCCGGTTTGTAGGGGCGCACCGAAGTGAGCGCGTCGTAGACGTCCGCGATGGCGACGATTCGCGCTTCGAGCGGGATATGCTCGCCTCTGAGGCCCGTCGGGTAGCCGCTGCCGTCGTACTTCTCATGGTGGCCGAGCGCGATCACGGCGGCCATTTGCAGGTATCCGGAAGAGCTGTCCTTCAGCATGTCATAGCCGATGCGGGCGTGGGACTGCATGACTCGCAGGTCCTCGCCGTCCAGCCTTCCTGGATTCTGCAGGATCCGGTCCGGTATGCCGATTTTTCCGATATCGTGCATCGGCGCGGCGAGCTCGATCGCATCCTGTTCAGCCGAGGACAGCCCGACGCCTTTGGCGATCAGGGCGGAGTACTTGGCCATCCGCACCAGGTGCATCCCGGTCACCTTGTCGCGCTGCTCGGCGGCCTTCGCCAGCCGGAACAGCGTCTCGACTTCGCGCCGCCGCAACTCGCGGGTGGCCTCGTCGATTTTCTGCTCGAGAATCCGGGTCCGGTTTTTCTTGAGAATTTCATGCCGGCGCAGACTCAGGAGATTGCGGCAACGCGCCCCGCACTCCAGCCGGTCGATCGGGCGAATCAGGAAGTCGGTAGCCCCGGCCTCCAGGGCACGGTAGCGGACATCGCGATCGTTGACCACCGTGATGCATACGATAGGAACGTCCTCGTAGCCGAAAATGCGGCGCAAGCGCCGGATGACCTCGATTCCATCCAGGCTCGGCATCTTGTAATCGGTGAGCACCATGTCGACAGGATGCTTGCGCGCGTATTCGATGGCCTCCAAGGGGTCGGCGAACGTAGCGACCTCCAGACCCGCGTCGAGGCTCCTCATGATCTCGCTCAGCACGATGCGCCCTGTAGACTGGTCATCGATGACCAGGATCTTGAGCGGCGCGAGCTTGGCTTCGACCGAGTCGTGAACCAGCGTAAGCGGTCTAGACGACGTCGTGGTTTTCATGAGAATTTCCTTGCCCCGCCTTTGAACGGCGGCTCCCTGCTTGGCCCCCCCGGGGCTAGGCCGATTACACTATCCCAGCCTGCCTTCCGGGGTCTAGGCCCAATTACACTATATTTGGCGGGAAATTGCGAGAAGTCCCAGTTCGCTGCATTTCCCGGGACACGGCCTCGCCCCCCTAGGCCGCGCGCTGCTCCGGGGCGGCGAATACCGACTCCATTTCACGGCGAAGCCGCACCGCCTCGGCCCCTGCGTCGTAGGCGACGTCGGCCCAGCGCAGGGGCTGGCCGGCCTTGACCGGATTGACCAGCTTCAGCCCGTGCGCCAGGCCGAGAGGCAGCCCACCGAGCTCCAGGGAATCCGCAGCGGGCATGAGCCTGCCCACCACCATGTATCCGCCTTCACCGTCGAGAATCTCGCCGGCCCCGAGGTCGCGCTTGGCGCTCGCCACCGCATCGGCGCGAAAGCCGGTCGCGCAGCCGGTCGGCTCCCCGCGCAACCCGACCGAGGCCACAGAAATTCCGACCTCGAGCCCGATCAGGTGCCAGCGCTTGTACATCGACGCATAGCGCCCCGAAGGGTCGGTTCGCACGCCGTATTCCATGAAGCATCGCCGGATGTAATCGGACTCGCCCTCGAACACGACCCACACGCCGAAGCGGATGTCGTAAGGAATCGCCCGCCCGTCGCGATCGAGCGAGGACACGACTTCGACCTGCCCCTTGTGATGCAGCTGCCCGCCTTCGGCCTCCGGCCGCATTACCAGCGGCAGGTCTTCTATCGACGCGGGCGGATACGCGAGTCCCCCCGGCGCCGGCGTCAGCCCGGTCGCATTGCACACCGCGGCAGCTTCGATCGCCGGCTTCGAACCGTCGAGAAAGGAATTGAACATCTTCGGGTTGAGCCCACCCACGCGGGCCTGCTCGGGGGTGAGGCCGTAGTAGCCCCACACGGTTTCGGGCGTGGACTGCGCAAAGTGCGGCAGCCATTTGTGGCCGCGCCCGGCGGCGACTACCGGGAATCCCGCCGCGCGCGCCCAATCGACGAGGTCGCAGATGATCGCGGGCTGATCACCATAGGCGAGGCTGTACACGACGCCTGCCTCCTTGGCTCTTTTCGCGAGCAACGGCCCGCAAAAAGCATCCGCTTCGACCGTTACCATCACCACGTGCTTGCCGTTTCGAAAGGCAGCGAGCGCGTGCTCGACTGCCGCGATCGGATTGCCCGTGGCTTCGACGACGATCTCTACGGCCGGGTGCGCGACGAGCGCACGCCAGTCCTCCGATATATGCGTCCGCCGCTCCTTCAGCGCCGCATCCAAGGACGCGGCGGAGTAGTGCTCCTGCCTCCAACCCACGCGCTCCAGGCTGGCCCGCGCATTCGCCGGAGAAAGGTCCGCGATACCGACCAGATGCACACCCGGCGTCCTCGGCACCTGCGCGATGTACATGGCGCCGAATTTGCCCGCGCCGATCATGCCGACGCGCAGCGGCTTGCCCAGCGCTTCGCGCTCCTGGAGCTTTGCGTACAGATTCATGCTGCCTTGAGCGCGCCTTGCAGCTCTTCGGGCGGAGTTCCGTCTTTCCATGGAAGCGCTACGTCGTAGTGCCTTAGCAGGCAATCGTCGGGGAGGCACTTCAACGGCGCAAAGTCGCGGTGCGCGATGTACCCGGGACGCTTGAAACGCCGGATGTGATTCGATACCGCGCACAGACTCAGGTAGACGCTCACGCGGTTCCACGGGGATAAATTGGAAGTTGAAGCGTGAACCAGGCACGAGTGAAACAGGATCATCGACCCCGAGGGGCCCTTGGGGGCGGCGATGCCGCCGCGCTCGACGAGTTTTCTGATCGTGTCGTGATTGATCGTCCACAAGGGATAGCTCGTCGTCGAAGTGTCGTGATCGGCTTCGAGCACGCCGAGCTTGTGGCTGCCGGGAATGAGCATCAGCGGCCCGTTGAACTCGTTGACCTCGTCGAGGAAGATCGCGACGTTCATCGCGCGGGCTTCGGGCATCAGGTCGTCGTTCTTCCAGGTGCCGTAGTCCTGGTGCCACTGCCAGACGTCGCCGTCGAAGGCCATCTTGCCGTTGATCTTGAACTGATGCATGTACAACTCTTCGCCCAAGAGCTGCATGATAGGCTCGACCATGCGCGGATGGCGCGCGAGCTTCGCGAAGGGAGAGCTGTACATGTGCGCGGCAAAATTGGTGCGCACCGCGTCGCTGCCCTTCTCGCGCACGTTCTCGGGCCGGCGCTGGGCGTAGAGCCGCGGGACTTCATCGACAAGCATTTTGATCTCATCCGGCCTGAACAGGCTCGGAAAGAACAGGTACCCTTCGCGGTCGAATTGCTGAAGCTGCTCCGGGCTGAGCTTCATTGCGAAATCCCCTGTCAGATTCCGGCCGCGCGATGAGCGGCGCCTTGCGTCCGCTCAATCGCGCGGAGGTAAAGCCGCGCGCCAAAGCGGGCGGCCTCGCTTTGGCGTGTCGGCCTTTACCAGATTATAGACCCGCCCGGTCTCAGCGGCCTCCGGCCGCGGGCGCCGGCCCGGCTTCCGGCGCCGGGCGCGAGGGAACGACTTGAAAGAAAATCTCGTCCGACTTGATGAAGCCGAGCTCGTAACGGGCACGCTCCTCGATCGCGTCGTAGCCCTGCTTGAGAT
>Ga0193699_10000872_pt1 | contig 12245 bp, 11 predicted proteins | sample L3c2metaG_FD_160095 | JGI IMG/M metagenome (GOLD analysis project Ga0193699, IMG submission 160095) | Soil microbial communities from a riparian zone of the East river system, Colorado, United States - L3c2 | ecosystem: Environmental > Terrestrial > Soil > Riparian zone | place: USA: East... | reverse complement strand
GTGCCCGGGCACCGCGGCGGATGTGGTGGACCAGACCGGGCAACCGCTCCGTGGCGAGGTCGGCGAGCTCGTGATCCGGCGACCCCAACCGGGCATGACCCGGGGCTTCTGGAACGATCCCGATCGTTATGTCGAGACGTACTGGAGCCGCCTGCCCGGCATCTGGGTCCACGGCGACTGGGCGGTCGTCGACGCCGACGGTTACTGGTTCATCCGCGGCCGATCGGACGACACCCTGAAGGTCGCCGGGAAGCGGGTCGGTCCCGCCGAGGTCGAGGCCGCCGCGACGGCTCACCCATCGGTCGTCGAGGCGGCGGCCATCGGGGTCCCACATGCGGTCAAGGGCGAGACGATCGTCGTCGTCTGCACCTTGCGCCCCGGCGAGACCGCAGACGATGAGCTGCGGACGTCAATCTCGCGTCGGGTCGTCGCGGACCTCGGCAAGACGCTCAAGCCGGAGGCTGTCCTCATCGTTCCCGCGCTGCCGAAGACCCGGTCCGGCAAGATCATGCGACGCGTCGTTCGGGCGGCCTATCTCGGGCTCGATCCCGGCGACCTGTCGGCTCTTGACGACCCGACGACGATCGAGGCGATCCGATCGGCCGGTCCGGCGGGGGCCACGAGTGGCTTCGGTAGCAGCTCCGGCGCCTCGGTTCGTGGCCCGGGCGGGATCTCCCCCGACTAGAATTCACCAATGGTCGAGACCGCGACAGACAGGGACATCGTCACCTGGGAAGCCCTCGCCGACATGGTCGCTCGCCTGGCGGAGAAGGTCCGCGGCGATTACGACGTGATGCTGGCGATCACTCGTGGCGGACTAGTGCCGGCGGGGATGCTGGCCTATCGCCTCGGGATGAGGAACATCCTTGTCGCCGCCGTCGAGTACTACGACGACGAGGGCAAACCGGGCCCGAAACCCACATTCCTGCAATTCCCCGCCGACTCCCAGCTCCGCGGCCAGCGCGTCCTGATCGTCGACGAGGTCTGGGATTCAGGGACGACGATCCACGCGGTGACGCAGCGGGTCCTCCAGGCCGGCGGCGTGCCGATCACCGCGGTTCTCCACTACAAGCCCGGGAAATCGCAGGTGCCGGGCGCCCCGGACCACCACGTCGTGACGACCGATCGCTGGGTCGTCTACCCCTTCAAGGCCGGCAACTGAGGCCGCCAGAGCGAGGACCGATGAGAATCCGTCCCGAGTGCCGTCTGAACATTCGACCAGGCCGGACTCCAGTGGAGGGACTCCCATGACCCGCAACCTGCTCCTCGTCGGCACCCGCAAAGGCGCGTTCATCCTCGAGCGTGGCCGGAACGGCGCAGCGTGGTCCGTCTCCGACCCGCTGTGCGAGGGCTGGCCGATCCACGACCTCCAGTGGGACCCGACGACGAGCTCGATCTACGCCGGCGGCGGATCGGCGTGGTTCGGCCCGGCCGTGTTCCGGAGCGACGATCTCGGCAAGACGTGGAGCCACTCGTCCGAGGGCATGACGTACGGCGACGACGGCCCGAAGATCCCGACGGTCTGGAACGTGACGCCGGCGCACGGATCGATCTTCGCCGGCGTGGAGCCTGCCGGGTTGTTCCGGAGCGACGATGGCGGGAAGACCTGGGCCCACGTGTCGGCCCTCCGCGATCATCCCAGCCGCGAGAACCCCGGCTGGTCGCCGGGCGCCGGCGGCCTGATCTGCCACACGATCGTCCCCCACCCGACCGACACCGCCCGGATGTGGGTCGCGATCAGCGCCGTCGGAACGTTCGCGACCGAGGACGCCGGGGCGACGTGGGAGGCCCGCAACCAGGGCGTCGTGGACTGCAACTCACCAAACCCACATCCCGAGACTGGCCAGTGCGTCCACAAGCTGGTGATGGCCGCCGGCGAGCCGGACAGCCTCTATCAACAGAACCACTGCGGTGTCTATAGGTCGGCCGACGCCGGTGGCTCGTGGACGGACATCAGCAAGGGGCTGCCGTCCGAGTTCGGGTTCGTCATGGGCGCACACCCGCGCGACGCGGCGACGGCCTGGGTGATCCCGCTGAGCCATCCCGAGGAGGGGCGCATCGCCCCCGACGGCGCGCTCGCGGTGTGGCGGACGCGCGATCGCGGCGACTCGTGGGAGCGCCAGGACAACGGGCTGCCCCAGGAACATGCCTTTGTCGGCGTCCTTCGTGAGGCGATGGCGGTCGACCGTGGCGATCCGGCCGCCGTGTACTTCGGGACCAGCACGGGCCAGCTCTACGGCTCGAACGACGAGGGCGACAGCTGGAACCTCGTCGCCGACCACCTCCCGCCGATCTGGGGCGTCGAGGCGGTCACGCTCGATTGAGCGGAGGGAGCGCGTCCCGATGGTCACCGTGATCCTGCCTCGCTCGCTCGTGTCCCTGATCCCGGGCTGCCAGCGCACGACCGAGGTCGAAGCCACCACGGTGGCGGAGGCGATCGATCGACTCGACGAGCAGACGCCGGGGCTCCGCAACCGGCTCGTCGACTCCGGGCCGATGATTCGCCAGCACATCAACGTCTTCGTCGACGCCATGCCGGCCGCGCTCGACGCCCCGCTTCGGCCGGACTCGACCGTCCACATCATCCCGGCGGTCTCAGGGGGCTGACGGCGATCGATCCAAGCGCGCGATTGCGCCCATAATCGAAGGGCACTCGCCCGCCGCGACGCCGGGATCAACCATCCACCTCGGGAGCTGACAACTTGCACGGACGTCGCCCGGGGCAGACATCGGCCGCTCGTGAGCTCGAGCGTGAGGTTCGTCAGGCAATGGCCGATGGAACGCCCGCCGCCGATCGATTCAGCAAGTTGCTCGGGCTGGTGGCCGATCTCGAATCCTGCGTCGTGGCATTGTCCGGCGGCATCGATTCGAGCTTTCTCCTGCACGTTGCGTCGAGGCTGCTGGGACCGCGCTGCCTCGCGGTCACCGCGGATTCGCCTGCCCTTCCCGAATGGGACAGGTCCGACGCTCGGGTGGCGGGCGCCGCGGCCGCAGAGGTGGGCGCCGGCTGGCGAGTCGTCGCCACCCGCGAGCTCGACGATCCGCGTTATGCCCAGAATCCCCGGTCGCGATGCTTCTTCTGCAAGACCGAGGTGTACGGCACGCTCGATCGAATCCGGCGCGCCGAGGGCCTGGCCTGGGTGGTCGACGGTGCGAACGCGACCGATCTCGCGGCAACGGACCGACCCGGCCTCGCCGCTGCCGAGGAGCTCGCCGTCCGATCGCCGCTTGCCGAGGCCGAACTGACCAAGGACGACGTCCGCCAGCTTGCGCGGGCGCTGGGCATGAAGGACTGGGACCGGCCGTCGTCGGCGTGCCTCTCCAGTCGCATCCCGTACGGGGCCAGGATCACGCCTGAGCGGCTTCGCAGGGTCGAATCCGCTGAGCTCGGTATCCGGGCGCTCGGCTTCACCCAGGTTCGGGTCCGTGACCTGGGCGCGCGGGCTCGCGTCGAGGTCGAGGCGGGTGACGTGGAGCGCCTGCTGGCCGATCGGTATCACGTCGATGAGGTCGTCCGCGGCGTCGGCTTCACGGGCTGGTCGTCCGCCTCTTACGCGGGCGGCGGTGCGGGGGACCTTCCAGTTGTCGATCGCTAGCCGTCGCGTCGCACCGCCCCCCGCACCAGCGGGGACCTACGAAGGTCGCCTTGCGGCGCTGCTGGAGGGTATCGCCCGGGGCGACGTGACGATCGAGGAGGGGCTCGATTCGCTCAAGCACCTGCCGTTCGCCGACCTCGGCTTTGCCCGCGTCGATCATCACCGCTGGCTGCGCCAGCACCAGGTGGAATTCGTCTACGGACCCGGCAAGACATCCGCACAGCTGGCTGCCATCGTCGACAATCTCCTCGACGAGGGCGAGACGAGCGTCATCGTCACCCGTCTATCGGCGGCGCGAGCCGCACCGCTCCGGCGGCTCGCGAGTGACCGCGGGATTGACGTGGAATGGCGCGCCGGTTCGGGCCTGCTCGCCTTCCCGCGAGCGGTACCCAGGCCGCGAGGCGAGCTCCTGATCCTGGCCGCCGGTACCGCGGACCTGCCGGTCGCCGAGGAGGCGGAGCTCGTGGCTCGACTGCACGGCGCCGGGACTCGCCTCGTGGTCGACGTCGGCGTGGCCGGTCTCCACCGCCTCCTGGCCGAGCTGCCGGCGATCGGGAAAGCGGATGCGATCGTCGTCGTGGCCGGGATGGAGGGCGCGCTCGCGAGCGTCGTCGGTGGGCTCTCGCCGGTGCCCGTCATCGCCTGCCCGACGAGCGTCGGCTACGGCGCCAACCTTGGCGGCATCACCGCGCTCCTCTCGATGCTCTCGTCATGCGCTCCGGGCGTGGCGGTCGTCAACGTCGACGACGGCGTGGGAGCCGGGACGATCGGGGCGTTGATCGCCCGCGGCAGGGAACCGTGACCCGGGTCGCCTACCTCGACCTGATCGGCGGCGCCGCCGGCGACATGCTCATGGCGGCATTCATCGACGCGGGCGCCGATAGCGAGTCGCTGTTCCGCTCGATCGGCACGCTCGGCCTGCAACACCGGCGACCCGAGGCCAAGCCTGTCACCCGGGGCGGCATCCGCGGGCTCCACCTGAGCGGCACGCCGGTGACAGGGCAGGCGCCTCGCAGCCTCGCCGAGATCCTCGCGATCATCGATGGCGGCGATCTGGCCACCCAGATCAAGGACCGCACGTCCGCGGTCTTCCGACGCCTCGTCGACGCGGAAGCGCGCGCCCACGGTGTTGCCCCGGAGGCCGTGACACTGCACGAAGCCGGCGACGACGACGCGATCTTCGATGTCGTCGGTGTCCTCCTCGCGGTCGCCGACCTCGGGATCGAGGAGGTCGTCAGCTCGCCCGTGCCGCTCGGTGGTGGGCACGACAGGAACGGGATGAGCTGGCCCGGGCCCGCGACGCTCGAGCTGCTAAAGGGCCTGCCGGTCAGCGGACCGCCGCCCTCGCGCGAAGCCACGACGCCGACAGGAGCCGCGCTCGTCGCCAGCCTCGCCACGTCGTTCGGGGGCGTGCCGCCGATGACCCTCGAGCGGACGGGATACGGCGCCGGCACCCGCGATCTCCCCGGGCCACCGAACCTTGTCCGGGTGCTCATCGGCGAGCGGTCCACTGCGCCATGGCGAGTCGAGCATGGGATGCGGGTCATCGAGGCCAACATCGACGATCTCTCGCCGCAGCTGATCGCCTCGGCCGCCAAGGCCCTCTTTGCAGCCGGCGCGGCCGACGTCTGGCAGACCCCGATCCAGATGAAGCGCGGGAGGGCGGCGGTCACGCTGTCGGCGCTCGCATCTGGCCCGACGGTCGCCGCGATCAAGGCGACGTTCTTCCGTGAGACCACGACCCTTGGCGTCCGCGACTACCCGGTCGAACGAGCCGTCCTTGAGCGGGAGATCCGGACCGTCGAGCTCCGCGGCGAGACCGTCCGGGTCAAGGTCGGCCGCCTCGACGGGTCCGTGGTCACCACCATGCCCGAGCATGTCGATCTCGAGCGGCTGGCCGAACGAACCGGCGTGCCTGTTCGGGAGCTGTGGTTGGAGGCCATCGCAGCTGCGGGCGCACCGCCAACGGACCCTGACCCGGCCGCCCGTGACGATGGCTCGGACGCTGGCGCGATCCTGCCGGTGCGAGGCTAGCCGGGAGACCGAGCCAGCCTCAGAGCTGGCAGGTGTCCTCGCTGTCGAGCGGTCTGAAGCCACCCAGCTTCTGGACGAGGAACGGGACGGAGCCCCCGAGGATCGGGTCGGAGGCGACCGGCGCAGCGAGCCGCGCCTCGCCATCGAACTCGTAACGGACCGTCGCATCCGGATAGTTCGAGACGAGCCGTTGCGCTGCGAGCAGCACCACCCACGCCTGGTCCGACATCACCGCCCCGGAGCTCCAGCGTTTCGGGCCGCTGTAGACATCGATCGCGGCGGCGAGTGCCGGGTCCGAGACCTGGTCGAACCGCACCAGGCCCTTCTGGAGGTCGAAGACCCGGACCGCCTCCGGGAGGACGACATGGTTCCAACGTCCGGGTTCCGTCTGGAGATTGCTGAACATCGTGAACGAGAACCTGGTCTTGAGGCCCAGATACGGGCTGGCGGCGTTGACGAGGATCAGCACAAGGACGACGGCGAAGATCGGGTGGCCCGCCCCGAACGAGCCCTTGCGCGCCGGCACCATCAGCCAGTGCCGCCAGTTCTCCGCCAGGAGGACGCTCCAGATGGCCATCCAGCAGCAGAAGGCGAATGTCGCTCCATAGCGCTTGACGATGGCAATGGTGTCGACCGGGGCGAGCTGGACGATCCCCATCACGATCAGGGCCGCGCCGCCCAGCGCGACCCAGCTGATTGGCGACTCGCTTGCGCCCGCCAGCCGCCGCCGGACCCGCGGCGTGAGCCGCTTCGCGACCGTGGCTGCGACACGACCGAGGGTGCCTGGCGGGATGAAGAGGAGGTAGAAGCTCCACCCGAAACCCGCGAACGGAGCATGCCCCGCCAGGGCGGTCACCACCCCGAACCAGATCCCGAGGACGATCCCGAGGGGCCGGGTCCGTCGGAAGAGGAGGGACGTGGGAATCGCGAATTCGACGACGATCGCCCCGACGATCATCAGCCCGGCGAGGCCCGCTGGGATCGTGACGAATGGGATCGCGTCGACGATCCAGACCGCGCACGTCGTCGCCGGGTCGAGGAACCCGGTGTTGAGCTTCGCAAAGGCGGCCGTGTACAGGACGACGACGAATGCAACGCGCAGGAACGGCGCGATGGACCCGTAGACGAGGCCCGGGTCGCGCGCGTCGGCGGTCGACCGGCGGAGAATCACCAACCACCAGATGAGCAACGTGATCCCGACCACGCCAATCACGAGGGTGTGGTTGAAGACATCCGGCAGGTCGATGAGCAACTCGAGGCCCATCGTCGCGAGCAGGGCCATGACTCGCGGCACGGACGATGGCCGGACGAGCACGCCGACGGCAAGGACGACTGTCAGGCCCGCCAGGGACAGCGGTGGCTGGGCTCGTTGCCACTCGTGGATGCAGACACCGGCGCCGACCGCGAACGCCCAGAAGGAGAACGCGAGGCCACGGAGCTTCGCCGGGCCGACCGAGGGGCCACCACTGTGCGCCGGACCGCTCATTTTGCCGATCCTTACTCCTCGAACACCTGTAGTGGCGCGCACGGATAGACGACAACCCGGAGTCCAAGCTTGCCAGACTGCTGTTGACGGATCATCTCGATGACGTTCGACCACGTCTCAACGACCTGCATACCCGGCAGGCTACCGGGCAGCGGCACGAGCGGATCGGTCGTCTGGTACATGAGGATCGGCAGTCGTTGCGGGGTTGTCGGCGCGACGATCCTGCGCCTGAAGGGCCGGCGCGCGACCGATCCGGCAAGACGCAGCACCTCGCGCCAGCCGCGCGCCCGTGTCATCTCCCATCGCCGCATGAGGTGCGCGACCAGCCCGGTCGGCGGCCGCATGGGAAAGAGGCCGTGATGGCCGATGCCCTCGGGACATGCCGCGATCAGGACGCGCGATGCGCCGACCGGCGCGTGGAGGAGCGGGATGATGCCCTTGCTGCGCATGAACGTCGCTGAGGTATCCATCGGGTAGGCGTTGGCGATGACCACGTCGGCGTCATGCGGCAGCGGCGCCCTGAACCTCTCGCGGGAGAAGGCCGCGGCGGCGGGATACGCCTGTTGCGGATCGCCCGCGACGACCCTGACGATCTGACGCCCGGCGTTCACGTGGACCATGACCATCCAGCGCAGGCCGATCATGCTGGCAATCTCGGCGAGGTCGCCGCGGAAGTCGTTGTCGACGTCGTACCGACCCTCCATGCTCTCGTGCCCGAAATGGAGGCGTGAGATCGACGCTCGACCGAGGACGCCGATCGCCAGCTTGCTGCCGCCGCCGAAACCGGTCGAGTGCTGCGGGTAGACCCCGCCGATACCGATCACGAGGTCGGCGCTCGCGATCTCTTTGTCGACGAAGACCGGTGTCCCCATCTTCGTCACACCCACCTTCGGGCAGTCGGCCAGGTCGTCGTGCGAGACCAGCCGGCAGCCCTCGGCGGACGAGCCGACCTTTCGCTTCATGGCGTCTGCGGATGCGGGACCGTGGGTGCCCGACCCGACGAGGATGGTGACATTCGCGCGTGGCGTGCCCGCGCTCGCGAGCTCCTCGAGGACGTGCGGCAGAACGAGCTCGACCGGCGTGGGCCGCGTGAGATCGTCGACGATGACGACGACGCGACGCGCTCCGGCGGCGAGCGATCGCAGTGGCGGCGCCGCGACCGGAGCCTGGATGGCCGCGGCGATCTCCGCTCGGTCAAGCGGCGGCGGGAGGTCCGGCTCATGGACCACCACGTTCCAGTCCTCGGGGAACACGAGTTCCAGCGGCAGGTCGCCGTACCAGGCCGCGGTCGTCAACGTCGGCGCCGCGAGGCGGAGCCCAGTCATGTCGGCGACAAGCGGCCGGACTCGGACGGATGCGATCACCTGGCGTCGCGGTCAAGCAGCCGCCGCAGAACCGTCACCGCCACGTCGCACGCGACACCCTCCGGAGATGGGGTGCAATGGTGGTGGAGCCCCGGGGTCGTGTTGATCTCGAGAAAGACGCCGCCGGATTCGACAAGGGTTCGGGTGGGGTCGTTTGTGAGCAGGTCGACGCCGGCGAACCGGCTCCCGATCGCTGCAAGCAATGGGGCGACCTCCTCCGCCAGCGCCGGACTGACCAGATCCGTGACCTCCTCGTCGTAGATCGTCCGGAGCTCGCGACTCGACCCGATCTCCGCCGGCAGCCACCGGACGAGAAGCTCCTCGCCGGCCGGCGGCACGTCGGCCAGCGATCGCCCTTGCTGCCCCACCGTCTCCCGGACGAGAGCGTCGATCGGCACCGCCCGAGGTGTGAGTCGCGCCAGCAGCTGCTCGATGGTTGCGATGCCGTCAGTCTCCACCCGGACACCGCGCCGGCGCACGGCGTGGATCATCCGACCGTCGAGGAACAGGAGACGGACGGTCTCGGCGGCGACGAGCCGTTCGATGATGATCCTGCTCGAGTGAACCGAGGCAAGGGCGACGGCATTCGCGAGCTCCAGGCGCGACCTGACCCCGACCGACACGCCGACCCCCGAACCGGTGCCCTTGGCGGGCTTGACGACATACGGTCCCCGGTCGAGCGGAAAGCGTCGGATCAGCCCGGCCAACTCCTCCTTCCCGAAGGTCCGCGGTTCGGGTGTCGGCACACCCAGGCTGCGGGCCAGCTCGTAGCAGAAGCTCTTGTCGCCGGCCAGATCGAGCACGACTGGATCGTCGAACTGCACGAGATCGTTGGAGATCCGCGTCCGCCGTGCTCCCGAGCGGACCTCCCAAACCGCTGGTGCGAGGGTGTTGATGTCAGCGTCGATTGTCCGGGCCGCGGCCGACCACAGGTCGCGGTACTCAGCGACGCGGTCCCCCACGTAGATGGTCCGAGGTCGGCGCGACAGTCGCCGCATGACTCGTCGCCAGAAGACCAGGATCGTGAGGAATCGGAGGATCATCGCGCCGTGCCGGGAAGCCTGTTGCTCAGCGAGCGTCTGACGAGGCGAGGAACGGATCGAAGGTCTCCGTCCGCTCGGCGATCGCGTCGACCGCGAAGCCGCCGGTGTCGAGCCGGCCGGGCCCCTCGCCGAGGATCGAATCCCAGCCGTCGTTGGCGAGCCGATCGAGCGTCGCCAGTGCCGCCGTCGCGGTCGCCCGGGCGTGCTCGGCGCCGGGGCCGGTCAGAACCCGCTCATCGAATGAGGATGCGAGTCCTGCGGTCACCGCGGCCGCGGCACGACTGGCCGCAAGGCCGGGCGCCGCGTTCGGCATCGGGCGTCGCAGGATGACCCCCGTCGCCGGGCCAGCCGGGGCAACGGCCGCGACGATCGCCGACCAGGTTTCGGTCGACGACCGGTCGTCGGTCGAGGGCTCCTCGAAGAGCAGGCCCAGATCCGGGAACAGCGCGCGGCGGAGGGCGATCTCGCCGGCCGCTTGGACGATCGGCGACGGCTCGCCGATCAGCCACGCCGGCAGCGCCCCGACGAGGAGCTGGTCCGGAGGCAGGCCGTTGCCGCGAGCGAGCGCGGCCGACAGCAGCTGGATGGCCAGCGCCCGGCCGGCCCGCGTCGCCGGATCGGACGGTACGCCGCGGGCGAGATCCGGGGCGACGACAAGCGGTCCTGCCGAGAGGGCGACGATGACGCCCGCGCGGGCGAGCATGCCGTGGGCAAAGGCATGATCCGCGAGTGCGCGATCCGGGGCGACGCGACCGCCGACGATCTCGGCCAGCGGGTCCGACTGGACGATGTCGAGGCGCTCGAAGGCGGCCACCACGGCGGACTCCGGCGCGCCGAGCGGTGGCGGGATCACCGCAACCCGGACGTAGTGCCGCCGCTCGGCGGCGAGCTCGTCGAGATTGCGCCGCAGGATCGCCAGCGCTCGCTGGCTGCCGGTCGGCATGAGCTCGACGTCGGTCGGCATGGTCAGGTCCTCGCCCGGCTCCCAGACAGGAGCGTCGAGCCCGGCGTCGCGGAGTCGCTCGGCCAGCTCGCGCCCGATCGGGACCTGGATCTGGACGAGGTCCGCACCGGCCCGGACGACGTGCCCGGCCGACATCAGCGCCCCGGCAATCTCGAGGTCGCCGATCGTCGCGCCCAGCCACGGACGTGCGGATTCGCCAAGGACGTGGAGCAACTCCCTGCGGGCGGTCCGGTTGGCGTCGATCCGATCCGTCGCAGCATCGGCGAGGCGCCGCGCCTCCTCTTCGGCGACGAGCCGGCGGTTGGGATCGTTGAGCAGATCGGCCTCGAGACCGAGATCGACGGCGCCCGATGCGACGTCCAGGGCCAGCCGCTGGGGATCGATGTCGTACTCGACGAGGCCCATCGCAAACGGCAGGACGATGCCTCCCGCGAGTCGGCTCCGGCCGCCGGCGATGTAGCGGTCGACCACGGCCCAGGCGAGCGGCCGATTGATCGCATCGAGCCCGGTAACTCCGAACATCCGCAGGAGCGCCCGTTCACGGCCCACCGTCGTCGACGCTCGGGCCCGGGCCGCCCATGCCCCCGCGAGGGTCTCGGCGCGCTCGGCCAGTCGATCGAGCGGCCCCAGGTTCTGGGCAGGCGTCGTCATCCCCGCGAGTATGGCCCTAGCCGTCGGCCTCGTGCCCGATCAGTTCGCGAATCGTGGCAACGAAGACGCCGATGTCGAACGGCTTCCCCTGAAAGCCATCGCAACCGGCCCGAAGAGCCTCGCGACGGATTTCGTCCTGGACCGACGCGCTACAGGCGAGGAGCGGCGTCGCCGCGATGCCCTCGTCGACATTCGCCCGGACATTCCGGGCCACATCCAGACCGGAGATGCCGGGCAGGCGCAGGTCGAGGACGACCACATCCGGCCGGGCGCTCGCGATCGTCCGCAACGCATCCTCGCCTGTCGCCGCCTCGACGACCCGCAGCCGGTTTCGCTCGAGAATGCGGCGCATGAGCCGGCGCGTCTCCCCGACGTCGTCCACGACGACGACGAGCGGCAATGGCTGGGTCATGCGACCTCGCGGTCGGTGGGTTCGACGGGTTTGGCGAGCGCCTCGACGAGGGGCAGGCGGAGGGTGAACCGGCTGCCAAGCCCCGGGGTGGAGTCGACGGTCAGGCTGCCTTCGTGGAGGTGGGCGAGCTCGCGGGTGATTGCCAGGCCGAGACCCGTTCCGGAGACCTCCGGCCCGGCGAGCCGCTCGAACTTCTCGAAGATGCGCTCCCGGTCCTGCGGTGCGATGCCGATCCCCGAATCGATGACCTCGATCGTCGCCATCGGCCGGCCGTCCGCGTCGACGTCGACCAGGCCCGTGGCGCGGACCCGGATCCTGCCGCCGGACGGCGTGAACTTGACCGCGTTGGACAGGAGGTTCAAGGCCATCTCGTGGAAGCGCGCGGCATCGGCCCGGACCACCATCGGGCCCTCGGGAGCGTCGAGGCTGAGGTCGATGCCCTTCTTGCAGGCGAGGGGCCGGATCTCGTCGACGACCCGCGTGAGGGCTGCCGTCGAGTCGACCGGCCCGGTCCGGAGGTCGAGTCGGTCGGCACCGATCGCGGCGATATCGATGAGGTCGTCGATGAGCTTGAGCAGCTGGCGACTGTTGGCCCGGATCGACTCGGCGTCCTCGAGCTGGCGGGGATTGAGCGATCCGTCGACGCCGCTCACGAGGACGTCGCTGAACCCAACGATCGCCGTCAGCGGCGTCCG
>Ga0193699_10000871_pt1 | contig 12245 bp, 13 predicted proteins | sample L3c2metaG_FD_160095 | JGI IMG/M metagenome (GOLD analysis project Ga0193699, IMG submission 160095) | Soil microbial communities from a riparian zone of the East river system, Colorado, United States - L3c2 | ecosystem: Environmental > Terrestrial > Soil > Riparian zone | place: USA: East... | reverse complement strand
TTTCCTCAGTTCCGAATTCTACAACATGCCGGGGCTCGGTGCGCTCTACAGCCGCGCGTCGTCATACATCTTCGGCGACTGGAATAAGTGCGGCGAGCTGATGGGGCTTGCGCCCTATGGCAGGAAAGAGAAGGTCAGGCACCTGCTCGAACTGACCGACGGCACCTTGCAGGTTCCGCACTGGACCACCGATTTCAAGCAGCCGTACATCATGGACAGTGGAGAGAAGTGGGAGACCAGCCCCTCGATGCGGCATTGGGAGGATCTGGCCTGGCGGGTCCAGGACGATACCGAGAATGTGCTGCTGGCCCGCGCCCGCTGGCTGCGCGAGACGACCGGCGCCAAAAATCTCACCATCGCCGGCGGCGTCGCGCTGAACTGCGTGGCCAACGGCCGGGTGGCGCGCGAAGCCGGGTTTGAGAATGTCTGGATTCAGCCGGCGGCCGGCGATGACGGCATCGCGATCGGCTGCGCCTATTACGGCTATATCGAGATTCTCAAGCAGCGCCGCGGCTTCGTGATGGAGCATTCCTACGTCGGCAAGGTCTACCCCGATCGGGATATTCACAACGCCACCCAGAAATTTCTGATTCGCATTCAAACGTCAGCCGTCCGCAGCGACAATATCTGCCGCGACACCGCAAAGCTGCTGGCCGAGCAGCGCGTGATCGGCTGGTTCCAGGGTGGCTCCGAGTTCGGTCCGCGCGCGCTCGGCAATCGCAGCCTGATCGCGGATCCGCGCAAGGCCGAGATGAAGGATATTCTGAACAGCCGCGTCAAGCACCGCCAGCCGTTCCGTCCGTTCGCGCCGATCGTGCTCGCCGAACGGGCCAAGGAGATTTTTGAAGGCGAGGAGGACTCGCCGTTCATGCTGATCGCCAAACGCGTTCGTCCGGAATGGCGTGACCGGATTCCGGCGATCGTCCATATCGACGGAACCGCGCGTGTGCAAACCGTCCGCGAGGAAACCAATCCGGTGCTGTACCGCCTGCTGAAGGAGTTCGAGGCGCTGACCGGCGTTCCCGTGCTGATCAATACCTCGTTCAACGTCAAGGGCGAACCGATCGTGGAGACCCCCCGCGACGCCGTGATCTGCTTCCTGACCACGGGAATCGACAATCTGATCCTGCACGACACGCTGGTTTCGAAAAACGCGTTGCACACGGTCGTGGCGCCGCTGGTCGGTATGTATACCGATATCGCCACCATGGTGCTGTCGAGCACGCGGCAGGCCTAAGCCTGCCGCCGACGCGCATCAAATCGGGCTGCCAGCCGCCTTGGCCGCCGGCTTGGGCAGCGGCTTGTCCTGCCGTTTTGACCAGGAGATGTAATAGGCGACGATGGTCATGATCGCGATCCCGGTCACGCTGACGAAAATCTGCGCGAGCAGCGAGCCCGAGCTCATCATCAGTTCGAAATGGCCCACGAAGGAAAGGAAGACGCCGACGCAGAACACTGCGAGCGACTGTTGACCGCAGACGACGACGGGATCGAACACCTTCCACTCAAGACCCGGCCAGTCCTTCGGCACGAACCGGATCACCATGATCACGATGACAACGAAGTGCAGGAAGCGATAGGGCGCCAGGTTGGTCTTGTCGTTCGGATTGAACGTATCATAGAGCCAGTGCGGGAACAGCGCGCCGAAATCCGGAAACTTGCCGGCCATGGTCATGACCAGCGCCAGGATCAGATAGGCGATAGAGAAATACAGCGTGATCGGCATATCAACCAGCCAGCGAAACCTCTTGGCGCCGCCGAGCGCACACCATGAGCCAAACACGAACAGTACTTGCCAGCAGTAGGGGTTGAAGTACCAGTTCCCGGCAGGGTAAGCCTTGAAGTTCCAGCCGAAATGACGGGCCGTGAGCCACAGCGCGATCGAGGCCAGCATGGTCAGGTCGGGCTTGCGCAGCATCATCCACAGCACCGGCGGGAACAGTCCCATCAGCACGATGTAAAGCGGAAGCACGTCCAGGTTGACCGGCTTGAACTTCAGGAACAGTCCCTGCCGCAACGTTTCGGTCGCATTGTCGACCAGGCCCGCCACGTTGAATTCATTGATGATCTCTGAATCGCCAAAGCGCAGCGCGAGGTAGCCGATCGCGGCGATGTAGATCACGAACAGGATGATGTGGGCGACGTAGAGCTGCCAGACTCGCTTGGTCAGCCTCGTGGCGCCGACGATGAAGCCGCGTTCGATCATCATCCGGGCGTAGACGAAGGAGGCGGTATAGCCGGATATGAAGACGAAGAGGTCAGCGGCATCGGAAAAACCGTAATTCCGGGTGGTGACCCAGTTCACGACATTGTCGGGGATGTGATCCAGGTAAATCGCCCAGTTCGCGACCCCGCGAAACAGGTCGAGCCGGAGGTCGCGTCCTTTTTCAGGCAGGGTGGCGTTGATTTTCATGGGTGCCGTTTCGAAGTGTGTTTTCGAGAAGATCGAGCCGCGCGCGAGGCGGGTCAGCCGTGCCACCGGCCGAGATTGTCACACCGCAGCATAATGACTATACCGGTCCAGAAAAGCTAACATCCGGGACCGGGAATCACCGATCAAATTCCTGGAAGGTGTTCCTATACTATCCCGGCCGTTTCCACCACGCGCTTCCATGTCGCATATCTCACGGGGCCCGACCATCCATGACCGCACGCATCTTTAAGCCCGCCAAAAACGCGATGCAATCGGGGACCGCCAAGACCAGGGAATGGCAGCTCGACTATGAGCCCGAGCAGCCGCGGGCGATCGAGCCCTTGATGGGCTGGACCTCTTCCGGCGACATGAAACAGCAGCTCAGCATTCGCTTCGATACCAAAGAAGAGGCCGTGGCCTATTGCGAGCGCGAGGGCATTCCCTATCAGGTCATCGAGCCGAAGGTGCCGGCGCGCCGGCCGGCGGCCTATGCCGACAATTTTGCGTTCCGGCGCGGCGAACCCTGGACCCACTAAGCCCAAGGCCGGTAGCGGCATTCCCGCGGCAGCGACAAGTTCTGGGTTGCCTAAGGCGGCGGCGCAATGACACCATGACGCAAGTCCCCCTGCGCAGATTGCGGCGCACCATAGACTGCTGAAGGCCAATGCCGCTTCATTCCAGTACCGACACCGCCTCGTCCGATTTTGCCCGCAACGCCGAGTCGATGCGAGCGCTGGTCGCCGAACTCCGCCAGAAGCTCGATCAGGTCGCCGGCGGAGGCGGCAAGGCGTCGCGGGCGAGACATACTTCGCGCGGAAAAATGCTGGCGCGCCAGCGGGTCGATCTCCTGATCGATCCCGGCACGGCGTTTCTCGAATTGTCGCCGCTGGCGGCGAACGGCCTCTATGGCGGCGACGTGCATTCGGCGAGCGTCATCACCGGGGTGGGGCGGATATCGGGCCGCGAATGCATTGTGGTCGCCAACGACGCCACCATCAAGGGCGGCACTTACTATCCGATGACGGTGAAGAAGCATCTGCGCGCGCAGGATATCGCGCGGCAGAACAATCTGCCCTGCGTCTACATGGTCGATTCCGGCGGCGCCTTCCTGCCGATGCAGGACGAGATTTTCCCGGACGAGCGGCATTTTGGCCGCATTTTCTACAACCAGGCGCAGATGTCGGCGCAGGGCATTCCGCAGATCGCCATCGTGATGGGCTCCTGCACCGCCGGCGGCGCCTATGTGCCGGCGATGTCGGATGAAAGCATCATCGTGCGCAACCAGGGCACGATTTTCCTCGGCGGACCGCCGCTGGTGAAGGCGGCCACCGGCGAAATCGTCACCGCCGAGGAACTCGGCGGCGCCGACGTGCATTCGCGGCAATCCGGCGTCACCGATCATTATGCGCAGAACGACAGCCACGCCATCGGCATTGCCCGTCGCATCGTCGCGACGCTGAAGCCGCCGCAGCGGGCGGCGCTGAACATGCGCGAGCCGCGCGAGCCGCTGTTTCCGGCAGAGGAAATCTACGGCGTGGTCTCCGCCGATGGCCGCAAGTCGTTCGATGTGCGCGACATCATCGCGCGGCTGGTCGACGGCTCCGAGTTCGACGAATTCAAGAAGCTTTACGGCCAGACCCTGATCTGCGGCTTCGCCCATATCTGGGGCTATCCGGTCGGGATCATCGCCAATAACGGCATCCTGTTCAGCGAAAGCTCGCTGAAGGGCGCGCATTTCATCGAATTGTGCTGCCAGCGCAATATTCCGCTGGTGTTCCTGCAGAACATCACCGGCTTCATGGTCGGCAAGAAATACGAGGCCGGCGGCATCGCCCGCGACGGCGCCAAGCTGGTCACGGCGGTCGCCACCGCCGGCGTGCCGAAATTCACCGTGGTGATCGGCGGCTCCTACGGCGCCGGCAATTACGGCATGTGCGGTCGCTCCTATAGCCCGCGTTTCCTCTGGCTGTGGCCGAATGCCCGGATCTCCGTGATGGGTGGTGAACAGGCCTCGATGGTGCTGAGCCAGGTCCGCCGCGATAACATCGAGGCCAAGGGCGGCACATGGTCGGCGGCGGAGGAAGACGAGTTCCGCAGCCCCATCCGCGCCCAGTACGAAGCCCAGGGCAATCCGTATTACGCTACCGCGCGGCTTTGGGATGACGGCGTGATCGATCCCGCCGACACCAGGCTGGTGCTCGGCCTCGGGCTTTCGGCGTCGGCCAACGCGCCGATCGAGCCGACCCGCTTCGGCCTGTTCAGGATGTGATGATGGATCGCGCCAAACTGTACCGGCGATTTCGCACGCTGCTGATCGCCAATCGCGGCGAGATCGCCTGCCGCGTGATCCGCACCGCTAAGGCGATGGGCCTGCGAACGGTCGCGGTTTATTCCGAGGCCGACCGCGACGCGATGCATGTGGCGATGGCCGACGAAGCGGTGCTGCTCGGACCGGCGCGGGCGCGCGACAGCTATCTCAACATCGAACGGGTGATCGAAGCGGCGCGAAAGACCGGCGCCGAGGCTGTGCATCCCGGCTACGGGTTTCTGTCGGAGAATGCCGAATTCGCGCAGGCGTGCCTGGACGCAGGGCTGGTATTCGTCGGGCCCACCGCCGCGATGATGACGGCGATGGGTTCCAAGTCCGGCTCCAAGGCGCTGATGGAAAGAGCCGGCGTGCCGCTGGTGCCCGGCTATCACGGCGAGGCCCAGGACGAGGCGACCCTGGCAAAAGCCGCCGCCAAGGCCGGCTTCCCGGTTCTGGTCAAGGCGTCCGCCGGCGGGGGCGGCCGCGGCATGCGCGTCGTACGATCTGCCGGCGAACTCGCCGCCGCCATCGTCAGCGCCAAGCGCGAGGCCAAGGCGGCGTTCGGCGACGACCGCATGCTGATCGAGAAATTCGTCCAGAATCCGCGCCACATCGAGGTGCAGATTATCGGCGACAGCCACGGCAATCTGCTGTCGCTGTTCGAGCGCGAATGCACGCTGCAGCGCCGGCACCAGAAGGTGATCGAGGAAGCGCCGTCGCCGACGCTCGATGCCGCGGGGCGCGAGGCGGTCGGCGCCGCGGCGCGCAAGGCGGCTGCCGCCGTCAATTATGTCGGCGCCGGCACCATCGAATTCGTCTCCGACGGCAAGGACGTGTTCTTCATCGAGATGAACACAAGGCTGCAGGTCGAGCATCCCGTCACCGAGCTGATCACCGGCATTGATCTCGTGGAATGGCAGCTGCGGTTGGCGTTCGGCGAAAAGCTGCCGCTGACGCAGGAGCAGATCACGCTCAACGGCCACGCCATCGAGGCGCGGGTCTATGCGGAAAACCCGCACAAGAATTTCATGCCGTCGGTCGGCAGGATCAGGACATGGCGCACGCCGGAGCCGTCCAACGGCCTGCGCATCGATGCCGGTTATCGCGAGGGCGATGCGGTGTCGCCGCATTACGACGCCATGCTGGCCAAGGTGATCGCGTGGGCGCCGACCCGGGCTGCGGCGATCGAGCGGCTCAACCGCGGGCTCGAGGACACCGACGTTCGCGGCATCGTCACCAACATTCCATTCCTGTCGGCGCTGGTGACGCATCCGGACGTGCGCGCCAATGCCATCGACACGGGCTTTATCGAACGCGAGCTGAAGCATCTGACGCCGCCGGCGGCAGCACCCGCCGATCTCGAGCTTTGCGCGGCCGTGGCGGCGATCCTGCGGCAAGAACACAACGCTGCGCAAACCGAAGCCCATTCGCCGTGGCGAACCTTTGGGTGGATGCCGGTCGGCCGGCGGCAGCGGCTGTTCGCGTTCCGGCACGGGCAGGGCGTGGAACACGAAGTGATCCTGCACTACGGCAATGGCCCTTCGAAATTGTCGGTCAGCGGACGCGAATTTGTCTTTACATCCTCGGCCAGCGTTGACGGCGGGTTCGGTTTCACGCTCGACGGCATGAAATCAGACATCACCGCTGTGATCGAAGGCCATGAGCTTTATCTGCGCACCCGCAACGGCCGGTTCGACCTGCACTGGGTCGACCCGTTTGGCGGCGAGACCGAAGAGCAGGTCGGCGAAGACAAGATCGTGGCGCCGCTGCCGGGCACCGTGGTGGCGCTCTTGGCGGAAGTCGGCGCCACCCTGGAGAAGGGCGCGCCCATTCTCACGCTGGAAGTGATGAAGATGGAGCAGACCCTGCGCGCGCCGTTCGCGGGCGTGCTCAAAGAAATAAAATGCAAGGTCGGCGACATCGTCGGCGAGGGGGTTGAACTGGCTGAAATCGAGCCGACGGCTTTGTAGGGTGGGCAAAGCGTCCGCCGTAGCTCGAAGAGCGAAGGCGGAAGCGTGCCCACCATCTTCGCGCAACACATTGTGAATGGTGGGCACGGCGCAAGAGCGCCTTGCCCACCCTACGGCCTCACCGTCCCCCGTCCGGCCCCATCACGAGGTTCGGCAGGTACGTCGAAATCTCCGGCACGAAGCACAGCACCACCACGGCCAGCATCATCAGCAGCACGAACGGCAGCGTGCCCCAGATCACATCGCTCAAGGGGATATCCGGCGCGACGTTGCGGATGACAAAGATGTTGAGGCCTACGGGAGGGTGAATCAGGCCCATCTCCATCACGATGGTCATGACCACGCCGAACCAGATGATGTCGAAATTGGCCGCGCGCAGCGGCGGCAGGATGATCGGTGCGGTCATCAGGATGATCGACACCGGCGGCAGGAAGAAACCGAGGATGACGACCATCACGAGAATGGCGGCCAGCAATTCCCAGCGCGGCAGGTGCATCGCGACAATCGATTCCGCGACCGATTGCGAGATGTGCAGGTAGCTCATGACGTAGGAATAGAGCAGCGACATGCCGATGATCATCATCAGCATGGTGGAGTCGCGGATCGTCGATTTCAGGATCGGCGCCAGATCGGAGGGCCGCCACACGCTGTAGATCGACGCGATCAGCACCAGCGCCAGCAGGCCGCCGAGCCCCGCGGTTTCCGATGGGGTGGCGTAGCCGCCATAGAGCGCGATCATCACGCCCGTCAGCAGCAGCACGAACGGCAACACGCGCGGCAGCACGTTGAAGCGTTCCGCCGTGGTGAATTCGTCGCGCGTCAGGATGGCCGAAGTCTTTCCGGTCTGGTCGTACAGCGCTTTCGCGGCAGCATATTCTTTGCGAAAGCGGAGCACCGCATAGACGCCGAACAGGGTGACCAGCAGCAGGCCCGGCCCGATACCGGCCAGGAACAGCCGCCCCAGCGACTTTTCCGCGGCGACCGCGAACAGGATCATGGTGATCGACGGCGGCAGCAGAATGCCGAGTGTGCCGCCGGCCGCGATGATGCCGGCCGCGAGCCCGCCGGAATAGCCACGCTTGCGCATCTCCGGGATGCCGGCGGAGCCGATCGCCGAGCAGGTGGCGGGAGAGGATCCCGCCATCGCCGCGAACAGCGCGCAGGCGAACACATTGGCGACGCCGAGCCCGCCGGGTACGCGGTGCAGCCAGGCGTGCAGGGCGGAATACAGATCCTGGCCGGCGCGGGATTTGCCGATCGCCGCGCCTTTGAGGATGAACAGCGGGATCGACAGCAGCGTGATCGAGGCCATTTCCTCGTAGACGTTTTGCGTGACGGTATCGAGCGAGGCCGACGGCATGTAGATCGCCATGAACACCACCGCGACCGCGCCCAGCGCGAACGCGATCGGCATGCCCGAGAACATCGCAAACAGGGTTGCGACGCCGTAGCTGATTCCAATTCCAAGTACGGTCATCGGCGCGCCGGCCCAGTGAGGGGTATCGCGAGCTGCAGCAGGATCTGCACGCACAGCAAGGTCATGCCGCAGGCCATCAGGCCATAGGGGATCGCCAGCGGCGGCGACCACATCGAGTTCGACACCTGGCCGTCGACCCAGGCTTCATGCGCCAGCGTCCAGGATTTCCAGGCGAAGAAGGCGCAGAACAGCAGGCTCGCGGCATCGATCAGCCAGAGCCGGATGCTGTTGACCATTGGCGACAGCAAACCGACGAAGGCTTCGATGCCGATATGGCCGCGCTGTCCCTGCACATAGGCCGCGGTCATGAAGGTGGCGCCGACAAGCAGAAACACCGCCGCCTCGTCCTGCCAATAGTTCGGGCTGTGGAACAGGGCGCGGCCGAGCACGCTGTAGCTCAGAATGACGCAGGCGGCGATCAGCGCGACCGCCGCGAACACCACGATGATGTTGTTGCAAAACGCCAGCCCGCGTTCGAGCGCCGCCACCAGCCCATGGCCCGCGGCGGCATTCGAGACGTCGTTCTGATCCGGAAGCGGACCATGCATCATGCGGAGACGTCGGACGCGAGCTTCAACAGATTGGCCGCGGTCGGCGTCTTCGCCGTATAGTCCTTCCACGCGGTATCGCGCGCGATGTCGCGCCATTTACCGACGGTGGCGGCATCGAGCACGCTGACCTTGGCGCCGGCCTTTTCATAGACCTTGGCGACTTCGACGTCGTCATCCTGCGCGCCCTTCTTGCCGTAGGCTTCGAGCTCGGCGCCGACCTTGAGGATGATGTCCTGCTGGTTTTTCGGCAGACCGTCGAAAATCGATTTCGACATCAAGAGCGGCTCCAGCATGAACCAGTAGGAGGCGCCGGCGCCCGAGGTCAGCGATTTTGCTACCTCTTCAAGCCGGAACGAAATCAGGCTGGTGGAGGAGGTGATGCCGGCGTCGCAGGCGCCGGTCTGCATCGCCGCATAGAGTTCGTTGGACGGTACCGACAGCACGGCAGCGCCCGCGGTCTGCAGCACCATGTCCATTTCGCGCGAGCCACCGCGGACTTTCAGGCCCTTGGCGTCTTCGGGTGCTACGAGGGGGCGCGAACGGCTGGCGACGCCGCCGGCCTGCCAGACCCAGGTCAGGATGACGATGCCCTTGTCGGCGAGGAAATCCGTCAGCGCCTTGCCGACCGGCTGGGTCTTCCAGCGCAGGCCCTGGTCGTAGGTCGAGACCAGGCCCGGCATCAGGCCGATATTGGTTTCCGGCAATTCGCCGCCGGCATAGGGCAGGGGATACAGGCTGACATCCAGCGCGCCTTTGCGCATCGCCGAGAATTGCGCGTTGGTCTTGATCAGCGAGGAGTTCGGGTAGACCTCGGTCGCGATCTCGCCGCCGCTGCGTTTGGCCACTTCAGCCGCGAATACCCGGCAGAGCCGGTCGCGGAAATCGCCCTTGTCGATGGTGCCGCCGGGAAACTGGTGCGAAATTTTCAGCGTCGTTGCGGCGTGGGCCGTTCCGGTTCCGAAGCGCAGAATCGCGGGCGCGGCAAGCGCTGTGACGATGACGTTGCGGCGTGTGATCATGGATCTCTCCCCTGAGGCTATTCTTGATTGGAATGTTCGGGCCGGTGTTGCGGGCATGTTAGCCCGCTTTAGCCCGAAACTTCTCTAGTCTGATAGTTCGAGGCCGGCATGTGGCAGACCCCATGTTGTTGCGGCGCACACTCGTCGGAAGATTCGAAAGTGATAACAGGCACTAGCATCTTTTTCGCGGGCGAAATCGTCGCACGGGCGACGACGTCTCTTCAAATACCCGTTATGCGGAAAAATATTCCGTGGCAACCGGTAACAAACGGCAGCGCAAATCCGTCGGGCTGATAGCGGCATCCGTCGCTTTCAAAACCGGCCTCAAGAGGATCACCCCGCCATGACCATCAGCACCCGCATCGCGCTCGCTGCATCTGCCGCCGCCCTTTCGCTCAGCCTTGCGCTCGCGCCGGCCGCCTTCGCCCAGGACAAGATGGGCAAGGACGACGGCATGAAGAAGGATTCCATGTCCAAGGACGGCATGAGGAAGGACGATGCCATGTCAAAGGACAGCATGAAGAAGGACGACGGCATGAAAAAGGACGCCATGAAGAAAGACGACGCAATGAAGAAGTAGGCGTCGCCGCTTCTGCTCAGGCCTGCCCCGGCCGGGGCGGGCTTCAAGCGGTCCCGGACGCGCGGCGCCCGAAACGATCCGCTATTTTCGCTTCTTGCGGGCGGCATAACGGGCGTCGCGCGCCGCCTTGCGCTCGGCCTCGAGCGCGAATTCCCGCGCGGCGGCCTCTTCCTTTTCGCGCACCAGCTGGGCCGCGGCCTCCGCAGCGGCCTCGGCTTCGCGGGCTTTCTGTTCGGCCTTGGCGGCGTCGCGCGCCAGTTTGGCCTTGGCCCGCTCGGCGGCCTGCGCCTCGCGCTCGGCCTGTCGCTGCAAGACCGCGGGATCGTTGAGGCCCGGCTTGGCGCGGAACTTCTCCAGAATGCTCTTCCTGGCCTCCTGCGCCGCCTTTTGCCGGTCCGCGAAGCTAGGTTCCTTGAATCCGCTCATTGGTAGGCCTTATTGCTTTCATGGTTGGTGGTGAGACGATCGGTTTTGCGGCCGCGTCTTTGCAGAACGCGGGGTGTCTTGCGCGATCAGCAGCGGTGTACAGCCGCCCGGACCGGGAAGCCATCAAATATCCGCTAGAAGGCGTAATGTCGCGCGAAAACTGACGCTTCGGCTGCCGACCAGCGAGGTGCCGAAAACCTCGGCTTGGTCATCCTGATAAGTTCCGGAAAAGCCCGTCGTGACCTCCCGGCCGCCGAAAACCGGGCGCGCCGCGCTGTCGTGATACGGGGTGTGCTGGTTGGTGACCAGATCGCCCTTCCATCGGCTTTCCCTGAACGTGTAGGAGCCCACGGACCAGAAATACGGATCGCCGCCGAGGATCACACCGTCTCGAAGGATGATAATGCCGCTGGCCCGTCCCTTGACGCCGTCGCCCATCTGGATGTGCACGGAGTAGAGCCCGTTCTTCATTTTGGCGCCGCCCGTAAGAGTACGGTGATCCCGGGGACACCCGGTCACCCCGGCCTGCAGCTTGCGGAGTGAAAAGCTTAGCACGCAGCGTCATTTGCGTCGATCGCTTGAGGATTTGCTGTGGCTGTCAATGGGAAGGCGAGCGATCCGGGCCTCTGCGTGTGAACCCAAAGCGCGGCACCGCCGTCCAAGGGAAGCAGCAACGCGTCCAGTAAGGCTTGGAGATTCCGGTGAACCGCAAGTGGCCCAAAGTGATGCTGATGAGTGCGGCGACGTCAGCTTGGCTCATCTACGATATGGCGACCGCCACCGAGGCGCCGAGGCAAGCGCTCGCGATCCTGCAATATGGCCTGCTGGCCTGCGCGTTGTTCGGGCTGGCCGGTTCGCTGGTGATGGTCGCGTCGCGGAAATAAGCCGGTCGTTATCGCGACGAGCCGAGCGGACCGAGAACCCTGGCGACGGTTGCCGCCGTCATGGCAAGCCGGTCGGACGTGCGCTGGGTTTCCAGCTTGTCCCGCGCGCCCTCTTTGATGACGATATCGATCAATTCAAGCCGCTTGGTCTCGTCGACCGCCTCGGCCAGCAGCTTCCGGTACCGATCCAAGTCGTATCCCGCATCCTGCTTGGTCATCTCACGCCCTCACGCTGTCCCGGGGATGACTGTTTCGCAACCGGTGAGCGAGCGCAATAGATCGCTGCGAAAAACCCGGCGATGTGTCCGGAAAGCACCATCGACGGCGGCGTCGGTTAATCTGCGCGCCGGCGCAATGCCGGTTGATGACCGGGGGAGGGCTCACACGATCCAGTTGATGATCGGCAGATCGATCCCGAACACAAACTCAATCAGGAATCCCATGGTGCCGCAGATGGCGGCGATCTCAAGCGCGCCCAGGGCAAGCAACATCCTGTTTCGGTCAGAGCCCACAAATCACCTCGTGCAAGGGGGCAAATACCATCATAGGCAGCGCTTGCGTCTGCGTTGTTTGGTAGCAGAGTCTTTTAACCTTAATCCCGCCCGCTGAACCTCCTC
>Ga0193699_10000869_pt1 | contig 12269 bp, 11 predicted proteins | sample L3c2metaG_FD_160095 | JGI IMG/M metagenome (GOLD analysis project Ga0193699, IMG submission 160095) | Soil microbial communities from a riparian zone of the East river system, Colorado, United States - L3c2 | ecosystem: Environmental > Terrestrial > Soil > Riparian zone | place: USA: East... | reverse complement strand
GTGAGCACTGGCTAGCTACATTCGCGCTACTTGCCCTCCTCTAACGAGTTGGATGACTGAACCGGCTGCCCCAAAAACCGCAGATACGACCAGACGCGCCTCGCTTGGCGCGCTGATTGTCGGAATCCTGGCGATCGCGGTTGGATATCTCGCAGCACTGCTGCCAGGAGAAACACCGGCGTGGGCGCCGTGGCTCCTGGCTCTGGGTATTCCGGTAGCGATCGGCGCGATCATGATTCTTGGTGCTGCTCGCGGGCGGATGGGAATAGGCCCGCTCAAGTATCCCTTCGCGTTCGTCGTTGCCGTGCTCGCAATCGGCTTTTGCGCCGCGCTCGCGCTCCCGGCGACCGAAAGCCCGCTCAGTAAGCTATGGCTCGGGCTACCTGCGCGCGCTGCGATCGTGATTTACGGCGTCGGACTTTTGCCGATCATAGTTCTTCCAGTCGCGTATGCGCTGACGTTCAAGACGCAGACTTTGACCGCCGACGATGTCGAGCGGGTGCGCGAGCTCGCGCGCGAGTATCGAGCACGCAGTGAACAGCGGGAAGCGGGAAGCGATCCATGACCTCACCGGCAGTCGTGGTGGTGGGGGTGGCTTATTTCGCGGTGATCATCGGGATCAGTGTTTGGGCAGCGCGGAGAACGCGCACCGCGAGCGATTTCTTCGTTGCTGGAAAGGGAATAGGCCTCATTGCGCTGACGGTCGCATCCGTTTCGGTCTCGGTCTCAGGATTTGCTTTCATCGGCGGTCCCGGATTCATCTACGCGGTCGGATTGGGCGCGATGTACATCGTCCTTCCAGCAGCAGTAACGAACGTCATGGGCGCCTGGGTCCTGGCCAAACGAATGCGTCTGCTCGGCGAAGCTCGGAATCTGATCACAGTCCCTGACGCGATCGGCGCCCGCTATCGCTCCCCGGCGGCCCAGGGCCTCGCTGCGGTCGCGATGCTCGTCGGGATCATCGGTTACATGGCGACTAATGCACTCGCGATGGGAGTTGTGATCAACTCGATCTTTGGAGTAGGACTTGGCTGGGGAATCTGGATCGGCATGGGAGTAACGCTCGCGTATTCCGCCTCCGGCGGGATTCTCGCTGGGGTCTACAACGATGTGTTCCAGGGAACACTGATGGCGATAGCGTCGGTTCTCGTGTTTCTCTTTGTTCTCGACTTCGGCGGCGGACTCGGTGAAATCTCCCGCACGATACTCGCGCACGATACCATTTTCCTCGGTCCCTGGGGAAAGCTCACGCCACTGGCAGCGCTGTCTTTCTTCTTCGTTTTCTCGATGGGGTCTCTCGGACAACCGCAGGCGGTGCACAAGTATTACATGTTGCGCGATCCGCTCCAGCTCAAATGGTATCCGCTGCTGAAGACACTCGGTCTCGTGCTCGTGCTGCTGCTGTATTTCAGTGTTGGAGTCGGTGTGAAGGCGTTCGTGCTGAGCGGGCGACTGCCGCCGCTTGCGAGTCCAGATCAAGCAACGCCCAGTCTGCTGCTCAACGCGACACCGATTGTCCTCGCCGCGCTGGTGTTTTCCGGCGTCGCCGCGGCGACGATGAGTGCGGCCAACTCCTTCATCAACATCGGGGCGGCCATCGTCAGTCACGATTTGCCGGTAGCCTTTGGCAGACGCGTAAAGAACGAGCTCCGCTGGGGACGGGCGGTCACGATCCTCATCGCGGTTGCAGCGGCGATCACCGCGCAACGCTCGGGAGCGATGGTGGCTTTTCTCGGGATCTTTGGCTGGGGACTATTCGCGTCTACGTTAGTTCCGGCACTAGCCGTTGGGCTCAACTGGCAAGGCGCCACGCGAGAGGGAGCGATTGCGTCGATCGTGACCGGTCTCGTCATCACGCTCGCGCTCGAGACAGCGGCCTACGTCAAGGCGTTCACTTTCCCCGCCGGCGTGACCGCGTCAGCAGTCGCGATGGTATCGTCGTTTCTGGTTTTCTTCGTCGTTTCGTGGCTGACCAGACGCGACGCGCAGTCCGCGATCGATCCCGATGTCCGGCTGGTGATGGAGCTATGACCGGCTGCTGATCATTCGGTCGCGGATCCCTCGGATACTTTGGCGCCCCCGGTTGACATCACGCGCACGCTCTTGATGTTGACGAATTCGCGGATGCCGAACTCGCCGAGCTCTCTGCCGAATCCCGAATGCTTGACGCCGCCGAATGGAAGACGCGGATCGGACGCCACCAAGCCGTTGATGAACAGAAGGCCGGATTCGATTTCCGCGATGAAGCGATCACGCTCCGCGTCGTCTCGTGTCCACGCGGATGCGCCGAGGCCAAAGGTCGTGCCGTTGGCGATTGCGATGGCTTGGGCCAAATCCTTCGCCTTGAACACCGATGCAACCGGACCAAACAGCTCATCGCGCGCGGCGGGTGCATCCGCCGGTATGTCGACGAGAACCGTAGGCGCGTAGAAATAGCCGTCTCGCTCCAACTTCTTTCCACCAGTGAGTAGCCGAGCTCCTTTTGCGACAGATGCCTTCACCTGTGCATCGAGCTCATCCCGGATCGCAGCCGTCGCCAAGGGGCCCAGCTCCGTTGTCTCGTCCATTGGGTCTCCGATCTTCACGGCGGAGACACGAGCCACGAAGGACTCGAGAAAGGCGTCGTAGATCTTCTCGTGAACGATGAATCTCTTCGCCGCGATGCACGATTGGCCGTTGTTGATCATCCGCGCCGTGACCGCGGTCGAGACCGCGGCAGCGAGGTCCGCGCTGGGCATCACCACGAACGGATCGCTGCCCCCGAGCTCGACGACTGATTTCTTGAGGTTCTTCCCAGCGGCGCTTGCGACGGACCGGCCAGCTCCCTCGCTTCCCGTCAGAGTGACGGCAGCTATTCGCGGGTCGGCAATGATTCCTTCCACGGCGGAGGAGCCAATGAGCAGAGTTTGAAACGCTCCATCGACAAAGCCGGCACGGCGAAAGATGTCCTCGATGGCCAGAGCGCACTGAGGGACGTTTGACGCATGTTTGAGGATTCCTACGTTGCCGGCCATCAGTGCCGGCGCCGCGAACCGGAATACCTGCCAGAAGGGGAAATTCCACGGCATGATCGCGAGCACGACACCGATGGGTTGAAACGCCACCCACGCTTTGCTGTTCTCCATCTCGATCGGCTCGTCGCTGAGAAATCGCTCCGCATTCTCCGCGTAATAACGGCAGGCCGTCGCGCACTTCTCAGCTTCCGCCATCGCCGCCTTGTAGGGCTTCCCCATCTCCAGCGTCATCAGTCGACCAAGCTCGCGACATTCCGCGTCGAGAATCCCCGCAGCTGCTCGCATGTGCAGTGCCCGCTCGGCGAACGAAGTCTTCCGGTGTTCTCGATAAGCAGCCACCGCACGATCGATGGACTCGTTGATTCGAGCGGGGGTGTAAGGCTCGAAGGTTCGAACGGTCCTCCCGTTCGTGGGATTCGTGGTCGTGATGCTCATGATCGAAGGATTCGTTTCACTTCGCGTGCCGGAGAATCCGCTTGAAGAACAGCAACCGTTTGGCGTTCACCTGATTTACATTCCTCTCCTATGCCAAGAATCCTGCACCATGTACTGCTGTTGTCATTTTTCGTGCTCACCGGGTTTGACACCGCGTGCGGACAAGATCCGGTAAATGCCGTACAGAGTCTGACTCCACCTCCGCCCATTCGACGCGAATTCAGAGGGGTGTGGGTGGCATCGGTCGACAACATTGACTGGCCATCGGTGCCCGGACTCTCGACGCGGGAGCAGCAGGACGAGCTCGTTGCGATTCTCGACCGGGCCGTCGCGCTCAGGCTCAACGCAGTGATTCTGCAGGTGCGACCTTCAGCCGATGCGCTCTACGCCTCGCCGTACGAGCCCTGGTCGGAGTACCTGACCGGGAAAATGGGACGAGCGCCGAACCCCTGGTACGATCCGCTCGAGTTCGCGGTGAATGAAGCGCATAAGCGCGGGCTGGAGCTGCACGCATGGTTCAACCCGTATCGGGCGAGGCATCCATCAGCCAGATCCCGTCCGTCTCCGAATCACATCAGCGTCACGAATCCCGGGCTGGTAAAGAAGTATGGAAAGCATCTGTGGATGGATCCCGGCGAGCCCGCGGTTCGAGAGCACACACTAAAGGTCGTACTCGACGTCGTCACGCGTTACGACATCGATGGCGTTCATGTCGATGATTATTTCTATCCCTACAAGGAGAAAGACAGACGCGGAAATAACATCGATTTCCCGGACGCGAGCAGCTACCGGCGCTACCGCAATTCTGGTGGAACGCTCGGGAGAGACGATTGGCGCCGCGAGAACATCGACAGCCTGATCCACCAGATGTACGTCCGCATCAAAGCGGCAAAGTCGTGGGTGAAGTTCGGGATCAGCCCGTTCGGGACGTGGCGTCCGGGATATCCGCCAACGATGGGCGGGCGTTTCGATTCATACGCGGAGCTTTACGGCGACTCGAGAAAGTGGGTCCTGAATGGCTGGGCGGATTATTTCACGCCGCAACTCTACTGGCCGACGTACCACCCTGACCTGAGCTACACGATACTTCTGCCGTGGTGGGTCCAGCAGAATGCCAAGGGCAGACACATGTGGATTGGCAATTACGTTGACAAAGTCACGGGAACGCCGAGTGGATGGCCCGCTCAGGAGCTGCTCGATCAGATCGCGCTTACGCGCGCACAGCCCGGAGCTACTGGCAACGTCTACTTCAGCATGCGCTCGCTGATGTACGGGCGTGATGGACTTCCGGAGAAACTGGCGGCGGGGCCATATGCGACGAGATCACTCGTGCCGGCGTCCACATGGCTGGACAGTGTTCCTCCAGCAGCTCCCATCGTACGAGCGGGCCGCGATGCAGGAACGGGCGCGAGTACTCTATCGCTGCAGCCACAAGGAACGGAGGCTACCTGGCTGTGGGTGATCCGCGCTCACACGGGGAGCGAGTGGTCGACAGAGATCGTGCCTGGCCTGCAGAGATTCTTCATGCTTCCGCGCGATCCGGGCGGAAGCGAGCCAGATGCGGTAAGTGTGTCGGCCGTCGACAGAAATGGAAACGAGAGCGTGCCTGTCGTCGTGGCAATCATCCCTTCGCGGTAGAGATTCCGCGACTGGCTATTTGTCCTCGCGCTTGAGCGAAGCCGAATTGATGCAGTAGCGCTGGTGCGTAGGTCCGGGGCCATCGTCGAACACATGGCCCAGATGGGCGTCGCACTTTGAGCACAACACTTCGGTGCGCCGCATGAACAGGCTCGTGTCGGATTCGGTGCGCACGTTTTCGTCGTTGACCGGTGCTGTAAAGCTCGGCCATCCGGTGCCCGAGTCAAACTTTGCGTCCGACTCGAATAACGGCGTACCACAGCAAACGCACCTGTAAGTGCCGGGCTGCTTACTGTCGTGATACTCTCCGGTGAAAGCGCGCTCTGTTCCCTTCTGCCGCGCGATCCGGTACTGCTCCGGGGTGAGCTCCTTCCGCCACTCCTCGTCGGTCTTTTCGACTTTGTCACTCATCTAGTCAAAGATACACCAGGTGCAGATTCATGTGGTGTATCAGTGTGCAGCATCCTAGCTTGTGCCCAGTCACATGAGTCGACTCCCGAGAGCTACGCACCGGTCGCGCCGGGACACGAAACGGCACGTGCACGCCGCCCTGGGCGCTGCATTTGTCATGGCGGCTTGCGTCCATGCACCGGCTGTCTCTCGACCTGCAAGCCATGTCACCTATTGGGAGGCGTTGGCGGAACTTCGCCCGGTCGAAGCGGCGGCCGCCGCACGCACAGAATCGGAGAAGAAGTTCGCCGAAGCTTTGGGATACTTGATGGCCGGAGACCTCGACAAGGCAGAACGTGGGTTCGCCGAGCTGAGAGCGACGGCGACGGACTCGATCCTCCGCTCGGGATCGAGAGTGATCTACACGGCGACCTTGCAGTATCAGGAAAAATGGGACGCTCTGGCTGCGCTGAGGAACGATGCATCGGAGCCAAAGGGCGACCGCGCCGACAAGGCAAGCATTGAACGGTGGGCGATCGCGTTCAAGGACGTTCCAGCAAAGACGATCACTTTCCGATCGCAGTCGGTTCTCCTGCCGATGTCGATTTCAGTGGCGGGAACGCCACTCGTTCCCGTGAAGATTGGAGACAGGAACTACAACTTCTGGCTCGACACCGGCTCGAGCATGACGATGCTGGCGTCGGATGTCGCGCACGACCTGAACATCGTGCCGCTGATGCTCGATACGCTCGAGATCGTCACGAGCACGGGAAGAGTGAAAGCCCATCCTGCGTTGGTCCCCGCGCTCGAGATCGGCCAGGTGTTGGTGCGGAATGCACCGACGATGATCGTCGACGAATCGCTGATGCAGATGCGGGAGGCGAAACCACTCGAGTTCAGCGGGCACGTCAAGATCGACGGCATCATTGGCTTCGACGTCATTCGACAGCTCGATCTGGACGTTGACTACGAGAGAAGCACGCTTCGTGTAAGGAATCCCGCACGGTCCAAGCGGGAATCGGATCGCAACATGTTCTGGGTGGGTCTCCCTGTCGTAAGACTCACCGGCGAAGACGGGATTCCGCTTCATTTCGGGCTCGACACCGGAGCGCAGCAGTCGTTCGTGACAGAAACCCTGCTCGACAAGCTTCAGCTGCAGATTGCCCGAGTCGAAAGCCGTAGAGTAGGCGGGCTCGGCGGCGAGATCTCGCTCCGCGCTCCTGTCCTGCCGGACGTTCGATTGTTCGTTCGCGGGTTTCCGATCCTGTTCAAGAACGCGGTCGTGCGCGCCCCGGTTTACCAGGTTCTCGCTGCGCTCGACGGGGTGTTGGGTGTAGACGTCTGGAGCAGCGGCATCGTGCGGATCGACATGACAAACGGAGTCTTTGGGATCAGACGGCCCCAATCGGATTAGAACATGTTAGCTTGTTAGCTAACATGACTCGCTCCGCTTCCCTTCCGATCGAGTTCCTTGTGACGCCGCGCTTCGAGGCGTTCTACGCGCTCTACACCCTCACCAGCAGCGCACCGACCCAGCTCGATCGCTGGAAAGAAAGAGCTCTTCTCAGAATTCCGCGCGATTTCGAGCGCGTCGCAAAGCGTGTCGCGCCTGTTCCACTCTTCTGGCCATTGCTCGCCGACGCGCTCCAGCGCGCACCAGGAGAGATGACGTTCGAAGAGATCCTCTCCACCGTGCGTGAGATGAAGCCCGAGGAGCTCAAGGCAAACATTCTCTCGGGAATATTCCACGATCAGGGTACGGTTCAATCGCTCATCACGGGCAAGAAGACACTCAAGCAAATACTCACGAATGACAAACTTCCGGGCGGAGAGCTCCTTACACATTTTGGGCTGAGACCATACCTGGCTGACTCGCATGCGACGAAAGCAATGGCGAGGCTGCTGGCGAAGCCCGGTTTATTTCGTGACGAGCTCGCGCTCGTGCTCCAGCGTTTCTGGCAGACAGGATTCAAGCAAGATTGGGCCGCGCTCGAGCCGCTGCTGCGGGCGGAGTCTTTTCACCTGAAGGATCTGTACGAGAATTCGTCGCTGGCGGAGCTGGCCCGCGAGCTGAGCCTGCCTCTCGCCGTCGACGAGGAGGCAGGAGAGCTCCGTCCAAAGTCGGGGCCTGCGATCAAGACTGATCGCGTCGACCGCCTGTACGTAATTCCGTCGGGATTCAACACCCGCAGGTGGTGGGCGAAGTACGAGACCAAACCGCAGCGATTCAGCCTGTACTTCCCGATCGCTCGGGGTGCAGCCTCTGCGAACAGGATCGTAGAGGAAGAGTGGCAAGTGCCGGAATTTCCACGCAAGTCGAGTCATACAGTGAACGCGGAATCGGTATTCAGAGCGCTCGGCGACACTACGCGCTACGCGATTGCCTCGGTGCTAGCTCGTACGCCGACGACATCGGCGGAATTGGCGCGGAGTCTCAACGTGTCGAAGCCAACAATCACCCACCATGTGCAGACGTTGCGACAGGCCGGGTTGATCGACGAACAGCCGGGGGGTGGAGCAAACCGCCTCTCACTGAATCGAGAAACGGTCGCTGGCTTGTCCAACGTGGCGGTCGAGCAGCTCTTCTCGTCAACTGGGGAGCTGACCCTGGTTACGACCCGTAAACGCCGTCATAGCAGCTAGTTCGGCAGGCTTCCGGGCGCTCCCGCCTGTCCCGGATAAAGCCCAAAGAATCTTTTAAACCCTTTTGCCGTAAGGTGAGTCTAAGTAATTGAAGACCGGCGTTGTCTCTCCGGCCCACGATGATGCTACTGGTCGAGCTTGTTAGGACGGGTGGGCCACCAGTAGCCGCCCCGTACCCGAAAGGGTACGGGGTTTTTTGTTGCCCGGCGCTGAACGACTCTATTGAACGGTGGGAGCCGGCTCAGGATAACCCGTGTCCATGATGACGAGCCATCGACCCCCGTCGTGCCGCCACATTGTAACGTAACGGCCGCGCCCAGTCTCCTTCCCGGCGTTCGCACCCGTGCGGCTCACTGCCCAGAATCTACCTGTTGTCGAGCCGATATCGCCGCCGCGAAAGACGTGAGCATCGGTGGGCTCCCAGTTCAGAACACTCGTCGTATCCGATATGTAAGGCGAATCGAACTTCCGGATTTCGTCGAGGCCCTTCACCATGTTGCCGCGGTAGCGAATGCGGATCGCATCGCGCGCGTAGAAAGACATCCAGCCATCGATTCCGCGGGCGTGGGTTGCGACCGCAAAATCGCGGTCGGCCTGCATCAGAGAACTTTCTGTCGCACTACTGGAACCGGGGTTATTGCTGACAGCCGGCGCACAACCTGTCGCCACTGTGGCAAGCGCGAACGCGATGACTGTGCGAATCATGAAGCCATCCTTTATGATAGGTTTGCGATTCGGAGCGCGCCTGTTGCGCCACGCCTCGACTTGATGGAGCGTCCATGGTGGAAGTGTTCGGAAAAAAACTGCTCGACGGGAAGGTCGCGATCGTCACTGGCGGCGGGAGCGGGATCAATCTCGCGATTGCGACCCGGTATGCGCAAAGCGGTGCGAAGGTAGCGCTGATCGGAAGAACCAAAGAGAAACTCGACGTGGCTGCCGACGGCATTCGAAAAGCAGGCGGGGTTGCCTCCGGCCATCCGGCCGATGTGCGCGACTTCGACGCGCTTGCCTCCGCCATCCGATCCGCGCGCGAAGCGCATGGCGAAATCGATCTCGTCGTGTGCGGAGCCGCTGGCAACTTCCCGGCGCCGGCCCTTGGCATGTCGGCGAATGGATTCAAATCGGTAGTGGACATCGATCTACTCGGCACCTTCAACACATGCCGGGCCGTATTCGAGCATCTCAAACGGCCGGGCGCTTCCATCATCAATATTTCGGCGATGCAGGCGTTCACTGCAATGCCCATGCAGGCACACGTTTGTGCAGCCAAGGCCGGAGTGGACATGCTCACGAAGTGTCTGGCAATCGAGTGGGGGCCGGAGGGGGTGCGTGTGAACTCCATTGCGCCGGGCGCCGTGGACGATACGGAAGGAATGCGACGCCTGGCGCCGACGCCCGAAATCCAGAAACAATTCACGCGCAGCATCCCGCTGCAGCGGTTCGCGACCAAGGACGAACTCGCCGACCTTGCGCTCTTCCTCTCGAGCGACGCCGCGAAGTTCATTACCGGCGCTGTAGTCGTCTGCGATGGCGGACAGTCATTGGCCGGCATTGGCGTCAACATGGCGGCCGCGATGCGCCCGCGCACGTGAGCGAGATTCGACGTCTCGCGATCTTCTGCGGATCCAATCCCGGCGCGCGTCCCGACTACGTCGCCGCAGCCCACTCACTCGGCAAGTTGCTGTGTGAGCGCGGAGTGGGGATCGTCTATGGCGGGTCCAATGTCGGATTGATAGCCGCCCTAGCGGACACGATGCTCGACGAGCTTGGCGACATCATCGGAGTAATTCCGCGCATGCTCGTACAGCGCGAAGTCGCGAACACGGCGCTCACTGACCTCCGCATCGTGGAATCAATGCACGAGCGTAAGGCGATGATGGCCGAGCTGGCCGATGGATTTGTCGCGTTGCCCGGTGGGATAGGAACGCTGGAAGAATTCTTCGAGATCTGGACGTGGGGCCAGCTTGGAATGCACGAGAAGCCGTGCGGACTGCTGAACGTCGCCGGCTATTTCGATCCGCTGCTGGAGTTCCTGGATCGCGCGGTCGCCGAGAAATTCGTGCGCGATGTGCATCGTAGGATGGTCATAGTGGAGAGCGATCCCGCCGCGCTGCTCGCCAGGTTCGAGTCGTACGAGCCGCCGCGCGTGGTGAAGTGGATCAATGCCGGGACGATCTAGTCAACTCCACGTGAGCTCGTCGATCGACTTCGGCCAATCCTGTTTGAGAAGACGCGACAAGGCGCGGTCGGCGAGCAGTTTCCCATCGGTTTGGCAGCGCGGGCAATAGTTCGTCTCATTGTCGGCGTAGCGGATCCGCTGCACGGGCGTGCCGCACACCGGACATGGCTTCCCGAATTTGCCGTGCACCGCCATCTCCTCGCGAAACGCAGTCACCTTCGCCGGGAAATCTCCTTTAGACTCGCGCCGAAGTCGCTCTGTCCATTCGACCAGCACGCTGCGGGTGGCGTCGAACAATCTCTGAAACTCTTCCTCGCTCAACCGCCGCGTGTGCTTGATCGGTGACAGCTTGGCGCGATGCAGAATCTCGTCGGAGTAGGCGTTGCCGATTCCGCTGAACAGTCGCGGATCGGTGAGAGACCTCTTCAGAGTGTGATTCTCCAGGATCAACCGCTCTGTGAAGGCCGCAAGATCGGCATCGAGCACCTCCAGTCCGCCTCTTTCGAATTGCTCGAGCGCCTGTTCGCCCCTCACCAGCCAGAGTGACGCCCGTCGCTTCGATCCGGCCTCCGTGAGAATCAACGTGCCGTTGGGAAAGTCGAACGCCGCGAGGCCGATCTTACCCGGGACTTTGCCACCCGCAGGAAGCCACCGCAGACGTCCGGCGATCATCAGGTGGATGACGAGAAAAAGATCGTCCTCCAGCTCCAGCACGATGCGCTTTCCCATTCTTCTCAACCCGGTGACGCGCTTGCCCTCGGCCGCACTAATCGGCGGATCGACCGAGCGGAGAAGGAAAGGCTTGGCGATTCGCATTCGCTGGAGCGGCTGATCGACGACGCGGGAAGCGAGCGCTTCTATGTAAACGGTGATGTCTGGGAGCTCAGGCATTTGCCGATTCGTGCTCCGCCAGTTTGCGACCAAACCATTCCTGCGCTGCCGCGAGATGCTCCGCCCGGAGATAGTCGGCGCCCAATCGACGCGCGCCATCGAGCGCGAGAGCTATCAACCGCGGAGCTATTCGGCTCATCTCAGGATCGGCCAGACCCAGTCGTCCCGCGCGCTCGAGCAGCTTTTCATTCGGCGCGCCGAGCAATTCCGCGGCGCCCTGCGCGCTCTCCTCGTCGTAGATGAGTCCGGTGACGAACACAACGGGGGCTGGCAGTGCACTCGGTTCGATGGTGTCAGCGGATCTGAGCTCGAAGAATTCTTTCGCGCGCACCTCGGGGAAGAGTGTGGAGAGGTGGAACAGCCAGTCCTCTTTTTCAATCGAAGCTTCATGGATCCACTCGCGAAACGCGCGATAGGTCCCATCCTCCCTGCCCCGCATCGCGGTCGCGTCGAGCGCAAAGGCCAGATATCGCTCAACGATGGCGGCTTCGTCGTAAACCATTCCCGTTCGCGACTGATCGAGAGTCCTCCACAGGTGTGCGCGATAGCTGGCCCACTGTGTCGACCCGCCTGCGTACTCCCGCGAATTCGCAAAGATCGCAACGACGAATGGCGCCAAGGCGTTGAGAAGCCGCCACCTGGATTCGGGGTTCTCTCCCCGCTCCACATTTATCTGAAGCGCCGCGGTCTGGCGCATCATCTGCTCGCCCGACGATCCGATTGAATCGAAGTAGCGTGTCATTCCGGTGTAACGATCCCGATGGAGCTGGAGGGGTACTGAATCGATGCCGTTGTAAGGATCGACTCCGCGGGCGAGGAGCTCGATTCCAGCATTCGACATGACATCACGCATCATGGCGACAACGTTCTGGGTCGAATCGACGACCGCCGACGCGGTCGGCAGAGGAGCCGTGCTGATCTCTATCTGGCCACCAGGCTCGAATGAGATACTTGCGCCATCGCTCAACTTCCAGGATGGCGGATCTTCACCAGCTGGCAGCTCGCTCCAGCCTTCGCGCTGTCCGAGTTGTGACAGCACTTCCGCAGTCGACGTGAGCTCTCCCTTCGTTGCAAACGCC
>Ga0193699_10000868_pt1 | contig 12269 bp, 11 predicted proteins | sample L3c2metaG_FD_160095 | JGI IMG/M metagenome (GOLD analysis project Ga0193699, IMG submission 160095) | Soil microbial communities from a riparian zone of the East river system, Colorado, United States - L3c2 | ecosystem: Environmental > Terrestrial > Soil > Riparian zone | place: USA: East... | reverse complement strand
AGCGGTGACGTCCCGGCCATTGAGCCGCAAGCTGACCTGGTTCAGCCGTACGCTCTCCGGCACGCGCACCTCGAGCAGCGCGTCGCCGCCGCTTATGAGATCTGCGCGGTTCGACAGCGACACGATCTCGAATTTGGACGGGCCCTCTCCCGCCTGCGCCGTAACCAGAAGTAGCGCGCCTAACGCCAGGAATGACGATTTCATGCAGTTCATGGTTTCCTCCTTGAGTGCACTTGGGGGTGCTACGTCAACGGCATAAGACAAGCGGAGATCGTCAATGCAGCCCTGCTACGCCAGCGCCTGCTTCACCCGCTCCGGCGAAAAAGGCAGCGCGCGCAGGCGCTTCCCCGTGGCGCTGAACAGGGCGTTGGCGATCGCCGCCGCGGCCGGGCCCTGCGAGCCTTCGCCGACGCCGAGGAAACGCTCCTCGGGGCGATCGAGCAGCACGACCTCGACTTGCGGCACGTCCCCGAAATGAATGATCGGGTAGTCCGCCCATGACCGCGTCGTGACGCGCGTGCGGTCGTACCTCACCGCCTCCATCAGCGTCCAGCTCGCCGACTGGATGATGCCGCCTTCGATCTGGTTGACGACGCCATCCGGGTTGACGATCTGCCCGGCATCGACCGCCGACACCGCGCGCGTGACGCGCACCTTGCCGCTCGTGCGATCGACTTCGACGTCGGCGACCACCGCGACGTAGCACGCCAGATTCTTGTACTTCGAGAACGCGAATCCGCGCCCGCGCATGCCGTCGCCCTTCGCGCCGGGTTGCCAGCCGGCGCGTTGCGCTGCGGCCTCGATGACGGCCTTCGCGCGAGGGTCTTTCAGGTGCCGCAGGCGGAACTCGACCGGATCTGCGCCCGCGGCGAACGCCAGCTCGTCGATGAACGATTCGAGCGCAAACACGTTGGCGTAGCCGCCGAGCGTGCGCAATGCCGAGGTGCGCATCGTCATCTCCGGCACGAAGTGCTTGACCACCTTCTGGTTCGGGAAATCGTAGAGAGGGATCGAGTTGCGCTCCCCGCCGCCGGTCGGCATCGGCGGGTCTACCGGGAATGGCGCCTTTGACGGCTTCTCCAGGTGCCAGCTCGCCAGGAGATTCACGCCATCCCTCGCGCCGGGGCGGTTGTTGTGCGGATGGCTCCACACGTCATGCGTCCAGCTGACGACGTTGCCCTGGGCATCGAGCCCGCCCGAGAGCTTCATCACCATCGCCGAGCCGTACGGCTCCCACTGGAACTCGTCGTCGCGCATCCATTGCAGCTTGACCGGACGGCCGCCGGTTGCGCGCGCGATGAGCGCCGCGTCGAGCGCAACGTCGTCGGCGCCGTTGTGGCCGTAGCAGCCCGCGCTTTCGGCGTGGATGCAGTGGATGTTCGCCGGATCGGTCGCGAACACCTGGGCGAGGTCGCCGCGCAGCGGAAACACGCCCTGGCTGTGCGTCCACACCGTGAGCTTGCCCTCGCGCCACTGCGCCACCGCGCACGAGGGTCCGATCGAGCCGTGGACCTGGAACGGGCGCGTGTAGGTCGCGTTGAGCGTCCTCGCCGGGGCGGCAGCAGTCGCGGAGGTTTTTTCGTTGACCACCGAGTCCACCGCGTTGACCTTCGTCATGAGGTGCTCGTAGAGAGCGTCGCCCGACGGCGGCAGCGACTCGCTCTCCTTCCACTGCGCGGATTTCTTCAGCGCCTCGCGCGCCTTGATCGCCTGCTCCTCGCGCTGCGCCGCCACGCCGAGGAAACTGCCGTCGCGCACCACCGCGACCACGCCGGGCATGCGCTTCACGGCGGCTTCGTCCACGGATACGAGCTGGGCGCCGGGTGAAGGCGGACGCACGACGCGCCCGAACACCATCCCGGGCAGGCGCACGTCCTGGACGTAGGCGGCGCCGCCGGTCATCTTCTTCGGGATATCGCGGCGCAAGATGCTCTTTCCCACCCACTTGTGCTCCGCCGCGGGCTTTGGCTTGACCGTTGCCGATGCCTCGCGCTTGAAGTTGGCGTCGGCTACGAGATCCCAGTAGGCCGCCGACTTGCCGCCGGGCGCCCTGCAGGTGCCGTCGCTCACGGTGATGTCGGTCGCTGCTACGCCGAGTTTTGCGGCCGCGGCGCCGAGCAATATGCCGCGCGCCTCGGCGCAAGCGAAGCGCAACGCGGTGCCGCTCTGCTCGACCGACTGGCTGCCCGCGGTCTGCCCCTCGTTGGGGGTCAGCGCGGTATCGCCGTGGACGATCCTGATGCGCTTCAAATCGACGTCGAGCTCGTCGGCGGCGATCTGGGTGAGCGCCGTGCCGATGCCCTGCCCCAGCTCGATCTTTCCGGTGAAGATCGTGACGGTGCCGTCCGCGTCGACGCGCAGCCACGAGTCGAGCATGCGGTTGTTGTTGAGGCTGCCGGGCAGCGGGGCGGGCTTGGCCTGGCCGAACGCCAGCTCGGGGGCGAGCGAAAACGAGATGACCAGCGCGCTGCCGGTCTTGAGGAAATCGCGGCGCGAGAGAGAGGGCTTCATGCCATCTCCTTTGCCGCGCGCTGCACGGCGCGAACGATGCGGTTGTGCGAGGCGCAGCGGCACAGGTGCTCGTTCAGCGCCTGCTTGATCTCGCGCTCGCTCGGGCGCGGATTGCCGTCGAGCAGCGCCTTGGCGGCCATGATCATGCCGCTGCTGCAATAGCCGCACTGGCAGGCCTGCTCCTCGATGAAGGCGCGCTGCAGCGGGTGGAGCTTGTCGATCGTGCCCAGGCCCTCGAGCGTGGTGATGGCGGCCTTCGCCGCGGCCGACACCGGCACCGAGCAGGAGCGCACGGACTTGCCGTCGAGCAGCACGGTGCAGGCGCCGCATTGGGCGAGCCCGCAGCCGAACTTCGGGCCGTTCAGTTCCAGGTCGTTGCGCAGGACGTACAGGAGCGGCGTGTCGGGCGCGACAGCAGACACTTTTCGCGTCGCTCCGTTCACCCGCAATGTGAAGTCAGCCATGATCTCCTCCGGTCAGGGTCTTGTATTTGGGCGGGAAGCGAAAGGGTACACCTACGCGGCGCGGCCGGCCAGCATCTACTTGGGATAAAGAACCAGCTGCGTGCAGCGAAACAGCGCGAGCTTGCGCCGCTCCTCGCCGTGGGTCACGGTCGCGTCCCAAACCTGCGTGGTGCGCCCCAGGTGCACCGCGCGCGCTTCGCCGTGGAGCGTGCCTTCGGCGGCGGTATTGAGGAAATTCGCCTTGAGCTCCACGGTGGTGAAATTCTGTGCGTTGCCGGGCAGGTGCGAAATGCATCCGTAGCCTGCGAGCGTGTCGGCGAAGGCGACGATTGCCCCGGCGTGCAGGTAACCGTTCGGCGCGAGAAGCGCCTTGCGCAGCTCGAGCTCCCCTTTCAGCAGGCCCTCGGACACTTCGGTGATGAGAAGGCCGACCAAGCCGGGCAGGAAATCCCTGCCGAAATGATTGAAGCCTTTGACGTCGAATCCGGGCCGAAGCGGCATGGTTTACCCTTCTCGAGATGCCGCTATCTTATACTTGCCGGCGAACCCGACAGATCATGAGCGAAGGCACCGGATACGCGCTCGGCGCGATGCTGCTTTACGGCGTCGCCGACTACGTCTACAAGCGCGGCGCCTCCGCGGGCGCGCAGCCGCACCAGTTTCTGATGGTGCAGACCTGGTTCTTCTCCTCGTTCGCGATCCTGTACGGACTTTTCTCCGGCACGCTCGCGTTCAACGCCGGGGCGCTCTGGGGCGCGGCGGCCGGCGTGCTGGTCGTCGTCGGGTACTACAACTTCGCCCGGAGCCTCAGGTCGGGCGCGGTCAGCACCCACGCGACGATCTTCCGGCTGAGCTTCGCCGTCACCGTGGCCCTCGCCGTGCTCGTGCTGGGCGAGCCGCTCACCGCGCCCAAGCTCGCGGGCCTCGCGCTCGTTCTGGCAGCGGTCTGGCTGCTGCTCGCGGCGCCGGGCGCAGCGAGCGGCGACGTCCATCGCGAGCGCCGGTCCTCCCTCGTGCGCGTGCTCGTTGCGACCGTCGCGGTCGGAATCGCGAGCTTTACCTACAAGCTGGGCCTGCGCGAGGGCGCGACGCCGATTTCGCTGGTGGCCGCTCAAGGGGCGGTCGCCGTCACTTTGTCGACTGCATTCTCGGCTTACCTCGATCGCCGCATCCGGACTTCGCCGGCAGTGTGGAGACACGCGCCCGTTGCCTCGGCACTGCTGGTGGTCGCTTTCATGTTCCTCGCGAAAGGCCTCGAGGGCGGAGAAGCGAGCGTGGTGGTGCCGGTCGCGCAAATGGGATTCGTCGTGACCGCGCTCCTCGGGTTCTTCTTCCTCCGCGAGCCGTTCACGGCGCGCAAGGGCGCCGGCCTCGCCGCCGCGCTCGCCGCGCTGGCGAGCCTCGCGCGGGGTTGACTTCAGAACCTCTCGACCCAGGGCCGCAGCTCGACTTCCCAGGTCCAGGCGCTGCGATGCTGTCGGAACACGTGCAGGTAGTTCTTCGCGATTTCATCCGGGAGGAGCATCCCGTCCGCGCCACGCTCGCCTGCCCGATGGTCGCCCGCGCCCCTGGAAATGCCGCCGTCGATGACGAAGTGCGCGACGTGGATTCCCTTGGGCGCGAGCTCGCGCGCCATGCTCTGCGCGAGCCCGCGCAGCGCGAATTTCCCCATCGCGAAAGGCGCCGATTCGGCGTAGCCCTTTACGCTCGCGGACGCGCCGGTGAAGAACACGGCGCCCGACCCGCGCGCCAGCATGCGCTTCGCCGCGGCCTGGGCAACGAGAAACCCCGCGTAAGCCGTGACCCTGATGGTGCGCTCGACCTCCTTCGGGTCGAGGCCGACGAAAGGGCCGCGCACGCGGTAGCCGGCGTTGTAGACGACGAGGTCCGGAACGCCCCATTTCGCCTCGACCGCGGCGAACATCGCCTCGACCTGCGCGCCATCGGCGGCGTCGCAGCTCACCGCGAACCCGGCGATTTCCTTCACGAGGGGAGCCAGCTTGGAAGGCTCGCGCGCCGCGAGCGCGACGCGCACTCCGTCTTGCGCGAACAGGCGCGCGAGGGAGGCGGAGAGGCCGCTGCCGGCGCCGACGATGAGCGCGGTTTCGGGCTGTTTCATCGGCTGGGCCCGTGCGCTACTTGAGAAAGTAGTCCGGCAACGCGAGCGAGAACGCCGGCACGTACGTTACCAGCATCAGCGTCGCGATGAGCGCGCCGTAGAACGGCCAGATGGTGCGCATGACGTAGCCGATCGACACCCCGCCGATGGCGCAGCCGACGAACTGGGTGGTGCCCACGGGCGGGGTGTTGAGGCCCAGCGCGCAGTTGATCAGCAACACCATGCCGAACTGCACCGGGCTCATGCCGTACTGCGCGCAGATCGGCAGGAAAATCGGCGTGCAGATGAGGATGGTCGGCGCCATGTCGAGAAACGTACCCAGAAAAAACAGGATCACGTTGACGAGCAGGAAGATCACCCAGGGGCTGGTCGAAATGCCTGCGAGCGCCTTGCCGGTGATGTCGGCGACATCGTAGAGCGTAATGAGGTAACCGAAAGTATTGGAAACGCCGATGAGGAGCAGCACCACCCCGGTGGTCTTCACCGACTTTGCCGCGGCCTTCAAGAAGCTTTCCCAGGTCATGCTGCGGTAGAGGAAGATCGTGAGCACGAGCGCGTAGATCACCGCGATCGCCGCCGACTCGGTCGCGGTGAAAACGCCCGAAAGAATCCCGGCGATGATGATCACCACGATCGCGAGCCCGGGACCCGCCGCGGCGAGCGAGCGCCATACGGCCTCCCAGCCCGGGAAGGTTCCCGCCGGGTAGCCGCGATGGATCGCAACGAGATACGCGGCCGTCAGGTTGGAAGCGGTGAGGATCACCGCCGGCAAGACGCCCGCGAGGATCAGCGCGGCGATCGACACCTTGCCGCCCGCGGCGAGCGAATAGATGATCATGTTGTGGCTGGTGGGCATCAGCACGCCCACCAGAGCCGCATGCGTGGTGACGTTCACCGCGTAGTCGGCGTGATAGCCGGCCTTTTTCATCATCGGGATCATCACGGCGCCCATCGCCGAGACGTCGGCCACCGCGGAACCGGATACGCCGCCGAAGAGCGTGCAGGCGACCACGTTCGACATGCCGAGGCCGCCGCGGATATGGCCGGCAAGGCTCTTCGCGAACTCCACGATGCGGTCGGCGATGCCGCCGTGGAGCATCAGCTCCCCCGCGAAAATGAAGAACGGGATCGCGAGAAAGGAGAAGATGTTCATCCCCGAGGTCATGCGCTGGAACACCACCGCGAGGGGCAGCCCTTCCCAGAGGATGGTGCACACCGCCGAGAGCCCGATCGCAAAAGCGACCGGGACGCCGAGCAGGAGGAAAGCGACGAATGTGATGCACAGGATGGTCAGTGCCATGCGGGCACCACTTCCTCGCCGCGCAGGAGCGCGATGATGTGCTCGATGGAGAACAGGGCGATCAGCGCGCCCGAGATCACCAGCGGCGCCTGGTTGAAGGCTTCCGAGATGCCGAGCGTCGGAATCTTGTAGGGCGCGACCGACGCCGCGAGGATCGCTCCGTTCCAGGCCATGATCGCGCCGAAGGCAGCGACCAGCGCATGGATCACCAGTTCCATGCGGTTGCGGATGCGCTCGGGAACGAGAACGAGCAGCGACTCCATGCCGATGTGGCCGGCGTCGCGCACGCCGACCGCCGCGCCGAGCAGCGTGACGTAGAGGACGAGCACCAGCGCCGTGCTCTCGGCCCACACCGGCGTGTCGTTCATCACGTAGCGGCCGAAGACCTGCGCCGCCACCACCACGACGATGCCGGCGAGCCCTGCCACCGCGAAATACATGCACACGCGGGCGAGCGGCGCGGTGAAGCGGGCGAGCATCAGGCGGATGTCATTCTCGGCGAAGCGAAGAATCTGCGTTTATCGCCGCAAGCAGGCCCTTGGCCGCGAAGCGACCCAGGATGACCGCAGCTTCGCTGCGGTCAATTTGCTGCCTGGATGCGCCGGATCATGTCCTTCAGGGCGGGATCGGTGATGAACTTGTCGTATACGGGCTTCATCGCGTCCTGAAAGGGTCTCTTCTCCACAATGACGATCTGGGAGCCGCCGCCCTCGACGATCTTGCGCGATTTCTCCTCGCGATCGTCCCACAGCTTGCGCATGTAAGGCACCGACTGCCTGGCCGCCTGGCGGATGATGAACTGGTCGTCCGCCGGAATCGTGTCCCAGACCCTCTTCGAGAAGAGCAGGATTTCCGGCGCGAGCGAGTGCTCGGTGACCGCGTAGAACTTCGCCACCTCGAAGTGGCGCGAGGATTCGTACGAGGGCCAGTTGTTCTCCGCGCCGTCCACGAGCCCGGTCTTGAGCGCCGTGTAGACCTCGCCGTAAGGCATGGGCGTGGGGTTCGCGCCCAGGGCCTGCATCATCGCCACCCACAGATCGGACTGCTGCACGCGGATCTTCATGCCTTTCATGTCGGCGAGGCTCCTGATCGGCTTTTTCACCGTGTAGAAGGAGCGCGAGCCGCTGTCGTAAAAGGCGAGGCCGACCAGGCCCTGCTTCTCGCAGGCCTTGAGAATCTCGTCGCCGATCGGACCGTCGAGGACTTTGCGCATGTGCTCGGTCGAGCGGAAGACGAACGGCATCGTGGGCACCATGGTCTCGGGCACGACGTTGTTCATCGGCGCGACGTTGATGCGGATCATGTCCAGGGCTCCGATGCGCACCTGCTCGATCGTGTCCTTTTCGCTGCCCAGGGCGCTGTTGCCGTAGACCTTGACGCTGTGCCGGCCCCCGGTGCGATCGGAGATGAGCGAGCTCATATAGCCGACCGCCTGCACCGTGGGGTAGTCCATCGGATGCACGTCGGCCGAGCGGAACTCCCTGGCGTGAACTGCGGCCGCCGAAACGGCGGCAAGGCTTGCAATGACTGCGGTCAGGCGCATGAGGTTTCTCCTTTTTCGACGGAAGTTCGTGATCGTATGCTATTACGCCGGCTCGGGCATGCTCAACAGCCCGCGCCGGATGAGCGATCGGAATGCCTCGTAGGTCTCGCGGATGCCTTCGGCGAGCGGCATGTTTCCGTAATCTCCCAGCTGGGCGCGAAGCGGCTCGTCGGGCAGGTGCATGGGAAACGCGAGAGGCTGCCCCGAAGAGGTGATCGCCGCCGAAGGCGCAATCTGCCTGAGGATGCGCAGCCCCTCCTCGACCGGCGCGTAGACGCCGTTCATGTCGAAGACCGGGGCGCCCTTGCGCTCGCGCGAGACGGCGTGAATGAACGCGCTCGCGACCTCGCCCGCGTGCAGCCACGATACGCCTCCGGAAAATGGCACCTCGTAGGGCTTGCCGGCGGCGGCGGCGAGAATCGCGAAAGTCGTCTTCGAAGTGAGGCCCTGGTCGCGGCCCACGCCGTAGACGACTCCCGGCCTGATGCCGACGCTCGCGACGTTCCAGTCCTGCGAATACACCTTTGCGATCTGCTCGTCGCAGTATTTGTACGCGCCGTAGAGCGTGTGCATTGCGCCGTGGCCCTCGTCCATCGCGCCGTAGGCCGCGATCGAGCTCGCATAGGCGAGCCGCTTGATCTCCAGCCGGCGCGCCGCCTCGAAAATATTCACGGTGCCGACGACGTTTACCTTTGCTCCCGCAATCGGGTCGGCCTTGCAGAACGGCACCTGCAGCGCGGCGAGGTGAATGATCGCGCACGGCCGTGCCGCTTCGAGAATCCGCGCGACGGCCGCGCTCTCGGAAATATCGCCGGTGCGCCACTGCACTTTCTTCAGATCATCCTCGGACATGAGCAGGTGCGGCCGCCGCTTGTCTTCCGACAGGTCGAGCGCCAGGGCGGGCACGCCCGCGCGCGCGAGCAGCGCCAGCACCCAGCTGCCGATGCAGCCGCCCGCCCCCGTGACCACGACGGGGCCGGGAAAGCTCGCGCGATCGATCGAAAAGCGCTCTTTCACGCCGCACCTGCAGAGGTCGCGGGCGCTTCGGGGCGGGAACGGAATTCGGGGGTCATCGCTGTGTTCGCGGCTTTCTCGGCGTGGGGCGCCTGCGCTGTCCTTGCAAGGCGCTTTTCTCGTCGAACATCATACAGCTTAAGCTGCGTCGATCGCTCCGGGGCGCTTTTCCCGTGAATCCGCTTGACCGCCACAGTAGTCACGGCTTAACCTGCCCTCGCCCTCCCGAAATCCTCCCAAGACGCGACGCCCCGGCAAATCGAGCACCCGCATGGCATCGGTGACCCTCTCCGGCGTGCGCAAGAGCTTCGGCTCGACCGAGGTCGTGCACGGCGTGGACGTCGGGGTCGAGGACGGCGAGTTCTGCGTGCTGGTCGGCCCCTCGGGTTGCGGCAAGTCGACGCTCTTGCGGATGATCGCGGGGCTGGAGGAGATTTCCGGCGGGCGGATCGCGATCGGGGACCGCGTCGTCAACGGCGTCGCTCCGAAGGAGCGGGACATCGCCATGGTGTTCCAGAACTACGCGCTCTACCCTCACATGACGGTGTACGACAACATGGCCTTCAGCCTCAAGCTCGCCGGCGAGTCGCGCGAGCATACGCGCCTGCGGGTCGAGGAGGCGGCGCTGATCCTCGGCCTCGAGGAATACCTGCGGCGCTACCCGCGCCAGCTTTCCGGCGGCCAGCGCCAGCGCGTCGCGATGGGACGCGCAATCGTGAGGAAGCCCGAAGTGTTTCTGTTCGACGAGCCGCTGTCCAACCTCGATGCCAAATTGCGCGTTGCGATGCGGACCGAGATCAAGGCGCTGCATCAGAGATTGAAGACCACCTCCGTCTACGTCACCCACGACCAGATCGAGGCGATGACCATGGCGGACAAGATCGTCGTCATGAACGCGGGCCGCGTCGAGCAGATCGGCTCGCCGCTGGAGCTCTACGACAACCCGGTGAACCAGTTCGTCGCCGGCTTCATCGGTTCTCCCGCGATGAATTTCGTTCCGGGCAAGGTGAACGCCGGCGGCATCTCGGTCGGCGCCGGGATCGAGCTGCCGAATCCCACTCGCAACCTCGAGCCCGGCCGAGACGTGCTGCTGGGCGTGCGGCCCGAGCATCTCGCGGTGGATCCGTCGGGCGTGCCGGTGGAGGTGGTGGTCGTCGAGCCCACCGGCGCCGACACCCAGATCTTCTGCAAGCTCGCGGGCACCGACGTCACGGCGGTGGTGCGCGAGCGCCACGCGTTTCGCCCGGGCGAGGCGGTGCGGCTCAAGCCACAATTGACCTATCTTTTCGATCCGTCGAGCGGCGCTCGACTTGCATAAGGAGGAGCCATGAGCAACAAGCGCAGGGACTTACTGAAAGCAGGGGCAGGCCTCGCCGCGAGCGCGGCGCTGCCGATGATCTGGGCGAAGGACGCGCACGCCCAGTGGAACAGCCAGCCCGAGAAGGGCGCGAAGCTGCGGGTGCTGCGCTGGAGCCGCTTCGTCCAGGGCGACATCGACCAGTACATGAAGAACGTGCAGGCGTTTACCGCCAGGTACGGCATCGAAGTGCGCGTAGACAGCGAGAGCTGGGAAGACGTGCGCCCGAAAGCGGCGGTCGCGGCCAACACCGGCGCCGGACCGGACATCATTCTCGGCACCTACGACGACGCCAACCTTTATCCCGAGAAGCTGGTGGACGTCACCGACCTGTGCAACTACCTGGGCAAAAAATACGGCGGCTGGTACCCGACGTGCGAGCTCTATCTCAAGCCCGACGGCAAGCGCTGGATCGGCGTCCCCCTCGGCGCGACCGGCAGCATGATCGTCTATCGCGAGAGCCAGGTTAAGGCGGCCGGATTCGACAGCTTCCCGAAGGACACCGACGGCTTCCTCAGGATGATGAAGGCGCTCAAGGACAAGGGCACCCCCGGCGGTTTCGCCCTCGGCCACGCCACGGGAGACGCCAATACCTGGTGCCACTGGCTGCTCTGGACCTTCGGCGGCAAGATGGTCGACGCGAAGAACAACGTGGTCCTCAACAGCCCGGAAACCCTGAGGGCCCTCGAGTACGCGAAGGAGCTCTACGGCACCTTTATCCCGGGGACGCTGTCGTGGCTCGATCCGAACAACAACAAGGTCTTCCTCGACGGGCAGATCTCGGTGACCAACAACGGCATCTCGATCTATTACGCGTCGAAGAACTCCAAGGACCCGAAGATCAACGCGCTTCAGACCGACATCAACCACGCGCGCTATCCGGCGGGGCCGGCAGGCGTCTCGAGCGCCTGCCACCTGTTCATGAACCAGATGATCTTCAGGTACACGAAGTATCCGAAGGCGGCCAAGGAATTCATCCGCTTCATGATGGAAGAAGAGCAATACGGCGCCTGGCTGCAGGCCGGAATCGGCTATACCGCGGGGCCCCTGGTCGCTTACGAGAAAAACCCGATCTGGACGGTGGACCCGAAGCACACGGCTTACCGCGACGCCTGCAAGGAGCTGCGTCCCGCGGGGTATGCCGGCAGGCTCGGCTACGCGTCCGCGGGCGCGCTCGCCGACTTCATCATCGTGGACATGGTCGCCGAAGCCGCCTCGGGCGATAAGTCGCCGAAGGAAGCCATCGAGCGTGCTACCAAACGGGCCGAGAGATACTACAAAGTTTGAAAAGCGGTTATTTCGACAACAAGAACACCCTCGGGCTGCTGTTCATGCTGCCCGCGGGTGTTCTGCTTCTGCTTTTCCTCACCTATCCGCTCGGTCTCGGCACCTGGCTCGGCTTCACCGACGCCAAAATCGGCCGTACCGGGCAGTGGATCGGAATCGAGAACTTCCAGTTCCTCATCGGCGACAGCGTGGCGCGGCTTTCGCTGTTCAACACGCTTTTCTACACGATCGTGGCGAGCGTGCTCAAGTTCGTCCTCGGGTTGTGGCTGGCGCTGATTCTCAACCGCCACCTCCCGTTCAAGTCGTTCATCCGGGCGATCGTGCTGCTGCCGTTCATCGTGCCGACGGCGCTCTCGGCAATCGCGTTCTGGTGGATCTACGATTCCCAGTTCTCGGTCGTGAGCTGGACGCTTGCGAAGATGGGCCTGATCGACCGGTACATCGATTTCCTGGGCGAGCCCTGGCTCGCGCGGCTCTCGGTGACCGCGGCGAACATCTGGCGGGGAGTCCCGTTCGTGGCGATTTCCCTGCTGGCGGGCCTGCAGACCATCCCGCCGTCCCTGTACGAGGCCTCCTCGATCGACGGCGCGACGCCCTGGCAGCAGTTCTGGAACGTCACGCTGCCGCTGCTCACCCCGATCATCGCCGTGGTGATGACCTTCAGCGTGCTCTTC
>Ga0193699_10000867_pt1 | contig 12274 bp, 11 predicted proteins | sample L3c2metaG_FD_160095 | JGI IMG/M metagenome (GOLD analysis project Ga0193699, IMG submission 160095) | Soil microbial communities from a riparian zone of the East river system, Colorado, United States - L3c2 | ecosystem: Environmental > Terrestrial > Soil > Riparian zone | place: USA: East... | reverse complement strand
AGCGTCGCTTCAGAGCCTTTCACGAATCCCATCGCGAAGATTGCGTAGAGAGCCATGTTCGCGATGATCGTTCCCATAGCATCCTGATATAGGAACGACGTCAGGATAAATCTGAGAGTGCCGGGATACTTTTTCGCCTCGCGCAGCGTGTGCCGGACATCTCGGAACGCCTCACGCCACGCGATGCGCTTCTTCCCGTGGATCACGTTGTGGTCGCGACAGAAGAAAAACAGCGGGAGCGAGAAAAGCAGAAAGAGAAACGCGGTCGGTGCGAATGTGGAAACACGGCCGCCGTGCGTCGTGAAAGGAACCGCGCTTCTCAGGAAACCAATTACTCGTTCGGGAATTGCGCCGAGTATTGGCATTTGGCCTGTGAAGAATGGAAATGTCAGCAATACTCCGGTAATCGAGCCGACATATCCCAGGGCGGCGCCCATCCCGGACAGCCGGCCTCGGTGATCAACGGGAACCAGCTCCGGCATCATCGCGTTGTAAAACGGTTGGGCGCCCTGATAGGCGTAGTTCGCTATGGTAAAGGCTGCGAGCACTCCAAAGAGAGCGAGTCCAGGCGGTATCAGATTACGAGATGCGACGCCCGTTACCCCTTCTCCGATTAGCGGCAGGCCCGTCTGGCCGAGAAAAGCCAACACGATGGTCGAGACGCAGGCAAGCAGCGTGAAGCCGACGACCCACGGCTTACGTCGCTGCGTTGCATCGGAAATGGCTCCGAACACGGGGATCGATACGACGACGAGGGCCGATGCGATTCCATTCACTACCGCATAAAGGGTATTCGAGTGTCCAAGATCCGCTACGAGCCACGCGGCAAAGTAAAGCGTGGCGATGTTCATGGAGAACACGGTGTTAGCGAAATCGTAGAGTGCCCAGCTTATTCGCTCTCTAAAAGGCGCGAGCGGCGGGTTGAAATCACCCGTGGGAGTGACGCTCAGAGTGACGCCGGCGTTGTCTTCCCTCTTGCTGACCGAATCCAGTCTTACGGATTCCATTGTTAGCCCCTTGGAGTGTGCGTCACGCGTGAACTCTACACCCGATACGACCCGCGCTCAAATACGTATGGTGACGTAGCAAGGAATACGTACTCTCGACGCTAGGAGAAGTCGACGACAGATTACTTCTCATGATGCGTCGTGCAGCTGGTTTGAGTCTTTCTGTACTCCTGTTCGCCGGCATAGCTGGGTGCCGGGACAAGGGACGAAACGGAGCCGACTCAGGTCGAGCGTCCATCCCGCCAGCCAACCCCGCGAACCCGCTGGGAAACACGAACTGGGATGCTGATGCCGGGCCCCTGATGATTGTCTCCATTGGAAATGGCGGCGACAGCGTAGCCGTCGTATTGCCCGAAGCAACTGACAGCACCATCGCATCGTTTCAAGGCACCAACCCTCCAATCTCGGGTCTCACCTTTGATCTGTTCGGAAGGGCCGGAAGAGTCGTGTCGTCGATAACAGCGTCACCGCTTCCACCAGTCGATACATCGGAGGAGTGCGACTCATGGCCCCTGGCCAGACTGAAATCGGCGCACTCAAACTGGCAGGTTGGATTTGCAGCCGGACACGTTCGCGCAATTGCACTCGATTCCATCGAGGTTTTGCCGAGCGCTGATTCAGCCGCTCTGGCCGTATCGCTCGCGCAGACAGCTGCAACGCTGCCCATCGCATCGGATCCGACGTTCAGAGGACTTCCGTACAGAGTACGTTCAGCCTACACGTTCCGTCTCGATTCCGTCGAAGTTGTAGTCGCGGATGTCGTCCGAAGCGTAAACGAAGAGGCGAATCCAAGGCTGGAGCATCTCCTCATCGTCGGAGAGCGGCCAGTAGGTTCGCGCGGAAAGTACAACGCCGCGTATTACAAAAGAACGGCAGGCGCGGAGGAATCCACTCAAGCGACAGAGGTTCTGACGGCGGTGTTGATCGGCGCGATGAAACGTCCTGCTATCGTGGTCAACATCGAATACGACGATGGCGGCAAACTCGGGCTGATCGAGCGTACCGGTCCTGGGGAATGGCGGGCTACCTGGACAAGCGCGTACACGGACTGTTGATGCTTCCGCAGGTGTTCGACGCGCAGATGATGATTAAAGGCCTGTTGGTGCGCTGATAAAGGTTGATGGAATGCCGTATCTCTCTCCGAGATGTTCCGCGAGTGCACTCACGCCAAGAGTCTCGGTTGCATAGTGTCCCGCATAAATGATTGCCAGCTCGTTCTCTTCTGCGTAGACCGCGCTCCAATGCGGTCCCTCGCCCACAATGAGGGTATCGACTTTCATCTCACGCGCTTCATTGAGAGTTTCGGCCGACGCGCCGGCGCCAGTACAAATCGCCCATCGTTTTGTTACGCGATGCTTGGTAATTGGTGTCGTCTGCACCTCGCCCCCATAAACCTTCGCGAACTTTCGTGCGCGCTCAGCAAGCGTCACAGTTTCGATTTCAGTCTCTCCGCCCACGCCGATGAAGATTCCTTCGAATCCAGCAAATGGCGCGCTAGGCTCTAGGCCCAGCTGTTTCGCGAGCAGCGAGTTGTTGCCTAGCGTTGGATGCCGATCGAGCGGCAGGTGTGAGGAATAAACCGCGACATCATTCTCAATCAGAAGTCGGAGCCTTCCGTACGTCGGACCACTGAGACGGGCGAGTCCTTCCCAAAACATTCCATGGTGAACGACGAGCAGATTGGCATTGGCTGCGATAGCGCCATTTATGGCTCGGGTCGAGAAATCCACGGCCGCAGCGATCCCCGTGATTTCTGACCGATTCTCCAATTGAAGACCGTTCAGCGCCGAGGGATAATCGGGCGTCGCTCGAGTCTGTAAGAGGTCGTCCGCATACTCGGCCAGCGCGTGGATCGTCGTCATCAGAATCGGTGCATATTTGTGTGGAGAACCATGATTCGGCCGCAGTTATGAGACTAGTAACACCTTGTGGAATAAGGGGTTACATCAAAAGGTTAATAACCTGTTGATTAGTCGGGAACGCCCCAGAGCTCGAGCAGTCTTTCCAGGTCATCGGACGAATAAAAATGAATCGTCAACGTTCCCCGATTTCGAGATCCAACCTTGATCACTGCGTCGGTTTGGAGATAGCGACGTAACCGATCCTCGATCCGTTTGAGCTCTGGTGGCTTTCGACTCGAACCCCTCGGGCGCCCCGCTTTTTTCCCGCCTTTGACCGGCGCTACCTCACGGAGGCGTCGCTCCACCTCACGTACAGTCAGGCCCTCTTTCACGATTTCGTGAGCGAGACTCGTAATCTTCTCTGCGTCTTCGAGTCCGAGGAGGACTTTGGCGTGGCCCATTGTGAGATGGCCTTCCTGGAGAAGCTTCCTCACAGGCTCCGGCAGCTGAAGGAGGCGGAGCATATTCGCGATCGTCGTGCGGTCTTTGCCGACCGTCTCAGCGATCTGCTGCTGAGTCAGCGAGAACTCCCTGGTAAGGTGGTGGTATCCCTCGCCCTCTTCGATCGGGTTGAGGTCCGTTCGCTGAAGATTCTCGACAAGTGCCAGGGTAAGAATCGTCCTGTCGTCGATCTCCTTGATGATGGCGGGTATCTCTTTCCAGCCAAGCTTTGTTGCTGCGCGCAACCGGCGCTCCCCGGCGATGAGCTCGAATCCATCTTTGCCCGGCCGCCGGCGGACGGTAATCGGCTGTAGAAGTCCGCTCGCCTTGAGGCTCTCCTCGAGCTCAGCAAGATTCTCCGGGTTGAACTCTTGCCGCGGCTGAAATGGGTTCCGGCCAATCTGCCCGATTGGAATGGATCTCAGAGCGCCGTCATCACTGGAGTCGAGTCCGGTGGCGCTGCCCAGAAGTGCTTCGAGTCCCCGGCCGAGTCGGCGCGGTGTTTTTTCAGTGGCCACCGTCATCTCCTTGCGCAGTTCGTTCGATCAGCTCCTTTGTTACATTCATGTAGGCTTGTGCTCCCACCGAGGCGACATCGTAGAGAATGATAGGCTTTCCGAAGCTTGGCGCTTCGGCGAGGCGGACATTCCTCGGGACGACGTTTTGGAACACCTTCGGCCCAAAGTACTCTCTCGCATCTTCAGCTACCTGTCGCGAGAGATTGAGGCGAGAGTCATACATCGTCAGCAGAACACCGTCGATCGCGAGTTTCTCATTGGCGCTGTGTTGAACTCGGTGCACGGTATTCAGCAGCTGCGACAACCCCTCGAGCGCGTAGTACTCGCACTGAAGCGGGATGAGAAGAGCGTCGGCTGCGACCAGCATATTGATCGTGATGAGCCCGAGAGACGGCGGGCAGTCAATGATCATGTAGTCGTAATCATCACGCGACGATTCGACCGCCGCGCGCATAACGAGATCGCGGTCACTCTTGTCCACGAGCTCCACCTCCGCAGCGGCGAGATCGGGAGTTGCGCCCACCACGTCGAGTTTCTCGAATTGTATGGAGGACTGTCGCGAAGACCTGAGGTCGGAGTTTCCTACCAGGACATCGTAGAGGGAAAAAGGAACGTTTTCCTTCTGAAGCCCGACCCCGCTGGTGGCGTTGCCCTGGGGGTCGGCATCGATGAGGAGAGTGCGCTGTTCCGCGGCGGCCAGGCTCGCTGCGAGATTAACGGCGGTAGTCGTTTTACCGACGCCGCCCTTCTGATTTGCAATTGCTATTATTCGCGCCACTAGATGCCGGTGAGGGTACAGCGCCTAATCTACCCACCGGCGGGGAGTGTTTCCACGTGGAACGGGGAATCCAGTTGTTCCACGTGGAAATAGGTTACTGCCCAGCTATGAATCTCCAGCGGGTGCTCACTTCCACAGAGAGCGTCTCCTCGCCCGGGTTGATTGGCGTGTCAGCCTGTGCGGCGGCTGCGCGCATCATCATTACTGGTCGCGGTGGCTGAGGGGAGTAAGACCCGATGCTGACTTCGAGCAAAGTGCCAAGTGATCCATGAGCCGCTCGGGCCGCGGCCTCAGCATCCGCTCGAGCCTTGTCGATTGCGCTCGCGATCGCGGTCCTTCGGGCGACCTCGGTATTGGAGGCGTAAAACTGGAGGGACGTAATCATGTTCGCTCCATTGGCCAAGGCGGCATCGATGACCGGCCCTACCTGATCCAGCTTCCGCACGTCCACGAGAATCGTGTTCGTCACATTATAGCCGACGATCACCGGCTCCTTGCCCTGCTCGTAACGCTGCTCAGGATAGACGTTGTAGTTGATTGTCGACAGCTGATCATTACTTAGTCCAAGCTTCCGAAGCGCTGTCAGAACACTTTGCTGCTTGGTGGCATTCTCTGCTCCTGCGGCGGCGGCCGTGGCTGCTCGCGTCTGTACGCTCACTTGGATGGTCGCCCGGTCAGGCGAAACCTTGATTTCACCCCGTCCGGTGACCGCAATCTGGGGGATTGGCTCAACTGGCGCCCGAATGTCCTGTGCATGTGCTGTTAGTGGCGCCAAAAGGCCTGCAAAGAGCACATTATATCTGGTTTTCATATGCTATGTCTCGAGAAAGAGGTGGAAGTTATACAAAAGACGTCCGGACTCGCCAATCTTGCACATGGGTCAGACCGAATAGACGCGCTCTGTGTCGTGAATTTGGCTCAAGTTCATCCCGATGATTCCCTCAGCCTCCGAGCGCATGAACATATTCGCGAATTTCGCGCCCCAGACAATCTCGTCCGCTTCATATGAGGATCTCGAGTGAACCGTCTGAGAGACCGTATCATCCGTTGCAAGGAGAAGAACGAGAAGCTCCGCGTCCGCGGCAACGAGATCAGCATGGGACAAACCCCACATCGGACTCGTTGAATCGATCGGGTGAACTACGGTCCAGCTCAACGGGAAGAAAACAACTCGGTTTCGCTCGAGGCTGAGTTCATAGAATTTCCGCACACTCGTTCCGCCTATTCGCTCGATCTTGGTCAGAATTGCCTGAACCTGTACATCGATCAACTGGCTGCGTCTTGCATTGGCGATTCGAAACTCGAGCGCCGTCTTGTCGCGATAGGGCGCTACGATCGCATTGCGGCTGTAAATGATTCTCGTGGAGGGCCTCGAGAACCGGGAAAAGACCACCCCCGTTGCAAGGGCGACACCGACGATGTTCAGCAGGGCCTCGATCGTCACCAGGGTGTTTGGTATCACCCCGACCGGGATGATGTTTCCGTACCCTATCGTCGCAAACGTGTCGACGCTGAAAAAGAATGCTCGATAAACAGGGTGTCCCGCGAAACTGCCGACGGGGGACAACAGCGCGTCAGGTCCGCAAAGGAGATACGCGATCGCGAACAGACCATTAACTCCGATGTAAGTGCCGGCGATGAAGGCAAGGAACTGCGGCCACGAGATCGTGAGGAGCCAATGATAGAGGCTCAGAGAAGAGAGTGGACCCAGTCCATCGAGGACTACGTTGAAACTCCCATCTCGATTCAGCAGGCGACGGCGGGTGCCTTTCGCTACCTCGGAGCCGAAACCGAGGTCTCTGAATTCTTCCTGCCCTGCTGACGCAGGTGAAGTCGGCTGTCCGGTGAGTGTCGGAGAAGTCATCTGATCCGCGTTCAGTGCAGAGCCAGCGTTGACGTCCGAAAAATGGCTTGGATTATCTTGTAACGCTACATTCGCTCGATGGAATCCCGAGAAACATCGATCGGCCGCGCGACACTGCTGATCGTCGTATCAGCTCTCAGTTTCGGATCGATTTCTGTTCTCACTGTTCTGACGACAACCGCGGGCGTTCCTCTCCTCACTGCGATGGCCTGGCGTTATGTCCTGGGAGCCGTGCTCCTTGGAGCAGCAGCTCGGATCAAGCAGATCCGCTCACTCCCGAGGCAACGGACCATTCAGCTCGTCCTGATAGGCGGAGTCGGTCAGGCGCTGATTACGTACCTGAGTCTTCGCGCACTCGAATACATACCAGTCGGCCCCCTCGCTTTCCTGTTTTACACATATCCAGCCTGGGTGGCGCTCCTCGCGGCAATTCGAAAAACTGAAAGACTGACCTCAATACGCGTGTTCGCCCTGGCGCTGGCGCTCACCGGTGTGACGATCATGGTTGGAGCGCCGACTGATAAGCTCAATCAGATTGGCGTGATGCTGGCCCTCGGGTCAGCGCTGCTCTACTCCGCCTATTTGCCGGCACTGGAGCACGTACAGGAGGGCATACCTGCCTTGCTCTCAACTTTCCTGCTGATTGCCGGAGCAGCAATATCGTTTGCAATCGCGGCGCTGGTCACCGGCGAGCTGTTCATCCCACGAGGGTTAGCCGTCTGGTCGAACATTCTTCTGCTCGCAGTCGTATCGACCGTGATCGCGTTCTCGGCGCTCATCAAGGGACTGTCAGTACTCGGCCCCGTCCGAACGTCGATTATCGCGACCGTGGAGCCCTTTTTTACGGCAGTTCTGGGCGCGCTGGTGCTTGGCAATAAGTTCGGTGCAGCAACGCTTGTTGGCGGCGTCCTGATCGCTGCTGCAGTACTGGTGATCGAGTGGAGCTCGACTCGGATTCCCGCTACGGCGTAGCTGCCAAACGGCGGCGACGCTCGATCTCGATCACGAGGTTCTGCAGATCACTGGGGCTTACACCAGGAATTCGCGAAGCCTGCGCGAGCGTGTAAGGCCTGAGACTCGAGAGTTTCTGCCGTGCCTCGAACGAGAGTGAGAGAATGTCACCGTAATCCAGCTCAGGGTCGAGGGAAAAATCTCCCATTCTACGCATCCGGTCGGCTTGCACTCTCTCACGCTCGAAGTAGCCGGCATACTTGATCTCGAGATCTGCTGTAATGAGTGCTTCGCTGTCGAGATCCATTCCCAGTCCAACCGCCTGCAGCAGGCTGTCCAGTGGGATCTCCTGACGCCTTGCTACTTCCACGATTCGGACCGTATGCGCCAAAGGAGCGCTTCCAGCGCGAGACAGAATCGGCGCCGCCTCGTCAGGTCTGATACTGGTTGTCTCAGCCAAGCGCATGGCTGAATCCTCGTGCTCCAGTCGTGCCGTGATCGTAGCGTCTTCAAGTCCCGAGTAGATCCCAAGCCGCTTGCCAATGGGGCCGAGACGCCTGAGCGCGTTGTCCTGGCGCACGGTTAGTCTGAACTCGGAGCGCGAAGTGAAGAGCCTGTAAGGTTCGTCAACGCCGCGCGTGACGAGATCGTCGACCAGCACGCCGATGTATGATGTCTCTCGACCCAATACGACAGGTTGTTTCTGCTGTATCGAGAGAGCAGCGTTAAGACCCGCTATCACTCCCTGCCCTGCGGCCTCCTCGTATCCGGTCGTTCCGTTTATCTGTCCTGCGAAGTAGAGGCCGGGGACGACTTTGACCTGGAGCGATGGGTCGAGCTGTGTGGGCGGATAGTAGTCGTATTCGATCGCATAGCCGGCCCGATTCATTTTCACATCCGCCAGGCCGCGAATGGATCGAAGAATCTCCAGCTGTACCGTTGCCGGCAATGATGTAGACAATCCGTTGACGTAAAGCTCCGAAGTATCGTGCCCCTCTGGTTCGAGGAAGACCTGATGCCGCTCGGCATTGGGGAACTTCACGATCTTGTCCTCGACGGAAGGACAATACCGTGGGCCACGAGACGAAATTGCGCCGCCGTACATCGCCGACTTCGCGATGTTTTCCTTGATTATTTCCTTGCCACGGGCTTCGAGGTACGTGATCCAGCAAGGCATTTGAGCCGGATGTCTGGTAGTCGAACCTTGGCGTCGCTTCTCGCCCCAGAAGTGTGACCACGAATAGTCGAACTGCTCGATCTCACTCTCCTGAGTCTCGAGAGCAGAATAGTCGACAGATCGTCCATCGATGCGCGGTGGTGTTCCTGTCTTGAAGCGCGCCACTCTGAGGCCGGCCTGTTCGAGCTGCTCCGCGAGATGCGTAGTCGAAGTCTCCCCAGCTCGTCCACCAGCGATACGAGTCTCGGTGCTGATGTGAATCCGGCCGCGCAGAAAAGTGCCAGTAGTAATTACAATGCTTTTTGCGCCAAAGCGCCTTCCCTCGAGGGTCTCAACTCCCAGAACACTACGTTCGTCCGGCGTGAGGATGAGACGAGCAACGGTGCCCTGCACCGTTTGTAGCATTGTCTGTTGCTCGAGGAGCGATCTCACCGCGCGGCGGTACAAGCCGCGATCGCACTGTGCACGTGGAGCCCAGACGGCTGGCCCTTTACTGCGGTTTAACATCCGGAACTGAATCATCGCGAGATCGGTAGCTCTCCCCATGATTCCGCCGAGCGCATCGACTTCGCGGACGACAGTGCTCTTTGCAACTCCTCCAATGGCCGGGTTGCACGACATTTGACCGATCGTCTCGAGGGCGCTCGTAATCAAACCGACTCGAGCACCAAGGCGCGCCGCTGCCACTGCCGCCTCGGTGCCGGCGTGGCCGGCGCCTATGACGACAACGTCAAACTCGGTTTCGAAGTCCTGGGGTTGCGACATACATTAAAGATAAAGAGAGCCTCAGCCCTGGCGTCCGCCTGTTCCCGAATCTAATCCATGCCTCTCGAGCTTTCTCACGACCGCGCCGTAGTTCTCATTCGTCAAAGCGCATTCGAGCGCGGTGGGCTGACCCGCCAGGCAATTGACGAACGGTACAACCTGACGGATGAAGAGTTTCGGGTCGAAGATGGGCTAGTCGTGCTCGGACCGTTGCCGTCAGACGATCTGCTTCCGGATCTGATCGATGATCTGGAGAAGAGCGGCCTGATCTATTTCGACGATTTCTTCGAATTGAGTGGCAACTGGCCGGATTGGCTCATGCTCTACGCGCGTGGATCAAAGGGGCGAGGAACCTAGAGGCGCTGTTCGACCACTGACCACTCCTCGACGAACGCGACTCCTGCCTCGATTCGATCAATAACAACATCAGCACCGGTCAGCAGCGCTTTTGTACCCAGAGATCGTGCAGGTGATCTCAGCTGCTTGCCAAGATACTCATATGAGATTTCTCCTGGCGCGGAGGCCAGGATGTCTTGCGTGACGATCGCGAGCTGGCCTTGTATCTCCTCCCCCTCGGCTGGTGACGACGATGGGATTCCACGGAACGCCCACTGCGCGAGAAGCGTGATCATTCCGCTGATCGCGAGCGCTCCCGCCGCTGTCGCGATCAGCAGGATCCCCCACGCTGGCAGTTGCGTGCGCGATGCAATCGGATATCCGGCGGCACCAAAGCCAATCGCGAAAGCGGCAACCGCCGGAAGATTGAAGAAGGCTGAAGGTGTGCGCGACCGGTTCTGGCGTACGCGCTGAACGCCGGTCAACATGGCGAATACCGCCAGCATCAAGCCACCGATGAAAGCGGTGAGGAAAACTATGGGATAAATCAACACAAGCTCTCGATTGACGGTCTTTGCGCGCGCGCTGGTCAGGATCCCAGGTATTTCTTGAACCAGGCTATCGTGGCCGGCCACGCCGCGCGTGTGGCTGTCATGTTGGCTCCATCCATTCCCGTCTGTTGTCGCAGGAACCCATGACCGGCGCCGGGATAAATGTTGTAGCTGTAAGTCCGGCCAAGGGCGCGAAGCGCAGTGTCAGCCGGCGGAATCGTGGCATCTACGCGTGCGTCGTTCCCGGCGTACAGTCCCAACACGGGTGCGCGAACCGAAACGAGATCTGCAGTCTTTGGAGAAACGCCGTAGTAGACCACTGAGGCGCCAAGCCCCGGCGCGTGGACTGCGTGTGCGAAGGAGACACCACCGCCCCAGCAGAAACCAACGATTCCGTATTTCTGCACGGCTGCCGGTAGAGACATTCCGTATCGGGCAACGGCGTCCAGCTGTTTCTGGACCCAACCTGCATCGAGAGTTCTAATCGCGGCGGTAGCCAGCGGTGCGACCACGCTATCGGGCCCGTCGGGAAGATTCTTCATCGTCAGGAGATCCGGTGCGATCGCGATAAAGCCATCAGCGGCGAATTGGTCAGCAACGCCGCGGACCCACGACGACAGACCGAAGATCTCATGTACGACTATGACCACGGGAGCCTTAGTGCTTCGCTCCGGATACACGACCCACGCACGAACGCTGTCTCCGTCACCTGCGCGTATGATGGCCCACTCGCCGTGCCGAGGGGAGGCGCTAAGGCGGGCGGGCGCACTCGCAGCATCGGCCGGCAGTCGCGAATCATTGGATGCGCTGGCCACGGCTCCAGATGCCGAAGGAGCGGCGTGATCAGTGTGTGAATCGGCCGCCGGAACCGCCTTGCTGGTCGTACATGCCGTGCCCGCGAGGGAGAAGATTAGTCCGAGTCTGATTACTGTCGTTTGAGCACGCATGTCACCGCCTCTCCTGGTTGACTGGTTGCCGAGGTGCCGCAGCACTGCTGAACTTTTCAGCGAAGAATTCTCCAACCCGATACTCCGCATAATAAAACGGACGCCACGGCCACGAGCCAGCTATGAAGCCGGCATGACCGCCCTTTTCAGCGAACTCCAGGTGCAGGTTCGGATTCTGCCGTGCAATGTCTCGAACCTCGTCGAGAACCTCCGGCGGCAGCATCGGGTCATCGACCGCACTCAATAGTAGCGTTTGGAGTCTAATATCCTTCAGCCGTGGCAATGAGCTCGATTGCTGATAGTAATCCTGGGCGTCGCGGAACCCATGCAACGGGCCGGTGATCAGGTTATCGAAATCCGCGAGCGTTCGGATCCCGGAAATCTTGTCCGCTGGTGCGAGATCGGGAAAACGTCCAGCTTTTTCCTGGGCCTTTCGGCGCAGCGAGCTCAGAAAGAACTTCTGGTAAAACCGGGAGAATCCACGGTTGATTCGCGTAGAGGAGCGAGAGAGATCGAAGGGAACCGAGATAGCCGCTGCTGCCAGTAGTTGACGCGGCAAGTCCTTCCCTTGTTCTCCCAGAAACTTTAGCAGCACGTTCCCGCCGAGCGAAACGCCGGCGATGGCGAGAGGAGACGTCGGATGCTCTCGTGAAATTCTGTCGATGGCGAACGCGGTGTCCGTCGTCTCGCCAGAGTGGTAGAATCTGCGCGTGCGGTTCGGTTCGGAGCCGCACGAGCGGAAGATCAGAAGATCGGCCCCCCAACCTCGCCTGGCAGCTTCGTTGAGCAGCCCCTGTGCGTAGTGCGAGCGAACACTGCCCTCGAGACCGTGCAGGAGCAAGACACGCGGGGCCCCCACCGGTGCCGGCAACCGATGCAGCTCGATAAAATCTCCATCGGGTGTCTCCCAACGCTCGAGGACTGTCGGCGCCGGTGGCTGCCGTCTGAACAGCTTTCCCCAGAGCGTCTGGAGATGACCGCCGGGAATCCACCACGCCGGCGAATAGATTGTTTCATTCGGCATCAATAGCGGGTATC
>Ga0193699_10000866_pt1 | contig 12289 bp, 10 predicted proteins | sample L3c2metaG_FD_160095 | JGI IMG/M metagenome (GOLD analysis project Ga0193699, IMG submission 160095) | Soil microbial communities from a riparian zone of the East river system, Colorado, United States - L3c2 | ecosystem: Environmental > Terrestrial > Soil > Riparian zone | place: USA: East... | reverse complement strand
GCCCATCCTTCTCGCCTGCGTGGCCCTGTTCGGCATTTGCAGTCTGGCAACGGCCGCGAGCCCTTCGATCACCATCATGGACGTGCTGCGCTTCTTCACCGGACTCGGGATCGGCGGAGCGATGCCAAACGCCATTGCGCTCACCGCCGAATATTCTCCGCTCCGCCGCCGCAGTTCCATGATCGCGGTGATGCTGACGGGTTTCATCTTCGGTTCGATCGCGGCGGGCCTGATCTCCGCAAGGCTGGTACCGGATTGGGGCTGGCAATCGGTTTTTGTCGTCGGCGGTGTTCTGCCATTGTTGCTGCTGCCGCTGTTGTTCTATGCGCTTCCCGAATCCATCCGCTTTCTTGTCGTCCACGAGGCCCCGCGCGAACCCATTGCGCGCCTGCTCAACCGCATCGACCCCACCGCGGACATCAGTCCAAACACGCGGCTCGTCGTCGAAGAGCATCCCGCATCGGGCGCCTCCGTCCTCGCCCTTTTCCGGGACGGCCGTGCGCGCTCGACCACGCTGCTGTGGGTCATCTATTTCATGAGCCTGCTCAATCTCTATCTGTTCACCAGCTGGCTCACCACGCATGTCCGTGAGGCGGGACTCTCGGTCGGCATTGCCATCATCGTTGGGACCATGTTTCAGGTGGGAGGCGCGTTCGGCGCGGTGTTCGGCTGGATGTTCGACAAGGTCGGGCCAAGCAGAACGATATTCACCGCCTATTTGGTAGGCGCCATCGCCATTGCCTGCATCGGATTCGCGGAAGGCAATCTGCTGATGCTCACCATCTCGGTTTTCACGGCGGGCTTCGGAATTATCGGCGGCCAGACCGCGGCCAATGCTCTTGCCGCCATGGCCTATCCGACTCAGATTCGCTCGACCGGCGTGGGCTGGGCGACAGGAATCGGCCGCGCGGGTTCGATCGTGGGACCGGGCCTGGCGGGCGTGCTTATTGAAACCGGCCTCTCGACGCAGAATATTTTCTACCTTGCCGTGATTCCCGCGCTCATCGCGGCGGCTGCCGGGGCTGCTCTTAACGGTTTGCGCCGTCCCCGGTCGGTCGAAGAACGCGCGCCGGCTTGAGGAGGAGGGATGCTTTCCAAGGAGGACAATGAGCGTTTGACGCGTGTGGGCGCGGGCACGCCCATGGGCAATGTGTTTCGCCGCTATTGGATCCCGGCGCTGCTCTCATCCGAGCTGGTCGAGCCGGACGGCCCGCCCGTCAAACGCAAACTGCTCGGCGAAGATCTGGTGGCTTTTCGGGACAGCAATGGCGCGGTCGGACTTGTGGATGCGTTCTGTCCCCACCGGCGCGCGCCGATGTTCCTCGGCCGCAACGAAAAATGCGGTCTGCGCTGCGTCTATCATGGCTGGAAGTTCGACGTAACCGGCCAGTGCCTCGAAATGCCGACCGAGCCGCCGGACAGTCAGTATCGCACGAAGGTCCGCATCAAAGCCTATCCGACATGGGAAGGCGGCGGCATGATCTGGACCTATATGGGGCCGGCCTCCGAGATGCCTGCGCCGCCCGACATGGAACTGACCCGTGCGCCCGCCACACATCGTTTCGCGTCGAGAACGGTGCAGGACTGCAATTATCTGCAGGCGCTAGAGGGCGGATTGGATTCCTCCCATGCGACGATCCTGCACAACATGACCATCGGCGATCTGACCTGGCTCGACGACTACCAAGGCACCACGCCGCGGCTCGACGTCAATCTCACCGATTACGGTTTCCAATATAGCGGAACACGTGTCCGCAACGGCCGCTATTGGGTGCGGGTCTACCAATACATCATGCCGGTCACGCAGGTGCGGGGCCGCATCGCGCCCGTCCGGGGTGAAAATGCGCCGCCCAAGATTCCGGTCATCAGCGGACATATGTGGGTTCCGATCGATGATGTGACGACCTCGGTTTTCAACTTCTCCTATTCGGCAGACCCGAGCATCCCGCTGACGATGGAATTCGCTTTGGCGTCCGAAGCCGATTATGGCCGCGGTCCGGGTGATCTGATGCCGGACGGCCGGCTGAAGAAGAACCGGACCAATGATTTCATGATCGACCGCGAAACGCAGAAAACACGAAGCTTCACCGGCATCAACGGAATCAACACCCAAGACGTCGCGGTCCAGGAAGGGATGGGGCCCATTGCGGATCGCTCGGAGGAGCATCTTGGTTCGACCGACCGTGCCATCGTGATGATGCGCCGCTTGCTGCTCGAAGCGACCAGGACCGTGGAGGCGGGTGGCCGGCCGCGCGGCGTGGACAGCATCGCCTATCGCAGAATCCGCGCCGTCGATCATTTCGCCGACAATGAGGCGCAGATTCCGCAGCTCATCGAACGCGAGCTCGCAGCGCGGTTCTAGGATACTGCGCGGACTTAAGCGGCGCGGTCGTTGGGCCTTTGCGAGCGCTTGGCGCGCTTGCGACGCAGTCCGGCAACCAGCCAGCCGCAATACCAGCTGAGGAGGGGAATGGTCACGCCGGGGGCGCGATTCATCATGGTGATCGCCACGCCCGGGGTGATGGCAAAGGCGCCACGCGAGATGCCGCGCATAATGCAGTCGGCCACCGCCTCGACGCTCCAGGTCTTGACGACGCCGGTGATGAGCTTGGTCTCTTCCGGCTTGATCTTGTTTTCCTCTTCGAGCATCGGCGTTTCGGTATCGGGGGGATATACGATCGAAATCCCGATATTCTCGGCACTGAGCTCAGCGCGTAGCGATTCTGCGAGCCCGCGGAGTGCAAACTTCGAAGGGCTGTAGGATGTGTAGCCGAACAAGCCCATCAGTCCCGCGCCAGAAGAGATGAAGACGATGCGCCCCTGCCGGCGCGCACGCATGGCGGGCAGGGCGGCACGCACAACATAAAGCGAGCCGAAATAATTGACGGCCATGGAGCGTTCATGGGCTTCCAGCGACGTGTCGCTGAAATAGCCGGGAACGGCCACGCCGGCCGACGTCACCACGAGGTCCGGTGTTCCCAGTTTGCCGATACAGGCCTGGACCGCGGTCTCGGCCTGATCGGCTTCGGAAACATCGGCCGAACAGACGAAGACGCGCTGCGCCGGATTCTTGAAATGCGACGCGATCTCCGCCGCCGCCTCGTCGAGCCGTTCCTTACGCCGCGCAATCAGCGACAGGCTGTATCCCAAGGCAGCCAGCCTGCGGCCGAGCTCGCGGCCGATGCCGCTCGATCCGCCGGTGATGATGGCGTGCAAAGTCTGCATTTGGCTTACCCGATATTGGAAGGCGGATTTCGCCTACAATGCGGTGCGCAGCGACAACGCCAGATAGTCGAGGTTGTTGGTATAGTTGCCATGCAGGATGACCGCGCCGGTCAACGGGTCGATGCGGTTGACGCTGGTGTTCATGCTGGCATGTCCAGTGGCGAAATAATGCGCATAGCCGACTTCAAGCGAAGTCGATCCCGTGAAGCGATAACCGAAGCCAACGCCGGCCATATAACGGCTTTTGTCGGGCACGCCTGAATCGCGATAGGTATCGGTGGTCGGCGATTGGTCCACTCCGAGTCCGCCGCGCAGGCTCCAAGTGTCGTTGAGGCGATACACGCCACCGACCGAAATCATCCAGCTGTTGCGATAGTTCTCGATGAACGCAAAGTCTGGGTTAGCGCTCTTTGCGACAACCTGCTTGAAAACGTCCCATTGCGTGAACTGGATATCCGAGGAAAGACTGAAGTCCGGAGTGATCTGCTGCGTGATGCTGCCGCCGATGCTGGCCGGAAGATTGAGCTCGGTGGTGGCCTTCCCGCTGACCAAACCAAGAAGAGGACTGGCGTTGAAATTGAGTGTTCCCTTGGTGCTATGGTCGATTTTCGAGCGATAGGTGAGGCCGAGGCGCGTGCCATCCCAGGGTTCGGCCAACACGCCGAAATTGAAACCCCAAGCCCAGCCATCTTGCCTGAGCGTGTAATCGCCGTCCGGTGCCGTCGGGCTGAGAATCAGGAATTGCGGAATCGCGCTGGTCAATGTGAGCTTGAGATATTGTGCCGAAACGCCGGCGGCGACGGAAAGCCGCTCGTTGACGCGATAGGAAATGTTCGGGTTGATATCGGCCGTGATGGCCGCGGTTTTGGTATTGACGTAGCGGCCCGACCAGGTGGGGTCGTAATCGACGGTGTTGCCGAACGGCACCGTCACCGCGATTCCCACCTTCAATTTATCGGTCAAGTCGAACATGCCATAGAGATGAGGAATGAGCGCGGACTGGCCCGCATTGCGGGTATTGTCGCCCGGGATGACGGTTCCCATGACAGTGGCATTGCCGTGAAACTTGATTGACGGAAAGACGGCGGCCGAACCCACTTCTATCTGCGAGCCCTGGAGCCAAGACATCCCTGCGGGATTGTTGAAAACCGTCGACACGTCGTCTGCGCGGGAGGCATTTCCTGCATAGACCGTCGCAATGGATTCAGCACTATTTTCACGAATCATAAATCCAGACGCCAACGCCTCATTGGATGCAACGATCTGCACAACGCAAGCCGTTGCAGTCGTAGCCAAGAGTATCCACTTCATGTGATCGAGCTCCCGAATCAAGTCAAAAGGCGTTCACGCGCTCCTGCGTATAGGCACAGATTTAGGTTAATGAAGGTTAAAGCCCAGACGAAGGAGTTCATCATGATGGATGTGGACGCCATCGCGGCGGGGAGAAAGCGCGCGCCCTGAAGCCGGCAACGCCCATGAGAACCATCTGTTTACTCATGTGCAGTAACCTTCACGACCTTTCGTCCGGGCCGAGCTCTGATGCTGCAAGCCGCATTTCTCCACAAGCTCGATTGGTTCGTGCCGCCGCAGGCGCGCACCGATGCAGCCACGCTTGGGCGGGCCCGGATCTTCGCATTCAGCCACGTCTTCGGGCCGTTCCTGGGCCATGCGATCACGACCTATCTGTATTACACGGACAAGAATCGCGAACTACCGTTCTGGGTCATCGTCTCCTGCATCAGTCTGTTCTGGACCATGCCCCTCGGACTGAAGCTCACCGGACGGTTGCAGCAGCTCGCGCTGTTTTCCGTGGCAAACCTCACCTTCGTGACGCTTTACGGGTCGTATTACTACGGCGGGGTCAGTTCTCCGTTCCTACCTTGGTTGCTTACGGCGCTTCTGCTTGGCTTCTTTTATCTTGGCGAGAAGCCGTGGCTGGTCTTTGGCGTCTTCGCCGTGAACCTCACCGGGTTTTTCGCGGCCTATGCGATCCGAGGCTCGTTTCCGCAGCACATACCCCTAGAGGCGCTGTCCGGAGTCGGCATCATTTCGGTGATATCGGCCACCATCTATGTCGCGATGATGGCGCTTTATTACGCCGACGTGGTTGCGTCGCAATCCGGACTTGAACGGGAGGCGGAGCGCCATCGGGCGACGGCCGAACGTTTGCGCATGACCATGGAAGCGGCGGAGCGCGCCAACCAACAGAAATCCATCTTCCTCGCCAAAATGAGCCACCAATTGCGCACACCGCTCAACGCGGTGATCGGCTACAGCGAGATGCTGCTCGAAGACGCCGAACTCAATGACGATGAGCAGAGTGAAGATTTGCGCCGAATCAACAGCGCCGGAAAACATCTGCTGTCTTTGGTGACCGATGTGCTCGACATGTCGAAAATCGAAGCCGACAAAACGGAACTCGTCATCCAACCCTTCGAACTTCTCGGGTTTATCGAGGATGTGATTGCGACGAGCCGTAGCGTTGTGGAGGCCAATGGGAATGAATTTCTGGTCGAGCGCGGCGCGGGACTGGGAATTGTCATCTCCGATGCGACCCGCCTGCGTCAGGCGATCCTGAATCTTTTGAGCAACGCTGGGAAATTCACCAAGAATGGACGTGTGACTCTTCAAATCTCCCGAGAGACGGGTGATGAGGAAGACTGGATCAGAATCGCAGTCAGCGACACGGGCATTGGAATAAGCCCGGATAGTCTGCAGAAGCTCTTCCAGGATTTTAATCAAGCCGACGCGTCGACCTCCAGCAAGTACGGCGGCACCGGCCTTGGTCTCGCGCTCAGCCAGAATCTCTGTCGCATGATGGGCGGCGACATCTCGGTGGAAAGCGAAATTGGTCGTGGATCGCGCTTCACGATCCGGGTTCCCGCCTATATCGAGGATCATCAGCCCGCCGCGGACGCTTCGGATGCGCCCAGCTTGAACCCGAACACGATTCGGCAGAGCAATGCAGCCTGATCCCTCAGATTCCTCTCGTCGTATCCTGATCGTCGACTCCGATCTGGATTTTGCCGCGCGACTCTCGGTCACGCTGCTCCGTTCCGGCTATGGAACCGAATGTGCCGCCACACCCGATCAGATGCTGGCCGCGATTGCCGAGCATCGTCCCCAGCTTATCCTTTGCGACGTGCAGTTTCTCGACGCCGTCGTCGAAAGCTGGGCGGAGCATGGCGACTCGCCAAATCCGCTTTTCGTCGCAACGGCGGGCAAGCCGGACTTGGAACTTGCGTTGAAGTCGTTTCGCCTGGGGGCGGCCGATTTTCTCCGCAAGGATTGCACGCCGAGCGAGATGACGGCAGCCCTCGAACGTTGCTTCAAGAAACATGAAATGCAGCAACCCGGAAACGCCGGGATCGAGGTATTGCGCCGCGCAAAGGAGGCAGCCGAAGCCGCCAGTCGCGCGAAAACCGAATTTCTGGCCACCGTGAGCCACGAACTGCGTACACCGCTCAACGCCATTATCGGCTTTTCCGAACTGATGATCCGCGGTGTTCTGGGTCCGGTCGGTAATCCACAATACCTTGAATACCTCGAGGACATACACCAGAGCGGTTCGCATCTGCTCAGTATCATCAACGACATTTTGGACTTTTCGAAAGCCGAGGCGAGCAAGCTCGAATTGCACGAGAGCGAAGTCGATGTCCATCAGGTGGTGATCGGACTCACGCGCTTGATGGGACCACGTGCTCGCGATGCCGGCCTGGAGCTCTGCGACCGCATTCCCTCCGAATTGCCGCAACTGTGGTGCGACGAGCGAAAATTGAAGCAGATGATACTCAACCTGCTGACCAACGCGGTGAAGTTCACACCTGGTGGCGGAAAGATCGATGTCGAGGCGAGTTGCGACGAAACCGGCCTTACGATCGTCGTGCGTGACACCGGAATTGGAATCGCAAAGGTCGATCTTGATCGCGTGCTTCAGCCTTTCGTCCAGGCGGATAATGAATTGAGCCGCAGGCACGAGGGCACGGGCCTGGGGCTGACGCTCGTCAATTCCATGATTGCCATGCACGGAGGCCGGTTCCATCTCGAGAGCGAAGTGGGCAGCGGCACCACGGCGGTGCTGAGCTTTCCACCCCAGCGGGTCGGCTCCGTTTCGTCACGCGCGTTAAAAGATCTCGCCACAGGATGACTCACACATGATGTCTCTTGGAATGCCTGCGGCGTTGCGGCTGCCGACGATCTCACCGACGATGATCTATCCGTTTCTGGACTGGTTCATCCCCGCGAAGATCAAGAAGGAGAAGGGTGCACATCAACGTGCCCGCATGTTCCTCATCAGCCATCTCTTCGGCCCGTTCCTGGGGAACACCATCACGGTTTATCTGTTCTGGCTGGAAGACACCCCAGACCGTGCGCTCACCGTCTTGGCCGCCTCGATCACCGCCTTCTGGCTTTACCCGTTCGCGCTGCGTTTGACGGGTTGGTACAATTTGCTCGCCGTCCTGTCCGTTCAAAATCTCATCTTTGCCATCGTCTGGGGCTGCTACCAGTATGGCGGGGTCAGCTCACCCTTCCTGCCTTGGCTCCTGACCGTCCCGCTTCTAGCCTTTTTCTACCTGGGTTCGGGCGTTTGGCAGAGATGTCTGGTGCTCGGCATCCTCGCGCTCAATCTCGCCGTGTTCTACATGATCTACGATCGCGGTATTCCCGTGCCGGTCAACATACCGCTCGCTCAGCTGTCGGGCATTGGCATCATCTCCACCATGAGCGCCGCCATCTATGTGTCGATGATGGCGCTTTATTATGCCAACATCGTTGCGTCCCAGTCCGAGCTGGAGCGCGAAGTCCTGCGCCACTTAACGACGGCGCGACAACTCCAAGACGCGAAGATCGAGGCAGAACGCGCCAATAAGGCGAAGTCCGAGTTCCTCGCAAAGATGAGTCACGAGCTGCGAACCCCGCTTAACGCCGTGATCGGTTATAGCGAGATGCTGCTCGAAGATGCCGAAGCGGCTGGCCGCGAGCAGCAGAGCGGAGACATCCGCAAAATCTATAAGGCCGGGAAGCATCTCCTGACACTGGTATCGGATGTTCTGGACCTGTCCAAACTCGATGCCGGAAAGATGGAACTCTTCAACGAGAGCACCGATTTGCCCGGGTTGATTGACGGAATTGTTTCAGACTCCGGACCGGCGATTGAAGCGAACGGCAATCAATTGATTCTCGATTGTCCCGCCGATCTCGGAAGCGCCAATATCGATGCTGCGAAGTTTCGCCAGGCCATCATGAATGTCATGAACAATGCGGGAAAATTTACTCGCAACGGCACGGTCACGCTGCGTGCGGTGCTTCAGGACGGTTGGATTAACATCATCATTAGAGACACGGGCATTGGGATCAGTCCGGAATATCTCGCCAATCTGTTTCAGAATTTCGGCGAGTCCGAGGGAGAAACCTCAAGCAAATATGGCGGTACAGGGTTGGGCCTCGCGCTGAGCCAAAAGCTGTGCCGGTTGATGGGCGGCAATATTCTCGCGGAAAGCGAGGTCGCGAAGGGCTCGTGCTTCACGATTCGCGTTCCGGTACAAAGCGCTTCCGCCTTTCCGTCGCTCGAGCGGGCGGAGGACGAGCAACCGGTCCAGCAGGTGTCGCGCAGCCGACAGCCCAAGGTCCTGATCATCGACGACGATCCCGCAGTTCTGGATCTTGTCGAGCGGATTCTTGTCAAGGAAGGCTATGAACCCGTTCGCGCGCAGACCTCGCATGAGGGGCTGTTGTTGGCTTGGAGGATCAAGCCGGCGGCGATCATTCTTGATGTGTTCATGCCCGACATGGATGGATGGGATGTCCTGGGTACGTTGAAGGCGGATGAAGAATTGAAGACCTGCCCGGTTGTGCTTCTCACGGTGAGTGATGACATCCAGAAGGGACGCACATTGGGAGCGGCGGGACATCTAACGAAGCCGATCAATCGCGATGCATTGCTGCGCATGCTCGAACGGTGCTGTGCGCGTAGTCCGCGACCGGACGACGTTCAAGAATACAAACAGGGGTTGGCGTGAGAGCGCTGAATGTCTATTGAAAACGGAATTGCTGCGATGACCAAGATCCTGCTTGTTGAAGATAACGAGATGAATCGCGACATGTTGGGACGTCGGCTGACGCGTCAGGGCTTCACCGTTTGCTTTGCCGTGGACGGGCCCAGCGGAGTCCAGCTGGCAGTTGCGGAAATGCCCGACTTGATCCTGATGGATGTTGCCCTGGGAGACATGGATGGATGGGAAGCCACGCGTCTTATCAAGGGCAATCCCCAGACCGCGTCCATTCCGATTATTGCCTTGACCGCGCACGCTTTGGCGTCCGATCGCGAGACGAGCGTCAAAGTCGGATGCTCTGAGTTCGACACCAAGCCGGTAGATTTGCCCCGTCTACTGGGGAAGATCAATCACTGCCTCGCCCAGCCGACGACGGCCGCCGGCGCTTCCTGATGTCTCTAAAGCTGGATTGCTGGGGCGATCTTGCGAGCGTGGCCTGCTCTCGCGCCGCCAGACGCTGGCCATTCTGCATCCGTGAATCGGGCGCGTCGAATCAAGCCGCGGCTAGGACGCGCTGCGTCGTCATTCTTCCGGGTTTATGGACATAGGGATGTCTGCCGGTCTTTAGGCAGCGCGCTCCGTTTGGAGCTTCGCTAGCAAGCCGCGCAGGACCGAAAGGTCGATGGGTTTCGAGAGGTCGGCAGCGACCTTCAACCCCCGCGCCGAGGCGAGTCGGCTGGCCGTCTTGCGCAGCCAATCGTCCTGTCCGCTGATGATAACCAATTCCCCTTGGAAGCCGGCCTCATGCAGAGTGGCGAACGTGCCGATGCCATCTTCTTCGGGCATGCAGAGATCGAGCGTAATGACTTCGGGCTTCCACTCATCGAAGACCGCACGCAGAGAGCGCGGGTTTGTCAGGGATCGGACGTCGTACCCGCATTTGGCGGCCAAGCGCGCGACCAACTCCGCCGAATCGGCATTGTCGTCGACCGCAAGGAGGCGCTTTGCCGGCACTTGACTCGTCCCGCTCAATTATTCCCCCACCGCGTGCGCCCGCGTCGGAATCTCCGAGGATGATGGGAAGGGCGTCGTCGCTTCCTCGGTCGGCATCAACGTACGGTAATAACGTGGGCTCTGCTGAGCGGCCTGGATCGCCGCCTGCAAGGCACCGAGCAACCGATCGATGTTGTCCTTGCTATGCTTCGCCATGACTTGCAAGCGGAAACGGGCGCTGCCTTTGGCCACGGCGGGAAACTCAACCAGGTTGGCGATAGCGCCCAAGCGGGGCAGACGCTGACTGACGAGACGCGCCAGACCCTCGTCTCCCACCTTGACGGAAACGATCGCAGAAGGATCGCCAACCACTTCAAGGCCTGCCGCTTTGAGCTGTTCGCGCAAGTAGAGAACATTCTTCATCAGATCGGCGCGTAGCGTGCGGCCCTCTTCCGACCGCACGATCTCAAATGCCTTGAGCACGATGGCCGATTGAATCGGCGACAACGCGTTGGAGAACGTACCGGAGCTGCCGAAATATCTTAGATATTCTTTGACCGCCGGCGAATTACAGGAAACGAAGCCGCCGTTTGAGGCGAATGTCTTGGAAAAGCTGCCCATTACGATGTCGACTTTTCCGATCATTTGCTGCAGCCCGATATGGCCGCGGCCGTCTTCGCCGATGTTTCCAAGATCATGGGCGACATCGACCAACAGTGTCGCATTGAACTCGCGGCAGAGATCCTGCATCGCGCCGATATCAGGCGTATCGGAGTCCATTGAGAACAGACCTTCGGTGACCACCAGGATGCCATTGTCTTTGTCGCGCGCCCTGATGCGCTTCAGGTGACGGCGGGCCGATTGCAAATTCAAATGACCGTGGAGATAGACGTTTCGCGTAGCGGCGATCGCGCCATCCTGAAGACAATTATGTGCGAGGCCGTCGATGACAACGTGATCATCGGGCCGGATCAGGCCTCTGATGACGCCATAACCCGCCGCCCAACCGGTTGGATAAAGAACCGTATGCTCCAGTTGCAGAAATTCCGAGATGCCGCGCTGAAGGGCCAGCGAATATTTTGTATTGCCCAGGAAGGCGGACGAGCCGGCGCTATGGACTCCGTAATCGTCAACCGCTTCTTTCGCCGCCTCCTTGATGGCCGGATGCGAAGCGAGACTGAGGTAATCCTGGGAGGCGAAGTTCACTCCGCGAAAACCGCGGCCGGCGTCGTCCTTCGCGGCACAAACGGCCTGCGGCGCCTCGTCCGTGGACTTGGAATAGGGCCAGTAGCCATAGCGCCGCCGGAGATTTTGCCACGTATAGAACTCCTCGACGCGTTTGAAGAGATCCTGGCCGTGCGGGTCGCGATACTCGCGCAAGCTCCCGGTCAACGGGTCCAAAGCCACCACATCGTTCATGCTCTCACCCATGACATCCCCACCGCATCGTTCTCGTGGCCGTAGCTACTGCTGCCGACGGCGGAAGATCCGACTAGGGAAACGTTAGCGGGTAAGAGTGAAGAAATTTGAAATACAGATTTTCGCACTGCAAGGTAATACGCAGTCTACAAGGTATAATGCCTTATGTTTTATTTTGTGTTTATTCAAACAATCCTAAAATGCTTTGCGAATTTTGCTAAAATTTTCATCAAATTGCACGAGCCCATCCTCGGCTGGCACCCTTCTTGCTTCCTTGGGAGTCAAACGGAGGAGAAGAGCCCATGAGCACGCAATCCAACAGCAACGTCCGAAAACTGCGCCGTTCTGGAACAGGTCCTTCCGCGGGCCGCCGTCTGCGCGCAAATTGGCCCGCCGAATTGCGGACAAACGGCGCCAAGGCGCATTGCACCGTCATGGACGTTTCCAGCGATGGCGCCAATCTGCTCATCGACTCCCCACTTGGCGGAGATGCTCCCCTTTGGCTGATCGTGGAAAATGTCGGGCCGATTGCCGCCTCCGTGGCCTGGCAGCAGGAGAACCGCGTCGGTCTATGCTTCTTAGAGGAACAAGAGTGGGTGTTTCAGGTCTCCAAGCAGCGCTTTGACCCTACCGCTTGGCTGAAAGGCAACTAAGGGATT
>Ga0193699_10000865_pt1 | contig 12289 bp, 9 predicted proteins | sample L3c2metaG_FD_160095 | JGI IMG/M metagenome (GOLD analysis project Ga0193699, IMG submission 160095) | Soil microbial communities from a riparian zone of the East river system, Colorado, United States - L3c2 | ecosystem: Environmental > Terrestrial > Soil > Riparian zone | place: USA: East River... | reverse complement strand
TTCGGTGTGTTCGGTTTCCGGCTGCTGCCGGTTTCCGCGCTCCCCAAGGTCGACTTCCCCACCATCGCCGTGACCGCGACCCTGCCGGGCGCCAGCGCCGACACCATGGCGGCTTCCGTCGCCGGTCCAATCGAGCGTCAGCTCTCGACCATCGCCGGCATCTCGTCGATGTCATCGACCTCGTCACAGGGCACCACCGCGATCGTCATTCAGTTCGACCTCAATCGTAACATCGACGCCGCGGCGCTCGACGTGCAGACCGCGCTGACCATCGCGCAGCGGCGGCTGCCGATCGAAATGACGATTCCGCCGAGCTTCCGGAAGGTCAATCCGTCCGACTTCGCGATTCTGTTCATTTCGCTGGCCTCGGAGACGCTGCCACTGTCGACCGTCAACGAATACGGCGACATCAGCATCGGACAGGCGCTGTCGCAAATCCAGGGCGTCGCCCAGGTGGTGATTTTCGGCAGCCAGAAATTTGCGATCCGGGTGCAGGCCGATCCGGAGGCGGCTGCGGCACGCGGCATATCGCTCGAAGACGTCCGTACCGCGGTATCGCGCGCCAATTCCTCGACCCCGGTCGGCACCCTGAACGGGCCGAAACAGGACATCGCCTTGCAGGCCTCCGGCCAGATGGACAAGGCCGCCGACTACCGCCACGTCATCGTCGCCTGGCGCAATGGATCGCCGGTCAGGCTCGACGAGGTCGCCAAGGTCTATGACGGCGTCGAGAACGACAAGACCGCGACCTGGTTCAATGGAACGCGTTCGATCGTTCTGGCGATCTACAAGCAGCCGGACGCCAACACGGTGGCCGTGGTCGACGGCGTGCTGGCCAAGCTGCCGAATTTGCGGGCGCAGATCCCGCCGTCGGTGAAAATCGACGTCACGATGGACCGCTCGCAGTCGATCCGCCAGTCCGTCAGCGACGTCGAGGAAACCCTGCTGATCGCCATCAGTCTGGTGATCCTGGTGATCTTCCTGTTCCTGCGGTCGGCGCCGGCGACCTTCATTCCGGCGCTGGCGGTGCCGATCTCGCTCTGCGGCACCTTCGCCGTCATGTACATGCTGGATTTCTCCATCAACAACATGACGCTGCTGGCGCTGACGTTGTCGGTAGGCTTCGTGGTCGACGACGCCATCGTCATGCTGGAAAATATCGTTCGCCATATCGAACACGGCATGCGCCCGTATGAGGCGGCGCTGAAGGGCGCGCGCGAGATCGGCTTTACCATCATTTCGATCACCTTCTCGCTGATCGCGGTGTTCATTCCGGTCTTGCTGATGGGCGGCATCGTCGGCCGCGTGTTCCGGGAATTCGCGGTCACCATCGCGGTGGCGATCGTGGTGTCGGGTTTCGTCTCGCTGACGCTGACACCGATGCTGTGCGCGCGCCTGTTGAAGGCGCATGACCCGACCAAGAAACCGAACATCGTGCTTCGTGTGTTCGAGCGGATGTTCGATTCCTGGCTTCGGGCCTATGAATGGGCGCTCGACCGGGTGCTGGCCCGCAAGGCGATGATGCTGGTGGTGACCCTGTTGACGCTGGTCGGCACCATCTCGCTCTACATCGTCGTGCCCAAGGGATTTTTCCCGCAGGAGGATACCGGCTTCCTGACCGGCATCACCGAGGCAGCGACGGATACATCGTTTGAAGCGATGTCGGTCCGGCAAAAGGCGATCACCGACATTCTTAGCCTGGATCCCGCGGTCGACTATATCAACAGCACCGTGGGCGCCGGCGGGCCGAATCCGACCGCGAATTTTGGCCGGTTGTTCATTGCCTTGAAGCCGAGGAAGGACCGCGAGGCGGCCCCCATCGTCATGGCGCGTCTGCGCCAGAAGGCCCAGCAGGTTCCGGGCATCCTGGCGTTCTTCCAGAGCATCCAGAACCTCAACATCGGCGGCCGGCCGTCGAAGAGCCAGTACCAGTATACCCTGCAGAGCGGCGACACCGAGTCGCTCTACCGGCTGGCGCCGGAGATGCGCGACCGCATCGCCAAGGTGCCGGGACTGCTCGACGTCACCACCGATCTCTACATCAAGAATCCGCAGATGACGGTCGACATCGACCGGGAGAAGGCCGCGGTCTACGGCATCACCGTCGATCAGGTGCGCAACCAGCTTTACAACGCATTTGGCGCGCGTCAGGTCGGCACCATCTACATGCCGTCCAACGACTACCAGATCATCCTGGAGGCGCAGCCGCAGTTCCGCATCGATCCGTCGGATCTGTCCAAGCTCTACATGAAGACGGCGAACAACCAGACCATTCCGCTGGATGCGGTGGCGAAGCTGACGCCGACGGTGGGGCCGCTGCAGATCAACCATCAGGGCCAGCAACCCGCGGTGACGATCTCGTTCAATCTCGGGCCGAATTATTCGCTCGGCTACGCGGTGGACCAGATCACCACGATCGAACAGAGTTCAAATCTTCCCGCCACCATTGCCACCGGCTTTTCCGGCACCGCGCAGGTGTTCCAGGATTCGCTGCGCGGGCAGGGCGTGCTGATCCTGGCGGCGGTGTTCGCGGCCTTCGTGATCCTCGGCATTCTCTACGAGAGCTTCATTCATCCCATCACGATCATTTCCGGCCTGCCGTCGGCGGGCATCGGCGCGATCCTGACGCTGATGCTGTTCAATATGGAGCTCTCCGTCATCGCCATGATCGGCATCGTGATGCTGGTCGGCATCGTCAAGAAGAACGCCATCATGATGGTGGACTTCGCGCTGGAGCGCCGCCGCGTCGGATTGAGCGCCGAACACGCCATTCGCGAAGCAGCGCTGCTGCGGTTCCGTCCGATCATGATGACCACCTTCGCGGCGATCTTCGGCACGCTGCCGATCGCGCTCGGCGCCGGCGCCGGCGCTGAGCTGCGTCAGCCGCTCGGCGTCGCCGTGGTCGGGGGTCTCTGCGTGTCGCAGCTGCTGACGCTGTTCATTACGCCGGTGATCTATATCTATCTCGACCGCATCGACCGCCGCCTGAAGCGCCGCCTCGAGCCGCAGGCCGACGAGGCCGAGAACGTCGAGCGGCCGCACGTCGTCGCGGCGGAGTAATGGCGCCAAGCCGAAGATGCAATTCTGTCGCCGGCGCTTCGCCATCCTGATCGCAGCGGGCCTGCTCGCGGCCTCGGTGACTTGCGCCCGCGCCACTGAGCCGATCGAAATCTTCGACGCGCACCTGCACTACAATTGGGAACCAAAGCCGTTCTACCAGCTCGACGAGGTGCTGGCGCTGTTCAAAAAGCATCGCGTCACCGGCATACTTGCCACCAGCCGTCCCAATACCGGCACCCATGCGCTGGTCGATGCCAAGGCAGACGGACTGCAGGTGGTGCCGTTCATCAGGCCGTACCGCGTCCGCGCCGATATCAGCAGCTGGTTCAGCGATCCCGTCATCTTCGATCTCGTGCAAGACGAATTCAAACGCGGCTATTACCGCGGCATCGGCGAGTTTCATCTGTCGGGAAAAGCGGCGGAGAACGAGTGGGTGAAGAAGACCGTCGACTTCGCAGTGGCCAACGATCTCTATCTGCATGCCCATGCCGATGACGAGGCCGTTGAAATCCTGATGCGGCATAATCCGAAAGCGCGGATCATCTGGGCGCATACCGGGTTTGGTCTGGCGACCGAACGCGTTTCGGCGATGCTTTCAAAATATCCGAAACTGTGGGGCGAGCTATCCTACCGCAGCGGCATCACCGACGGTTCCGGCAAACTAACGCCGGAATGGCGGGCGCTGTTCGAGCGCTACGCCGATCGTTTTCTGCTCGGTTCCGACACCTGGGTGCCCGAGCGCTGGGCGAGCTACGGCGAGATCATGGCCGGCTACCGCGCCTGGCTGGCGCAACTGCCGCCCGACGTTGCCCGGCAGATCGCGCATGGCAATGCGAGCGCGCTGTTCGCCGATAAGCGTTAACGGTTCTCAGATCGAAAAGCTGGTGCCGCAGCCGCAGGAGGCGGTGGCGTTCGGGTTGACCACCCGGAACGAGGCGCCGATCAAATCATCGACGAAATCGACTTCGGAGCCGGCCAGAAACGGCACCGAGGCCGGATCGACCAGCACCACCGCGCTGTCGCGCGCGATCACCAGATCGTCTTCGGCCTGGGCGCGTTCGACGTCGAATTTGTACTGAAAGCCCGAGCAGCCGCCGCCTTCGACGCTGATGCGCAGCATGGCGCCATCGCCCTCGGTCTTGAGGATTTCCCCGATGCGGCGGGCCGCCCGCTCGCTGATGGTGACGGCTGTCGTCATGTGAGAGGTCTCCGGTCGCCGCTGCCATCCCCAAATTATTTGGTATCCGGCGTTCCCCATAGTTAAGTGCGCAGGCCTGCGGAATCAATTGGATAAGGATTAAAACACCGTGTCGGTTGGAATGGCAGCCCCTCGCTCGATCTATGCCTGCGACCCCGATCGCAGCCGCGGCCGGCTGTTCCAGGAGCCGCCGAGCAAGACCCGCAGCCCGTTCCGCCGGGATTGCGACCGCGTGATCCATTCCACCGCGTTTCGCCGCCTGAAGCATAAAACCCAGGTATTCGTGTTCCACGAAGGCGATCATTACCGCACAAGGCTGACCCACAGCCTTGAAGTGGCGCAGATCGCCCGGGCGCTGGCCCGGCAGCTCGGGCTCGACGAGGATCTAACGGAAACCCTGGCGCTGGCCCATGATCTCGGCCATCCCCCGTTCGGCCATGCCGGCGAGCGGGCGCTGGATGCGTGCCTGCAGGCCCATGGCGGCTTCGACCACAACGCGCAGACCCTGCGCGTCGTCACCGCGCTGGAGCATCGCTATCCCGAGTTCGACGGGCTCAACCTGACCTGGGAGTCGCTGGAGGGCATCGTCAAGCACAACGGTCCGCTGACCGAACTTAGCGGGGCGGCGACGGGGCGTTATCGCGACCACGGCATTCCCGCAGGAATATCCGACTATATGGCGACATATGATCTGGAACTGTGGAGCTTCGCGTCGCTGGAAGCGCAGGTCGCGGCCATCGCCGACGACATCGCCTACGACGCCCACGACATCGACGACGGCCTGCGGGCCGGCCTGTTCACAGTCGACGACCTCAAGGTCATGCCGCTGACGGCGGAAATGATCGCGGAGATCGCCAGGCACTATCCCGATCTCGACGACATCAGGCGCGGCGCGGAACTGGTGCGCGAACTGATTTCCTATCTGATCGGCGCGGTGGTGTCGGAAGCGCGCCGGCGGATCGAGGTCGCCCGACCGGGATCGGTCGAGGATGTGCGCAACCTCGGCGACGTCCTGATCACGTTTCCTCCCGCGGTGGCGCAGGCGGAAGCCGAGATCAAGGCGTTCCTGAAGGTCAGGATGTACCGGCATAAGCGGGTGATGCGGGTGATGGGCGAGGCCGAACAGATCCTGTTCGACCTGTTCGCGCGCTACCAGAACTGCCCGGGCGATCTGCCGGCGGAATGGCTGTCGCGCGATGGCGGCGATAACGAGACCGAAACCGAGCGCGCACGGCGGATCGGCAACTTTATCGCGGGGATGACCGACCGCTTCGCCATCACCGAGCATCAAAGGCTTTTTGACTCGACCCCGGATTTGCGTTAGGCGGCGGCCTAGCCGCATGCGGCATCATCCCCGGTCCAGTAATCCCCATGGTCGATAAAGCTCCCTCGCAGCATCTGTTCGCCAACGTGCTGGCGCGCGTCCATGCGGTTTGCGGCGCGCTCGCAACCGAGGCCGGATGGCCCGCTGATATCGACCTGTCGCGGGTCGTGGTCGAGCCGCCGCGCGACGCGTCGCATGGCGATATGGCGACCAACGCCGCGATGGTGCTGGCAAAGGAGGCCAAGGCAAAACCGCGCGATCTCGCCGAGCAGATCGCAGCCAAGCTGCGGGCGGATGATCTGATCGCGTCCGTCGACGTCGCCGGTCCCGGCTTTATCAATCTGACCCTGAAGCCGGCAGCCTGGTCGGAGGCGCTGCGGAGCGTGCTGCGCGAGGGCGCTTCGTACGGGCAAAGCACCGCAGGCGGCGCCGAGAAGGTCAACGTCGAATATGTCTCGGCCAACCCGACCGGGCCGATGCATGTCGGCCATTGCCGGGGCGCCGTATTCGGCGATGCCTTGTGCAGCCTGCTGCAGTTCGCAGGCTATGACGTCACCCGCGAATATTACATCAACGATGCCGGCGCGCAGGTCGATGTGCTCGCGCGCTCGGCGTTCCTGCGTTACCGCGAAGCGCTCGGCGAAACCATCGGCGAGATTCCGGAAGGGCTTTATCCCGGCGACTATCTCAAACCGGTGGGAGAGGCGCTGGCCGGCGAATATGGCGACAGACTGTTGGCGATGCCGGAAGGCGCCTGGCTGCCGACCGTCCGGGCCAAGGCCATTGCCATGATGATGGACATGATCAAGACCGATCTCGCCGCGCTCAACATCAAGCACGACGTGTTTTTTTCGGAGCGGTCGCTGATCGAGACCGGCAACAACCGCGTTACCGAAACCATCGACTATCTGCGTTCCAAGGGCGACGTCTATGAAGGCCGCCTGCCGCCGCCGAAGGGCGGCGCGCCGGTCGAGGATTACGAGGATCGCGAGCAGACGCTGTTTCGCGCCACCGCCTATGGCGACGATGTCGATCGTCCGCTGATGAAATCGGACGGCAGCTACACCTATTTCGCGTCCGATATCGCCAACCACAAGAACAAGTTCGATCGCGGTTTTAGCAATCTGATCGACGTCTTCGGCGCCGACCATGGCGGCTACATCAAGCGCATGCAGGCGGCGGTCAAGGCCGTCACGGCCGGCAAGGCCACGCTGGATGTGAAGGTGGTGCAACTGGTCCGGCTGCTGCGCCATGGCGAGCCGGTGCGGATGTCGAAACGCTCGGGCGATTTCGTCACGCTGCGCGAGGTGGTCGATGAGGTCGGCTCCGATGCGGTGCGGTTCATGATGCTGTTCCGCAAGAACGACGCTGTGCTGGATTTCGACCTTGCCAAGGTGATCGAGCAGTCCAAGGACAACGCGGTGTTCTACGTGCAGTACGGCCACGCCCGCGGCCATTCGATCTTCAGGAACGCCCGGGAGGTGGTTCCGGACCTGCCGGAGCAGGCCAGTGCACGGGCGGACTATCTGCTGGACGCGGCGGTGGAGCGGCTGACCGACCCGGCGGAACTCAGCCTGCTGCGGCTGCTGGCGCTCTATCCCCGGATGATCGAGGCGGCGGCGCTGGCGCATGAGCCGCACCGAATCGCGTTTTACCTGTATGACCTTGCCAGCGAATTTCACGCGTTGTGGACCCGGGGGCGCGATTTGCCCTATTTACGCTTCATTATCAATAATGATGCAGTAATCACAAAGGCGCGGCTGGCATTGGTCCAGGGCGTCGTCTCGGTTCTGGCATCTGGGCTCGCCATTCTCGGCGTCCACGCTCCGGACGAGATGCGATAGCAGGCGCGGCCGCTCACATGGGGACCTGTGAGGGCATCCGGCAGGGGCCGGTTCGTATGTAAGGGCGGGTTGGCAGCTTTCCCGAAGGGGACGCATCATCACGATGGCTGATCGATATCAGGACAGACCTTTTCCCGCAGACGATGGCTATGATCGTTACGGAGACCCGCATGCCTCGGCAAGGGCCGAGAGCGACCCGCTGGCGGAACTCGCAAGGCTGATCGGCCAGACCGATCCGTTCGCCATGGGCCGGGCCAACCAGCCGGTGCAGCCGCGTGCCGCCGAGCCCGATCCGTATGAGCATCCGGCGCCATCAGATGATGATCCGCCGGCGGGCCCGCCGCCCTGGATGCAGCGCGCGACCCGGCACGAAGCGCCGCAGGAAGATTATCCAGAACATTATCCAAATCCAAGCGCCGAGCACCCGGTGCGCCGCTACGCGACGCCGGTTGCGCCGCCCGAGCCGGAATATCATCCGGCGCCATCGTTCGCGGAAACCGATCACGAACCCGATCCGTCGCGCTACGATGAGGCGCTGTACGGCCGGCTCGATCCCGGCCAGCAGCCGCACGATCCGGCCTATGCGGACGATGCTTACGCCTATCAGGACGGTTACGCCGATGAACCGGAAGACCAGGTCAAGAAGCGCAGCAACGGCCTGATCACCGTGGTGGCGGTTCTGGCGTTGGCGGTGGTGGGAACGGGTGCAGCTTTCGCCTATCGCACCTATGTCGGTTCGCCCCGCAGCGGCGAACCGCCGATCATCAAGGCTGACGCCGGTCCGACCAAGATCGTACCGGCGCCCGCTGACGGTACCTCCAAGGTGCCCGACCGCATGGCGACAGGCGACGGCGCCGAGAAGATCGTACCGCGCGAAGAGGCCCCGGTCGACGTCAACGCGCGCTCCGGTCCGCGCGTGGTGTTTCCGCCGCTGAACCAGAATGCAAGTCCGCCGCCCGCGGCCAGCGTCGCGTCAAGCGCATTTCCGCCGGCCAGCGCCAGCAACGGCACGGTGCCGGGCAACGAGCCGCGCAAGATCAGGACCCTTTCGGTCAAGGGCGATCAGGCCGATGCCGCCGCGACGCCGGTCGGCGCGCCGCCGCCAGCGAAACCAGCTCCCGCGCCACGCGCGGCTGCGACGGCCGCTACGGCGCCGGCGCTGGCGCCGCCTCCGGGCTCGGTTGCCGCAACCCGCACGCCATCTTCGGCCGCCAACGCCAACGCATCCACGGCCAATGCGCCGATGTCACTGACGCCGCAGGGCGGCCAACCGGCTCCCGCCGCGGAGCGAACCCGGGTCGCCGCCAGCAATCCGGGACAGGCAGCGCCGGGCGGCAGCGGCGGATACCTGGTCCAGGTCGCCTCGCAGAAGAACGAGGCCGACGCGCAGGCCTCCTATCGGGCCCTGCAGGGCAAATACCCATCCGTGCTGGGATCGCGTTCGCCGGTCATCAAGCGCGCCGATCTCGGCGACAAGGGCGTCTATTACCGCGCCATGGTTGGCCCGTTCGGGACGCCTGACGAGGCCAAGCAGTTCTGCGGCAACCTGAAAACTGCCGGTGGGCAGTGCGTCGTCCAAGGGAATTAACGGCCGCTTCCTTGACCCCCGGGCCGCCTGCGGGCTAATCGGCCCCATGAACTCACGCGCCTTCATTACCGGCGTATCCGGAACGGAACTCAGCGCCGCCGAGCGCGAATTCATCCGCGTCGAGCGGCCGTGGGGTTTTATTATATTCAAGCGGAATATTGAGACTCCAGAACAAGTATCTTATCTTGTTCGGGAATTGCGTAACTCGGTCGGTAGTCCGGATGCGCCGGTCCTGATCGACCAGGAAGGCGGCCGGGTGCAGCGCTTCGGCCCGCCGCACTGGCCGGCCTATCCGGCCGGGGCGGTGTTCGGCACCCTCTACGACATCGATCGCGGCCTTGGCCTCACCGCGGCCCGCCTGAGCGCCCGCCTGATGGCGGCGGACCTTATCGACCTCGGTGTCACCGTCGATTGCCTGCCGCTGGCGGACGTACCGGTGGCCGGCGCCGATGCGGTGATTGGTAACCGGGCCTATGGAACCGAACCGGGCAAGGTGGCGGCGATCGCCCGCGCCGTCACGGAAGGGCTGGAGCAGGGCGGCGTTTTGCCGGTTCTCAAGCACATTCCCGGCCACGGACGGGCCACCGCGGACACCCATTTCAGGCTTCCGGAGGTCGATACCTCAAAAGCCGAGCTGGAACGCACCGATTTTGCCGCGTTCCAACCGCTGGCGGACCTTCCGATGGCGATGACCGCACATGTTGTGTTTAGCGCGCTGGATCCCGCCCATCCGGCCACGACTTCTGCGACAATCATCGAACAGGTGATTCGCGGCGTGATCGGGTTCCAGGGTTTGTTGATGAGTGATGACGTGTCCATGAACGCGCTGGCGGGATCGATCGCCGAGCGGACCCGGGCCATCGTCACCGCCGGCTGCGACATGGTTCTGCATTGCAACGGCGATCTCGGCGAAATGCGGGCGGTCGCCCGCGATACGCCGGAATTGTCGGGTATGGCGTTGAAGCGCGCCGAGCGGGCGTTGGCCTCGCGCAAGGCGCCGCAGGCCTTCGACCGGCAGGCGGCGCGGGCCGAACTGGATGCGTTGATTGATCAGGCAAGGACGGCGGGCGCATGAGCGCGGAAATTCTATCGTTTGAAACCGGCCGACCGGCCGAACTCGCGGACGACGAACCCTCGCTGGTCGTCGACGTCGAGGGCTATGAGGGTCCGCTCGACCTGCTGCTGGCGCTGGCGCGGCAGCAAAAGGTCGATCTTCACAAGATTTCCATTCTGGCGCTGGCCGACCAGTATCTGGTGTTCATCGAGGCGGCCCGGAAAATCCGGCTGGAACTGGCCGCCGACTATCTGGTGATGGCGGCATGGCTGGCGTACCTGAAGTCGCGGCTGCTGCTGCCCGAACCCGCGACGCCGGACGGGCCGAGCGCCGAGGAGATGGCGACAGCGCTGGCCAACCGGCTGCGCCGGCTCGAGGCCATTCGCGAAGCCTCGAACCGGCTGATGAACCGCCCGCAATTGCAGCGCGATATCTTTCCGCGCGGCGATCCCGAATCGATCGCCGAAATCCGGCATCCCAGGTTCACCGCGACCCTGTTCGATCTGCTCAGCGCCTATGCCGCGCAGCGCCAGCAGCGGGTGCTCGCGACGGTGCATCTGGCCCGACGCACGGTGTGGTCGCTGAGTGAAGCGCGCGCTTCGCTGGAGCGGCTGGTCGGAATGGCCGAGGACTGGAGCCGGCTCGACGAATACTTGTTGAATTACGTCGTTGACCCCTCGCAGAAGGCCACCGTTTTCGCGTCCAGCTTTGCCGCCGCCTTGGAACTGGTCCGGGAAGGCGAAGTGGAACTGCACCAGAAAGAGGCGTTCGCGCCGCTGTATTTTCGAAAGCGTCCGCCGCAACCAGCATCCGACGCGATGACCGCGCCGGATCTGCCGGCTGAGTAAGTGGAAGAAGAAGGAGAGCGAGCCATGGCAAGCCTGGCGGAAAAACGCAAAGTCGATGCCGAGGAGCCTTCCGTGGATCCGCAGGCGCGGCCGGAAGAATTGCGGCTGCTGGAAGCGCTGCTGTTCGCCTCCTCAGAGCCGCTCGATCAGGCCGCGCTCGCCAAGAAGATGCCCGACGGCGTCGACATCAAGGTCGCATTGGCGCAACTGCAGGCGGATTACGCCTTGCGTGGCGTCAACCTGGTTCGCGTCGCCAATAAATGGACCTTCCGCACCGCGGGCGATCTGTCCTGGCTGATGACGCGGGAGAGCACCGAAACCAGGCGGCTGTCGCGGGCGGCGATCGAGATGCTGGCGATCATCGCCTATCACCAGCCGGTGACGCGCGCGGAGATCGAGGAAATCCGCGGGGTGATTACCTCGAAGGGAACGCTGGATGTGCTGCTGGAGACGGGCTGGATTCGTCCGCGCGGCCGCCGCAAGACGCCGGGCCGTCCGCTGACCTTCGGGACCACCGAAGCCTTCCTGTCGCAGTTCAGCCTGGAGGCGCTCGGCGATCTGCCCGGCCTCGAGGAACTGAAGGGAACGGGCCTGTTGGACTCGCGTCTGCCTTCGGGCTTCAGCGTGCCGGCGCCTTCCGATGACCCAACCCTGCGCGAGGACGAAGATCCGCTCGAGATCGGCGATCTGGAACTCGCGTTGGCCCCGGCGGTGGAGCCCGAAAGCGGCGAGGGCAGCTAAAGTCCGCACGAACTGCGACAGCGCGACGTGGACCGCCCATGCCGGTTAACGGTAGTGTGTTAACGCCGATTTGACGCGACCTAAGTCCTTGTTTTTGACACCTCCTGCGCCTACTTTCCGGGAAGATTGGGCCGGGTCGCCGGCCGCGTGTTTGGAGGAATGCAGGATGGGTTCGCTTAGCATTTGGCACTGGATCGTCGTGATCGCAGTCGTCCTGCTGTTGTTCGGTCGCGGCAAGATTTCGGACCTGATGGGCGACGTCGCGCAGGGCATCAAGGCCTTCAAGAAGGGCATGCAGGACGATGACAAGACGGCGGAAAAGCCTGCCGAGCCCGTGAAGACCATCGATCATAATGCGGCGCCGTCGACGGCGGCGCGGTCGGACGTTGGCAGCAAGGCGGTCTGACAAAAAGCTTGGCGCGCATCGCGGCAAGACCGGGTACAAGACCGGCTAAAGGAGACGCGGGCGGCCCCATCTTTTCGTAAGGGTTGGGTGATTTGCCCGCGTGAGCGGATTTTTTTCATGTTCGATATCGGGTGGAGTGAACTGGTCGTCATCGCGGTTGTCGCGCTGATCGCCATCGGCCCGAAAGAGTTGCCGGGCGTGCTGCGGATGGTCGGGCAGTGGAAGG
>Ga0193699_10000864_pt1 | contig 12303 bp, 9 predicted proteins | sample L3c2metaG_FD_160095 | JGI IMG/M metagenome (GOLD analysis project Ga0193699, IMG submission 160095) | Soil microbial communities from a riparian zone of the East river system, Colorado, United States - L3c2 | ecosystem: Environmental > Terrestrial > Soil > Riparian zone | place: USA: East River... | reverse complement strand
GGGATTCTTCACATGTCGTGATAGCGCTCACAGGAGATCACGCGGTCGGCACGATTCCCGAGCTGACGCCCATGTCCGTGCAACCCAGACCGGTGCGTGTCGATGCCGCGGCGCTCGCGGCGCGGCTGGCCGCGTTGGTCGCGGCGGCCAAGTTAGACTCGAATTCCGTTTTTCTCGATCGGCAGATCGTTTTGGTGGATCGAAACGCGCTGAAAAACCGGCAACAGACACTCGATAGCGTGCTCACCGCATTCGCGCTGCAGATCAAGACTCTTCCCGGCATCAGTCGGGTTGATCGTTTCCGGGATCTGCTCCGCGGCGACACGATCAATGACCCGATCACCCGCCGGTGGGTGCACCAGTTCCCGCCTCAGAGCAACGTCGAGCTGGTGATCACACTGACGCCATTCAGCATCTTCTCCGGACTCGTTGCAACACACGGCTCGCCGTACGACTATGACTCCCACGTTCCATTGATCTTCTGGGGCTCGTGGTTCAAACCGGGCAGGTACTCGGAATTCGTCCGAACGGTCGATCTAGCGCCAACTCTGGCGGAGGTCGCCGGAGTCAAGCCGACTGAGCGAATCGACGGAGTGGTTCTGAGGAGAGCGCTCAAGTAAGGCTTTGAAAAGCGACCGGGCGGGCCACCGAGACGGAAGTTTCATCCGGATCAAGCGGATTTTCCGGATTACGCTGATCGCTCCAATTGGCGGTACGGCGCCTAACACCAGGGCCGGGATTTTTTGGGAACGGCCGCATAGGGATGCTTCCGTCGCCGAATGAGTTCTCCTACGAGATAACAAAAAAACAAAAAGAAAAAGAAAAACGGTTTTAGGCGAGAGGAACTGTTACGCCACTCGGAGCGATCCGAGTAATCCGTTAAATCCGCTTCATCCGGATGAAACTTCCGTCTCGGTGGCCGGATGAACCGCACTTAGGGCATGCGACGAATCAGAATCGGATTCGCGTACTGCTGTAGCAGCGTTGTCGCGTTCTGCCCGACGGCGAAGCTATTGCTGCCGATCACTAGCAGCAATCCTCCGCGTTTTGCAAAGCGCTCGCGCGTTACGACGCCTTTGATGAGTGGTACCAGCAGGCGTGCATCGCTTCCCGTGATGGATCGCAGGTCGATGACCAGTCTCCGCGCACCGGCAGAGTCCGCGCTCGCGAACATCCTCCGCATGAACGCGTTAACAGGCTCGCCTTCACCGCGCACCTGAGCGAGCGCCACGTAGACCGTTCGATCAGCAGCATTGATGGAATACGAATTACTCTGCTGCCATCCGAGGCTCGACGGCTCTGCTGCCGGCCGCGGCGAGGTTGCCGTCGGCTCGGCGCAGGCCAAAACCGTGAGACAAAGCCAAACTTTGCGCATAACCTGATCTCACGGGAATGGACGTGGACGCGGCCACGGCCACGGCCAGGGATCGAACGAGTTCCTGCCAGCGAGTCCGCGCACGGCGGCTTCGCGCACTTGAGGATCGGTCGAGTTCAGAAGGTCGGTGAGGGCCGCTTCCGAGCGCTCTCCTGATTTCATGAGCGCGCGAATGAGCCCACGGCGGACCTTGTCGTTCTTTTCAGCGTGCAGAGCTTCGCGAATCGCGGGGAGCGCGCCGGCGTCCTCGATCTGACCGAGCGCCCACGCCGCTTTGAGACGAGTGTCAGCGTTCTCGTCGCTCAGGAGCCGCAAGAGTCCCGGAGGCGCTTTCGCACCGTTTTCGTCGAGCTGGCCAATCGCCCACGCCGCTGTTCCCCTGACTCGTGGACTGCGGTCAGTGGTAGCCGCGCCGAGTATGTCGATCGACGATCGATCTTCCAGTTGACCGACGGCCCAGACAGCGGTCTCGCGAACTCTGTCATCCGCATCCGAGCGAATCGCGGCCGCGAGCGGCGCGACGCCACGCCGGTCTTCGATGCTGCCAAGCGCCCATGCGGCCATCTCGCGCACGCCCGGGTCCGCATCACGAGCCAACACACCGCCCAACGCCTCGATCGCATCCCGGGCCTCGAGCTGGCCGAGCGCCCAAGCTGCAACGCGACGCACGCGCGGCGAATTGTCCTGGCGCACGACGCGAATGAGCGCGGTAGTGGTGCTAGTCGATTCCATGTGACCGACGGCGACTACGGCAGCCTCGCGAACTTTCTCCGCATCGTCGCTGAATAGATTCACGAGCGCCGACAGTGCTCGGCCATTCTCAATTCGTCCAAGCGCCCACGCCGAGTTGGCGCGGACATCGACGAGAGGATCGCGGAGAGCCCGCACGAGAGGATCCACTCCGGTCTGTGCGTCGACGAGTCCGAGTCCGAGCGCTGCGACGGATCGCAGACTCGGATCGGTTGCACTCAGCCGGGTCACCAGCTCCGCGCCAACAGTCTCCGCCTTCTGCGTTCCGATGAGACGGACCGACATCTCGCGCACACACGCGTCGTCGGATGCGAGTCCGGCGAGCAGGCGCTGTACGTCGGCGGCCGGAAGCGGCTGCTTCGAGTCGAAATCGTCGCGCGTTGTGGAGACAACGGCGCTCAATGGTGTTGCCGGCGCATCGCTCCAGCCTCCCCACCCGTAGCCGCTCACCGATCTCGATGCGAGCGCGCAGATCATCGGTGGAGCTCCGCGAGCAGCGGTGAGGAGCGCGGCGACATCAACCGGCGCACTGCTGCCGCGCTGGTCGAAATCCCGTCCATAGCTATCGCTCCCGCCGTGGGCGATTGCCGGTGTTCCACTCAGTGAAGAGAAGGCGATCGTAGCAATCGCATATCCGATGACTCGCTGCATTATGACTCCGTTCATTGTGCCCGCCTTGCGTTGCGGGTAGGTTGAAAAATCAGCACTAACCTTCAAAAGAGAGGGCGCTGTTCCTCAGCGCCCCTCCCTCCTTAATCCGGGAAGGGACGCGGCTCGGGCCACGGCCAGGGCCATGGTCCGGTCGCATGTCCTCCCGCTAACGCACGCACGGCGATCGCCTTGATCTCGGGGTCTTTCGACTCGAGCAGACTCTTGAGCGCGTCGACCGATTTTTCCCCGACGGCGGCGAGAGCCTTGATGTAGGCGATCTGGAGATTCTTGTTCGGCTCGCTCCGCAGCGCGGCGTCGAGCGCGGGGATGGAAGCTGGATCCTCTATCTGGTAGAGAGCCCACGCGGTCAGCTCACGCATCTCGGCGTTCGGGTCGCGCAGCATCGCGATGAGAGCAGGAGGCGCTTGCCTTAGATCTGCGTTGCCCAGAGCCCACGCGGCGCGCTTCCGTATTTCGACGCTCGGGTCCGTCAGCGCAGCAGCAAGAGCATCCGCCACTGATCTGCCACCGACGTTGCCGAGGGACCACGCTGAAATCGCACGAACCTGGGTGTTCGCATCGCCACGAAGAGCGGCGACAAGTGCTTCCACGGCAATCCCTGACCTGTTGGCATCAGCGAGCGACCATGCGGCCATCTCTCTTACCGTCGGGTCCGAGTCGCGACGAAGAGCGGTCGCCAACGCTTCGGCTGCGACCTGACGGTGAGCGTAGTCGGCGAGACCCCAAGCCGCGATGCGCCGCAGGCTCGGACTGCTCTCGGTCGCCAGGATTTTCGCGAGAAGAGCCGGACGCTCATCGTCCTTCCCTGCGATCTGAGTGTCCTTCTGACTCAACAGCTGTCGCAACGCGCTGGGAGTTGTCAACGCAGCCGCGGAACTGACCGCGGAGCTCACCGCCGAGGTGACAACCGTGCTCATTGCCGCCGACGTGTGCTCGGAAACAGTCTTCGCCATCTGCTCATTCCAGAACGGCGAGGTCTGCGTGCTCATGTGCGTCTTCGACCCGCCAATGATCTCGCGCGAATCAGGATATCCCTTCTCTGTCTTGCCTGTCTTTTTTGCGAGGTCGGCATCCTTCACAACTGGCGCCTGGACGGCGCTCTGTGCCGGCTGAACGCGCCGGGCAGGCGCTGCAGCGCCAACTACGATAGAGATCAGAGCGAGAGATCCGATCAGCGCCGCAGACTGCCGGCGGCTCGGACTCGAGTGTCTGAGCTCGGGATCGAGAATCGCGAGCATGCGGCCCTCGAATTCCTTTCTGCGCGCCATCGCGAGCGCAACGGACGGCGTTGAATCGCGCCGAACGCTGGTCACAATGTCCAGCAGGTGCTCCGCGTAGTCTGTCGCCCGTGCGCCGGACGCTAGCGCAAGATCGTCGCACGCACGCTCGCTCTCGGAGCGAAGCTGCTTCGCCGCCTTCCAGACCAGCGGATGGAACCAGTACACCGCGCACGCGACGCGGCCCAACGTGTGTCCGACGAGATCGTGCCGGCGCACGTGCGCAAGCTCGTGCAGCAGCACTGCACGACGGCGATCCAGCGACCACCCATCGCACTCGGCTGGAAGAACGATCGTTGGTGTGAATAACCCACATGCAAATGGCATTTTCGCGTCTTCGCTGCGGAGGAGTCGCGGTGGCTCGTCGAGCGAGAGTCTGTCCGAGACTTCCCAGAGAGGTGTGAGCCAGTCTTCGGTGTCGAGCGGACGCGCGCGCTTCACGATGCGGCGTACGACGAAAGCAGCGTAACCGAGAGAGGCGGCGATCACGATCAATACCGCAGCCCAGAGCAGGAACAGGACGGAGATGCCGCCCATCACGGTGAACGCCGCCCCATTCTCGATGGAACCCGAGGGAGCGCCCGTATTTCCAATGCTATTGCGCCCTGACACTGTATTTCCGTTGACCATCGCATCGCCAAGGCTCCGCAAGCTGCTGGGCGAGGCCGAAGGCGCGGCTGCTTCGGCCGGGCTGAGCTCGGGGGGCAGCATTCTCACCGGAATCGGCGCCCATGCGGTGAGCGCGGGAACGAGCAGCAGCGCCGCTACGGTAACGAGCCAAACGAGATGGCGCGCTCCGGCCGATGCGCGCTGCATCGAGAGTGTGATTCCGAGGGCGACGAGAAGAATGATCGTTGCCTTGAACAGGAGCATCAGCATGGAGACGTTGCCGCCAAAGCCGGCGAGGCTGGAGAAGAATGTCGACATGGCGATTATCTCCCGCTCTGCCGAGCGCGGCGAATGGTGCTGCGCAGTCGCTTGACATCCGCGTCGCTCAGGTCGACGTCGGACATGCGCAGGAGCGCGGTGACGGCCTGCTCCGGCGAGTCGCCGAAATAGGTGCGGACGACGTGCGCGAGAACGTCCTCGCGCGCCGTCTCGGTCGGCTTGGCCGGATAGTATATGTAGCGCGGGCCGTCTTCCCGGTGCTTGATCAGCTCCTTCTCACCAAGTATCCGGAGCACGGATCGCACGGCGGAATAGGTGGGCGGATCGGGGAGATCGGCCATGATCTCGGCGACGGTAGCGCCAGTTCGGCGGTGGAGGATGTCCATCACCTGGCTTTCGCGCCGGGAGAGGCCAGCAGTGGTCGGTTCGGATTTCGGCATCAGCGTGGCAGTCATGGGAAGCGCCTGAACGGATCCAGATAGCCTGGTCCGCTTTAGTGTTGAAAAATCAACCCTGCTGAAAATTCAACACAGGCCCGGGTTTGTCAAGAGGCAATTTTTGGCCGATCTTTGGGCTCGCTGTCCCCCCTCATCCGAGCTCAGCCATGCGCGTAGCGATCTCCCCTATTGTTGCCGCCCTACTCCTCGCGGGCGCCCCGAAGGTCCTTTCCCAACCCCAGGCAAAAGTCGAGACAGGGTTTCTCGACCGATCGGTAACAGTCGGCGGACGCGTGTATCGGTATCAGATCTTCGTCCCATCATCCTACGCGCCGACTCAGCGATGGCCGGTGATTCTGTTTCTCCATGGAGCCGGCGAGCGTGGGAGCGACGGCTACGTTCAGACGCAGGTCGGGCTCGCGCCAGCGATCCGACAGAATGCAGCGCGGTTTCCGGCGATCGCCGTGTTCCCGCAGGCGACGGCCGAGTCATCGTGGACCGGTACGCTGGCTCGCGTCGCGATTGCCGCGCTCGACCAGACGACGCACGAGTACCAGACGGATCCGTCCAGAGTTTATCTCACCGGCCTTTCGATGGGCGGCAACGGCACGTGGTATATCGCCTACAGGAATCCCAAGCGATTCGCCGCGATCGCGCCAGTCTGCGGCTGGATTTCACCTACGTTCTGGAAGACCGCGGATCCGGTGGTGCCCGCCGATAGCGGCGAGATCTACGCCGCGTTCGGACGACAGCTGAAGCAGACGCCTACCTGGATCTTCCACGGCGAGATCGATCCAGCGGTTCCGGTTGACGAGTCCCGAAAGACCTACGCCGCGCTCAATGTTGTCGGTGCGCCGGTTCAGTACACCGAGATTCCGGGCACGGGCCACAACGCGTGGGACCCGACTTACGGGTCACCGAAGTTCTGGACCTGGCTGTTCGCCCAGCATCGCTGAGGATCGACTTCCTTCCGCTCCTTGGGCTCTGACGGCTTGCCATCACCGCGAGTATATCAGATGCGGGCACAACAAGGAGCCGAGATGGACCCGAAGCACACGGCCGTAGTTCTGATCGAGTACCAGAACGACTTCACCTCTGAGGGCGGCACCCTCCACGACGCCGTCAAGCCGGTGATGAACTCGACCAACATGCTCGCCAACACGTTGGACACCGTGAAAAGAGCGCGGGAGCTTGGCGCGACGATCGTACACGCGCCGATTACTTTCACCGACGATTATCACGAGCTGACGTCGGAGCCCTACGGAATTCTCAAGGGCGTGGTCGACTCCAAGTCGTTCCGAAAAGGCAGCTGGGGATCCGAGATCGTCGAGGAGCTGAAGCCGGAGCCGCAGGACATCGTCATCGAGGGAAAACGCGGACTCGATGGTTTCGCGAGCACCAATCTCGATTTCGTTCTCCGCAGCCGTGGTATCACCAACATCGCGCTCGGCGGATTTCTCACCAACTGCTGCGTCGAATCGACGATGCGCACCGGGTACGAGAAAGGCTACAACGTAGTCACCCTGAAGGACTGCACCGCGGCGCTGAGCCAGGAAGAGCAGCAGGCCGCCGTCGAGAAGAACTATCCGATGTTCTCACGCCCGATGGATCACAACGAATTCATCGCCGAGCTGGGTGGGAAAGAGACGGCGGCCGGAGCGAGCACTGGACGCGGCTACATGAAGGACGCGGGCACGCCACCGATGGAGGCACCGACGTAGCGATCACTTCCTGCTGAGCACAACCACATCTCCAGAATGTGTGGCGCTCGACGCCACACATCCTTAGCATAGAACTATCTAAGCCGGGAGGCACCATGCTCAGGAGTGGTCTGTTTCGCGCGTGTGGTTGGATCGCAATACTAGGTGCGTTCGTCGCGGCGTGCGATAATCCGTCCGGAGTCCGGGAATTGAATGGAGTGTCGAGCTATGCTCGCGATCAGCACGTCGTGGTGACGAACAACTCAGCCAGCCCCATCTTCACGATCGTCGTTGGCCGGAACGCCGAGGCAAGGGTCGACTACGTTTGGCCGCCGTGTGTTGATACGGCCAAATGTCCTCCGGTCCAAGTTGGGGATTCACGCGTGCATCCGTATGGAACGCTGATTCTCGACCCTAGCGAGAAAGAAGTTGTTGTCCACTGGTGGCACGCTGTCCCCGACAAGTTCGGCGTGCAGCGGGCCGGAGATTTTGGAGTCCTGATAGTGCCGCTCTACTAGATCTTCGCAACTTCGAGTTACTACGTTCTCCTTCTTGGGTCGGGCTTCACGGTGAATGATTGGGTATAGGTTTTCCCATTGACGGTCAACCTCGCCGTGAAGTTTCCGACGTAGCGCGTGTCGAGCGGCCCGCCCTCATCCGGGGGCGGTGCGCCGCGCGGTCTCTGCCTCAACGGGTTCCAGGCAACGCGATGCATCCCCGCGCTCGTCGCGAGGGGCTGCGGCGGAGTTTGCCAAAGCGGTGACACTCTCGGAATTCCCGCCGCTTGCGCCCCGCCGCCCCTGCCCGCCGGCGGTCGCTGCGCGGCCGGATCGCTCGAGAACGTTTGCACTACTGCCCCGCTCGCATCTACGATCTCGATGGTGACTGGAGTCGTCGCACCCCTCTTGAGGTAGTAGTCGATCAGCGCGCCGTTCGGCGGATTCTCGGCCTGCGGCTCGTCCTTCTGGAGCGGCGTGCCGTTGTCGGTCCCTTCGATGAAGTTGATCGCGTCGGATGGCTTGAAGAGGTACGCATCGCCCGAGCGAACGGCATCGCTCAGCTGGCGCAGCGACGAGATGTCATCGATGATCCAGAATCCGCGTCCGTGCGTCGCAACGATCAGGTCGTTGCCGTAGATCTCGAAATCGCGCATCGACGTCACCGGCATGTTGAGCTGGAGTGACTGCCAGTTGTCACCGTCATCGAAGGAGAGGTGCACTCCGCGCTCGGTACCGGCGACGAGGAGTCCACGGCGCCGCGGGTCCTCCTTTACGGTATGCACGTACACGCCCTTCGGGAGACCAGTCGTGATCTTCTGCCACGTCCTTCCCATGTCACGCGTGCGATAGATGTAGGGCTCGAAGTCCTGCAGCTGATGGCGGTCCACACTCGCGTACGCGGTACCCGCATCGAAGTGCGACGCCTCCATCGTCGTGATCCTGCTCCACGGCGTAATTGCGCTTGGAGTCACGTTCTGCCAGGTCTTGCCGTCGTCGGGCGTCAGCTGGATGTAGCCGTCATCGGTGCCGATCCAGAGGAGTGGGGCCCGCAGGGGAGACGGGGCGATTGTGTAGATGACACCGCGCTTCCCGTTTCGATCCGTCGCGGCCGCAGCCGTCGCGTCGAGAGTTGGCGGAATGAACGTCTCGGGGCGTGTGAGATCCGGACTGATCTGCGTCCAGGTCTTCGCGCCGTCTGTCGTCTTGAACAGAAACTGATTCGCGTAATACAGAGAGCGCGGGTCGGCCTTCGAGAACACGAGCGGCTGCGTCCAGTCGCTGCGCGCGGGCTCAGGAGACTTCGGGCTGGTGGTGTTTTCGATGGGGATGTTGTCGTCGAGATTCCAGCGCTGGCCGTCACCTCCATACACGACACCCGGATTCGACGGATCGCCCGCCGTGTACCCGCTCTCACCACCGGGCGCGATCGGTTCCCAGTCGTGCATGGATATCTCGGCGAATTTTCCGCGCGAGCGAACCGCGATGGCGCCCGAGTCCTGCTGCGCCCCGGTTACCCAATACGGAAAGCGATAATCAACCGACAGGTGATAGATCTGCGCCGTCGGCTGGTTGAGCCATGAAGTCCATGTAACACTTCGAGGATTGTCTCTCGCGTTGCGCGTGATAATTGCGCCCTGATCGCTCGCAACGATCATCGTGTTCGTGTCATCGGGATTGATCCACGCCTGATGATAGTCGTCGCCGCCCGGTGATCCACGCAGCACGACCCACGTCTTCCCGCCGTCCATCGTTCTGTTGACCGCGACGTTCGGCACGTAGACAGTGTCCGCGTCCTTCGGATCGACTGCGATCTTCTCGAAGTACCAGCCGCGACCCCACAGAGCGGGATCGTTCGAGAGTCGAGTCCATGTCGAGCCGGCGTCATCGGAGCGGAAGACTCCGCCTTGCCCGGGCGGAGGACTGGAAGGCCGTGCGCCGGCGGGCGCCGGTTGCGGAACGGGCGCTCCCAGAGGAGGCTCGACCTGCGGTGGCGCTTCAGGGAGGAGACAATCGACGACGGCGTAAATGCGATTTGGATTGCTGGGTGCGATCGCGATCCCGGTCCTGCCGATTCCATCCTTTGGCAAACCGTTGCTGAGGCGAGTCCACGTTGTTCCGCCGTCGCTCGACTTGAAGATTCCACCGCCCAGGCCATTCGTGGGAGCATAGGTGAACCACGGTGGCCGGCGCGTGTTCCAGAGCCCGGCGTAAACGACGCTCGAGTTGGAAGGATCGATCACGACTTCGACTGCGCCGACGTTGTCGTCGCCGAGGACTTTCTGCCAGCTGCGGCCGCCATCTTTGGAGCGGAAGATTCCGCGTTCCTTGTTCGCGGCGTAGAGCTTTCCGATTGCGGCGACGAAAATGTTGTCGGGATTCCGCGGATCGATGGCGATCTTGCCGATGTGGTGCGTTTCGTCGAGGCCGAGATGCGTCCACGTTTTTCCAGCGTCGGTGGATTTGTAGACGCCGTTTCCGTAGCCGACGGAGTCACGCAGCGTGGATTCGCCGCTGCCCACATAGACAGTGTTCGGCTGCGACGGTGCTATCGCGATTGCGCCGATCGATGCCGTCGATTGCGCGTCGAAGATGGGGGTCCACACTCGTCCGCCATCGATCGTCTTCCAGACACCGCCGTTGACGGCGCCGAAATAGAATTCGTTTGGCCGGCCAGGAACTCCCGTGGCGGCGGCGACGCGCCCGCCGCGGAATGGACCGATCGTCCTCCAGCGAAGTCCGGAGTAGAGATCGGTTGGCACCGGAGCACTGAGGATGCCGTAACTCAGCGACTCGGCTGCGTCGTGCTCCGAAAGAAGAGGCGGAACGAGCGCGTGAAGGCTTGGGGGAAACAAAGACAGCGCGATCCCCGCCTGTCCGGCCCGTACGACGAAGTCGCGTCGCGAAAAGACCGGCTTCGCTGGTGAATCGTCGGCCATCTATTGTCCGGCCTTCGCCGCCCCCTCCCAGGCCTGCCGGTCGATGAGCACGATCGGCTGCAGCTTCTTTGCGCCAAGCTGGGTGTTGAGCGCAGCGAGATCCTTTGCCGACCACGCATCGAACGCCGTCACGACATCCGCCAGCTCGCGCGCGATCGCGTCGGTTCGGTCGATCTGCATCTGTGAAGGCCGGCCCTCGTAGAAGATTATGGCGCCGTAGAGATCGGTGAGATTCTCGCGCAGGCGTTCCTCGCCCGTGATCATCCCGCCCTCCTTAGTTGCGACGATCTTCCTGCGCAGCACATCGACGTTCGACGATGCATTGCGGAGCTGCTGCGCGAGGGGATCCCCCGCGGGCAAGCCGGACGCTCTGGCCTCGAGATCATTGCGCACTGCGTTCATTCTCTCTACAGCGAAGGACATGTCACCCAACAGGGGAACGATCTTTGTCGCGAGTGCGAATTGCGCCTGACGATCGGCCGCAGTGTGAGTGGCCCGTGGATCGGGGACTACGCTCAGCGGCATCGTGTACACCTGATTGTCCTTCGTCATTCTCACTGTGTACGTTCCGGGCAGAACGCGCGGGCCGTATGCGGCGCCGAATGCAGCGCTCGCGGCCGGCGGAACCCGCGGCGGCTTCTGCCGCATCGACCACGTAACTCTGCTCAAGCCACGTCGCTTGGTGCTCGGGATCGTCCCCACGACTTTACCGCTCGCGTCGAGCACTTCCATCTTCATGTCGCCGAAGATGTGGCGCTTCTTGAGGTAGTAGGTGATGACCGCGGCATCGGGCGGATTCGATCCGACGAATACCGCGTCGCCGTTCGCCCAGCCGCCACCGGCAGGAACTTTCTGCACGGTGGGTCTGGCGCGCATGAACACGACCTCGTTCGCGAGCGTCGCCGGCGTTAGTGCCCGCAGCGGCGTGATGTCGTCGATGATCCAGATTCCACGACCGTGCGTCGCGATCACCAGATCATTGTCCCGCGGGTGGATTGCCAGATCGCGCACAGCGACCGAAGGCATGTCGCCGCCCTTGTAACGGGAGAAACGCGCTCCGCCATCAAGAGAGACGTACAGACCGAACTCGGTGCCGAGGAAGAGCAGATTCGGATTGACGAGATCTTCCTTGATGACGTGCGCGTAACCGCGGACGGGGCTCCCAGCTGCTATGAGAGACGTCCAGGTTTTTCCGTAATCCGTCGACTTGTACGCGTACGGACGCATGTCGCCGAAGGTGTGGAGATCGAACGTCGCGTACACGGTGCCGGCGTCGAAATTCCCGGCATCCACGTACGACACCCAGGCCGACTTGGGCAACCCGGCGATGTTGCCGACGACGTTGGTCCACGTCTTCCCGCCATCGCGGGTCACCTGAAGGTTCCCATCGTCGGTTCCCGCCCAGATGACGTTGGGATTCTTCGGCGACTCGGCAATCGCGTATATCGTCGTGTGCATCTCGGCCGCGGAGTTGTCGACTGTCACGCCGCCTGACTGCTCCTGGAGCTGCTTGACCGGATCGTTCGTGGTGAGGTCAGGCGAGATTCGATCCCACGTCTGCCCGAAATCCTTCGTGCGGAAGAGGTACTGCGAGCCGATGTACACGGTGCCGTTGTGCGTCGGACTCACGTGGATCGGCGTGTTCCAGTTGAAGCGGAGCTTGCCTTCCTTGTAGCGCGGCAGCGGCTTGATCGGCCGGCTCTCGTGTGTCTTCCTGTTGATGCGGCTGATCTCTCCGCCCTGGTATTCGGCGTAGATGTACTGTTGG
>Ga0193699_10000862_pt1 | contig 12363 bp, 8 predicted proteins | sample L3c2metaG_FD_160095 | JGI IMG/M metagenome (GOLD analysis project Ga0193699, IMG submission 160095) | Soil microbial communities from a riparian zone of the East river system, Colorado, United States - L3c2 | ecosystem: Environmental > Terrestrial > Soil > Riparian zone | place: USA: East River... | reverse complement strand
CCGGCGGCTTCGGCCTCGCGGACTACTGGCTCGGTGACGGCAAGCACAAGGACCAGTGGCGCGACAGCAACGCGCGCTTCGAGGGACCGGCGGTGATGTCGCTCCAGGCGGCGTTCGCCGCGGCGTGGGCGGAGGTGTCGGGCGAGCTGATCGCCGGCGACGTCTACTTCCCCAAAGCCGCGTTCCGCCCCGACAACGGCGGGGTGGAAGCGGGGGTGTTCTTCGCGTCACCCACGACGGGAAGCACGCCGGCCGAGCGGTTCATCGCGCTCTCGATCGCCAGCGCTCGCAAGACCCTCTATGTCGCCAACTCGTACTTCGTCCCCGACGACGACTTCCGGAAGCTGCTCGTGGCGGCCCGGAATCGCGGCGTGGACGTGCGCATTCTCACGGTGAGCGATGAGACGGACGTGAAGACGACGCTGTGGGCCGGCCGTGGCCGGTACGAGCAGCTGCTCGAGGTGGGGATCCGGATCTACGAATACCAACCGGCGATGATGCACTCCAAGACGTTCATCGTGGATGGCATGTGGGGCTCCATCGGCTCGATGAACTTCGACAATCGCTCCCTCGCGTTCAACAACGAGTCGAACCTCGTGTTCCTCGACTCGACACAGGGCGCGCAGATGAATGCGACGTTCATGGACGACCTGACGCTGTCGAAGGAAATCCGGCTCGACGAGTTCCGGCGGCGCCCCTGGTACGACAAGCTGCTCGAAGGCGGGGCGTCGCTACTATCTCGAGTGCTGTGAACTGACGGGAGGACAGTCGACAGTCGGACCGTCAGACCGCCCTACCGGATATCCGCTCGCCCCAGCGCCGCCCGGACGGCTTCGCGCATCGCCACCAGTGCTTCGTCGCGCGCGGCGGGGGCGTCGTCGCGCACGTGGATCTCGATGCCGTCGGCGACCGGAACGCGGCGCCAGCTCGCGGAGCGCTCGTCGTCGGTGTCGCGCACCGCGAGATCGGCGTGCGCGCCGAGCGCGGGGGCGAGCGAGCCGGCGACCCGGCGCTCGAGCGCGTCGCCGGTGATCTCCTTCATCTCGCCCTTGATCAACTCGAGGGTCGCGCCTTCCCGCTGGCGGATCTTGATGGCGAGCAGCTGCAGCAGATGACGGTAGTTGTAGGTCGCGGCGGTGCCGGCGCCCTCGGGGCGATCGAGCAAACCGTTCGCCACATAGAAGCGCACCGACCGGGCGCTCGGCGCCACCCGTGCCGACGCGTTGGTGGGACGGATGCCGGCAGCGTCGACGAGCGCGGTGACGTGCGCCGCGAGGCCGCGGGCATTCCAGGGTGCGTGCCGCGAGTGGGCGCGCAGCAGGGCGACGGGCGAGGGTGACGGATCCGGCATAGCGGCGGAAGATAACAGGCGCCCGGGCACGACGTGAGGCGGGCTCGGGCTGGAGACGGCGCATGCCGTCGGCTCACCCGCTCAGACGTTTGCGGGTGAGGGTGGCGTGACGCGGCTCGTGCTTCGCTTCAACCGATCGAGAAAGCGGAGAATCGCTTCGTTCGTCCGTTCCGGCTGCTCGTCATGTGGCAGGTCGCCCGCCTCGGAGACGAGCACCCATTCGGCATCGGGCTTGAGCACACGGAACGCGTGCGCGTTCTGCACGGAGTTCATGCGCGCCTGGTCCCCCCACAGGATGAGCATGGGATGGCGCACACGCCGCAGCGCGTTACGAATGTCCACGTTCAAGCGCCCGCCGACGAACGCCGCGACCGCGTGCTTGGCGCCTGGCTGCCGTGCATTCTGCACGTAGTCCTCCACGAGGTCGTCGGTCACGAGGCGGTCGTTGGCGTAACTCTCCTCGAGGAACTCGCGCACGCTCGCGGGGGAGGTGAGCGCATTGTAGATCGCCGTTCCCACGATGGGTGCGTCGAGCAGGAGCTGCGTGGCGGCCTGGCCGGCGGATGCCGCTTCACGCAGCTGCCCAACACCGACCGGCTCGATGAGTGCTAGTGCCGCGATGTGGCGTGGGTCGCGCGCCGCGAGCGCCACGACGTGCGCCGCGGACAGCGCGCTCGCCACCACGGCGAGCGGTCCATGGCCCAGCTTCGCCATGACGCCGGCCAGGAAAGCCTGGTAGAGCGCGGGCGTATAGCGGAGGTTCGGGCGCTCGGAGCGACCGAACCCCAGCAGGTCGAGCGCGTAGACGGTGTGCCGTTCGGCCAGGGCGTCCACCGTGTTGCGCCATTCGTACGACGACGCGCCGGCGTAGATCCCGTGGACGAGGAGCACCGGGGTACCGGCGCCATGCCGCGTGTAGGCCACGCGGTGCCCGCGCCAGTTCATCTCCAGGCTCTCGCCGCCGAGCAGGTTGTCGAGAGCCGCAATACGGTGGGACGCCGTGACATTGTAGAGCGCGGCCGCGCCAAGCGCCGCGCCCCCCGCTGCTGCCGCCTTCCGCCATCGCATCGCGTTCGTCTCCAGTCGTGCGGCCGCGCCGCGCATTGGTGCCCGACCTGCTTCGCTCGGGCGCTCCACAACATAGCAGGAGCCGCCGCGCCGCACGCCGTACCCCTGCCCCGAGCCACTGGCTCCCGGAGCAACCGGCCCTCTGCGGCACCGGAAGCCCGACGGTCTCGCGGGCCGAGCACCGTCCGGTGCAACGCGCGACGTCGCAACGCCTTGCGAGCTAGCTCCGCTCCAATCGGCGGTCGGTCGCCCGCTACCGGGCGTCGGCTGTCCGGGCCATCCGCTTCAGCTTCTCGAGCAGGGTGGAACGCGCGATACCGAGCATCTGCGCGGCGTGCACCTTGTTCCCTTCGGTGGCGCGCAACGCCGCGGCGATGGCGCCTTGCTCCGCCTCGGCGAGAGTGAGCAGACCGGTTGAGGTCGTCGTCGACAGGTGTGGCAGCGAGAGATGGCGCGGCTCGATCGACAAGCCTTCCGCCAGGAGCACGGCGCGCCAGAGCGTGTTCCTGAGCTCACGCACGTTGCCCGGCCAGGGGTAGTGTTCGATGGCGCGGACGGCGGCGGACGAGAGACGCGCGCCGGGCGGTAGGAACGCCACGGCGAGCGCGACGAGCTCCTCGCGCCGCTCACGAAGGGCCGGGAGCGTGAGCGTGAGCACCTGCAGGCGGTAGTAGAGGTCGGCGCGAAAGGCACCCTCGCGCACGCGATCAGCGAGCGGCTGGTCGGTGGTTGCCAGCACGCGACAGTCGCTCCGCAGCTCGGTGGTGCCGCCCAGGCGGCGGAAGGTGCCATTCTCGAGCACCTCGAGCAGCTTCGACTGCACCTCGGGGGCGAGCTCGCCCACCTCGTCGAGAAAGAGGGTACCGCGGCCGGCGATCTCGAACAGGCCACGCTTCGCCTGCCTGGCGTCGGTGAACGCGCCGCGCTCGTGGCCGAACAGCTCACTCTCCACGAGGGTCGTGTCGGACGAGGCGCCGCCCGCCTCGACGAACGGCTGGGTCGCGCGGCCGGACCGAGCGTGGATGCGTCGGGCGACGTGACCCTTCCCCGTGCCCGATTCGCCGACGATGAGCACCGGCACATCGTCGTTACGCGCAGCGAGGTCGAGGAGGTGCTCGAGGGAACGGTCGGTCTCGCCGCCACCGAGGGTCGTCCCGTCGTCGGGGCGACGGGCGCGGAGCACCGCCACCTCGCGCCGGAGCAGCACCAACTCCGCGGCACGCTGGACGGCGCTCTGCAGCGCCAGGAGGTCCACCGGCGTCTCCAGGAAGTCGGGCGCGTCCTGCTGCGTGGCGCGCATGGTGGCGATGTCGGCCCGACCGGCGAGCACGATGACAGCGATCTCCGGATCGTCGGCACGGAGCTCGTCGAGTAGCGTGAGGCCACTTCCATCGGGGAGACGCAGGTTCGTGAGCACCAGGTCCGGTGCGTCCGACGCGGCTGCCTGCCGGCCGCCGCGGGCCGTGGCGGCGGTGCGTGCCGAGCAGCCGAGCGTACCGAGGAACCGGACGAGCGTCTCCCGAACGGCGCGGTCGTCGTCGACGACGAGCACGGAGGTCATGCGACCTCGGGCTGGCGCGCGATAGCCGGGATGGTGACCGTCGCCGCAGTGCCACGGTCGGGAGCGCTCTCGAGGCCGATCGTGCCGCCGTGCTCCTCGACGATCCGTTGGCAGAGCGCGAGCCCGAGACCGGTGCCACCGGGCTTGGTGGAGAAGAAGATCTCGAACGCGCGTGGCAAGGCGTCGACGGGGATGGCGGTGCCGCCGTTGTGCAGCCGGCAGCACCACGCGCCGCTCGGCAGCACGGATGACTGCAGCGTGAGGTCCGTTCCCTCCGGCGCGGCGTCGGTGGCGTTGACGAGGAGGTTGATGAACACCTGCGCGAGTCGGCCCGCGTCGATGGCGCAGTGCACCGACGCCGCGTCGCGCGTGCGATGAAGCAGCAGGGCGCGGCTCTCGAGCCGGCCACGCTGGTCCTCGAGCACGTCGTCCCACACCGCGTCCGGGTCGCCAGGCTCGAGGCGCGTCGCGTACGGACGGCCGTACTCGAGCAGCCCCGCCACCAGGTTGTTGAGCCGCTCCACCTCGCGCAGGATCCGACCGACGTTCTTCTCGATGACCGGATCGTCCCTGACACGGAACCGGAGGAGCTGCGCGGCGGACGAGATGCCAAACAGTGGGTTGCGGAACTCGTGCGCGACCCCGGCCGTGACCTCGCCGATGGCCTCGAGGCGGCTCGCCAGGGCCATCCTGCTGTCGATCAGCATCTCGCGCGAGCGCTGGCTCGGCGTGATGTCCACGAGGGAGAAGGCGTAGCCGTTCACCGTCTGCCCCTTCTCGAGAGAGCTCACCTGCATGAGCAGGAGGCGCTTCTCCGTCGGCGAGTTGTGTGGAAGCTCCCAGCTCAACGAGGCGGCGCGGCCTTCGCGCAGCGTCGCCATCGCCTGCTCCATCTGCCCACGCAAAGTGGAATCGGTGATCTCGTCCCAGATGGACGAGCCGAGTCCGGCGTCCGCGTCGTATAGCTGCGGCGCGCCGTCCGCATGACCTGAGCGCGCCCATCCGCGATTGAGGAAGGTGATGCGCCCGTCGAGATCCACCGTACAGACGGTGATCGGCAAGGCATCGAGCACCTGACGCTCGAACGGCGGGGGCTTCATGTCGGGATATTAGAGACAACCGGGAAAGGACGGAAGCAAACACGACGGGGTGTGGCCATGGCCACACCCCGTCGTGTCGTGCCGGAAAGCACGGCGGCTACCGGCGGCCGCCCCGCTTGGCGCTCTTCTTTGCGCCGCCCTTCTTGGCCGAGGGCCTCTTGGCCGAGGACTTCTTCGCGCCGCTCTTCTTGGCGCCCGACTTCTTGGCCGAGGGCCTCTTGGCCGAGGACTTCTTCGCGCCCGACTTCTTGGCCGAGGGCTTCTTGGCCGACGATCTCTTCGCCGAGACCTTCTTGGTCGAGCTCTTCTTAGCCCCGCCAGAGCTCTTCTTCGCGCCGCCAGAGGTCTTCTTCGCGCCGCTCATCGTGTTCTTCGAGCCGGCGGAAGGCCGGTTACCACCGACGCCGGCGCTGCCCGACGCACCGCCGCCGAAGGCGGAGCCCCGCGCGACCGACGACCGGTTCCCCGGATCGGCGATGGCGGGACGCTTGGACGGCGTCACGCCGCCGGCATTGCCAGCGCCAGAAGCCGGCCGGCCGGCGCCGCCGCCCGCAATCGGTCGGCCGCTCCCGCCCGAGCGGGGCACGCGCGCCACGACGAGCGGGCTCTCGTCGTCCTCCTCGTCCACCTCCACGACGGCCGTGCCAAGCCCTTCCTCCTCGTCATCGTCGGCGTCGTCAGTGCTGTCCCAGAGGTCGTCGCTGTCGTCCTTGTGGGTCGTCCAGCCGCCGTCCTCCTCGTCGTCGTCGTCGTACGACGAGGCTCCGCCACCCCCGCCACTTCCGTAACCGAGATCGTCGCCGTCGTCATCGCGATCTGAAAAGCGTAGCGATTCGTTCAACTCGTCACCGCGCGGCATTACCGCCTCCTGAAGAGATAGGACAGTCGGACCTGCGTGTCATCTTGAAGTCGCGGCGCGGTCCGCGCCTCCCCGCTGCACGACGTATGCCTTCCTCGCCGTGCCGCGACGTCACTCGCCATGCGTCACGGGCATCACCGTCACGACATGCGGACCGCTCGCACACAGTGAGCTTGTAAGGCAATGCGCGGAATCCGTCAAGCAGATTCCGCGCATCTCCCGTGCTTCGCGTTCGGAGGCGGAGCGAAATCAGTCGCCCGTCGCCGGCTCCGGTATCGGGCCGCCGGTGCCGGCGACCGGCCGCACGTCGTGCGGGACGCCCGTGAGCCGCGCGCTCACCCAGCTCCCCAGGTCGTCGAGGAAGGTGTACATCACGGGCACGACGAACAGGGTGAGGAGGGTGGAGGTAATGAGCCCCCCGATCACGGCGCGTGCCATCGGCGCGCGCGCCTCGGCGCCGGCACCGAGGGCCAGCGCCAGCGGCATCATGCCGAAGATCATCGCCACCGTGGTCATGATGATCGGCCGCAGCCGGATCCGCCCGGCCGCCAGCAGCGCCGCCGCCCGCCCCTGCCCCTCGGCGCGGAGCTGGTTGGTGAAGTCCACCAGCAGGATGCCGTTCTTCGTCACCAGCCCCATGAGCATGATGATCCCGATCATCGTCATCACGTTCATGTTGCCGCGCGTGAACAGGAGCGCCAGGGCCACGCCGATGAAGCTCAGCGGCAGGGCGATCATGATCGCCAGCGGCTGGAGGAAGGAGCCGAACAGCGACGCGAGGATCAGGTAGATGAACACCACCGCCAGGAGCAGGGCGCTCAGCACGTAACCTTTGGTCTCCTCGAGGTTCTGCACGTCGCCGGTGAACACGGCGTGGTAGCCGGGTGGCAGACCGATTGTCTCGATCGCCTTCTGCACCGCGTCGGCGACGTCGCCCATGGCATAGCCGGGCAGGACGCCCGCCCGGATCTGGACCTGCTGCTCCAGCATCCGCCGCTCGATCTGCTGCGGTCCCACCCCCGCCCGCACCTCGGCGACCTGCGACAGCGGCACCATCGACGGCAGTCCGTTGCGCGTGTCGGTGAAGCTGCTCGCCACCGGAAGCGACGACACGTCTTCTGCCGAGCCGCGGAGCGAGTCGGGGAAGATCACGACGACGTCGTGCGAGAAGCCCTGCGGATCTTCCCAGGTGGTGGCGCGCTGGCCGTTGAAGAGCGGCTGGAGGGTGGCGGCGACGCTGCCAACCCCAAGGCCGGCGCGCCACGCCTCCTGCCGATCGACCCGGACGTCGAGCTGCGGGATGTCGCCGTCCTCGCTCGAGTTGGGCTCCGCGACCCCCGGGACCGACTTGACCGCCTCCAGCGTCCGCTCGGCGGCGATCTTCAGGCGCGACGCCTCCGGCCCCTGCACGTTGACGATGATCGGCTGCTGGCGGCCGCCGAAGATCGACGACTGCCCCATGATCTGCGGGCGCACGCCGGGAATCGCGCGAAGCTTCTCCCGGAGGTCGGCCTGGATGGCGAACAGCGACCGCTCGTGGCCGTGCTTGAGCACCACGAAGATGTTTCCCTGATTGGGCGTCCCGCGAAAGCCGCCGCCGACGGACAGATAGGTGAAGTCGGTCTCCGGCTGCTTCATCAGAAAGGTGGCGATCTCCCGCCCCTTGTCGAGCGTGTAGTCCAGCCGCGAGCCCGGCGGGGTGCGGTAGGCTACCGAGAACTCGTCCCCGTTCACGTCGGGCATCCAGGTGAAGCCGAGGCGGGGGATGATGATGAAGCTGAGAACAATCGTGGACGCGGCGACTCCGAGGACGAGGAGCCGGTGGCCAAGCGCCCAGCCCAGCCAGTTCGGGTAATGGTCGGCCGTCCGCTCGAACCAGTCATTGAAGGCGAAGGCGACGCGGCGGATGGGATTGGCCTTCTGCCGCTGCTCCGCCATGTGCTCCCCGCCGTCGTTCACGGCGTGCTCCACCTCGGGGTCGGCCCACTTGCTCGACAGCATCGGGTCGAGGGTGAAGCTGACGAAGAGCGACACCAGCACGGCGAAGGCGACGGTGACGCCGAACTGGAAGAAGATCTTGCCGATGATACCGCCCATGAACGCCACGGGAATGAACACGGCGACGACGGCGAACGAGGTGGACATCACGGCGAGACCGATCTCGCTCGTGCCCTCGCGGGCCGCGTCGTCGTGGCTTTTGCCCATCTCCAGGTGGCGCACGATGTTCTCGCGCACGACGATCGCGTCGTCGATCAGGAGGCCGATCGCCAGTGAAAGGGCGAGCAGCGTCATGGTGTTCACCGTGAAGTTGAACACCCACATGATGAAGAAGGCGCTGATGATCGAGATGGGCAGCGTGAGCCCGGTGATCACCGTGGAGCGCCACGAGTTCAGGAAGAGATAGATGATCATCACCGTGAGGATCGCGCCGAGCACGATCGAGAGCTGCACGTCGGCGAGCGACTCGCGGATGCGGCGCGAGTCGTCGCGGATGATCGTCATCTTGATATCCTGCGGGAGCTGCTTTTCCAGCTCCCCCACCATCGCCTTCACCGCGTCCGCGACCTCCACGGTGTTGGAGCCGGAAATCTTGAGTACCTCGAGCGACACCGCCGGCGCGCTCGTGGTGTCGCTGAAGATCTCGGCCCCTGTGCGGCGGTTCTCGGAGCCGTCCACCACGGTGGCGACGTCGCTGATGCGAATCGGGGTGCCCCCACGCACCGCGATGGGGATGGCGCCGAACGACAGCGGGTCGAGGATGCGTCCCGTGACGCGCACGAGGCGCTCCGTCACGCCGCCCTCGATGCGGCCCGCCGGCACTTCCTGGTTCTCGAGCGCGAGCACCGCGGAGATCTGCGCCGGGGAAAGGCCATAAGCCTGCATGGCCACCGGATCCACCTGAATGCGGATCTGGCGCGCGTTGCCGCCGACGATGTTCACCCCCCCCACCCCCGGAATCGACTCGAGGCGCGTCTGGACGACCTCGTTCGCGAGGTCGGTGATCTCGCGGATCGGCCGCTCGTTCGATGTGAGCGCGATCGCCATGATCGGCGAGTCGTTGGGGTCGAAGTGCCGGATGATCGGGTCCTGGATGTCCTCCGGCAGCGTACGCCGGATGCCCGCCACCTTGGCCTGCACGTCCTGCTGCGCCACCGCCACGTCGACGCCGAGGTTGAACTGCAGGCGGACGATCGACACGCCCTCGAGCGAGGTGGACGTGATCTCCTTGATGCCCTGGACGGTGTTGAGCGCCTCCTCGATCGGCTTCGAGATCTCACGCATCATCACGTCGGGGGACGCACCGGGATACGTCGTCTGCGCGACGACGATGGGATACGTGATGTCGGGGTACTCATCAATGGCCAGCCGGTCGTAGCTGATGACGCCGAGCACGACGAGCGCCACCATCATCATGGTGGCGAAAACTGGGCGTTTGATGGAGACGTCGGAGAGAAACATCGCGCGGGCCTTCTGCTGAGGTGTGGGGGCTGACGCCCCGACTACTGCTTTCGCTGGCCGCCCTGCTCTTCGCCCGCGATCGTCACCTGCATGCCGCGTCCGAGGGTACCGACGTTGCCGACGATGACGCGCTCACCCGCCTGGAGTCCGTCGGTGACCTGCACGACGCCGAGCCGCTCGTCCACGGCCCCGAGCTGGACGGGAGCGACGTTGATCGTCTTGCCGTCGATGCGGTAGACGAAGGGCTTACCGTCCTCCGCCGACTGCCGCAGTGCCGCGGTGGGGACGCCGAGCACGTTGTTCAAGGTGCGGCTCACGACGCGCCCGGTGGCGAAGGTGCCACCGCGGATGGTACCGCCGGGATTCGGCACCTGGATGTACACGGTCACGGCGCGCGTTGCGGGATCGATCGTGGGGCTCACACGTGCGACGCGGCCGTCGAACCGGCGGCCATCGGCGACGAAGTGCACGATCTGTCCCGTACGCAGCGCGGTGGACTGGCGCGACGGCACCGCCGCCGCGAGCTCCAGCACGCCGTTGCGCACGATGGTGAACATCGCCGCTCCCTTGGCCAGATGCTCCCCCGTCTCAACCACCCGCTTGCTCACGATGCCGGAAGATGGGGCGACGACGCGGGTGTCGCGCGCCTGGTTGCCCATTGCGCTCAGCCGAGCGTCGGCCGCCGCGACGCGGGCGTGCGCCGAGGCGACGGCCTGCTGCGAGTTCTTGTACGTCTGCTGCGCGATGGCGCCCGCCTTCAGGAGCTGTGCGTTCTGCTCGAGGTTCCACTCCGCGTTCGCGAGGTCGGACTGCGCGGCGGCGCGGTCGGCCTCGGCGCTCTTCCGCCCGCTCTCCTGCTCGCTCGCCTCGAAGCGCGCCAGCAGCTGACCGGCGCCCACCTGCTCGCCTTCGCGTACGTAGACGCCGACGAGATCTCCCTCGAGCCGCGCGCGCACGTCCACCGTCTCGATCGGGTTCAGGTCGCCGGTGAGCGCGACGCCGTCCTCGATCGTCGTGGGAGCCACGGTGGCGACGTCGGTGGCGGCGAGGGTGATGGAGGGGGCGGGGCGCCCGCCGGCCCCTCCGCGCGCCGGAGCACCCGCCGCGCTGGCGGGCGTGGCGCCGGCTGCCTGGGAGCTTCCGCCGTCGGTGGAGCAGGCGGCAGCGGCGAGCCACGCGAGCGCGAGGAGCGCACGGGGGCGGGGCGCTGGGCGGACAAAAGGAGCGAGGCTGCTGTCGCGGGTCACGGCGGGGAACCTATTGCGGGTTCGACGGCGCACTCGCCGTCGACAAAAGCTGGATCGGCCGGCCGAGCGCGCGCGCCAGGTCCGCCGAAGCGAGAAAGAGGTCGTACGTGGCGCGCGCCTCGGTGCTCTGCGCCGTCAGCAGCGCGAGCTGCGCATCGGACACCTCGAGCTGCGTGCTGAGTCCGCGCGCGAAGCGCAGCGTGGCGAGTCGGAACGCCTCGTCGGCCTCCGCCGAGTTCTGCTGCGTGGCCGCGAACACGGCCCGCGAGCGCCGCAGCTCGGCCTGCGCCCGCGCGACGTCCAGCGAGACCGCCTCGCGCTGCTGCTGGAGCTGGAGCTCGGCCAGGCGGGCCTGCGCTCTCGCGAGATCGACGTTGGACTTCACGCGAAAGCCGTCGAAGAGGGGGAACGAGATGTTGAGCCCCGCCTGGCGGTCGGAGAAGTATCCCCCGTTCTGACAGCGCAGTGTGGCAGCCGATCCGGGCGGGCAGTTCAATTCCGACAGGAGTCCCCGCGAGGTGGGAAAGCCCAGGCCGGGCGGCGGGAAGGCCTGATACCCCGTCTGGATGAAGGCGGTGAGCGTGGGAAAATAGTCGGCGCGGGCCACGCGAATGCCGAGCTGTCGTGCCGCGAGGTTGAGCTCCGCCGAGCGGACCGCAGCGCGTTCGCCGACGACGGTGGTGTCGCCGAGCGCGGCAAGGAGCGCCACCGCGGCGGCGGAGTCGATGCGGCTGACGAGCGCGACAGGCCGCTCGATCGGGAGGTTGAGCACGCGCTTGAGCTCGAGGCGGGCGAGCTCGCGATCGCTCTGCGCCTGAATGGCGAGCGGCTCGATGTTGGCGCGCTCGACGCGGGCGCGCAGCACGTCGTAGCGCGCCGCCTGGCCGGCTCGCTCGAACTGCTCCACCTGCGCCACGCGACTCGTAGCGAGCGCGAGGTTGCGCTGCTGCAGCTCGGCAATGCGATCGGCGAACAGCGCCTGGAGATACGAGCGCTGCACCTGGAGGGTGACGTCGGCGCGCAGCTCGCGCTCGTCGAATCGCGCCGCCTCACGCAGCTCGTTCGCCGCGCGGGCGGCGGAGACGAGCCTTCCGCCCTGGAAGAGCGTCTGCGTGAGGTTGGCGTTGGCCGTGTAGGTGTTGGGCTGGTTGAACTGCGCGCCCACTGCCTGACCGCGCGCGCTCTCGTAGACGTGGAGATACGCGCTGTTGACGCGCAGCTGCGGGAGCACGTTGGCGCGCGCCACGCCGTACTGTGCATCGGCGACGTCCACCTGCGCGGCGGCGAGGCCGACCTCGTCGCTCTGGCGCAGAGCGATGGAGACGGCGTCCTCGACGGACAGGTGCAGGGTGTCACGCCCGGCGTTGGTGCCGGGGGATTGTGCGGTGGCCACGGCGGGCAGGAGCGCGAACGCCACGACGAGCCTGCGGCAGCGGGAGAGGAGAGAGGACGACAGCATCGCGAATAATACGTTTCGCGGGGGAGAAATGCTGAGAGCGTGGCTCCGCACTCGACTCGTCACCACCGCGCGGGAACGCCTCGTGCGCGCGCGGGGTTGGTCGCCGTCAATCCTCTCACGTACTCGGACATCAGCTCATGCCCAAGATCCTCGTCCTGTTCTACAGCCGCACCGGCAACACCGCCGCGCTTGCCGACGCCATCGTCGAAGGCGCGAAGGCGGAGCGGTTCTCCGAGGTGGACGTTCGGCGTATCGATGA
>Ga0193699_10000861_pt1 | contig 12376 bp, 12 predicted proteins | sample L3c2metaG_FD_160095 | JGI IMG/M metagenome (GOLD analysis project Ga0193699, IMG submission 160095) | Soil microbial communities from a riparian zone of the East river system, Colorado, United States - L3c2 | ecosystem: Environmental > Terrestrial > Soil > Riparian zone | place: USA: East... | reverse complement strand
AACCGTGATCGACCTGTACACTTGGACCACGCCGAACGGCCGCAAGGCCAACATCATGCTGGAAGAGATCGGCCTGCCCTACACCGTGCACGCCATCGATATTTCCAAGGATGAACAGTTCGCGCCGGAATTTCTGAAAATCTCGCCGAACAACCGCATCCCCGCCATCGTCGATCGCGACAATGGGATGTCGCTGATGGAGTCGGGCGCGATCCTGATCTATCTCGCCGACAAAACGGGAAAGCTGCTGCCGAAGTCCGGCATGGAGCGCTACAAAGTGATCGAGTGGTTGATGTGGCAGATGGGCGGACCGGGTCCGATGCTCGGCCAGGTACATCACTTCGTGAAATATAATCCCGGCAAGGCGCCTTACGCCGAAGAGCGCTACCTCAAGGAAGCGCACCGGCTCTACAAAGTGCTCAACACCCAGCTCGGGTTGCACGAATATGTCGCTGGCGAATATTCCATCGCCGACATCGCGATCTGGCCGTGGATCTCGCGCTTCGAATGGCAGACCATCGACTTGAACGATTATCCCAACGTCAAGCGCTGGTACACGGCCATTGCCGCACGCCCCGCCGTGCAGCGCGGCTACAAGGTGCCGAAGGACATGGGCGCGATCCCGATGCCGAAGTAAGGCTGCAGCGGACCAGGCAATACAAAACGCCGCGCCTCACTCGCGCGGCGTTTTTATTTGGCACGCCGCTTAAGGCGCCAGCGCGTTGCGATAGCGATCCGGCAGATGATCCCGGATTGCGAAGGGCAGCAACATCAACAACCGGCCCAACGGCCCGGGCCCCGCCGCCGCGAACAGTTGCCCTCCCAGCAAGGCGTTTCTCCGATTGATCCAGTTTTCGCGCACGCCCATGCGGAATGCCGGGTCGTTACCCGTAGCGACCCCCAGCGCCGCCAACCGGTCGAACTTGGCGCCCGCGTCGCACTTCAACATCTGGCCGACGTGCTGGAACCGGATACGCGCCGGCGGCGCCAGGCGCGCAAACCATTCCGGAATGCAGGGCACGATGTCGCCGCCATGCACGAGGCGAAAGGTGCGGTCGCCGAGCTTGCCGTTATAGCGGGCGGCAAAGGTCGCGCCGCCGGCGCGCGGCATGCCGAAAGTGTAGACCGCCGCCGGCGTCATGCCAGCGTCGTGCGCTTTCTCGGCGGCGAGCACCGCGAGAGCCGCGCCCAGACGGTGGGCGGTGAAGGACAGCGGCCGCGCGCTGCGTTCGATTTGCGCTTTGACCTGCTCCCACGCCGCGTCGAATGCGTTCTGAAAACCCTCATGGGTGTCGAGCGGCGTCAGCCGAACCTTCGCGTCGGTGATCAGATTGCTCGCCAGCGCCGGGTCGGTGCCGGCGAACGCGACGATGGTGCAATCGGCCCGCTCGCCGACGATGGCGCGCGTATCGATCAGCGGACCGCGCGCACGAATCGGATCGATCGGCTTGAGCTTCCAAACGGAAGCTATTTCTTTGATCGTCTCCGGAGCGTCGAATTCGTAAGAGAGTTGCGCCATCCACATCATCGCGCGCGCGTCGTCGACGTCGAAATGTCCGCGCAACGCCGAAAACGCGTCGAACGCCTTGGCGTCATAGTCTTTCGGCGGAAGCTGGACAAAAACACTCATCGCGCTACTTCCCCGCCGCGCCGGGAATATTGATGCCCTGCTCTTTGACCAGCGCCGCCCATTTGGCCACGTCGGCGTTGATGTATTTCCCGAACTCCTCGGGTGTCTGCGGCTCCGGCTCGGCGCCGAGCTTGGCCATGTGCTCGACGACGTCCGGCATCGCCATGATCGCGACCACCGCCTTGTTGAGCTTGTCGACGATGTCCTTCGGCGTCTGCGCCGGCGCCAGCAATCCAAACCACCCAACGGAAGAGTAACCGGGCAAGCCGCCTTCAGCGATGGTCGGCACGTTCGGCGAGAATTTCGAGCGCTTGGCGCCGGTGGTGGCGATGGCTTTCAGTTTGCCGCTCTCGATGAACGCCTGCACCGTGGTCGAAGGCGAGAACATCATGTCGATGCGTCCGCCCAGGAGATCGGTCACCGCCGGACCGGTACCCTTGTAAGGCACGTGCAGCATCTCGACCTTGGCCTCCTTCTCGAACAGCGCGCCCGACAGATGCGACGCCGCGCCGACGCCGGACGAGCCGAACGACAGCGCCTTTGGTTTCGCGCGCGCCAGTCTGATCAGTTCGGCGACGTTGCCGGCGTCGAGTTGCGGGTTCGCCACCAGCAGATAGGGCGGCGCGGCGATCACGGTGATCGGCGCGAAAAATTTATTGACGTCGAACGCGCCGTCGGGCGCCAGCGCGGCGGATGCCGCCATCAGCGCGCCGGTCGAGGCCATCAGCAGCGTGTAGCCGTCCGGCTCCGCTTTCGCCACGGCGCGCGTGCCGGTGCCACCGGAAGCACCGGGCTGATTCTCGACCACCAATGGCTGGCCCCATTGCTCGGACAGCTTCTGGCCGATGATGCGGCCGAGCACGTCAGTGCCGCCGCCTGGCGCGAAGGGCACCACCATCCGGATGGCGCGGGTCGGATAGTCGGCTGCCGTGGCGGGTCCCGCCACACAGAGCAACAAGAAGCACAGGCGCAACGCGCGGCTTTTGAGCATTTCCCGATCCCTTAAGTTCTTCTTATTGGTCGCGATGCTAACGAGACCGTCCGCTCTCGTCCACGCACTTGCCGTCGCCTTGGACGGCCGCGGTCCGGCGGCTTAATCTTCACGCTTGATTCGCCGGCCGTATCCGCGCCGGATCGGCCCGCAAAGGCGCATGTCCAAACTCAAGATAAAACCAACGGTTTCCGCGGTGACCGACACGCTGCGGCGCGCGACCGCGCATCATCAGCGCGGGCAATTGGGCGAAGCCGAGCAGCTTTACCGGCAGGTTCTGACGCGCCAGCCGAAAAATTTCGACGCGCTGCATCTGTTCGGCGTGCTGATGCACCAGCGCGGCATGTCCCTCGAGGCGCTGGCGCTGATCCGCGAGGCGCTCAAGGCCAACGAGCGCTCCGCCGCCGCGCTGTCCAACCAGGCCATTGTGCTGGCGGCGCTCGATCGGACCGACGACGCACTGGTGAGCTACGATCGCGCCATCGCGGTCAAACCCGATTTCGCCGAGGCGCTCAACAGCCGCGGCAATCTCCTGATCAAGCTCGGCCGCACCGCCGACGCGCTGGCGAGCTACGAGCAGGCAGTGGCCGCCGACCCGCGTTTCATCGACGCGCAGGTCAATAGCGCCACCGCCTTGCGCCTCCTCGGCCGCGACACCGATGCCGCCGGCGCCTATGCGCGCGCGCTGGCGATCGATCCAAGCCGCGTCGAGATATGGATCACGCTCGGCAATACGTTCGACCGGCTGCAACGACATGATGACGCGCTCAGGTGTTGGGATCATGCGCTCACGCTCAAGCCGGATTGCGCCGAGGCGCACTGGAACAAGGGTCTTGAGCAGTTGTTGCTCGGCGATTTCGAACAAGGCTTTGCCGAGTACGAATGGCGCTGGAAGCGCGCTGGCAACGCGCCGCGAGATTTTGGCGTGCCGCAATGGCGCGGCGAGGATGTGAGCGGCACCTCTTTGGCCGGCAAGACCATTCTGCTGCATGCCGAGCAAGGCTTCGGCGACACCATCCAGTTCGTACGTTACCTGCCGACGCTGGCCGCGCGCGGCGCCAAGATCGTGCTCGAAGTGCCGGACAGCCTGATGCCTCTCATCGGCGACATTGACGGCGTCATTGCGATGATCAGCCGCGGCCAGCCGCATCCGCCCATCGACCTGCATTGTCCGTTGATGAGCCTGCCGCTCGCCTTCGGCACCACGCTCGCGACCATTCCCGCGACGGTGCCCTATCTGCGTGCGCCCGCCGAGCGCGTCGAGGCCTGGCGCGCGCGGCTGCCCGCCAGCGGCAAATTGCGCGTCGGGCTGGTGTGGTCGGGCAAGCCGACGCATCGCAACGATCACAACCGGAGCATCGCCTTTGCGCAGCTCGCACCAGTGCTGGCGGTGCCCAATATCGATTTTGTCAGCCTGCAGCGCGACGTCCGCGAGACCGACGCCCCGGCGCTGCAAAATGCCGCGGCCGTGTTGCGTCCAGATCTCGACCAGGCCGACTTCGCCGATACCGCCGCCATCATCGAAACGCTCGATTTGGTGATCGCGGTCGATACCGCGGTCGCGCATTTGACCGGCGCCCTGGCTAAGCCGTTATGGCTGTTACTACCGTTATGCCCAGACTGGCGCTGGCTCCTCGATCGCACCGACAGCTCCTGGTACCCCGGCGCCCGCCTCTTCCGGCAGCCGCGCATCGGCGACTGGGACAGCGTCATCGGGCGCGTCGCCGAGGGCCTTGCCTCCTTCGCCGCGACGCGCGACACCCCCGTAACCTACCTCTGACCACGCCCATCTTTCGCCCGATTGGGCTAGCATGCGGGGACCATGACATCGCGCCCGAACAAAGTAGAACCGCGCCCCAAGCCGCGCCTCTATCTCGTCACTCCGCTCGTCGCGGACTCCGATGCGTTCGCGCCACAGCTTGCGGCGGCGCTCGCCGCCGGCGACGTTGCGGCCGTGCTGCTGCGCCTGAGCGACGCCGACGAGCGCACCATGATCAACACCGCCAAGGCGCTCGGCCGTGTCGTGCAAGACAAGGAAGTTGCCGTGCTGCTCGACGGCCATGCCGATCTGGTGGCGCGCGCCGGCGCCGATGGTGCCCATCTTGCCGGACTTGCCGATTTTGCCGACGCCCTCGAACAGCTCAAGCCCGACCGCATCGCCGGCGCCGGCCGCATGGAAACGCGTCACGACGCCATGACCGCTGCCGAGTTGGGCTGCGACTATGTGATGTTTGGCGAGCCCGATGACAGCGGCGAACGCCCCGCCTTCGACGCCGTCGAAGAGCGCGTGTCGTGGTGGGCGGAAGTTTTCGAGGCACCCTGTGTCGGCTACGCCGCCAGTGCTTCCGAAGTCGAGCCGCTGGTGAAAGCCGGCGCCGATTTCATCGCGCTCGGCGACTGGATCTGGGCCGATCCGCAAACCGTGTCCGCAAAAATCGCCGACGCCGCCCGTTTTCTGGTCGCGCCGGAAACCGCGGCATGATGCGCGTGCGGCAGGGCACTCTCATTGCGTTGCTGGCGGTCGCGCTGGCCGCACCCGCTCACGCGCAAAACAAAACGCCCCAATCCAACTCGCCATTGCCGCCTCCCGCGCCGAATGCCGCTCCCGATGCCAATGCCGACACGATGTACGGTGCCTTTCAGCGCGGCGCCTATCTAACGGCGATGGCCGAAGCCACCAAGCGCGCGCAGCAGAACGATGCCAAGGCGATGACCTTGCTCGGCGAACTCTACGCGCAAGGCCTCGGCGTCGGCCGCGACGACAGCAAGGCGGCGCAATGGTACAAACAGGCCGCGGCGCAAGGCGACCGCGACGCCATCTTCGCGCTGGCGATGTTCAATTTCGAAGGCCGCACCGGCCAACGCAATACGCAGGACGGCGCCAAGCTGTTGGAAGCCGCCGCCAAGCTCGGTCACGCCGCCGCGGCGTACGATCTCGGCCTGCTCTATCTGCAGGGCACGCAATTCCCGCAGGACTTCAACCGCGCCGCCGAATTGTTCAGGCAGGCCGCCGAGGCCGGCAATCCGGAAGCGCAATACGCACTCGCCACCATGTACAAAGAAGGCCGCGGCGTGCGCAAGGACATGGGCGCGGCAATGCGGCTGATGGGCGCGGCCTCGGTCGCCGGCAATCTGGATTCGATGGTCGAGTACGCCATCGCGCAGTTCAACGGCGAGGGCATCGACAAGGACGAGGCCGCGGCGGCGAAGCTGTTCCTGATCGCGGCGCGGCGCGGCAGCCCCATCGCCCAGAACCGGCTGGCGCGCATCTTGATGGCTGGGCGCGGCATGCCCGCCGACCCGACCGAAGCGGTCAAGTGGCACCTGATCGCCAAAGCCGGTGGCGCCGGCGACCCCGACCTCGACGTTTTTGCCGGCAAGCAGACACCCGCTGTGCAGGAAGCCGCCAAGGCCGCGACCAACAAGTGGCTCTCCACCCAGGCGGCGCTGCGGCCTTGACGCCAGCCGTCCGCGCGGGCAGACCCCACGCTCATGCATCACTCCGCCCTGCTCAACGTCATGATCGCCGCCGCGCGCAAGGCCGCACGCGCGCTCAAGCGCGATTTCGGCGAACTTGAAAAGCTCCAGGTCTCGCTCAAAGGCCCGGCCAATTTTGTCACCGCCGCCGACAAGCGCGCCGAAGAAACGCTCTATGCCGAGCTGTCCAAGGCGCGGCCCGGCTACTGCTTCCTCGGCGAGGAAGGCGGCCGCCGCGAAGGCGCCGACAAATCGCACACCTGGATCGTCGATCCGCTCGACGGCACCACCAACTTCCTGCACGGCATTCCGCAATTCGCCATCTCGATCGCGCTGGAGCGCGAGGGCGCCGTGGTCGCCGGGCTGGTCTACAATCCGGCGATCGAGGAGCTGTTCATCGCCGAAAAGGGCAAAGGCGCCTTCCTCAACGACCAGCGCATCCGCGTCGCCGGCCGCAAGCGGTTGGCCGACTCGGTCATCGCCTGCGGGCTGCCGCATATCGGCCGCGGCGATCTCGAGCTGGCGCGCAAGGAAACCGGCGCCATGCAGGAGCAAGTCGCCGGGCTGCGCCGCTTCGGCGCCGCCGCGCTCGATCTGGCCTGGGTCGCCGCCGGGCGCCTCGACGGCTACTGGGAGCGCGACATCAAGCCCTGGGACATGGCGGCCGGCCTGATCTTGATCCGCGAGGCCGGCGGCTTCGTCACCGACATCACCGGCGGCGACGACCTGTTCGCCACCGGTCACGTCGTGGCCGGCAACGATGCGATCCACAAAGAATTGCTGCGGGTTCTCAAAGAGGCGGATAAGGCCTGAGGCCTACCGCAATTTGAACTCAATCCCCGCCTTACTGACAGCCACCTTGTCCCGGTTCCGGCCTGGCTATTTTTGCTTGTCACCGGTCTGTGCCATATTGCGGACAGTGGTTCGAACCCGCGTTAACGCATTAAGCGCATCGAAGCTGGCATATTGAATCCCATGGCCTCAGACCTCGACCCCCTCAAATTATCGTCGCCGCGCATCTTCCTGTTTCGGATGATGGTGTTCGTCATCTTGGGCGGGCTGGTCGCCTTTGTGCTCTACAAGCAGATCCAGGTCGCATTCATGGCCAATCCGGGCCTCAACGCGGTGATCATCGCCGTGCTGTTTCTCGGCATCATCCTGTCGGTGCGCCAGGTGATGCGGCTTTATCCGGAAATCGCCTGGGTCAATAATTTCCGCCTCGCCGATCCCGGCCTCGCGGTCGACCGCCCGCCAGTGCTGCTGGCGCCAATGGCGGCGATCCTCGGCAGCCGCGTCGGCCGCATGGCGATGTCGTCGCAACTGATGCGTGGCATTCTCGACTCGATCGCGACCCGCCTCGACGAGGCCCGCGACATCCTGCGCTACATGACCGGCTTGCTGGTGTTCCTCGGCCTGCTCGGCACCTTCTGGGGCCTGATCGAGACCGTGAGCTCGGTCGGCAACGTCATCCAGGGCCTCAAGCCCGGCGGCGATTCCGGCGGCATGTTCGACGCGCTGCGCGAGGGCCTCGCCGCGCCGTTGTCCGGCATGGGCATATCGTTCTCGTCGTCGCTGTTCGGCCTCGCCGGCTCGCTGATCCTCGGCTTCCTCGATCTGCAATCGAGCCAAGCGCAGAACCGCTTCTACACCGAACTGGAAGACTGGCTCTCCACCACGGTCTACGACCATGGCATCGAACCGGGCACCGCGGGCGTCGGCGTCACCGGCGAAGTGCGCTCGGCGATCGACCAGTTGCGCCTCGCCGTCGACCAGGCCGGCTCCGGCAAGGCCGCCAACGCAGCCATGGCCAATCTCGCCGAAGCCATCCAGGGCCTGGTGCATCACATGCGCACCGAGCAGCAGATGATCCGTGACTGGGTCGATGGCCAGGCCGACCAGCAGCGCGAGATCAAGCGCCTGCTGGAGATCATGGTGCGCGAAAAAGTAGGTCGGTAACGAATGCACTTTTTATCCGTTCGTCCCCGCGAAAGCGGGGACCCAGGGCCCTGGATTCCCGCCTTCGCGGGAATGAGCGGAAAAATCCTGACGGGTAGAAACTAATGGCGCTTGCACGATCGCGCCGCAGCGACAGCGGCATGAATTACTGGCCCGGATTCGTCGACGCTTTGTCGACGCTGATCCTGTCCATCATTTTCATTCTGACCGTGTTCGTCGTCGTGCAGTTTTATCTGCAGCAGGAAGTGGCCGGCAAGGACACCGCGCTCAACCGCCTCAACGCGCAGATCGCCGAACTCACCGACCTGTTGTCGATGGAGAAATCCGGCAAGGCCAGCGCCGAAGACATGCTGGCGCAGTTGCGCGCCTCGCTCGCCAACGCCGAAAGCGATCGCGACAAATACAAAGGTATCGCCGAGGGCGCCGGCGCCGGGTTGTCGGCGGCGCAAGGCCAGGCCAGCGAATTGTCGGGTCAGCTCGAAGGCGAGAAGAAAATCTCCGCCCGCGCGCTCGCCCAGGTCGAAATTCTCAATCAGCAGATTTTGGCGCTGCGCCGCCAACTCGCGGCGATCGAGCAGTCGCTCGCCGCCACTGAGCAGAAGGACAAAGAATCGCAAGCCCGCATCGCCGATCTCGGCCAGCGGCTCAATCTCGCCCTGGCCGCGCGCGTGCAGGAACTGACGAAATTCCGTTCCGACTTCTTCGGCAAGCTGCGCGAAATCCTCGGCAACCGGCCTGACGTGCGTATCGTCGGCGACCGCTTCGTGCTGCAATCCGAAGTCTTCTTCGACGTCGGCAAGGCCGAGCTGTTGCCGACTGCCAAGACCGAACTCGACAAAGTCGGCGACGCGCTCGGTGGTCTCGAGAAGCAGATTCCCGCCGACATCGCCTGGGTGCTGCGCGTCGACGGCCACACCGACGTGCGGCCGATCAGCGGTCAGTTCAAATCGAACTGGGACCTCTCCGCCGCCCGCGCCATCGCGGTCGTGCAGTATCTGATCAGCAAAGGCGTGTCGCCGCAGCATCTAGTCGCCGCCGGCTTCGGCGAATTCCAGCCGATCGACGTGAACAAGACGGAAGACGCCTACAAGCGCAACCGCCGCATCGAGTTCAAGCTGACCGAAAGGTAAGCGGCGCATGGCGGTTTATGTCGACGATGCCATCTGGGACTGGCAGGGCCGCAAGTGGTGCCACCTGCTGGCCGACGACATCGACGAACTGCACCGCTTCGCCCGTACGCTCGGGCTGCACCGCTTTTCCTACCAAGGCCCGCCGAAGAGCGGCAATCCGCATTACGACCTGACGTCGTTCGAGCGCAGCCGCGCCATTGCTTCCGGCGCGATCACGTGCGACCGCTCGGCGATCGTGACGGTGCTGCATCAGTTGCGCCGCCAAACCGTCAAAGCTGCATGAGCGGCACGGTCACCCTGCGCCCCTACGCCGTCGCCGACGAAGACGCGGCCATCGAGCTGTGGCGACGCACCTGGCAGCAGCATTACCCGCATCTCGATTTTACCAAGCGCCTCGATTGGTGGCGCGAGCGCTGGCGCAACGAACTGGTGCCGTTGGCGCGGATCGTCATGGCGGAGATCGATGATACCCCGCTCATTCCCGCGCAAGCGGGAATCCGAACGGGAAAAATTCTGGTCGGCTTCGTCACCGTCGATCCGAAGACGATGTATCTCGATCAGATTGTCGTTGCGCCCGAACACTGGGGCTCGGACATTGCGCTTAAACTACTCAACGAAGCCAAGCGGATTTCACCGCAAGGGCTCGACCTCCTAGTCAACAAAGACAACGCCCGCGCCATTCGCTTCTACGAGAAGCACGGCTTCATTTATGCGGGCGAGGACAAGAACCCGGTGTCGGGAATTGCGGTGAACAGGATGAAGTGGCAGAGTCTCTAGTGTGGGCTCGCTTCGGTCCTCAGAAAGAGGAGCAGCTTATGCCGAGTTGGTTACTGCCCATCCTCGTCTTGATTGTCATCGTAGGATTTACCGGCTTTGCATTTCGGCAAGGCTTGAAGGTCAAGCCCGACAAGGACAACCGCGACAATTGGAGCAACTTCGGCGGCCCTCCCGATGGTGACGGCGGGTCCCATCACTAGTCCTCGTCTTCGCGGAGACGACGAAACTTACCCCACATCAAACTGCAGCTTCGCCAGCCTTGCATAAAGCCCGCCGTTGCCGGACAGCGCCGCATGGGTGCCCTCCTCGACGATGCGGCCACGATCGAGCACCAGAATCCGATCGCAGGACTGCACCGTCGCCAGCCGGTGCGCGATGACGATGGTGGTGCGCGTCTGCATCAGTTCGGTCAGCGCCTGCTGCACCAGCGTCTCGCTTTCGGCGTCGAGCGCCGAGGTCGCCTCGTCGAGCAGCAGCAGCGGCGCCTCGCGCAAAATCGCGCGCGCAATCGCAATGCGCTGCCGCTGGCCGCCCGACAGCATGATGCCGCGCTCGCCGACTTGCGTCTCGTAGCCTTGCGGCATGCGCACAATGAATTCCGCGGCATGCGCGGCCTCGGCCGCGCGCTCGATCTCAGCGTCGCTGGCGTCGGGCCGCCCGAAGCGGATATTCTCGCGAACGCTCGCGGCAAACACCACGGCGTCCTGCGGCACCAATGCGATGCGGCCGCGCAACTCCGCCGGATCGGCGTCGGGCAGATTGACACCGTCAAATGTGACGCTGCCCGACAGCGGATCGTAGAACCGCAGAATCAGATGAAAGATCGTGCTCTTGCCCGCGCCCGATGGTCCGACCAGCGCGACCTTCTCGCCGGGCTTCACACGGAACGACAGACCATCGAGCACCGGCGCTTCGGTCCGCGTCGGATAGACAAAACGGACGTCCTTGAATTCCACCTCGCCGCGCGACGGCTTCGGCAGCGCCACCGGCTGCAGCGGCGCTTTGATCTCCGGCTCGACCGCCAAAATCTCGAACAGCCGCTCGGCCGCGCCTGACGCCTGCGAGATCTCGCCCCACACTTGTGACAACTCGCCGAGCCCACCGGCGGCGAACACCGCGTAGAGCACGAACTGGCTCAACCGTCCCGGCGTGATGCTATGCGCCATCACGTCCTGCGCGCCGACCCACAGCACGATCACGACACTGGCGAAAACCAGGAAGATCGCGATCGCGGTCAACACCGCGCGCGAGCGTGTCGCGCCGCGCGCCGCCTCATAGGCCTGCTCGACCGCGGCGCGGAAGTGCGACGCGGCCGGCTTCTCGAAAGTGAAGGCCTGCATCGTGCGCACCGCGCCGATCAATTCGCTGGCGTAACCCGAGGCATCGGCCAGCGTGTCCTGCGCCACGCGCGACTGGCGGCGCACCGCGCGGCCGAAGCCGACCAGCGGCAAGACAATAATTGGTATGGCGCCGAGCACGAACAGCGACAGCCGCGGGCTGGTCACCACCATCATGGTGGCGCCGCCGAAAAACAGCACCATGTTGCGCAGCGCGATCGAGACCGAGGCGCCGACCGCGGATTTGATCTGCGTGGTGTCGGCGGTGAGCCGCGACACCATCTCGCCGGTCTTGGCGGTATCGAAAAAGCCGGACGACAGCCGCGTCAGGTGCGCGAAGACGTCGCCGCGCAGATCGGCGACGATGCGCTCGCCCAGCGTGGTGACGAGGTAGTAGCGCAGCGCGCTCGACACCGCGAGCACGGCGACCACCGCGATCATCACGCCGAAATAGCTGTCGATCAACGCCGCGGCCTGCGCCGAGAAGCCGAAATCAATCATGCGCCGCACCGCGATCGGCACCAGCAGCGTGGTCAATGCAGCAACGGTCAGCGCCAGCAGGGCTGCCAGCGCGCGGCCGCGGTAGCGCGCGATATAGGGGATGAGCCGGACCAGCGGCTTGAGCTTGACGCGCTTACCGGCAGTCGCGGCGCCGGGCGTGTCGAGACCGCCACGGCCATCACTGGCAAAACTCATGCGATGCGACGCCTTTTTCTTGAACGCCCGGCTGTGGCGTCAGCTAATTCGATAGAGGGAACAATGCCCTGCGACATTGATCGGGGTCAAATGCGGCGGCTTGCCGCTCGGCGATATGTCCTGTATAGACCCGCCAAATCCAGCCCAATTTCGGCGCGGACCACGCGCCCACGGAACCTGACCATGAAGCAAGATATTCACCCGGATTACCACACGATCAAGATCGTGATGACCGATGGCAGCGAATTCATCACCCGTTCGACCTGGGGCAATGAAGGCGATGTCATGAACCTCGACATCGACCCGAAGTCGCACCCGGCCTGGACCGGCGGCCAGCAGCAGTTGATGGATCGCGGCGGCCGCGTGTCGCGCTTCCAGAAGA
>Ga0193699_10000860_pt1 | contig 12377 bp, 12 predicted proteins | sample L3c2metaG_FD_160095 | JGI IMG/M metagenome (GOLD analysis project Ga0193699, IMG submission 160095) | Soil microbial communities from a riparian zone of the East river system, Colorado, United States - L3c2 | ecosystem: Environmental > Terrestrial > Soil > Riparian zone | place: USA: East... | reverse complement strand
CCTGTACCATCAGCTCGCCGAAGCGGTGCGTGCGGACATCGCCGCCGGCACGCTCGCGCCCGGCGACCTGCTCCCGACGCTGCGCGCCGCAGCCGACATCTGGGGGGTCAACCTCCACACCGTGCGTCACGCCTATCGGGCGCTCGCCGAGGCGGGACTCGTGCGCACCACGGCGCCACGCGGCAGTGTCGTGCTGCGGGCCGGTGAAGCGGCCATCGCCAGTCCGAGCATCAGCGATCAAGACATCATCACGCGCTTCCTGCGCGAGGCGCGCGAGCAGCACGGACTCACCCTGCATGACATCCGTCGACAGCTCGAGCGCCAGATCCGCGGCGCCGAGCCGGAGGTGACCGAGTCGTTCGAGCCGCGCCCCACCCCGGACGCTCGTACTGCACCAGCGATCGTCTACGTCATCGAGTGCAGCACCTCGCAGGCGATCGATCTCGCCAGCCAGGTGCAGGAGCGCTGGCAGGTGACCGCCAAGCCGTGGAGCCTCGAGCGCGCGGGCGAGCCTCCGGCCGGCCTCCTCGTGGCGACCTTTTTCCACTACAACGACATCCGAACGCGTTGGCCGAAGCGACTGGCTCACGTGCAGTTCGCCACCATCCGCCCCGACCCTTCGTTGGCTGCACGGGTCCGAGCGATCGTGCCGACGGAGACGAGGACGACGGTCATCCTCTGCGAGCGGGAAGCGGAGAAGGCGCGTAACGTCGCCGCCGACCTCGCCGCCGTGCTCCCCTCCCCCGGCTTCGAGATCCGGACGCTCGTGTCCAACAACCCCACCACCGCTCTCCACGTGGCGGGGCGCACCCAGCCGGTCCTGTTCGCCCCGCGAGTCTGGGGAGCCTTGGGTGCCGCCGAGCGTGCCGACCCACGCGCGCTCGAGGTGCGCTACGTGTTCGATCCTGCCGAGCTGCGGGCGATCGCGGACCGGTTTCAGTGGCGGGCACGCGGAGCGTAGAACATCGCTCACGTGCCGTGCACGCTAGATTCGGCGCATGCGCTCGGCATCCGTGAACCGCCCGGCAGCGGCGATCCTCGTCGTCGACGATGAGCCGCAGATCCGGCGCGTCGTGCGTAACGCCCTCGAAGACATTGCGGAGCGCGTGCTCGAAGCGCCCTCCGCCGCGGCGGGACTCGATCTCGCCGCATCCGCCGAACCGACGCTGATCATCCTCGACCTGACGCTCCCCGACCGGGAGGGGCTCGACGTCTGCCGCGATCTCCGCGCCTTCACCAGCGCGCCGATCCTGGTGCTGTCGGCACGCCACGCGGATCGCGACAAGGTGGCGCTGCTCGACGCCGGAGCTGACGACTACCTCGTGAAGCCGTTCAGCACCGCGGAGCTGCAGGCGCGCGTGCGCGCGCTGCTGCGGCGCAGCGCCCCCAGGGCTGAGGAGGGCATGGAGCACGTGGTGATCGGCGAGCTCGAGATCCACCTCGCGCGCCGGACCGTGCGCCGGCGCGGCGTCGAGATCCACCTCACCCCGACCGAGTGGGGATTGCTGCGCGCCTTCCTCACCCATCGCGGCCGCACGCTGACACACCAGCAGCTGTTCGACGCGGTGTGGGGCCAGTCCGAAGGCGATGCGCAGCAATACCTGCGAGTGTACGTCGGCCAGCTTCGGCGAAAGCTGGAGGCGGATCCGGTGCGGCCGACGCTCATCCGGACCGAACCGGCGGTGGGTTACCGCTTCGAGCTCGGCGAGTGACATGAGTCCGAGCCTGCCGCGCTCGCGAGCTCACCAGTGGACTCTCTGGTTCGCCGTACTGGGCGCGGCTGTACTGCTCCTGCTTCCCCTGCGCACGCGGCTCGACAAGGCGCACGTCGCGCTGACCTTCCTCCTCGTGGTACTGGGCGGCAGCTCGGCCGCCGGGCAGGCGCTCGGACTGTCGCTCGCCGCGGCGGCCTTTCTCGCCTTCAACTTCTTCTTTCTTCCGCCGTACAACACGCTGGTCATCACGAACCCGCTCGACTGGCTGGTGTTGTTCGTATTTCTGATCACCGGCATCGTCGCGGCGCGGCTTCTGGAACGGCAGCGCCGTGAAGCCGACATCGCCCGGCGGCGCGCCGAGGAGATCGATCGCCTGGCGACACTTGGCGCCGAGACGCTCAACGCGGCGCGAGCCGAGGACGCACTGGACGCGATCGCGGCCGTGATCCGCGACGCGATGTCGACCGATCAATGCGAGATCTTCCAGCGCATGGGGTCGGGCGAGTTGCGGCTGGCCGGACGGGCACCGGCGCCCGGCGGAGCGGGGGAGGGGTCGGGGCTGCTCGTGTATACCGTGGAGCACGATGAGGTGGCGGCCGAGCGCGCCGACGGCACCCTCACCCTGGTCGGCGATGCATTCGCGATCGCCCGACGCGGGGAGCCGGTCGCCTCCCCGCTTGTCGACCTGCGCGCGCTCAGCATCCCGCTACGAATACGCGGTCGCATCGTCGGCGCGCTGAGGCTGTCCGCACGCGAGCCATTCGCTCTCAGCGAGGACCAGCGTCGTGTGCTCGGCGCGCTGGCCTACTAGGCCGCGCTCGGCACCGAGCGCGTGCGGCTGGCCGAGACCGAAGCCGAGGCCGAGTCGCTGCGACAGGCCGATCGGTTGAAGGACGCACTATTGGCGTCCGTGTCGCATGACCTGCGGACGCCCCTCACCGCGATCAAGGGGATCGCGAACGAGATCTGGCGCGGAGGGGATCCGGAGCGCGCGCACTCGATCGAGCAGGAGGCAGACCGGCTCAACGACCTGGTGAGCGATCTGCTCGAGCTGTCGCAGTTGAATGCGGGCAGCATGCGGACGTCGCCCTCGCTCAACACGGCCGACGAGGTCGTGGGCGCCGCGCTCGATCGTGTGGAAGGGGCGCACGGGACGGGTCGCATCGAAGCACGGATCGAGAACGAGAACGGCATTCTCGCCGGCGAGTTCGACTTCGCCCACACGATGCGTGCGCTGACCAACCTGTTGGACAACGCGATCAAGTATTCCCCCGCCGGAACGCCGGTGATCCTGCGCGCCTGGCGCGAGGGCGACAGGCTGCGCATCACGGTGGAGGACTCCGGGCCGGGCGTGGCACCGGCCGATGAAGCGCGGATCTTCGAGCCGTTCTTCCGTGGAACTCGTGTCGCCGACGGCATGCGCGGCACGGGGCTCGGGCTGTCGATCGCCCGCGAGCTGGCCGAGGTGCAGCACGGGTCGCTCACGTACGAGCCACGCGAGGGCGGCGGCAGCCGGTTCGTCCTCGAGCTTCCCGCCGGCGCCGCAACGACGTTCTAGCGCCGCGGGAACCGGCGCGAGATCGCTTCGAGCGTCCGCGTCCTTGTAAAACTTTTGTGTGAGTCGTACGGATGACGCATGCGTCCTTTACCGGCGCCGGCGTAACCTGAGTACGCCTCTACCACTGGGTGTATCGCATCATGACTGACTTCCTCTATGTCATCGGCACAATCGGCTTCTTCGCCCTCATGCTCGGCTACGTCGTCGTCTGCGAGCGTCTCGGGCGCGCCAGCGACGACGACACCGTCACGGCGGAGACACGCAAATGAGCGCCGAGACCATGCTCGCGCTGGCGATCTCGATCGCCGTGCTGATCTACCTCGTCTACACACTGCTTCGCCCGGAGAAGTTCTGACATGACCATCAATGGATGGCTGCAGATCCTCTTCTTCAGCGCCGCCATTCTGGCCGTCGCCAAGCCGCTGGGGTTGTATCTCATCTCGGTGTACGCTGGCGGCCAGCGCTGGCTGGCGCCGGTGGAACGGGGCATCTATGCGCTGTCGGGCATCGATCCGGAGGAGGACCAGCACTGGACGCGCTACGCCGGCGCCGTGCTCCTGTTCAGCCTCGCGACGATGCTGCTCACCTACCTGGCGCTGCGCCTGCAGAACCTGCTGCCGCTCAACCCGCAGCAGTTCCCTGGGGTCGTGGACCGCCAGGCGTTCGAGACTGCCTCGTCGTTCACCACCAACACGAACTGGCAGTCGTACTCGGGGGAGTCGACGATGTCGTACTTCTCCCAGATGACGCAGCTCGCGTATCACAACTTCATCTCGGCGGCAGTCGGAATGGGAATCGCCGTCGCCGTGGTTCGCGGGCTGGCGCGCCGCTCGGCGGGACGTCTCGGCAACTTCTGGGCGGACCTCGTGCGCGGCACGCTCTACGTGCTGCTGCCCGCGTCGCTCGTCCTGGCGCTGGTGCTCGTGCAGCAGGGCGTGATCCAGAACTTCAAGCCGTATCTGGAGCTCACGACGCTGGAGGGCGCGAAGCAGACCCTCGCGATGGGACCCGTCGCGAGCCAGGAAGTCATCAAGCAGCTCGGCACCAACGGCGGTGGCTTCTTCAACGCGAACGCGGCGCACCCGTTCGAGAGCCCCACACCCTGGACCAACTTCTGGTCGGTGTTCCTGATCTTCGTCATTCCCTCGGGGATGGTGTGGATGTTCGGCAAGATGGTCGGGCACGTACGGCATGGCTGGGCGGTCTGGACGGCGATGTTCATCCTGTTCTTCGGCGGAGTCTCGATCGCGTACTGGGCCGAGGCGCGCGGGAATCCCGTCCATGCGGCGCGTGGCGTGAACAACCTGGCGACGGCGACGCAGCCGGGCGGGAACATGGAGGGGAAGGAAGTGCGCTTCGGCATCGCCAACTCGGCGCTCTATGCCACCGTGACGACCGATGCGTCGTGCGGTTGCGTGAACGCGATGCACGATTCGTTCACCCCGATCGGCGGGCTCGTTCCCATGCTGAACATGCAACTGGGTGAGGTCGTCTTCGGCGGGGTGGGGGCGGGACTCTACGGCATGCTGATGATGGTCATCCTCACCGTCTTCATCGCCGGGCTGATGGTCGGACGCACGCCGGAGTACCTGGGCAAGAAGATCCAGGCGCGGGAAGTCCAGATGGCGATGCTCTACGTGCTGCTCTCGTCGCTCTTCATCCTCGTCATGACGGGTATCTCGGCCGTGCTCCCGGCCGGCCTGAAGGGGCTCAACAACGCCGGGCCGCACGGGTTCTCCGAGATCCTGTACGCGTTCAGCTCGACCTTCAACAACAATGGCAGCGCGTTCGCCGGCCTCACGGGCGGCACCTACTACTACAACACCCTGTTCGGCATCACGATGCTGTTCGGCCGCTTCGCGCTGATCGTGCCATTGCTGGCGCTTGCGGGCTTCATGTCGGAGAAGAAGGTCGCGCCGGAAACCGCCGGCACCTTCCCGGTGACTGGCCCGCTGTTCGTGGTGCTCCTCATCGGCGTCATCCTGATCGTCGGTGCACTGACCTTCTTTCCGGCGTTGGCTCTCGGGCCGATCGTCGAGCACTTCTTCATGGAAGCCGGGAGGCTCTTCTAAACATGGCCATGCAAAAGCGGCCTCTGTTCGACCCGCCGATCGTGCGGCGCGCCCTCGGCGACGCGTTCGTCAAGCTCACTCCGCGCCACATGGGGCGGAACCCCGTGATGTTCGTCGTCCTCATCGGGAGCATCCTGACCACGCTCGTGCTCCTGCGCGACGCGATCGAGGGCCGGCCCGACGTGGGCTTCACGCTCCAGATCGCCCTCTGGCTCTGGTTCACCGTCGTATTCGCGAACTTCGCCGAAGCGATGGCCGAAGGCCGGGGCAAGGCGCAGGCGGACACGCTGCGGAAGTCGCGCACCGAAACGACGGCGAAGCGGCTCCTGAAGGCGGGAGACCGCTCGAAGACGGAGACAGTCGCCGCCCCCGTCCTTCGCCGCGGCGACCTCGTGCTCTGCCTTCCCGGCGACGTGATCCCAAGTGATGGCGAAGTCGTGGAGGGTGTCGCGTCGGTGGACGAGTCGGCTATCACCGGCGAGTCGGCGCCCGTTGTGCGCGAGAGCGGCGGCGACCGCTCCGCGGTCACGGGCGGCACGAAGGTGCTGTCCGACTTCCTCGTCATCCGCATCAGCGCGAATCCCGGCGAGACCTTTCTCGACCGGATGATCGCGCTCGTCGAGGGCGCCTCGCGTCAGAAGACGCCGAACGAGATCGCGCTGACGATCCTGCTGTCGGGGCTGACGATCATCTTCCTGCTGGCCGTCATCACGTTGCAGCCCTTCGCCATCTATTCAGGTGCCGCGGTCCCCGTGCCGGTTCTCGTCGCGCTGCTCGTCTGCCTCATTCCCACGACGATCGGCGGGCTGCTCTCGGCCATCGGCATCGCCGGGATGGATCGGATGATCCAGCAGAACGTGATCTCCATGAGCGGGCGGGCGGTCGAGGCGGCGGGCGACGTGAACACGCTGCTGCTCGACAAGACGGGCACGATCACCCTCGGCAATCGGCAGGCGTCGGAGTTCATCCCGATCGCTGGCACGAGCATCGACGACCTCGCCGACCGCGCCCAGCTCTCTTCGCTGCCGGACGAGACGCCGGAAGGGCGGAGCATCGTCGTGCTCGCGAAGGAGAAGTTCGGGCTCCGCGGTCGCGACGCGTCAGGATTGGATTTCGTCCCGTTCAGTGCCACCACGCGAATGAGTGGGGTGAACGCGCACGGGCACGAGGTACGGAAGGGCGCAGCCGACTCGGTCGTGCGCTGGGTTCGAGAGCAGAACGGCAGCATTCCCGCCGATCTCGAGGCAGCCGTCAATCGCGTCGCGAAAGAGGGTGGCACTCCGCTGGTCGTCGCCGAGCGACGCGCCGGAGCGGCGGCCCGCGTTCTGGGCGTCATCTACCTCAAGGACATCGTCAAGGGTGGCATGCGCGAGCGGTTCGACCGCCTGCGTGCGATGGGGATTCGCACGGTGATGATCACCGGCGACAACCCGCTCACCGCGGCGGCCATCGCCCAGGAAGCGGGGGTGGACGACTTCCTCGCCGAGGCGACACCCGAGGACAAGATGGCGCTGATCAGGCGGGAGCAGAGCGGCGGCAAGCTCGTGGCCATGACCGGTGACGGCACCAACGACGCGCCCGCGCTCGCGCAGGCCGACGTGGGAGTGGCGATGAACACCGGCACCCAGGCAGCGAAGGAAGCCGGGAACATGATCGACCTCGACTCGAACCCGACGAAACTGATCGAGGTCGTGGAGATCGGGAAGCAGTTGCTCATGACCCGCGGCTCGCTCACGACCTTCTCCATCGCGAACGACGTCGCGAAGTACTTCGCCATCATCCCGGCGATGTTCGTCGTGACCTATCCGCCACTGCAGGCGCTCAACGTCATGCGGCTGCATTCTTCGCAGTCAGCGATTCTGGCCAGCGTGATCTTCAACGCGCTGATCATCATCGCGCTGATTCCGCTGGCGCTGCGCGGCGTACGCTACCGGCCGGCCGCCGCCGCCGTGATCCTGCGCCGCAATCTGATCGTATACGGCGTCGGCGGCCTGGTGCTCCCGTTCATCGGCATCAAGGCGATCGACATGCTGCTCGTGCTCGCCCATCTCGTCTGAGGACCATCCATGTTCCGCAAGCTTCTCCGGCCCGCCATCGTGATGACGCTCGTGCTGTGCGTCCTCACCGGGCTCATATATCCGGGCGTCGTCACCGGCCTGGCGCAGGTGCTGTTCAACCGGCAGGCCAACGGCTCGCTCGTCGAGGCGAATGGCCGCGTCGTCGAGAGCGCGCTGATCGGCCAGACGTTCACGAAGCCGTACTTCCACTCGCGCCCGTCCGCGGCGGGCGCCGGCTACGACGCCACCGCGTCGGCAGGCACGAACAAGGGTCCGACGGACGCCAAGCTCGCCGACACCCTGATCGCGCAGGCGATCGACAGTGCCGTGAAGAACGACGGCGCCGTGAAGGGCCAGATCCCCGGCGACATGGTGACCGCGTCGGGATCGGGACTCGACCCCCACATCACTCCGGCGAACGCGCAACTGCAGGTCGCGCGCGTCGCGGCGGCGCGCGCCTCCACGCCGGCCGTAGTGCGGGCGCTCGTCGACAAGCACACCGAGGGCCGGCAGTTCGGGTTCTTCGGCGAGCCGCGCGTCAACGTGCTCCTGCTCAACATCGCGCTCGACAGCGCACTTCCCCGGCGCACCGCGCCGTAACCATAGATGACCGAAGCAATGTTCCGATTCACCCTCGCCGGCATCATCGGCCTGGCCATCCCCGCGATCCTCCGCGCTCAGAGCGCGGCGCCTTCGGCCGCGCCCCCCGACACCACTCCGAAGATCACCTTCGGTGGATTCGTCGACACCTACTACGCCTACGACTTCAACAAGCCACCCTTGTTCGATCGGGCCTTTACCACGCAGCCGGCGCGGTCCAACGAGTTCAACGCCAACCTCGCCTTCCTCGAGGCGAAGCTGGACGCGCCGCGCATCCGCGGCCGCTTCGCGCTGCAAGCCGGAACGTCGGTGCAGGCCAACTATTTCAACGAGCCGCGCGTCGGAGTGATCAGCGGTCCGAGCCTCTCCCAGTTGATCCAGGAAGCCGTGGTGGGGGTCAAGCTCGCCAACAACCTGTGGGTCGACGGCGGAATCTTCTTCTCGCACATCGGCGAGGAGTACTGGATCTCGCGCGACAACCCGACGTACACGCGTTCGATCGTCGCCGACTTCACACCGTACTATCAGAGCGGCGTGAAGCTGACCTGGCAGGCGACACCGAAGCTCACCGCACAGCTCGACGTCGTGAACGGCTGGCAGATCATCTCCGAGAACAACACGGGCAAGTCGGCCGGTATTCGCATCGATTATGCTTCGAAGCCCAACCTGGTATTCTCCTACTACAACTTCCTCGGCGATGAGGTGCCCGTCACGCCGGTGCCCATCACGGTGCCGACGGTGGGCGGGCTTCGCTTCTTCAACGGCGTGGGCGTCAAGGGCAATCTCACGGAGAAGTGGCTGCTCCTCGCAGAGTTCGACTATGGCATCCAGGGGCGCACCGGCCTGACCACTGCGAACTGGTATGGTGGAACGCTGATCGGGCGCTACCAGGCGACTTCCGCTGTCGCCATCATTGGCCGAGTAGAGCGGTTCGACGACCCGGACCAGGTGCTCATCCTGACGGGGCTGCCGGACCCATTCAACGTCAACGGCGCCTCGCTCGGCGTCGACGTGACGCCAGCGTCGCGCGTCCTCTGGCGCAGCGAGGTACGGGGGTTCCACGGAAAGCACGCGGTGTTCCCGAAAGACTTCAGCGGCCCGTCGAAGGACGACGCCTTCGTCGTCACCTCATTCGCGCTCACCTTCTGACCTCCACGGATCGCGCCAGTGAGCATCGTCGACGCCGTGGTAACCGAGCTCAAAGTGTCGCTCGAGGTGTGGCCGACGCTGGTCGAGATCTGCTATTTCGAGAAGAGCACACGCGGATTGCCGCAGACTCCGCTGAACAATGAGAGATTACGGTGATGAGCGCACCCGATCCCCCCGACGTGCCCGTCGAACGGCGGCGTTCCTCACGCCCCACCTCCGACTTCCTCGCGCTCGTCAAGCGCCAGGAGCGCGGCAAGCTGAAGCTGTATATCGGCTCCGCCGCCGGCACGGGAAAGAGCTATCGCATGCTCAACGAGGCGCACGACCTGCGCGACCGGGGAGTGGACATCGTCGTCGGCTTCATCGAGACGCATGGCCGGGCGGAGACGGCGGCACAGGTCAGGGATCTCGAGATCGTGCCGCGTCAGAAGGTCGAGTACCGCGGGGTGACGCTCGAAGAGATGGACGTCGACGCCGTGATCGCGCGTCGGCCCCAGGTGGCGGTGGTGGACGAGCTCGCGCACAGCAACGTGCCGGGCACGCGCCACCGCAAGCGCTGGGAAGACGTGATGGAGCTGCTCGATCAGGGGATCAACGTGATCTCCGCGGTGAACGTGCAGCACCTGGAGTCGCTCAACGACGTCGTCGCATCCACGCTCGGCGTCTCCGTGCGCGAGACGGTCCCGGACTGGGTCGTCGCCTCGGCCGATCAGGTGATCTACCTCGACATCTCGGCCGAAGACCTCCGGCAGCGGCTGCGGGAGGGGAGGATCTACACGTCGGACAAGATCGAGCCCGCGCTCCGCAACTTCTTCACCGACGAGAATCTCACGACGCTGCGCGAGCTCGCGCTGCGCGAGGTGGCGGGAGCGGTCGATCGCTCGCGTGAGGAGATCGTCCGGCGGGTGACAGGCGAGGTGCCGACGGTCGCGCAACGCACCGTGGAGCGCGTGCTCGTGGCGATGTCGAGCAATCCACCGTACACGGCCGCGCTGCTGCGCAAGGCAAGCCGCATTGCCGGCCGCCTCAATACGGATTGGTACTGCGTGTACGTCCAGACCGCCGCCGAGCGCGCGGACCGCATCGACAGCACGGTGCAGCGCACGCTCGTGGCGAACATCCAGCTCGCGCAGACGATGGGGGCCGAGGTGGTGAAGCTGGAAGGGGAGGACGTGGCGGACACCCTGTGCCGCTTCGCCGCGAAGAAGGGGGTGACGCTCCTACTCGTCGGTCAGAGCAAGCGGTCACGGCTCTATCATATGATGAAGGGCTCCATCGTGGAGCGTCTGGTCAACAACGACCAGGGGCTCGACGTCCTGGTCGTCTCGTTCGATCCGGTGAAGGCACCGATCGCGGGAGGCCAGTCGTGAGGATCGGGCCACGGCTCTATCTCACCGTGATGCCAGCCATCCTGGGCGTGTTCCTGATGGCCGCCCTCGTGTACTGGGGGGAGTATGCGCGCCGGGCGCCGGGCATCGTGCTCTTCGGCGGGGCGCTCGCCGTGCTCGCGTCGCTCGTGCTCACGTGGTCGAACGCGCGCTACGTGGCCCGCCGCATCGGGCGGCTCGCGGCCGGCGCGACGGCTCCGCGCGCCGTCGGCGCGTCATTACAGGGTGGCGTGAACGCGACCGTAGTCCACGACGCCCCGGGTTCGGCGGACGAGATCGACGAGATCGAGCGCGCGGTGGACCGGCTGAGCAGCGCCGTCGAGCTGGCGGAAGCCAGCCGGGCGGACCGTGAACGGTCGTTCGAGCAGCGGGCGCAGGACTACGCGCGTCTGCTCGCCTCCGTCGCGGAGGCCGCGGCGCGCCAGCTCGATGAGGTACGACTTCCGCTCCACATCCTGCTCGAGAATCACTTTGGAGAGCTGAACGAGAACCAGGAAGAAATGCTCGGGGCCGCGCGAACCGCGGCCGAAGCGGCCGACGCGGACATGGTCAGCCTCCGTGAGATCGCCGAGCTCGATCTGGGGACCCGTCCCCTCCGACAGGATCGGGTGAAGCCCTCGGAGCTGATCGAGGCCATACGACCGATGCTCATGGCCGCCGCGGAATCGGCCGGAGTCACCGTGGAGTTCGACGTCACTCCGTTGCTGCCCGCGATCACCGCGGATCGGGCGCGTCTTCAGGATGCACTGGTCACACTCCTCCGCGGCGCGATCGAGAGCGCGAGCCGAGAGTCCCGGCTTCACGTGCAGGTCGATCGCGACGGTCGGCTAATTCGCTTCGCGATAGCAGGCGGCGGTGAGGCGCCGATGTCAGTCCGATGGGCCGCCGCCGCGCGAGTCGTGCAGGCGCACGGAGGCACCGTGGACCGCCGGCCGGACGGTCTGGCGATCGAGTTGTCCGGTGCCGTGGCCGGCGTGCCCGAAGCACCTCTGGAGACAAGGACATGATCACCTCGTTCGCGTGCATTTTTCCGACGACGGCGCCTTGGGCACGCCTGCTGCGCGCTGGCCAGATGCTCACCATCGGTCTGCTGCTCCTCGCGCTGGGCTGCCAGGGGGATTCAGGGGAGCGTCGTCGAGCGCTCGAGGAGGCGCCGGCGAAGCACCTGGTCGGAGTCTGGGATGCGACGTTCTGGCTCGATCGGCCGATCTCGCTCGGGGCCGCCGCACGCAATCCGCCTCGCAGCATTACCGGGTTGATGGCCCTTGTCGAGGACCATCAGGACCAAGTGTCCTCCGAGGATCTGAGCGATCCGACGCACGTCGGCGTCTACGACATCGACTTCAGCTCCTTCGGATTTCAACCAGGCGATACGCACAGCATCCCGGTCGCGGTCGCGCGCACGACGGCACGACGCACCGTCGGCCCAGGACAAACTGCCCCAGGCAGCGAGCGTGACTCCGTGACGATCGTCCTCGACCCCGGGACCTCACGGTATCCCTGTCGCCTGACGGGTGCTTTCAGCGCCGACAGCATCACCGGGGTCTGGACGGCCGGCCAGGCACTGGGCGGTGGTGGGCGGTTTCTACTGACACGACGTCGTACGCGACAGTGAGTCGGACGCGTACGCGACCCCGGGAGTGACCGGCCTGGTGGCATGCTCCCACCTGCTATGCCTTCCCCCGAAAGTGGTACGAAAGGACTGCCCAGTTGGGGAGGACAGCAACGTGACCGCTCCGCCTAGACTGCCTGCGGGATCGGACTGCTGTTCGACAGCTGCGGCAACCGGCACGATCTGGCGGGCCAGCTATCGCGGGAGCGCTCGGTCCCGCTGATCG
>Ga0193699_10000859_pt1 | contig 12392 bp, 8 predicted proteins | sample L3c2metaG_FD_160095 | JGI IMG/M metagenome (GOLD analysis project Ga0193699, IMG submission 160095) | Soil microbial communities from a riparian zone of the East river system, Colorado, United States - L3c2 | ecosystem: Environmental > Terrestrial > Soil > Riparian zone | place: USA: East River... | reverse complement strand
CCGTGTACTTCGCCGCCGCGCTGCATCACGGCATCGCGTACTTCTCGTCGCCGCTGCGCGGCGCGCGCGCCAACGCCGACGACGCCGAGATCACGGTGTTCGACACGACGTCGGCGCCGATCAGGCTCACGGTGCAGGGCCATCACCTCGTCGTGAGCGCGCCGAAGCCCGACGGTGGGCGGGACATCGTCGAGGTGTACGAGCTCTCCAACGACACCACGGTGACGGCCGTGGGACGCGACTCGCTCGCGCCGGTGTGGAGCGCGCCGATCCCGCGCGAGGCGACGAACTTCGTCGCCGGCCAGGGCGACGTGCCGCCGGCGACGCTCGAGCACCGAGGCGACCGCGTCACCCTCGCCGCCGCCTTCGGGCCCGGCGTGAAGCAGCTGAGCTACAGCTACACGCTGCCGCCGCGGGCCTTCCCGCTCACGCTCACCTTCGAGCACGCGACCGGGGTGTTCGAGGTGCTGCTGGAGGAGCCGGGCGCGCAGGCGCGGGCGCCGCTGCTGCGCTCGATGGGCGAGGTGACGACGCAGGGACGTGCCTTCAAGCGCTTTCTCGCGCAGGGGCCGGCCGAGGGCGCGACGGTGCGTATCGACGTGCCGACGACCAGCGCCACCACGCGCACGCGAGTGCTGGTCGGTGTGGCGATCGTCATCGCGCTGGCGATGGTGGGCGCCCTGGTGCGCGCGCTCAGGCGTCGAGCGCCGGATGCCGTGACGCCGTCGGGCGGGATGGACGAGTCGGCGGGCACGCTCGCCGCGGCCATCGCGGCGCTGGACGCGCGACACGAGGCGGGCGACGCGTCGCTGGACGCCGCGCAGTACGAGCGCGAGCGTGCCGCGCTCAAGACACGCCTGTCGGCCGCGCTTGCCGCGGCGAGCGGCACTCGGTAGATTCACGCCACAATTCGACGCGAACGGGGACACGGAAGCCGGTGCAATGCCGGCGCGGCCCCGCCACTGTAACGGGCAGCTGTACGCGCATCCCTCGTAACGCCACTGACTGCGGTCGGGAAGGCGGGGCGGCGCGGCCCGGAGCCAGGAGACGACCCCGTCCGCGATACGTTCACAGGTCCTCGGGGGAGGGCTGAGACGACACGCGGCCCGCGCACTCGTTCGGCCGACGTCCGTTCCGGGCACTTTCCCCAGGTGGGAGAGTGCCCGTCATGCGTCGTACCGCAGCCGTCTCTCGTCACGCGTCGCGCACCAGGCGCGGATCGGCGCGCGCCATTGCCGCACTCGCCGTGCTCGCGCTCGCCGCCTGCGAGCGAGCGCCCGTGCCGGCGCACTCCGTCGTCACCGACGATTTCGGCGACACGATCGCCGTGGCGAGCCCGCCGCGCCGCATCGTGTCGCTCAACCCCACGACGACCGAGCTGCTCTACGCCATCGGCGCGGGCGGACGACTCGTCGGTCGCACGACCTACGACCGGATTCCAGCCGAGGTGCAGGCCGTCCCGGACCTGGGCCCCGGCCTGCGGCCCAACGTCGAGGCGGTGCTCGCCACCCGGCCCGACCTCGTCATCCTCTACGCCAGCCAGGACAACCGTGATGCCGCACGCCGCCTGCGCGCCGCGCACGTGACCACGGTGTCGTACAAGGTCGACCGCATCGCCGACTTCGCGCGCGTCACCGAGGCGCTCGGCCGCCTCACCGGCGACACCGCGGCGGCGCGCGTCACGATTGACACGGTGGGACGGACGCTCGCCGCCACGCTGGCCCGTACGATGGGGCTCCCCCATCCCCGCGTGTTCTGGTTCCTCTGGGAGAGCCCGCTCCTGGCGGTGGGCGGCGGCAGCTTCCTCAACGAGATGCTGAAGGTGGCCGGTGGGCGGAATGTGTATGACTCGCTGCCGGCGCCGTCGCCGGCCGTGACGTTCGAGGACCTGCTGCGCCGCGACCCCGACATCGTGCTCGCGTCCGCGACGACGCGCGCGAAGATGCTGGCCGATCCGAAGTGGCGCACGCTGCGCGCGGTGCGGAAGGGGCGCGTGCTGGTGTTCGACACGACGATCGTGAACGGGCCGTCGGCTCGCGTCGGGGCCAGCGCCGCGTCGCTCGCCCGCGTGCTGCATCCCGAGGCGATGAAGGAGTGACCCCCGTGCGCTGGCTCCTCCTCGTGCTGGCCGTGGCGACGGCGATCGTGGCGGGCGTGATGCTCGGCACGCTGCGCCTGTCGCCGGTGGAGGTGCTGCAGGGAATGCTCGGTACCGGCGCGCCGATGCAGACCGCCGTCGTGCGCGAGCTGCGACTGCCGCGCGTGCTCCTCGCCGCGCTCGTGGGCGCGGGCCTAGGTGCCGCCGGCGCGGCGCTTCAGGGTGCGACGCGCAACGTGCTGGCTGAGCCGTACTTGCTGGGCGTGTCTGGTGGCGCGGCGATGGGCGCCGTGATCGCCGTGGCGCTCCGCGCTCCCGCGGCGCTCGTCCCGCTGGCGGGCTTCGCCGGGGCGCTCGGTGCAGTGGCTCTCACGCTCCTCGTCGCGCGCGCGGCCGGCGGGCGCGGCGACGCGCGGATCGTTTTGATGGCCGGCGTCGTCGTCGGCGCGTTCGCCAACGCCGCGATCATGGTGGCGCTGGCCGGCGCCGACGCGAGCGTCGTGCGCGGCGCGCTGTGGTGGATGATGGGCTCTGCCGCCGACGCCAGCTGGGGCGGCGTGCGCGGGCTCGCCCTCTACGTCCTGATCGGCATCGCCATCCTGCTGCTCCTGGCCCGCGCGATCGACGTGCTCGCGCTGGGCGAGGACACCGCTGCCGGGATGGGCGTGGACGTCGCGCGCGTCGCGCTCGGCGTCTACGTCGCCGGTGCGCTGCTGGCCGCGGGAACCGTGGCGGCCGCGGGGCTCGTCGGCTTCGTCGGGCTGCTCGTGCCGCACCTCGTGCGCATGGCGGGCGCGCGCACGCATCGCACGATCATCAGCGCCGCGGCGCTCGCCGGCGCGGCACTCGTCGTGATGGCGGACCTCATCGCGCGCGTGGCGCTGCCGCCGGCCGAGCTGCCGCTCGGCGCGGTGACGGCCATCCTTGGCGTGCCCTTCTTTCTCGCCCGCCTGCGGCGGCTCGCATGATCGTCTTCGACGACGTGGCCGTGCGGTATCCGCACCGCGAGCTGCCCGCGCTCGACGGTGTCTCGTTCGAGGCGCCCCGCAGCCGGCTCACGGCCGTGGTCGGCCCGAACGGCAGCGGGAAGAGCACCCTCGTCCGGGCGCTCGTCGGGCGCGCGGAGCTGTCGCGCGGCGCGATCCTCGTCGATGGCGCGCCGGTGGAAGCGGCGTCCCGACGCGTGCTGGCCACCCGCGTCGCGATCGTGACGCAGCGCGAGGAGCCGGCGTTCCCGCTCGGCGTGCGCGACTACGTCGGGCTCGGCCGATATCCCCACCTCGGCCTCTGGCGCGGTCGCTCGCGCGCCGACGTCGCAGCCGTGGACGAGGCGATCGCGCTCACCGAAACGGCGTCGCTGGCGCACCGCGCCATCACCGAGCTCTCCGGCGGCGAATGGCAGCGCGTACGGCTCGCGCGCGCCATCGCGCAGGGAGGCGAGGCGATCGTGCTCGACGAGCCGACGACCTTTCTCGACGTCGGCCACGAGATGGCGGTGTTCGAGCTACTCGACCGCCTCGCGCGCGACGGTCATGCCGTGCTGCTCGTGAGCCACCAGCTCAATCTGGTGGCGCGCTTCGCTGATCGCATGGTGCTGCTCCACCGCGGCCAGGTCGCGGCCGCCGGCACCCCCGCCCAGGTGATGCAGGGCGAGGTGCTCGAGCGCGTGTACGACTGGCCCCTCGTCGTCACTCGCGACCCCGCCGTGGGCGCGCCCGCGCTCGTCCCCCTCCGCGCCCGTCCGCGCGGCTGATCTCCGTTCGCTTTCCTTTCCTGTCCTCTTACGCCACGACCGATGTTCTCCCGACCGCTCCTCCTCATCGCCGCCGCCACGCTCCTGCCGTTCGGTGTCTCGGCGCAGACCACGGCGCGCGACACGGCGCGCGCGCTGCCCGTCGTTGTCACCGCCACCCGCTCGCCACTCGCCGTCGAGCGGGCGCCGTCATCCGTGACCGTCCTGTCCGGCGAGCAGCTGCGCCGGGAGGGGATCACCACCGTCGCCGACGCGTTGCGCCAGGTGCCGGGGTTGTCGCTGGCGCAGACCGGCTCGTACGGCGGCGCGACGTCGCTGTTCATTCGGGGCGGCGAGAGCAAATACACCAAGGTGCTCGTCGACGGCGTGCCGGTGAACGACGCCGGAGGCGCGTTCGACTTCGCCTCCCTCACGACCGACAACGTCGAGCGCGTCGAAGTCGTGCGCGGGCCGGCGAGCGTGCTGTACGGCTCGGATGCGGTCGCGGGCGTCGTGCAGATCTTCACGCGACCCGGTGGCGGCCGCATTCGCGGGGAGCTCTCCGGACGCGGCGGCGGCTTCGGGTCGCACGACGCCGATGGAGCCGTGCGAGGCGGCACCGAGCACGGTGGCTTCTCGCTCGGCGGCGGCCGGCACGCGACCGACGGCTTCCAGGCGTTCAACAGCGGGTTCCGCAGCGAGGTCGTGAGTGGGATGCTCCACGGCGCGCGCGGTCGCGGCGACGCGCGGCTGACGCTCCGCTACACCGACGCCGCGTTCCACTTTCCCACCAACGGCAGTGGACAGGTCGTCGACAGCAACGCGGTGCGCCGCGACGATCGCCTCGCCGTGGGCCTCGATGCGGGGTGGCGTCTCGCATCGGCCCTGGAGGTGCGTGCGGCGCTCGCGTCGCACGACCTGCACGGCGTGACGGACAACCAGCCCGACAGCCCGGGTGACGTCGGCGACTACTACTACACCACCGCAGACCGCTCCCGGCGCCGCAGCGGCGACGTGCGCGTGAACCTGTCGCTTCCCGGCGCGACCCGCCTCACCCTCGGTGGGCAGGTCGAGCGCCAGTGGCAGGCGAGCGAGACGAAGAGCAGCTTCGGCGACAACGGCGTCACTGCCACGCGACGCACCACGGGCGCCTACGCGCAGCTCCTGCTCGCGCCGGTGGAGCGCTACACCGTCGCGCTGGGCGGACGATACGAGCACAACGAGCGGTTCGGCGACTTCGTCACCTATCGTGGCGCCGGCACCGTTCGCGTCGCCGCCGGAACACGGCTCCGCGGTAGCGTCGGGACGGCGTTCCGGGAGCCCACCTTCCTGGAGAACTACGGCGGGGCCTTCGTGATCGGCACTCCGTCGCTGAAGCCGGAGCACGCGCTCAGCGTGGATGCCGGCATCGAGCAGGATCTCGGTGGCTGGGGCACGCTCGGCGCGACCTGGTTCGCCAACTCCTTCCGCGACCTGATCGACTACAAGTACTCGGCGACGGAGCCGAACTACTTCAACATCGCGCGCACGCGGGCCCGCGGCGTGGAGCTCGAGGGGCGCGCCACGCTGCCCGCCGGCTTCGACGCCAACGTCGCGTTCACCTATCTCGACACCCGCGTCGTCGATCCGGGGACGGCGACGACCGCCACGGCCCTCTTCGCGCCGGGCGCGCATCTCCTGCGCCGACCGTCCCACACGCTCGACGTCGGGGCAGGTTGGCGTGGCGAGCGCGGATCGCTCCTGCTGCGCGCACTCCGCGTGGGGACCCGCGAGGACAACTACTACCTCCCGGACTTCTCGGTGCAGCACGTCACGCTGCCGGCGTACGCGCGTGTAGACCTCTCGACCGAGCTCGGCCTGCTCGCCGCGTCGTCCGGCCGCGGCTCGGCGACGGCCACGCTGCGCATCGAGAACCTGTTCGACGCGCGCTACACGGACGCTGCGGGGTTCAACTACGACTTCAGCCGCACCGACGACGCGTCGCTGCGCCAGACCGGCTATCGGGCGCCGGGCCGGCGCGCGCTGGCGGGGGTGCGACTCGGCTGGTGATCTCCGCGGCGCGCGCGGCAGTATCTTTCACCCATGGCGCTGCTCGCGACCGACGCGATCGTTCTGCACGCGTTTGACTACCTGGAATCGTCGCGCATCCTGCGGCTGGTGACGCGGGATGGCGGCGTGCGCAGCGTACTCGCGAAGGGGGCGCGGCGTAGCTCGCGCCGATTCGGCAGCGCGGTGGACCTGTTCGCGCAGGGAAGTGCGCAACTCTACGCCAAGCCCGGTCGTGACCTCGACACGCTGAGTGCGTTCGACGTCGTGCTCTCGCGGCCGATGCTCGCCGCCGACCTGGGTCGCTTCGCCGGCGCGTCCGCCATCGCCGAGCTGACGCTGCGCTTCGGCCGCGACGCCGCCGACGCCGGGCTGTTCGTCGCCGTTGCCGACGCACTCGACGCGCTGGCGACGGCGGCCCCCGACGCCGCGCTCACCGCGACGCTCGCCAGCGCGTGGCGCATCGTCGCCGAGCTGGGGTTCGCACCGGCGGTGGACCTGTGCGGAGAATGCCACGCGCCGCTCGAGCCGGCGGCGACGGTGATGTTCAGCCACCGGGCCGGCGGCGCGCTGTGCGCGTCCTGTGGCCGCCTCGCAGCGGCGGGGCGCAAGCTGCCGCCCGAAGCCCGCGATGCGTTGCGCGGCTTCCTCCTCGGCGCGTCGGGTGCGTCGCTGGACGACGCGTCGGCGCGCGCGCACCAGCGGCTCCTCCGCGAGTTCCTCGCCGAGCATCTCACCGACGGCCGTCCGCTGCGGGCGCTCGAGCTGTGGGAGGAGCAGCGGTGGTGACGCGAGGGTCGCGATGATCCTCGGCACCGCCGGCCACATCGACCACGGCAAGACGACCCTCGTGCGCGCCCTCACCGGCGTCGACACCGATCGCCTGCCGGAGGAGAAGCGCCGTGGCATCACGATCGACCTCGGATTCGCGCCGCTCACCCTCGAGGGGATCGGCACCCTCGGCGTGGTGGACGTGCCGGGGCACGAGGCGTTCGTACGCACGATGGTCGCCGGCGCGACGGGCATCGACCTCGCGCTGCTCGTCGTGGCGGCGGACGAAGGCGTGATGCCGCAGACGCGCGAGCACCTCGCGATCCTCTCGCTGCTCGGCGTCTCCAGCGGCGTCGTGGCGCTCACGAAGAGCGACCTGGTGGACGCTGAGTGGCTCGCGCTCGTGGACGAGGACGTGCGCGCGACGCTCGCGCCGACCCCGCTCGCCGGTGCCGCCATCGTCCCGGTCTCGGCCACCTCGGGCGCCGGGCTCGAGGCGCTCCGCGCGGCCCTCGCCGCCGCGGCGCGGGCCATCCCGACGCGCTCGGGGGACGACATCTTCCGCCTTCCCATCGATCGCGCCTTCACCGTGAAGGGGACCGGCACGGTGGTGACCGGCACCGTGTGGTCGGGGGCGCTGAGCCGCGACGCCACGGTGCGCCTGCTGCCGGCGGATCAGGCGGTGCGCGTGCGCGGCCTGCACGCGCACGGTCACGCCGTGGAGCGGGTGCAGGCGGGCGATCGCGCCGCCCTCGCGCTGGCGGGAGTGGATCTGGACCAGGTGGCGCGCGGGGCGGTGCTCGTTCAGGGGAGCGCGTGGCAGGCGACGCGCGTGCTCCGGGCGGACGTCGCCCTGCTCGCCGACGCGCCCCGGGCGCTGGGGCCGCGCTCGCGGGTACGGCTGCACCTTGGTACGAGCGACGTGTCGGCGCGGCTCGTCGTGCCGGGCGGCACGCTCGCTCCGGGCGGGCGCGCGTCGGCGCGCATCGTGCTCGACGAGAGGATCGTCGCTCGGGCTGGTGACCGCTTCGTGTTGCGGTCCGCATCGCCGATGGCGACGATGGGCGGGGGAGTGGTGCTCGACCCATTGGCGCCGCTGCGCGCACGCGCCTGGCCCGCCGTCGATCGAACGCCCGCCGTCCTGCTCGCCCGCGTCGGGGAGGAGGGAGGCGCGGCCGGCGTGCAGCTCGGCGAGCTGCCGGTGCGGCTCGGGGTGTCGCCGTCGCGCGCGGCGGAGCTGGTGGACGGTTTTGGCGCTTGGCGGGTTGGAGACCGATTGGTCGGTGTGGAGGCACGGAGTGCGCTCGCTGCCGATGCCGTGCAGATGCTCGAGCGGTTTCACGCCGAGCACCCGCTTGAGCCGGGCGCGCCGCTGCAATGGCTCCGCTCGAGGCTCCGCGCGCCGGAGGAGGTGAGTGCCGCGCTTCTCCCGGCGCTGGCGAGGGACGGGGGCGTTGTCGTCGAGCAAGGACTGGTGCGCCTGACAGGATTCGCCCCTCGTCTCGACGCCGGCCAGGATCTGCTGCGAGCGTCGATGCTTTCGGCACTGGAGGCAGCGGGGCAGGAGCCGCCGCCGCTGGACGAGCTCGCCGCGTCGCTCGGCGTAGCCGCGCCGGTCGTGGCATCCATGGCGCGGCTGCTCGCTCGCGAGGGGACGCTCGTGGCCATCGAGCCGACGCGGTATTACCACGCCGGCACGGTGGACGCACTCGTGGCGCGGCTGCGGGGCGGCATGCATCCGGAGGCGGACTATGGGCCGGCGGAGCTGCGCGAGCTGCTGGGTTTCTCGCGCAAGTACCTCATCCCGTTTCTCGAGTTCACCGACCGGGCCGGTCACACCCTGCGCGATGCGTCGGGTCGACGGCGGCGCGGAGGCTCGTGACTACGCACGTACTTCGTGACGATCGTGCCAGAGAGATAGCCCATTTGGTGACACACGACAGCGGCTCTGGGGTATCCGCTCAGGCGTGCCTCGCTTGAACTGCTGCGGACGCCGCCGTAGCTTCGCGGCAGAAGCATTGTTGCACTTCACCCGTCACAGGAGCTCCACCAGGATCCTGTCTCGTCAGCCGGAGCAGACATGCATCACCGCTGGGCAGCACTTGTGCTCGTGCTCGCCCTTTGTGCGATCTCGCCAAAGTCCGCGGCGGGGCAGACGTCCGATACGCTGCCTCGAGGGCGCAAGTTGGGAACGCTTGGGCAGAACTACCCGAATCCATTCAGGCCGGAAACCTTCATCCCGTTCACGATCGACGACTGCAACGGGACGGGGGGCCAGCGCGTCGTGTCGCTGCGGATCTACAACGTCCTGGCTCAGCTCGTCGCGATTCCGGTGTTGCAGGGGGCCGATAAGCCGATCGCCAACCTGCGACTGAGCTGCGGCGAGTACACCGGCTACTGGGATGGCAGGCTGGCGCGGTCACGTCGGCCGGCCGCCCACGGGGTGTACGTCTACGAGCTCGTCGTGGACGGCCAGCGCACGTCGAGGAAGATGTTCGTGGCGAAGTAGTCAGGACAGGACGGCATGCAGGGCCGCGGCGCCCGGGTCATCGGCTCGGGCGCCGCTCCATTTTCGACCTGGTGCTGCCAGCCTGGCAGAGCTGCCGCGGCATCGGCGTTGCTCTGTTACAGGCGACTTACGCAGCCACCCCGAAACGGCAACCGTCATCTCATGATCAATCCCGAACGTCTCACGGTGAAGTCGGCTGAAGCGCTGAACGAGGCGATCGCCGAGGCGCGCCGGAACGGCAACCCCCAGGTCTACGACACCCATCTGCTGCTCGTCCTCCTGACTCAGGACGAGAGCATCGTCCTCCCCGTTCTCCAGAAGCTCGGGGTGAACGTCGCCGCGCTGCGCGAATCCCTCACGCGGGAGATCGGGCGCTATCCGAAGCAGACCGATGCGCAGCCGACGATGGCGCGCGAGCTCACGGCGGTGCTCGACCAGGCGGAGAAGGAGGCCAAGAAGCTCGGCGACGAGTACGTCAGCACCGAGCACCTCCTCCTGGCCCTCGCCGACGCGCGCGGCACCGAGACCAAGTCGCTCCTCAGCGCCCTCGGCGCGACACACAAGACGCTGCTCCAGGCGCTCCAGGCCGTGCGCGGGACGCACAAGGTCACCGACCAGACGCCGGAGAATCAGTATCAGGCGCTGCAGAAGTACACGCGCGACCTCACCGAGGACGCCCGCAACGGGAAGCTCGATCCGGTGATCGGGCGCGACGAGGAGATTCGGCGCGTCATCCAGGTGCTCTCGCGACGGACCAAGAACAATCCCGTGCTCATCGGGGAGCCTGGGGTGGGCAAGACGGCCATCGTCGAGGGGCTGGCCCAGCGCATCGTGAACGGCGACGTGCCGGAGAGCCTCAAGGGCAAGCGTCTCGTGGCGCTCGACCTCGGCCAGCTCATCGCCGGCGCGAAGTTCCGCGGCGAGTTCGAGGAGCGGCTCAAGGCCGTGCTGAAGGAGCTCACCGAGGGGGAGGGTCAATTCATCACGTTCATCGACGAGCTGCACACCCTCGTCGGCGCGGGGAAGGCCGAGGGCTCGATGGACGCCGGCCAGATGCTCAAGCCGATGCTGGCGCGCGGCGAGCTGCGCGTCGTCGGCGCGACAACGCTGGACGAGTATCGCAAGCACGTGGAGAAGGACGCGGCGCTCGAGCGCCGCTTCCAGCCGGTGTACGTCGGCGAGCCGAGCGTCGAGGCGACGATCGCCATCCTGCGGGGGCTGAAGGAGCGCTACGAGGCGCACCACGGGATCCGCATCACCGACGGCGCCGTCATCGCAGCCGCGACGCTCTCGCACCGCTACATCGCCGATCGCTTCCTCCCCGACAAGGCCATCGACCTGCTGGACGAGGCGGCGTCGAAGCTGCGCATCGAGATCGACTCGATGCCGCAGGAGATCGACGAGGTGGAGCGGCGGATCATGCAGCTCGAGATCGAGCGCACGGCGCTCCAGAAGGAGAAGGACCCCGCCTCGGTCGAGCGGCGCCAGGCGCTGGAGAAGGAGCTGGCCGAGCTGAAGGAGAAGTCATCGGCCATGAAGGCGCAGTGGCAGCAGGAGAAGGAGACGCTGGGCGCCGTCGGCAGGATCAAGCAGCAGATCGACCAGGCGCGCATCGAGGCGGAGCAGGCGTCGCGTCGCGGCGATCTCGCCAAGGCGGCGGAGATCACCTACGGCAAGATCCCCGAGCTCGAGCGGCAGCTGAAGGAGGCCGAGTCGAAGCTCGCCAGTGCGGGCGGTCGGCCGAAGTACCTGAAGGAGGAGGTGACGGAGGAGGACATCGCCGAGGTGGTGGCGCGGTGGACGGGCATCCCCGTGACGCGCATGTTGGAGGGTGAGCGCGAGCGGCTCACGAAGCTCGATCAGGAGCTGGCGCGCCGCGTCGTCGGGCAGACTGAAGCCGTGACGGCCGTGGCGAACGCGGTGCGCCGCTCGCGCGCCGGGTTGCAGGACCCGAACCGCCCCATCGGCTCGTTCATCTTCCTCGGCCCTACCGGCGTCGGCAAGACCGAGACGGCGCGCGCGCTCGCCGACTTCCTGTTCGACGACGAGCACGCGATGGTGCGCATCGACATGTCGGAGTACATGGAGAAGCACGCCGTGGCGAGGTTGATCGGGGCGCCGCCGGGCTACGTCGGCTACGAGGAAGGCGGGCAGCTCACCGAGGCGGTGCGTCGCCGCCCCTACTCGGTGATCCTGTTCGACGAGATCGAGAAGGCGCACACCGACGTGTTCAACGTGCTGCTCCAGATCCTCGACGACGGCCGGCTCACCGACTCGCAGGGACGCACGGTGGACTTCCGCAACACCGTCATCATCATGACGTCGAACATCGGGAGCCACGTCATTCTCGAGCACGCGGGCGGGGACTGGGCGCTGGTGGAGACGCAGGTGACGAGCATGATGCAGCGGCACTTCAAGCCCGAGTTTCTCAATCGCGTCGACGACATCATCATCTTCCGGCCCCTCGGCCGCGAGGAGATCGAGCACATCGTCGACCTGCAGCTGCAGCGGTTCGTGAAGATGCTGGCCGACCGGAAAATCACGCTCGAGGTGACACCGGAGGCGAAGCGGCTGCTGTCGGAGGAGGGATACGATCCGGCGTTCGGCGCGCGGCCGTTGAAGCGGGCGATCCAGCGGCTGATCCAGAACCCGCTGGCGATGCAGCTGCTCGAAGGGCGCTTCCACGATGGCGATCACATCGTCGTCACGGTTGGCCCGGGCGGTACGCTGACGTTCGAGCGTGCGGGTGCGGGCACCCCCGAGGCGGCTGGCGTGGCGTGAGCTCGACCGACCGGGAATGGATGACCGCCGCGCTCGAGGAGGCACGGGGCGCCGCGGCGGCGGGAGACGTGCCCGTGGGCGCGGTGGTCGTGCGCGACGGGGAGATCATCGCGCGTGCCGCCAACCGGACCGTGCGCGATCAGGATCCCACCGCGCACGCCGAGACGCTCGCGCTGCGCGCGGCCAGCCGCGTGACGGGGAGCTGGCGTCTCGTGGACTGCACGCTCTACGTGACGCTGGAGCCGTGCGCCATGTGCGCTGGCGCGCTCGTCCTGGCCCGCGTGGAGCGCGTCGTGTTCGGGGCGTGGGACGAGAAGGCGGGGATGGCCGGCTCCATCGGCGATCTGCTGCGGCATCCCCGCCTGAACCATCGGCCGGAGGTGCAGGGCGGCGTGGGCGCGGAGGACGCGTCCCTGTTGCTGCGCGACTTTTTCGCGACGCGGCGCGAAAAAGTC
>Ga0193699_10000857_pt1 | contig 12411 bp, 12 predicted proteins | sample L3c2metaG_FD_160095 | JGI IMG/M metagenome (GOLD analysis project Ga0193699, IMG submission 160095) | Soil microbial communities from a riparian zone of the East river system, Colorado, United States - L3c2 | ecosystem: Environmental > Terrestrial > Soil > Riparian zone | place: USA: East... | reverse complement strand
AGAAATCGTTCTCGCCGACGAGCTTCGCCAGTTGGTCGTTGGCGCTGTAGTCAGCGGCCGTGAGGCTTGCGAACGCCGTCGTGTCGAGGCCGGGCGCATCCCCGACGGTCGTCACGAGCTGTCCGGAGCGGTCGACCAGCAGCGCACAGCGCGACTTGGTCTCGCCCAGAAAGCGGAGCAAGGATTCGGTTATCGAAGTGAAGTCGTCCTGTGTGAACGACCAGTTTGCCGTGCCCGCCGTCATCGTCCCCCGATCATAGCGTAGCCTCGAGGCGTTTCAACATCTTCACACCGCGATCGCGGAGGAGCGGACGCGGTTCCCAGGCGACGTACTCCCGGAGCAGCTGTGCGGTATTTACGCTCGGGCGAGCGCGAAGGTAGCCAAGCGCGGCAACGCGTCGGAAGGTGTGGGGCGAAAACAGGTTACGGCGATACTGGCGCTGCATGCGGCTCCAGATCAGGGTCCCGGCGGCGATTCCGCCCAGAAACCCGACCGCGACGAAGCTCGCGCGTTGCTTACTCATGTCATTGCCCTCCTCGCGGTCAACGCCTGGGCAATGGTTACGCCATCCGCGTATTCGAGATCGCCCCCGACCGGAAGTCCCCGCGCAATGCGGGAGACCGTGAGGGGATAACGAGCAAGCCTGCGCTGTACGTACAGCGCGGTCGTCTCGCCCTCAATGCTCGGGTTCGTGGCAATTATCACTTCGCGGACGACTCCTGCCGACACTCTCGTCTCCAGCTGCGGTATGGTGAGGTCTTCGGGTCCGATGCCATCCAATGGGGACAGGCGACCCCCCAGGACGTGATATACGCCCCGGAATTCGCCAGACCGCTCGATGGCCCCGATATCGGATGCTTCCTCTACTGCGCAGATGACTCCCGTGTCCCTGCGGGCGTCACGGCAGATGGAGCACAAGTCCTCCTCTGTCAGGTTGAAGCACTGGGGGCACGGGCGCACCTTGTCCGCGAGCGTCACGAGCGCCGTGGCGAGCCGCTTGGACTGTTCGGGTGTTTGCTTGAGGAGGTGGTACGTCAGCCGGAGCGCCGTTTTGCGCCCGATGCCTGGTAGCTTCGACAGTTCAGCGGCCAGATCGTCAATGGCTCCCACGCTAGAAGGGCAGCTTGAATGGGAGGTTGAGGCCGCCGGTCAGCTTGCTCATTTCTTCCTTGGCCAGCTCGGCCGCCTTTTTCTGGGCCTCGTTGACGGCAACGAGAACCAGGTCCTCGAGCATCTCCAGGTCCTTCGGGTCGGCCACGCTCGGATCGATCTTGACTCGGGTGATGGTTCCCTTGCCGTCGGCGTCGACCGTCACCATCCCGCCGCCGGCAGCGGCAGTAACTGTCTGCTTCTCCAGCTCGGACTGCATTTGCTGCATGCGCGCCTGCATCTGCTGCGCCTGCTCGAAGATCTTTGAGAAGTCTGCCATGCCTCGTGAGGTCGAGATAGAAGTTAATCGAGAAGCTCGAGATCGAGCTCGTCGATGGCCGTGCCGAGGGCCGGATCTTTCTGGCGAAGCATACCGATGCGCTCCTCCTTCAGGGCCTCCGGTGTCATGCGACTGCGGTTCGAATCCTGTGCCGTCGTTTCCATTGCGCGCTTCATCTCGCGCAACTGGCCTTCGTTAGCCGGCGAAGCGACTGGCTTGGGAGGCGCATTGGGAGGAAGCGCGTTCGGCGCATCGATCTGGGGCGGATAACCCGGCTTGACCGCCGGCCGCGGCGTCGCTCGCGCAACGGACGCCGGAGCGGGTTGTGTCCGCACGGCACCACTCGATGCCTCGGGGCCCGGTGCTGACGTGGATTCTCCGCCCAAGCCTTTGAGCAGATCCTCCAGCGCGACGGTGCGATCCAGAAGCGCCATCCGGACGAGCAACATCTCGATCAACAGCTGCTGCTGCGAGCTTTTTCTGAACGTCGGCTCGAGCGCGTTCACCGCGCTCAGCATGCGAAGGAGATCGCCCGCAGTGAAGAGATCTCGTCTTTCGCGGAGAGCCGCAGCTGCCGTCGCCGACACGCCCTCTGCTTTCCCATTCAGGACGACCGTGAGCTGAGCGCGCAGAATGTCGGCGAACCCCGAGAGAAAAACGCCGAAGTCGACGCCGGCATCGGCCAATTTATTCACCGCGCCGAAGACCTCTCCCGCGCGGTGGCCGGCGATGATATCGACGATCGCCAGGAACTCGTCTTCCGGCACGAGACCCAGAGCTTCACGAACGCGCTCCGCTGTCACTGCTCCTTCGCCGATCGATATCACCTGATCGGTGAGACTGAGCGCATCCCGCATGGAGCCGTCCGCGGCGCGCGCGATCATCGACAGCGCGTCCTCCGACGCCGTGACTCCCTCGCTGGTGAGGACGGTCGAGAGCCGCCGTGTGATGTCCGCGGGCCCGATGCGCTTGAGATCGAAGCGCTGTAGCCGGCTGAGGACGGGCGCCGCTGCCTGCGCGATTTTCTGCGGCTCCGTTGTCGCGAAGACGAAGATAACGCGCGGCGGCGGCTCCTCGAGAATCTTGAGCAGCGCGTTCCACGCCTCGCGCGTCAACATGTGCGCTTCGTCTACGATGTAGACCTTGTACCGGTCGTCTCCGGAGGGCGCGTACATGGCTCGCTCGCGCAGGTCGCGCGCATCATCGACGCCGCGATTCGAGGCGGCGTCGATCTCGACGACGTCGAGACTCGACGAGCCGCTCCAGATGCGCTGGCAGGAGATGCACTCACCGCAGGGCTCTCCGTCATCGCGCTTGTTCTCGCAATTGAGCGCCATTGCCAACACGCGGGCAAGCGTCGTCTTGCCGACTCCCCGCGGTCCGCAGAGGAGATAGCCGTGCGCGACGCGTCCCCTGGCGATCGCCCCACGCAAAGTGTTGGATACGTGGGACTGGACGGCTACGTCAGCGAAGCGTTTTGGGCGGTATTTGCGGGCGAGTGCGAGAGACATTGCGAGGCGGGAGTACCCCAGGTCTTACGGAGCAACGCTAGACACCGCATGCCGCTGCTACCTTCGGGGTCCTGACGGAGTTAGCGGGCTCGCGCCCTCCGGGACCTGGGGCACCCTAAATATACCACTTCAACTAAGGATTGAGGACTGCGAGCTAACTGAGGACTGCGAGCCAACTGCTAGTGCGGATCGCAGACTGAGTGCGGATTGGGAAACTAACTTCGGAGTGAGGACTAAGCCCTACAAGTTGGCTGCATTCCATTGACGCCCGCAGTTCGAAGCCCGCAGTTCGCAGTAGCTACTGGTCGAAATCTCTCAGCCATTAGTCCGCAGTTCGCAGTTAGTCCCCCAACCCGCAATTAGTCTGCGGTTCGCAATAGCAGTTGGTCCGAAATCTTCAGCAATTAGTCCGTAGTTCGGGTAGCAGTTAGCTCGCAGTCCTCAGTAGGCCAGTCGATAGAAAAAAGGCCCCGCCATTTCTGACGGAGCCTTTGATCAACTCACCGGAGGCGCTCGCGCCCAGTAAGTGAGTTAGTGCTTCTTCACAGTCACTGTCGGAGTTTTGATCTTCGCCGAATCCATGGTGACCTTCGGAACCGCTACCGTCGTGGTCTGCGTGCCCACGTCGACCGTCGGCGTGTGAATGGTGTCGGTCTGTGTGCCGACTACCGGCTTCTCGACCTGATACTCGCCCTCTCCCGTCTTCTTGCATGCCGAGATCGATACAACGGCCAGTACGGCCGCTACAACCGCTAACTTGCGCACGATACGCCCTCCCCCTCGAAAAGGTGTTCGCCGGACGATCCGGCAACATCGCCAATGATACTCAATCCTCAAATGCCTCGCGCTGCTTCTTCCGAACGCGGCGAAGCTCGTATACCTGTGCCACTTCGCCGCCTATGATGAAGAGGAAGGAGGCGTAGTAGACCCAGATAACCGTCAATACCAGTGCAGCGACCGTGCCGCTATAGAAGGAGCCGGGGTTAAAAGAGCGTACATATGCCGAAAAAGCCCGTTTTGCGACCTCCAGCATGACGCTCGTAAAGAGCGCGGCGATCGTGGCTGTCTTCCAGCGGATCTTGCGGTGGGGCAAAAACTTGTAGAGCGAGAAGAACATTGTCGCGATGAAGGAGAAGGCGAGGAGCTGGCCCAGGTTGTATTCGAGCTGGCTCATCAGCTCCTTCCTGATGCCCAGGTCGGCAAGAATGAGCACGCCTCTGGTCGTGGCGATCGCCAGGTAAGCGCTCAGCGCCGTGTACGCGACGAGGAGAAGGCTCGAGACCAGCGTCATCTCGATGTCGAAAATCTTTCCGGCGATTATCCCGCGATCGGTGTCGATGTCGAAAATCGCCGCCAGCACTGTGCGGAGCGATCCAAACAGACGCGTCGAGAACCAGATGAACCCAATGGCGCTGTACACGCCCAGCGAGCCGCGCCGCTTGATGACTTCGTCCAGTATGCTCGCTGCCGGCCCCGAATCACTGGGTGGATGCGGCGGCAGGAATTTGTCGACGATGGTCAGGACTTCCGTCGACGTCATGTCTGGAGACTGGTTGAGCAGATAGACGAGGCTGGTCGCCAGCAGCAGGAAGAACGGGACGGCGGCCAGGAGGATGTTGAACGCGATTCCCCCGGCGAGGAAGAAAACATTGTCCTCGCCGCTGTTGTCCCAGACCCGCTTCGCGTAGTCGCGAAGAAGCCAGCCGAGCCGGGCGGGTAGCCCGCGCTCAGGCACTAGCTGTCTTTGTACGCCGCTTTGCTTTCGGCGATGCGCTGCTCCAGCTCACCGCGCGCTTCACGAGCCGCGGCGCGCCCTGCGTGGAACGCGCTCGACACACGTCGCCTCTTGTCGTCGACCGAGTCGAGGGTCGCCTCGATGCGCTCCTCAACGCTGGCGCGGACATCGTTGAACTTGTCGACCACGACACCGCTGACATCCCCGACAAGATCCTTAGCCGCTTCCTGCGCCCGCCTTGCGCGCCTCACGATGACCTGACGAGTCGCCTCGCCGCTCTGGGGCGCGAGAAGGAGCGCCAGTCCAGCGCCAACGGCGAGCCCGATCAGGAGGGGGCCGATTCCAGCGTCGCGTTTTTCGACAATGACGTACGGTCGACCATAGTACGGCTCGTCGTCATCATAAAAATCGTCCTCGTCCATTCCCCATCCCTCCGATTCGTTAACGCTTCTTTGGCTTGACCTTGGCCGGGCTTGCCACCGCTTTCACGGGAGCCTTCACGCTCTTCCCGCTCGGTGCCGGAGATTCGGAAGCCTTCGGGGCATGTTGCGCGCCATTCATTGCGGCTCCGGACTGTGCCTCGCTTGCCGTTCCATTTAGAAGCGATGCAATCTCCGCGCGAACATCCGACGCCGTCATCCCTACGATCGTGGCCGTGCGCGTGTAATCGCCATTGGTGGATGCAAACGCGCGAAGCACAAGCTGCCGCCGCGTATCCGCCAGCGTCGCTCCGGGTGGAACCGTCATCGCAGTATTCACCTCGTGACCGCGACGCAGGTGACGCGGCATGATGTCGGCTGCCTTGATCTTGTCGGAGCGCGTCATGATCACAGCTCTCTCGACGGCGTTCTTCAGCTCACGAACGTTGCCCTGCCAGTTGTGCGAGAGAATCCATTCCCACGCCTCATCGTCGAAGCCGGTCATCGGCTTGGCATTCTGATCCGCGAAGCGCGCCAGAAACTCATTCGCCAGCAGCTTGATGTCGCCGATGCGCTCGCGCAGCGGCGGAAGGAACAACTCGACAACCGCGAGACGATAGTACAGATCCTCGCGGAGATCGTTGTCCGCGAGCGCCTTCTGCACATCGCGATTCGTCGCCGCAAGGATGCGAATGTCGACCTCGATCTCCTTCTTCCCGCCGAGCCGCCGGATGGTTCTGGACTCGATAGCGCGCAGGAGCTTCACCTGAATGTCGGGGGGCATTTCCGCGACTTCGTCGAGGAAGATCGTCCCGCCATCGGCCATCTCGAACGCACCGGGTTTTTCATTGGTGGATCCGGTAAATGCGCCCTTCTCGTGCCCGAACAGCTCGTTCTCGAGGATGTCCTTCGGAAGCGCCGCGCAGTTGAGCGCGAAAAACGGTCCCTTGGCCCGCTCGCTCTTGGCATGGATCGCGCGCGCGACGAGCTCCTTACCAGTGCCGGACTCGCCGAAAATCAGCACGCTGGCGGTGGAGGGCGCGACGGCGTCGATGATCTGATAGACGGCGCGCATCTCCTCGGACTGTCCGGTAAGCTCTCCAAAGTGTGTCAGTCCCTCGAGCTTCGACGACAGCTCGCGATTCTTCTGCTGGACGTTGAACTTTTCCAGAGCTTTCGGGATGAGCGCCTTGAGACGATTCAGCTTGTCGGCTGTGAGTGGCTTCTCGACGTAATCGTACGCGCCTTCACGCATCGCCTGCACGGCCGAGTCGACCGTCGCCTGACCAGTCACGATTATGCATTCGGTGGGAATCGCTCGAAGCTGGAGCTCCTTGAGGAGAGCCAGCCCATCGACCTTGGGCATCTTCAGATCCGCGAGCACGACGCCAAAGGCCTCAGCGCCGAGCTGATCGAGGGCCTTCTGGCCATCGATGGCAACGGCGACTTCATAACCTTCGTCACGCAAAATGGCGCTCAACCCTTCTGTAATAGAACGGTCGTCGTCCGCGATCAGTATTTTGGCGCGCTTCATTTCAGTCTTTGGAATGGCTCTTTCCTTCTCGCAAGACGGTTAATATAACGTTCGGACCATGCTGCTCGACGGCAACGCCGATGCGACTCGCCAAGCGTTCAATATCGGACACAACGGAAGGCGCGGCATCCCCATAAATCATTAGCTCTATTCGACTTCCAGCGCCATGCCCGGCTTCTTTGAGTGTCCCGGCTGCCTGCGCTGCCAGCACCGAGCTCACCAGTGCCAGCAGTCCGTCCGTGAGGGCACTCGCCTCCTCGACCTGGGCCGACGCGCGGCCGGCGAACGAGGCCACTTCGCCGCTAGCGCCCTCCCGCCCCGCCCTGCTACGCACGACCTCGACATTAACCGACACACCACTCAGGGCGTTTCTTAGCTCGTGCCCCGCCCTCCGGATCATCTCACGAACTGCGGCGGGAGCGTCCTTCGCCTTGCGGGGGGCGTCAGTCACTAAGGTCCGCGTCGTCCGGAGCCGCCTCGACCACTACCAGATCGGGGTGCGGCTGCGGCTTGTGGTACTCGAGGGGCTTCACGAATCGATCGACCGTCTCGCGCGTGTTGACCACCGCCAGCTGCGTGAAGAGAAAGCTGAACTTCTCATCATAGGCCTTGGCGAGACGCGCCTTTACGTCTGCGGGCAGATCCCAGAACCTCTTCTTGAACGGGCCGATCGCTTTCTTTCGCGTCTTGTAAATGAACTGCTCGTCGCTGTCGCTCGGCTTCCGCTCGTCCTTCGCGTTCACGTTCAGCCACGCGTAGATCTCTTTCCGCAGCGCATCCGGGATGTTGTCGAACAACATCGTCTGGAAATTCGTCGCCAGATGGATCTCGGCGGTTTCGGTGCGTGGAAAATTATGGAACGCGGTGTCGGGAAGCGTCGAGGCACCGTGCTGGACGGCGCCGGACAATCCGTACTTCTCGCGCGCGACCTTGGAGAGGCGAGCCAGCGTGTCGAAATCGATTTTTACGTCGGCGATGCTTCCGTCGGCGAGCACGACACCGCCGTGCGTCGTTCCTGACTGCACACTGATCTTGGACAATCCCTCTACGCCCGGAGCGCGCTTCGCGAGCGTCTCGTTGAAGCCGTCCATGTAGGTGACGAGCTCTTCGACCGTCGAGTTTTCGGTACCGACTTCGCCGATCTCGCCGCCGATCGAGATGTTCACGCCTTTCGGCTGCAGCTCTCTCACCGTCAGCGCCAGCTCGACTCCCTGCTCGTAGTTCGTGCGCTGCTGCTCCTTGAGCGTGGGTTTCGACAGATCCACCAGCGTCGACGTGTCGACATCGATGTTGTAGAAGCCGGCCGCGATCGCTTCGCGCGCGAGCTGCTTCACGCCGTTCACCTCGGTGACGGGATCAACGGCGAATTTCTTGGCGTTGACCTGGAAGTGGTCTCCCTGAATGAAGACGGGCCCACGAAATCCTTCGCGTAGCGCCGCCGCGAGCATAACCGCGACGTATTCGGCGGGACGCTGATCCGTGTACGCGATCTCCGAGCGCGCGATCTCCAGGATGAGCGCTCCGACCTTCAGCTTTACGGCGCAGCGAAAGATCGACCGGCCGGTGTCATAAGCCATTCCGCGAATGTTCATCGCCGGAACCGTGAAGCCGCCGGTAAGTCCTCGGCCGCGCGCGAGGTAGAGATCGTGAATCGACGAGGGCTGGACCCCCACGGCCTGGCCAATCTCCCAGATCAGCCAACGCGCGTCTTCGCGGTCGTCGGGCTCTCCGAATACCGCGCTGTACGCCAATTTGTCCATCGCCGGAGAGGCGATGAAAGACTCGTCGTGAATAGTCACGCTGCCGTCAAGGACGGTTACTGCTTTGCCAAATGGATTTACTAGCATCGTTGATCGGAAACTCGTTGAGGTCTAAGGCTGTTGCAAGGTACAAGAAATTTACTGAAGACTACCTGCCAGGGGCTGTGTGCGGAGCAGCTGATGGCTGCGGGCCCATGCGTCCTGTTAGACAATCCACCGCGCGTCGGCCTTAGGCAGCGACTCCCACTCCTGTTTCGCGGCGTCCGCCCCAGGCCGGCCCAAAAGGGCGTACGCAAATTGTTTCCCCAGCTCCACGCCCGGCTGGTTGAATGCGTCAATATCGTAGAGCTGCCCCGCGTACGCAGTCGCGATCTCGAGGAGCATCATCAGTTGGCCGACGTGCGCTGCATCCACACGGTCCAGGTGGATCGTCATGTTCGGCCGGCCGCGCCTGGCCAGAGCGCCAGCAGTCGCGCGCTGCTCGATGTCGATCAACTCGCCCAACGAGTGACCCGCCAGGTAGCCCAACTCTTTGACGTCAGAGAAACCTGCCGGAATCTTCACGTCCGCCGAGCGTTCCTTCACCGCGACGAAGGTCACCGTCTTGTCGGCTGGACCTTCCATGAACAGCTGGACCTGCGCGTGCTGGTCAGTGGCGCCGAGAGCCGCAAGGGGTGTGGATCCAACCGAAGTACCGTCCGTTCGCTTTTTTCCGAGACTCTCCGCCCAAAGTTGAACAAACCAGGCCGCAAAATCGCGCAGCGGATCGGAGTAGGGCATGAAGACGGCGATCGACTTTCTAAGCTGCGTGTCGGAGAGCCACTGCAGCATCGCGAAAACGCCGGCCGGATTTGCGGCCAGCTCCACGTTGTCGCAACGCTCCGCCATCTCACCAGCGCCCGCAAGAAGAGACTTTACGTCGATTCCGATCAGAGCCGCCGGCAATGTTCCCACAGGTGTCAGCACGCTGAATCGACCGCCGATATTCGGCGGAATGTCGAGAGCCGGCACCTTGAGGCGATCAGCCAGCGGCCGTAATGCACCCTGTTTTGGATCGGTGACAAAGACCAGGTGCTTCGTGACGTCGAGCTTCGCCGACGTGAGTCGATCGTGCACGATGAGGAATTGCGCCATCGTCTCGGCCGTCCCACCAGATTTGGAAGTCACCACAAACAACGTGCGCGCGAGCTGCAGCCGGCTCAGAAGTGCCGCAATCGTTTCCGGATCGACGTTGTCGAGAACTTGAAGGCGTGGATAGCCGCCGCGAGCTTTTTCGTCGAGCATGTTCCATCCGCTCGGCCTGAGCGCGGTGCGCAGAGCAATGGGGCCGAGCGCGGATCCGCCGATACCGAGGATAACGACATCGTCATACTTGCCGCGAGCAGCAGCCGAGAATTTCGTCACCTGCTCCAGCAGCGGACGGTCTATCGGCAAATCGAGGAATCCAACCGAGCCCGTCGCTCGCAGCGAGTCGAACCCGATCTTTGCGTCGGCGAACTGCTTGCCGGCGGCGCTCCACGCCTTCGGGTCGACCCCGCCCGGCGAGATCATCATGTTGGAGTAATCGATTCTCAGGGTCATGTCAGTTGACTTGAACGGTCAGTCCGTCGAATGCAGGAGCGATACCGGGCGGCAGCTCGGCCTCCAATTCGGCGTGACCGGTGCGGTGCGTGAGATGTGTGAGCCATGTCTGCCGCGCCCCGATTTTTTGCGCCGCGCTCACTGCCTCCGACACGCTGAGGTGCGTTGGGTGTGGGGTCCGGAAAAGGGCGTTGAGGACCAGGACATCAACCCCTCGAAACGCCCGAACCGCATCTTCAGGCAGCTCCTTGGCGTCGGTGATGTAACCAAGGTTGCCGATACGATAGGCGTAGACAGTGGCAGGCCCGTGTGGAACGGAAACGGGCATCACATTCACGTCTCCAATGCGAAAGGTCTTGCCGGCAGGAATCGGGTGAGCGCGCCCTTCGGGTTTGCTCGTCCCGGGAAGCGGACGAATCGAGTCGTCGAAGATGTATGCGAAGCGGTTCACCAGTCGCGCGATCGAATCGGGTGGCCCATACATGTCGATCGGAACATCCCCCCGGTCAGACAACGCGCGAATGTCGTCAATGCCATGGACGTGGTCCGCGTGATCGTGCGTGAAGAGAATGGCGTCCACCCTGCTTGCGCCCGCAGCGATGAGCTGAAGTCGCAGCTCGGGCGGAGTATCGATGAGGATGTGCGTGCCGCCATTCGTCTCGACCAGAGCTCCGACACGAGTCCGCTTGTCGCGGGAGTCCGTTGACCTGCACACTGCGCACGCACACCCGATCTGCGGGATCCCGAAGCTGGTTCCTGTTCCCAGGAAAGTGAGCTTCAGACGGTCTCCACCTTGAGCAGATTGGTTGTCCCGGGCAGGTCGAATGGGACGCCCGCCGTGACGATGATCCTGTCTCCATTCGACGCCAGCTCACGCCGCACGACGACGTTCTTCGTCTGCTCCATCATTTCGTCGTAGTCTGCGCAGTGCGGTACCAGTTCCGGCACCACACCCCACACGAGCGCGAGCTGCCGGTATGTCCGCCCTTCGTCGGTGAGCGCAAGGATCGGAACCGGGGGACGCTTCGACGCGACAACTCGGGCAGAAAAGCCGCTTTTCGTAAAGACGACCACAAGCGGCGCGCCCAGCATGCCCACCGCCGCGACCGTTGCCGCGGCGATTGCGACTTCGGTTGTCACGACACCATCGCCCTGCTCCGCTCCGGAGAAAGGAGCAACTGGCGGATGCGTCTCGATCTCTTTGATGATTCGAGTCATCGCTTCGACCGCGAGCCGTGGGTACGCGCCCGCAGCGGTCTCCGCCGAGAGCATGACAGCGTCTGTCCCATCCATAATCGCGTTGGCGACGTCGCTCGCTTCGGCGCGCGTAGGACGCGGGTGCTCGATCATCGACTCCAGCATCTGCGTCGCCGTTATCACTGGACGCCCGTACTTGTTCGACAACCGGATGATTCTCTTCTGCGCGCCCGGCACCGACTCGAAAGGAAGCTCTACACCCAAGTCGCCGCGGGCGACCATGACCGCATCGCTCGCACGAACGATTGCCTCGATGTTCTGAAGCGCGACATCCTTCTCGATCTTGGCCACCACAAGCAGCCACTTCGGAATCATTGCGCGCAGCGAGTCGATGTCCTCGGCCCGGCGCACGAAGCTGAGAGCGAGGTAATCGACCTCCTGCTTGACGGCAAAGTGGATATCGGCGATGTCCTTCTCGGTGATCGAGGGTGCGGAAACCTGGACGCCTGGCAGGTTCATCCCCTTGTGGCTCTTCAGGGGCCCCCCGTTCAGTACTCGTGCCTTGACTCGGGCGTTTCCAACCTCGAGCGCGACGAACTCAATCAGCCCATCGTCGACCAAAATCCGATCGCCGACCCGCACGTCGTGCGCGAGCTGGTCGTAGGTGACGGGGATCTCGCCATTTCTCTCTTCGCCTTCGTGAACGAGAACTACGTCCTCGCCCACCTTGAGCGTGATCGGCTTGTCGAGATCGCCGATCCTGATGCGCGGCCCCTGAAGATCACCCAGGATTGCGATGGGTTTTCCGGACTCGTCCGCAAGCCGACGGACCATTGCGATCGTCAGGGCGTGCTGCTCGTGCGTCCCGTGCGAGAAGTTCACGCGGGCCACATTCATCCCGGCCTCGATCAGCCCGCGAATCGCGTCATCGGTCGAGGTCGAGGGGCCAAGCGTGCAGACGATCTTGGTGCGGGGAGTGTAGATGCCGGTCACTTCCCGCCAGGTGCGAGTGAGCCGATTTTCGCTTCGAGTCCGGCGATGAGTTCGTCGAAGGATTTCTGGAAGCTGGCGATACCGTCGACGAGAAGCTTCTCGGTGACTTCCTTCACGGATATTCCAACTGCCTCGATTTCCTTGAGCAGTCCTTCTGCGGCGGCAACCTTCTTATCCACCGTTCTGTCGACGACACCGTGATCGCGGAACGCCTCGATCGTGGCGGGCGGCATGGTGTCGACCGTGTCGGG
>Ga0193699_10000856_pt1 | contig 12421 bp, 11 predicted proteins | sample L3c2metaG_FD_160095 | JGI IMG/M metagenome (GOLD analysis project Ga0193699, IMG submission 160095) | Soil microbial communities from a riparian zone of the East river system, Colorado, United States - L3c2 | ecosystem: Environmental > Terrestrial > Soil > Riparian zone | place: USA: East... | reverse complement strand
CGACTTCGTCTCCGTCACCTACGGGGCGGGGGGATCGACGCGCGAGGGCACGGTCGAGATAACGAAGGCGCTCAAGGACGAGCTCGGCCTGGAGACGATGGCCCACCTAAGCTGCGTCGGTGAGACCGCCGAGGGCCTCTCGGCGACGCTCGACCGGATCGAGGCGGCTGGGATCGAGAACGTCTTCGCCCTGCGCGGCGACCCGCCACGCGGCCAGGCGGACTTCGTGCAGCCCCCGGGGGGCCTCGGCAGCGCCGCGGAGCTTGCCGCCTTCATCTCGGAGCGCTGGGACTTCACGATCGGCGGCGCCTGCTTCCCGGAGGTGCACCCCGAGGCGCCCGACCTCGACACCGACCTCGCCTACCTGAAGACGAAGGTCGAGGCAGGTGCGTCCTTCCTCATCACCCAGCTCTTCTTCGACAACCAGGTCTACTTCGATTTCGTCAAGTCCGCGCGGACGGCGGGAATCGACGTGCCGATCCTCGCCGGCGTCATCCCCGTGGCCGGCTTCGCGCAGACGAAGCGGATCTGCGACCTCTGCGACGCCTCGATCCCGGTGCGGCTCGAGGACGCCTTCCGCGCCGCCGGTGGCGACGAGCGGGCCGAGTTCGAGCTCGGGGTCGCCTACGCCGCGCAGCAATGCGCCGAGCTGCTGCTCGGCGGCGCTCCCGGCATCCACTTCTACGCGCTCAACCGCGCACCGGCGACGCGGGCGGTGCTGGGCGCGCTGCGGGCGGCGCGGCCGTGGGAGCGAGCCGGCGCCGTCGCACCGGCGCGCTGAAGCGCCCGCTCCCCGACCAAGATCTCTGACTAAACTGCCCTGAGCCGCATGGCCAACCGCAGGGAAGAAGAGAGAGAACGGCTCCGCCAGGCCCGGGAAGAGCGCGAGAAGCAGCAGGCTGGCTCCGAGCGCCGGCGGCTGATGGCCGGCTACGCGGTCGCCGGCGTCATCGGCCTCGCCGTGATCGCCGGCATCGTGATCGCCGTCGCCTCCTCGGTCGGCAAGAACGACGGGGGCAAAGCCCACATCAACCTCGCCAGCGGCTCCACCAACGGCATCCAGCCCGACCTCAGGGAAGGCCCAACGCCGCCGCCGGTGAAGGTCACCGACCTCAAAGAGGCGGCGAAGAAGGCTGGCTGCGTGATCCGGATGGACCTCAAGGACGAGGGCAAAAGCCACCTGCCGCCGACCGCTACCGAACCGGTCTACGGGACCAACCCGCCGACCTCCGGCAACCACGCCGAACCGCCCTACCAGGAGGCCGACGGCGCCTACAGCGAACCGGTGAAACCGCTCTTCTACCTGCACAGCATGGAGCACGGCCGGATGACGATCCAGTACAAGCCCGACCTCAGCGGCGGCGACCAGGAAGCGCTCAAGGGCCTCTACGACACGATGTACGGGGCGACACTGCTCTTCCCCAACGAGACCAACATGCCCTACGAAATCGCGGTCGTCAACTGGACCAACTACATGGGCTGCAAGGAATACAAGGGCGCGATCACGCTCGACGCGATCCGCGACTTCGGCAAGGAGACCTGGGGCAAATACGGCAACGAGCCGGTCGCCGGGTTCCCCTTCACCGGCCCGACGCCGGCTCATCCGTCGAGCAGCTAAGCGCGGTAGGCCGGGAAGAAGCCTTCGCCCTCGCGGCCGGCTGAGAGCTGCGCGTAGGCGCCCGGGTCGCAGATGATCTCGGAGGTGCGCCAGGGCTGCTCGCGGTTGGCGAAGCCGCGCTTGAACTCCTCGAGCCGGTCGCCGCGGGAGATGCCGCCGCCTAGGTTGAGGGGAAGGCCCAGCTCGGCGGAGAGCTCGACCAGGGCCGCGACGACGTTCTTCATCGGCGAGTCGCGCAGGTGGGAGTCGGCGGTGCCGCTCAGGTAGTAGTGGAGGAAGCCGTCGCTGCGCGTCGCGAGCGAGGCGGCGGCCACATCGCCCCCGGGGGCGAGGGCGAGGGCGAGCCACGTCTGCTCGGATTCGAGGATGCGGTCGAAGTAGGCGGCGGCGAAGAAGTAGCGCTCGGCGGCGTCGGCGCGTCGCATCGTCTGCTCGTAGGCGGCGAGGAAGCCGGCGCGCTGCTCGGCGGTGGTCTCGGGGCCGGGGACGATGCAAAGCTCGTAGCCGCGCCGCTCGTTCTTGCGGATCTGCTGGCGATCGCTCATGCGACTCTTCGGCGCCAGCTCCGGGTCGGCGACCTGGACCACGTTGCGCTCGCTTGCGCCGGCGAGCGGCGGCTCGCCGAGCGCGTGCCGGAGGAAGAGCGAGATGAGACCTGTCGCGGAGAAGTCAATGGCCCCCGGCTCGATCGCTGACTGGCGCAGCGAGAGGCCGGGGTAGCCGTAGGGGGAGGTGGCGTCGAGCGCGTCGCCACCGGGGATCGGGCGGACGATCAGCGGCGCCAGCAGCTCGACGGCGCCGACACCGATTCTCAGCGTGTGGGTGACCCCTTCGGCGTCGAGGAAAGGGCGCGAGCGGAAGAACTCCTCGCCGGTCGCGGCCTCGCCGCGGTCATCGAGGAGGGTAGCCCGGCTCACATGACTTTCGCGCTTCGCTCCGCTCACGAGGAGTCAGATATGGACGTTCGCTCCGCTCCGCGCTCAGGGAGCAGGTCGGCGGCGGCGGTGCGGAACTCGGCGGGGAGTACGCCCCAGATCTCGCAGTCGACCAAGCCATCGTCGCGGCGCAGATGGGAGCGCATCGTCCCCTCGTGGCGCCAGCCGAGGCTGGTGACGACCCGCTTCGCCGCCTCGTTGTCGGCGGGGATGCGGCCGTAGACGCGGTGGGCGCCGAACTCGTCGAAGGCCCTGGCGATGGTCAGCGCCTCGGCGCGGCGCCCCACCCCCACGCCGCGAACGTCGTCGCCGATCAGGGCGCCCAGCTCTGGCGCGGTCTGGCGGAAGAGTCCGTAGAGGGCCGTGAAGCCGACCGGCTCCCCGCGCCCCTCGACCGCGATCGCATACTTGCGGTCCTCCCCGGAGTCGTCCATCGCCCGCTCCACCCAAGCTTCGGCCTGCTCGAGCGAGAAGCTCTCGCGCCGCTCCATCAGCGTCCTCGTCGCCTCCGGGTTGTTGAACCAGCGGTGCACCGCCGCCGCGTCGGCGGGCTCGAACGGGCGAAGATCGACCTTGGGCTTCTCGCTCACGGCCCGAACCCTAATCGGGGGCGAGGCCGTGGCCGCTGACGAGCAGCCAGGCGGTGCGGGCGAGGATGCGAAGGTCGAGGGCGAGGCCGCGGTGGTCGACGTACCAGACGTCGAGCTCGATCCGCTCCTCCCAGGGGATGCCGGCGCGGCCGCGGACCTGCGCCCAGCCGGTAATCCCCGGGCGGACCTCGTGCCGCCGTTTCTGGTGCGGTGTGTAGTCGACGACCTGCGCCTGGATGGTCGGTCGCGGACCGACGATCGCCATCTCCCCGCGCAGGACGTTGACCAGGTTGGGGATCTCGTCGAGCGAGGTGCGGCGCAGGACGCGGCCGGCGCCGGTGACGCGGGGATCGTCGCGGGTGACCACCGTGCCGACGCCGACCGGGTCGGAGCCCTCGACCATCGTGCGCAGCTTCAGCAGCTCGAACTCGCGGCCATCGAGGCCGACGCGGCGCTGGCGGTAGAGAACCGGCCCGCGGCTGCCGAGCTTGATCGCGATCGCGGCGATCAAGAGCAGCGGCGAGAGCAGGGCGAGGGCGAGGGCGGCGATCGCGATGTCGAAGGCTCTCGGCATCCTCACCTCGTCCCCGGCGCCTTCTCCCACGCCGCGGGCGGGCCCTGGCGCAGGCGGTCCCAGAGGCCGGCGGCGATCGAGGCGGTCGTCATCGCGTAGTAGCGGGCGACGCGGAGGGGCGCCAGCGGGAACTGGCCGCCGAGTAGGGCACCCGCGATCAGCGCCAGCTGGAAGGCGTAGGTCACGACGTAGATCCCACCCTGGCCGAGCAGGGCGATGTTGGTGACGAAGGCGAGGAGATGGAGGAACGGGCTGAGGTAGCGCAGCAGCCGGTGGGAGAACAGCTCGAAGGCGTAGAGCGGCCTGTAGCGGCGCGGCGAGAGCATCCCCCCGCCGACGACTATGTCCCAAATGCCGGCCATCATCCGCCGCTTGCGGGCGAACTCCCCCTCCAGCGCCGGCACCATCTTCTCCTCGGCGCGGGCCGAGGAGGCATAGAGCGAGCGCCTGCCGCGCTTGGCCAGCTCGAAGGGGAAGGAGAGATCGTGACTCGCGGCCGCGGGCAGCGGCAGGTAATCGGCGGCGCGCACCGCGTAGATCGCTCCGTTGCCGGCGGTGACGCCGGCCAGGGCCGACTCCATCTCCCGCACCGCCATCTCGTAGCGCCAGTAGGCGCCCTCGAGGTTGCCACCGCCGGAATCGAGGAAGCGCACCTGGCCGCAGACGTAGCCCACCGCCGAATCGGCGAAGGGCTCGACCAGGCGGCGGAGCGCATCGGGCCGCCAGGTGCTGTTGGCGTCGGAGAAGGCGAGGATCTCGCCGCCGGCGCGCTTCGCGGCGGCATTCTGGGCGGCGATCTTGCCGCCGCGGGGCAGCTCGAGGACCAGGTCGGCGCCGGCGGCGCGCGCCCGCCCGGCAGTCGCGTCGGCGGAGCCGTCCGAGGCGACGATCAGCTCGAACCGCTCGCGCGGATAGTCGAGCGCCAGCGCGTTGGCCACCTTCGCCTCGATCACCTCCTCCTCGTCGTAGGCGGCGACGATCAGGGAGACAACCGGCATGTGCTCTGCTCCCGGCCGGCCTGATCTCCGACGAGCCCCCGGTCGGCGTAGGGCGACCAGCGCGCGCAGCACGAGCGGGTAACCCAGGTGCGTGTAGACGATCAGGCCGGCGCTGAGCCAGAAGAGGGCGGCGAGGGCAGTCACCGGCTCGCCTCCAGCAGCTCCTCGTAGAGAGCCAGCGTCTGCCGGGCCGCCCAGTCCCAGGAGTAGGGACCCGCGGCGGCGGCGCGGGCGGCGGCGGCGAGCTCGGCGCGGGCGCCCTCGTCGGCGCTCAGCTCGGCGAGGGCGGCGGCGAGGGCGGGCGGGTCCTCGGACGGGACGAGCCGGGCGGCGCCGTGCGCGGCCACCTCGGGAAAGCCGCCCACCGCGCTCAGCACCAGCGGCTTGCCGAAGGCGAGGCCGGTGTAGAGCACGCCGGAGTGCTCGGCGTCGCGGTAGGGCAGGACGACGAGATCGGCGCGGTGGAAGATCGCCGGGATCTCGGCGTCCTCGACGAAACGGGTGAGGAAGCGGACGCGGCCAGGCGCCTCGGCGGCGAGCCGGCGCAGCGGCTCGACCTCCATGCGCGGGTTGCCGACGATCCAGAGCTCGGCGCCCTTGAGCCGCCGGAAGGCTTCGAGCAGCGTGTCGAGGCCCTTGTATGGGCGCAGCAGGCCGAAGAAGAGGATCACCGGCCCCTCGGCGCCCTCCAGCTCGGCCCGCAGCGGTCTCTCGTCCGGCAGGAGAGTCAGATAGTCGAAGGCGCCGTGAGGGATGACGCGGACCCGGTCGGGGTCGAGGCCGACCTCGTCGCGAAGGCGCCCGGCGCCGTGCTCGGAGTGGGCGATGACCGCGTCCATGCGACCGAACGCGGCGCGCGCGCTCGCCAGCTGCCTGCGGCGCGCTCGCGGGGGCAGCACGTAGTGAGCCGTCATCACCCTGGGGGTCCCGCCGGGCAGCAGGAGGGCGTCGAGCGGGGGGACGCTCAGCCACTGGTAGTGGACGAGGTCGCCGTCGGCTCGGCGGCGGAAGCGGAGCATGTCGGCGACGTGCTCCGCCAGCTTGAAGGCCCGCCTGGCCGGCGCCCCCAGGCCGCGCGCCGAGCTGCGGCGGTAGAAGACCTCCTCGACGCGGTAGCCGTCCGGCGGTGGGACGGGTCCGTAGAGGAAGCGGCTCGTCAGCAGGTCGACCTCGACGCCCGCGCGGACGAGCGCCGCCGCCAGGGAGCGGTCGTAGGGCGGCGTGAAGGCCGGGGGGTCGACGAGCTGCACTTTCATCGGCGCGATTATCGTGACCGGCTTGGCGCCCACGCTCTCCTACTGCGTCGTGAACACGAACGGCCGCGAGCACCTGATGGCTTGCCTGGCCGCGATCGAGGGCACCCACCCGGCCGGGATGGAGCGCGAGATCCTCGTCCTCGACAACGCCTCGACCGATGGCTCGGCCGAGGCGGTGCGGTCTCTTGGAGGCGACATCCGCCTGATCGTCCTCGAGCAGCGAGCGGGCAAGGCGGCGAACGACTCCGCCCTGATGCGCGAGGCCCGCGGGACCTACTGCCTGCTGCTCAACGAGGACTCCGAGCTGCGGCCGGGAGCCCCCGAGGCGCTGGTCGCGGTGCTGGTCGCCGATCCGCGGGCCGGCGCGGCGGGGGGGCGGCTGCTGGACGCCGGCGGCCACCCGACCCCGTGCGCCTGGCGCTTCCCCGGCGTCGGCACCGCGCTCGCCGGCGCCCTCTTCCTGCACCGCCTGCTGACCGTCCAGAGCAGGGGCACGAAGGTCCGCCCGGTCGACTGGGCGCAGTCGAGCGCCCTCATAGTCCGCCGCGAGGCGGCGGACGAGATCGGCTACCTCGACCCCGACTTCTTCGTCTACTACGACGAGTGCGACTTCTGCAGGCGGCTGCGCGACGCCGGCTGGCGCACCCTCTTCGTGCCGGCGGCCGAGGCCGTCCACCACGACCAGCTCGCCACCGACCTCGCGGCCGGACTGCCGCGCATAGTCGAGTTCCACCGCAACCGCGACCTCTACATGCGCAAGCACCACTCGCGTCCCGCGGCGGCGGTCGTCCGCCTCCTCACCGCCTGGTCCTACGCATTGCGAGCGCTCGCCGCGACGGTCTTGCCCGGCCACCCGGCCAGGGTCTACTGGGCCCACGCCCGCCAGGCGCTGCTGCCGGGGCGCGGCGAAGGGCTCAGAGAGAGCGCGAGTCGTCGTCGATGAGCCCTGCCTCGTAGGTCTCCGGCACCCGGCCGTCGACCGCGGCGGGCCGCTGGCGCAGCGCCCGCAGACGATCGCGCAGATCGCCGGGGTGGCGCAGCAGCGCGAGCCAGCGGCGCTCGCCGGCGCTGAAGAAGCCGCCGGCCAGCAGGGCGAGCGGGTAGAGGAGCCAGACGGCCGCTCGGGCGAGGAGCCCGACGGCGCCGCTCGTCGGCAGCAGCAGCTCGCCGAGGGCGACCAGGGTGCCGGAGACGAGCACGATCCGCGCCAGCCGCGCCCATTCGTAGGGCACGGCGAAGAGGCGCTGCGTGAAGGCGTACATCAGCGCCAGCACGACCAGATAGGAGGCGACGAGGGCGATCCCGGCGCCGACGATCCCCAGTGGCGGGATGAGGACGAGGTTGAGCGCGACGTTGGCCGCAAGCGCGGCGCCCGTGGCCGGGAAGTTGAACTCGGTGCGCCCGGTGCGGCCGAGAATCACGACCAGCACCATGTAGAGCGCGTAGAGCGTGACGCCGGTGGCGATCAGTCCGATCGCCTTGTAGGAGCCGAAGAACTCGGGCGCCGCGAAGGCGCGCACGATCCAGCGCGAGAGCAGCCACATGCCGGTAACCACGAAGGCGCAGGCGACGACGAACCAGGTGACGACCGCGGCGTAAGCGCGGCGCGCCTCGCCGTCGTCGCGGATCGAGTAGGCGAGCGGCGGCCAGGCGAGCTGGAAGCCGCGGACGAGGACATTGACCCCCTGGGCGAACTTGACCGCCAGCGAGTAGAGCCCCGCCTCGGCTAGGCCGGCGGAGCGGACGAGGATGATCCGGTCGACGAAGTTGAGCATGTAAAGCGAGAGCTCGGCGGGCATCGTCGGCAGCCCGAAGCGCATCAGGCGCCGCAGCAGCGGGCGGTCGACGAGGAGCGAGAGGCGGCGCCGGTGGACGACGATCAGCGCCAGCACGAAGGCTGCGCCGCTGGCGTAGCTGCCGAGCAGCAGGCCACGGGCCCCTTCGTCGGCGCCGACGACGAGGACGACGGTCAGGGCGATCGTCACCAGGACGTTGAGGATCGTCGTCACGAAGTAGGCCCGCGAGCGCTCCTCGAGCCGGAATAGTGTCAGCAGGTACTCGAACATCGTCAGCACCCAGAGGCCGCCGATCGAGATCCGCGCCAGGTCGGGCGCCGACTGCGCCAGGTCGGACGCCGAGTCGGGGAGCAGCGCTTTGGAGATCGGGCCGGCGAACGGCAGCGCCAGCAGGGCCGCGCCGGTGGCGAGCCAGAAGAGCGCCGCGAAGGAGGTGGCGACGACGCGCGCCGGGTCCTCGCCGTCCTTGTAGTAGAAGCGGAGCAGCGCCTCGATCGCGCCGAGGCGGACGACGATGCTGGCCGAGACCACGGCGGCGAACATCACCTCGGCGGCGCCGTAGTCGGCGGGGCTGAGGTAGCGCGTGTAGAGCGGCAGCAGCGCCACCGCGATCAGCTTCGAGAGGATGCTCGCCGCCGTGTAGGCGGCGCCGGTCGTCGCTAGGCGGCGCAGGTATCCCGACACGGGCCGATCCTATGCTCGCCGCGGGGACGTGCCGTTGGTTAAGTACCCATAGTGGCCCCTAACCAACGGCACGTCCCGGCGGCGCCAGTGAGGCGGCCAACGCGAGCAGGACCCAGGTGATCGGGTCCTCGAAGAAGCCGGCGTACGCCATCGTGTGCACCAGCAGCGCGGCAAATGCCGCCAGCACGGCCGCCCTGGCTACGGTCTCTCCGGCGGGTGGCGTCGCAGGGCGGACCGCCCCCGAGGAAGCTTCAGCTACCGCAGGGGGCGGTGGGTCCCCTGCGGCGACAGGACCCGCCGGCCGAGGCCGCTGCAGGCCGGTCGTCATCGTCCAGAGGGCGGTTACGAGCAGGGCTAGATAGGCGGCCAGGCCGACGAGGCCCTGCTCGGCGGCAACCGTGATCGGCTCCGTATGCGAGACGGAGACGGGGATTTTGCGGGTGCGAACGTGCTGGCGGTACGCCTTGGGGAAGGAGCCCGAGCCGTAGCCGTAGAGGGGGCGCTGGGCGAAGAGGTGGACGCCGCCGGAGACGAGGTTCGCCCGGCCGCTGGTGTCGATGTTGATCCGCGAGACGCTGGCCTTGTCGGAGCCGCCCGCGAGGAGCACGACAAGCGCGCCGACCACCGCGACCAGGCCGACCGCGACCAGCGTCCATCGCAGGCTCCACTTCAGCGCCGCCAGCACCGCCAGCCCGGCCAGCAGGGCCGCAAAGCTCGACTGCGAGAAGGTCGGCGCAAGGCCGATCCAGACGACGACTAGGAGCGCGGTCAGAAGCGCAAAGGCGCGGCGCTCGCGCGCCCAGAGCAGAGCGGACGTCGCGATCACGGCGACGAGCGACAGATAACGCCCGTAGATGTTGGGGTCCCAGAAGATCGAGTTGACCCGGAAGTAGGTGTGAAACTCGTTCGACCGAATCACCTGGTCGTTCCAAAAGAGGCTTTTGGTCGCGTACTCCACCGATCCGACGACGACGAAGGCGATCGCCTCGACGGCTACAACCCAGAGAACAGCCGCAAGAAGCTTTCGACTCCAGCTGACATCGCGCAGCAGCGCGTAGACCAGGGAGAACGGCACGAAGAAGAAGCAGACGTTCTGCAGGCCCTTCGAGAAATCTGGCGAGTACAGCGTTTGCGTCGCATAGAGCACGACAACGGTCGCAAGGACGAGGGCGAGCCAACGGGCTGGGCCGGCGGGTCCTGTCGCCGCAGGGAACCCACCGCCCCCTGCGGTAGCTGAAGCTTCCTCGGGGGCGGTCCCCCCTGCGGCGCCGCCCGCCGGCACATCCGCTCGGCTAACAGCCCAGGTTCGGAGCGCAGTCGCCAGCACCCCGCCCGCGATCACGAGATACAGCGGGACGAGGAGGTTCGCGGTGTCGCCCCCTGCATGGAGGGGGATTCGAAAGGGCAGGGCGGCGACGATGGCAAGGGGAAGGAGGATCGGCCAGCGGCGGAAGGCGAGTGCGATCGCCGCCGAGGTCGCGACTGCGATCGCCGCCAAGCCGGCGAAGCGGGCTGGGTCGTCGCGCAGGTCGACGATCTGGTGGGAGTGCCACTGGTCGCCGAGGATCAGCGTCGGGAAGAGGACCAGGGCGACGAGCATCACCAGGCAGCGAGGGCGTCCGGACGGGAGCAGGATCGCGGTGGCGGCCGACGCCGCGGCGACTAGAACGCCCGCGCCGGCCAGCAAGTCACTCACACCAGCACCTCACCAAATGGCGCTTTATTCCCGTATAGCGGGCAAAAGGCGCCACTCGAGCTCATCTCGACCCGCAATCCGGCGTCGGTCTCCGGGGGGCGCGATGGAGGCGGATCGTTCCCGGTGGGACCAGAGTGCGCCCCTGGTCGAGCAGCTTGACCCGCAGCTTGTAGCGACCGGGGGGCGCAATGCCGTCGTTGCGGCTGCGGCCGTCCCAGTAGAAGGTGAAGAAGTGGTAGCGCTTGAGGAAGCGGTCGCGGGCGAGGGTGATGACGAGCTTGCCGCCCGGCTTGACCACCTGGACGACGGCGCGGTCGGAGTGGGTAACCCGGAAGCGGATTCGCTCGCGATCGAAGCGGCAGTCGCGGTTCGGCGTGAAGGCGCGGCGGTGGGCCATGCCGAAGGTGACGCGGTCGATGACGAGCGGGTCGCGCTTCAGCCGCTGCGACCAGGCAAAGGCGGCGACGGTGGCGAGGACGAGGAGCGCGAAGACCAGCCCGGCCGGGCTAGGCAGTCTTCTCATCGGGTCCGCCAGGAAATGACGAGGCGCAGGCGTTGCCAGGCAAGGACGCAGGGAGGCCGAATAGCAGCGCTATTCGGCCGACCGAGGACACCGCATGGCAACGATCTGGGGCCGTCATTTGCGGCGGGACACGGTGGGAAGCCTGCCTCAGCCAGACGACGAGGCATTGTCCTCGCCGACGATGACCGACACCGGCGCCCCAGCGGAGGTTGAGGCGATCTCGGGCGTCATCGAGCGCACTCGCGAGATGCCAAGCTCGTTGGCGACCCGGTGCGCTTCCCGGCCGTGGCCCTCCTGGAACATGACGACGCTTTCGACGAAGCTCGAAGCGCTGTTGGTGACGGCGCCGAGCTTGAAGCCCTTACGCTCGACTTTGTCGCCGTAGCGGGCGGCGAGTCCCGGTACCGCCGTGCCGTTGAGCACCGCGACCTCGATATCGCTCGCTCTCGTCGCAGTGCGCCCGCTGCCCTTTCCTCCATCGCCGCCGCCGAATCCGTGCAGCGCCGCGTAGGCGACGCCGCCGCCGAGCGCCAGGAAGACGACGAAGAGGGCGATCAGGTAGCGAGGCTCGTCGAGGCGGTCGCGCGCGCCGGCGAAGCGTTCCTGCAAACGCTCTCCTCGCGTCAGTTCCGGCAGGCCGGCCTCGCGGCGCCGGCGGCGCTCCTCGCGCAGATCGGCCGCTTCCTGCTCCGCCGTCTTCGACTCCTCGAGCGCACGCAGCTCTTCGGCGCGCTGCGCGGCCGCCGCCGAGGTGGACTCCTTGCGGTCGGTGTCGCGCTCCGGCGCCGAGCCGGCCCATTCGCGCAGGCGGCGGATGTCCCGGCCCTGCGCGAATGCAAGCAGGGCAAGCAGGGCAAGCCCGAAGAACGCGGCAAGGCCCGCAAAGGCGCCGATTTTCTCGACCAGCTCCAAGTGCGGGCGAGAGGCTACTCGTCGTAGGCGACCGCCGCCGCGTCCCCACCGGGGGTCGTGACGAGCTCGATCACCCGCTGCGCCAGATCCGCCTCGTCGCCGGCCAGCACGAGGTTCTCCAGCGAGTTCAGCGTCGACTCCACCCACTCGGGGTCGAGCGGCACCTCGCGGACGGCGCGCCGGATCCGTTTCGCCGCCGTCGGCTGCTCCTTCTCGCCGCCGCCGAACAGCTCCTCGTGCAGCTTCTCGCCCGGCCGCGGCTTCGTGAACTCGACCGCGACGTCGGTTTCCGGCTCGTACCCGGCCAGCCGGATCATGTTGTGGGCCAGGTCGACGATCCGCACCGGCTCGCCCATGTCGAGGACGAAGACCTCACCCTTGCCGGCGCCGATGTCCCCGGCGCGGATCACCAGCTGCACCGCCTCGGGGATCGTCATGAAGTAGCGGGTCATCTCCGGGTGGGTGACGGTGACGGGGCCGCCGCGCTCGATCTGGCTGCGGAAGATCGGCACGACGCTGCCCGAAGAGGCGAGCACGTTGCCGAAGCGGACGCTGACGAAGCGGGTGCCGGGGTGCTTGTGGCCGGCCGCCTCGACGATCCACTCGGCCATCGCCTTCGAGGCCCCCATCACCGTCTTCGGGTTGACCGCCTTGTCGGTGGAGACGAGGACGAAGCGCTCGACGTCCGAGGCCGCCGCCGTCTCGGCGGTGATCCGGGTCGCGATCGCGTTGTTGCGCACAGCCTCCAGCGGATTGGCCTCCATCAGCGGCACGTGCTTGTAGGCGGCGGCGTGGAAGACGACGCTCGGCTTGAAGCGCTGCATCACCTCGAGCATCCG
>Ga0193699_10000855_pt1 | contig 12434 bp, 11 predicted proteins | sample L3c2metaG_FD_160095 | JGI IMG/M metagenome (GOLD analysis project Ga0193699, IMG submission 160095) | Soil microbial communities from a riparian zone of the East river system, Colorado, United States - L3c2 | ecosystem: Environmental > Terrestrial > Soil > Riparian zone | place: USA: East... | reverse complement strand
GCCGAGTGATGATACGAGTCCCGGAGATTCCACGAGTCCCCTCATGGCCGCCGTCATTGCCGCAGGATCACCCGGTGGAATGAGAAAGCCGGTCTCGCCGTCCACGACGGACTCGCGGATTCCCGGCGAGTTGGCGGCGATCACCGGAGTCCCACACGCTGCTGCCTCGAGATTGCTGATTCCCCACCCTTCCTTTGGTGACGCCAATGTGGAGGCCCACGCACGACGAAGGAGATGAATCTTCTGATCCTCTGGAATGAAACCTAAGAACTTCACCCTGTCCTCCAGGTGAAGAGATTTTACCAGCCGTTCGAGCGGAGCGCGATAGTCACCCGTACCGGCGATCTCCAGAGTGGCATTCTGTACACTGAGGCCGGCGAACGCGCGAATGACGATGTCCACGCGTTTGTACTTCTTGAGGCGGCCCAAATAAACGAAGAGCGGAGTAGCGGATCGCTCATCCTGATCGGGCGTCAGGCGCGCCGAATCAACTCCGTTGTAGATGATGCGGATGGAGCCTCGTGGAATTCCGCGCGCAACCAGATCGTCAGCCGTGCTGACGCTGACCGCCTGGAACGGCACAGCACGATAGAGCGCGCCGAGTGGTTTTTCGGAGAGCCAAACCGCGGCGGCAAGCGGAAGCGGAGCCTCACGAAAGACCGTCGCGCCGAAGAGATGGTGTACGAGCGCTACGAGCTTGGGCGCTCCCCACAATGGCGTGTACAGCGGAACTTTGTTCAGGTCCTCGATGACGACATCGTAGTTGTTCGCAGCGAGCTGCCCAGCGTAATACCCGTGCGCCAGGAACGGATACGTCTGACGAGTGCCGACGCGGTGGACTTCGATACCATCGAGGTTTACGCGCGGAGGAGCATTCTTCCAGGAGCTGCAGAGCAGATCAACACTGTGTCCGCGCGCGACGATCCGACCGAAAATTTCCTTTAGATGAAGCTCCGCGCCGCCTGCCTGGGGATTCTCGTGATCCTGCCAGTTGAGAACGAGTATGCGCACTAGATCATGCCGGCCTGTCGGGCGAAGGCATCGAGCACACCGTTCACGAACTTGGCGCTGGCGGAGGTGCCGAATCTTTCGGCGAGGCGGACAGCTTCCTGGATCGCGACGCGAGGCGGGGTCTCACCTTTCAGCAGCTCCGCGGCTCCGAGGCGAAGGACTGATCGCTCGATTGCCCCGAGACGCTCCAGCCGCCAGTTGGTTGTGACGTCGGCGAGTCGCGAATCGAGCTCTATTCCGCCACTCACTACCTCGCGAACGAGGAGGCCAGCGAGGCGCCGCTCCTCGGGAGCGACTGCCAGATCGTCCCATACCTGACTGGCTACGCGATCGAGATTCTTTCCACCCCGCATGTCCCACGCGTAGAGCGCCTGCAGCGCCCGCGCGCGAGCTCGCGTCTCAATCCTCATCGGGGGGCGTCAGTCGATCCATGAGGTCAGCCATCTCGAGTGTAGCTACAGCCGCATCCCATCCCTTGTTGCCGTGAGCGCCACCGGCACGTGCCTCGGCCTGTTCTTCAGTGTCGCAAGTGAGAACGCCAAATCCAATCGGGGTCTCCGACTCGGCGCTGGCTTCGGCGAGACCTCTGGAGGCCTCGCCCGCGATGTAATCGAAGTGCGCCGTCTCGCCGCGAATGACGGCTCCCACGGCTACGATGCCATCGTAGCGATCACTCTCGAGGAGCCAGCGAGCCGCGACCGGAAGCTCCCACGCGCCGGGCACCCAGACGACATCGATGTCATCGAATTCCACGCCGTACTTGAGCAGCGCCTGAAGGGCGCCGTCGACGAGCTTCTTTACGATGGGCTCATTGAAGCGGCTGGCGAGGACGGCCACGCGTCGCCCGACGCCACTCGGCAATCCCACAAACTCGGCCATCTACGACGCGAAGAGGTGTCCGAGCTTCGCCCGTTTGGCTTCGAGGTAGCTTGAGTTCTCGTCGTGCGCGATCGAAATGATCGGCACCCGCTCATCGATGGTGAGGCCATATCCTTCGAGCCCCACCAGCTTGCGCGGATTGTTCGTGATCGGGCGGATCGTCTTCAACCCGATATCGAGGAGGATCTGAGCGCCGATGCCGTAATTGCGAAGGTCGGGTTTGAAACCGAGTCGCTCGTTTGCTTCGACGGTGTCGATTCCCTGATCCTGCAGCTCGTACGCCTTGAGCTTGTTGAGCAGACCGATGCCGCGACCTTCCTGGTCGAGGTAGACGATCACGCCTTTGCCCTCTTTCGCGATCATCTTCATGGCCGTTTCCAATTGCCAGCCGCAGTCGCAGCGGAGGGAGTGGAAGACGTCGCCCGTAAGGCACTTCGAGTGCATGCGCACGAGCACGCTGGAATCCGGACCGACATCGCCCAAGACGAGCGCGATGTGCTCGTGCTTGTCGACATCGTTGCGATAGCCCAAGACGCGCCAGGTACCGCTCTCCATTGGGAGCCGAGCTTCGGCGACGCGGTGCACAAGGCGCTCAGTTTGAAGCCGGTATGCGACGAGCTGCGCGACTGTGACGAACGTGAGGCCATGCTCTTTTGCGAATCGATCCAGCTCTGGCCGCCGCGCGCTCGAGCCGTCTTCGCTCAGGATCTCGCAAACGACGCCCGCCGGCGCGAGGCCAGCGAGCCGGGCCAGATCGACCGCCGCTTCAGTGTGTCCAACCCGCTGCAATACGCCGCCTTCGCGAGCGCGAAGCGGTGGGACGTGTCCGGGCCGACGAAGATCGGCGGGCACGGTCTTGGGATCTACCGCGACGCGGATAGTCTTGGCGCGATCCTGCGCGCTGACGCCGGTCGTAACGCCGAAGCGCTCATCGGCGTCGATGCTGATCGTAAAGGCGGTGCGATACTCTTCGGTGTTCGTCTCGCTCTGTTGCGGCAGCTCCAGCTGGTCCGCGCGTTCACCGGTGAGTGCGAGGCAGATCCATCCTCCCGCCTTCCGGATCATGAAGTTGATCAACTCCGGTGTGACGAGCTCGGCGGCGCAAATGAGATCGCCCTCGTTCTCACGATCTTCATCGTCCGCGACGACGATCAACTTGCCGGCCTTTATGTCGGCGATGGCCTGCTCGATTGTTCCGAACGCCATAGTTTGCTAGTGCTCCAGCGAGAAATCGGTCAAGGAAGTTAGCGCCGACGCCTCGCGCATGTAGGGCTCGAGCAGACGACGCACGTGTTTGGCGACGACGTCGGCCTCGACGTGCACGCGACTTCCCACTTTCAGCTCGCCAAGTGTGGTGTGACGCAAAGTGTAGTCAATGAGAGAAAGTTGCAATCCGCCCGGCTTGAGCTCGTTGACCGTCAAGCTCACACCATCCACGGCGACGGATCCATGCAGCACCATCAGAGTTTCGATGGTCTGGGGCACGGAGACATCGATGAGCAGCGCGTCACCTGCCTGTTCGCGCGCCGCCACGATACCGACGCAGTCTACGTGTCCCTGAACGATGTGTCCGCCAAGCCTGTCCCCCGGTCGCAAGGCGCGCTCGAGATTGACGCGCGTGCCCTTCTTCCAGCTGCCGATGGTAGTGCGCTCCAGTGTAGTCACCACGGCGGCCGCGTCGAACCAACCGGAGCCGATCTCACGAACGGTGAGACATGCGCCATTGATGGCGATGCTCTCACCACTCGACAGGTCGGTGAACGGAGCACGGATGCGAATCTCGCGACCGGCTTCAGTCTGCCGGACGTTCTCGACTTCGCCAATGTGCTCGATCAAACCGGTGAACATTTCAGGCCTCTCGCAGTGCGTACACGGTCATTACATCCTCTCCAAATTCCGCGCGCCTCACAATTGGCTTCTTCGCCAAGGCTTCGCGAAAGTTACCGGGCAGTCCATCGAACGGACTCAGCGCGTCGCCCCCAAGAGTGATGGGTGACTGAAAGATAACAAGTCGGTCTACTATGTCCTGGCGGAGGAACTCCTGAGCGACCCTTGCGCCCCCCTCCACCAACAGGTGGTGTACCTCGAACCCGCGCAGCGCTTCGAGCGCCGCCGGGAGATCTTCGGCCTCAAAAACATCCACGCCGGCGTTGTGGAGAGCCGCCATCCGGGCTACCGGAGGATGGTGGGCGAAAATCATCGTCGGCGTTTGTTTGGCGGTGCGGACAAGATTGGATTCAAGAGGAGTCTCGGCATTTCTGTCGAACACCACCCGCATGGGAGCGACGCGGGGCCGTGTCGCGCCCCTCGCCGTCAGCTGCGGGTCATCCGCGCGCACCGTACCGAGGCCCACTGCGATGGCGTCGACATTGGCGCGCAACCGCTGCACCTCTTTGCGCGAGAGCTCGTTGCTGATCCAGCGGCGTTCGCCCGATGGATCATTCATCTTGTCGTCGCTCGACAAGGCGAGCTTGAGCGTAACCCAGGGCCGGCTGGAGTTCGCGGCGGCGAAAAAGAAGGGAGCGTTCAACTCTATCGCGGCCGGCTCTTCGACCGAAAAGTCGACCTGAACTCCATAGTCGGCGAGGTGTCTTGCCCCGCCCCCGGCGAGTGCCGTCGGGTCCGCCGCGGCGATCACGACGCGCTGGACGCGCGCCTCCAGAATCGCCTCGGTACACGGAGGCGTTTTGCCGAAGTGATTGCAGGGCTCGAGCGTGACGTACAGGGTCGAACCGCGGGCGCGATCGCCCGCCGCTTTGAGGGCTACGATTTCAGCGTGGGGCTCGCCGTAACGCGCATGGTAGCCTTCCCCGACGACGGTACCGTCGCGAACGACAACAGCGCCGACCATAGGGTTCGGCGCTGTTTGACCCCACCCTTGCTGGGCGAGGGCGAGCGCGCGACGCATGTACTCTGCGTCGCGCTCGTCGTCAGAACCCGAATCGAGCTCCGACCGATCCGTAGATTCTGGAATCGGCTGCTTGCTTGCCACTAAAGGTATTGAAAGTGTTGATCGTACCACCGGATACCTGTCCAATTTCGCCGGTGAGCTTCAAAAGCAGAAGGTTCATCGTCACGTCGGCGAAGATGTTCGTGCGGTTCAGGTTCTGTGAGAGCCCCGTTGCCGCGGCATTGCCCGCCGGGGAAGGCGGAACCGTTCGCGCAGCAATGTGAGCGCCAATATCCGTAGACGCATCGTACTTGTCCTGACCGAATCCTGCGGCGAGCCCGATGAACAGCAGGCTCTTGCTGGCAACTACACGCCATGCCTTGGTCTTGAGGCTCAGGTTGTTGACGTAGAGCGAGTCGTTGTTGCTGCTCCCGGCAACGTTGATGGTCGGTAAGTCGCGAACGAGATAGCTCACGGAGATGCCTGGAACCAGCAGCGACTCCTGCAGGATTCCAACGCGCGCTCCGTAACCAAGCTTGAGCGAGCCATTTGGCACCTTCACGCTCACGCCACTGCCGTTGAACTCAGGCAGATACGCGGCGCTTACCAGAAGATCCACACCGCCAACATTCGTGATGGCGAGCGGCAGACCCTTGAATATGCCGATCGCCAAATCGGCGGTTGGCATCGGAATGATCTGTGTCTTAGTGTCGAATTGCGTGCTGACTGCGCCCGTCGCTGACGGCGTGACGTTCTGAACCTGCGGGAGACTTCCCTGCACAGCGTTGATTCTCAGACCGACGGTGAAATGGCCGAGACCGCCGAGGCTTCCGCCCTGACCGAGAGTGGCGTTACCGCCGGTGATGCTCAACCCGAGCTGGGGAGCCATGTACTGGAACAGATCGATCGCCTTCTGACACGCATCCTGAGAGGCGCGGGTCTGATCGGGTACCCCAAAACCATTAACGGTTCCCGGTGGGCAGCGCTGGGTGTCAACGCCCTGCGCTTCAACTGAAGTCGCCACCAGTGCGAGGCTTGCGAACAAAACGAACAAACGTGCTTTCATCGATTGATTCCTCAAGAAAGTATGACTGCTCCAGTGCCCGGCTTTAGCGAGCCGATAGTCCAGCCCGCCGCTCCCGCACCGGTAGCCGCCGACAAAACCGCATCAACGTCGGACGGCCCGCAGATGACGACCATTCCTACACCCATATTGAACGTTCGGTACATCTCGGCGGGTTCTACCGCCCCTGCCTCCATCAAAACCCTGAAGACACTCGGGGTTTTCCAACTCGAAAGATTTATTACCGCGTCCAGCGTGGCCGGCAGCGCACGATCGAGATTCCCGGGCAATCCACCGCCGGTGATGTGCGCCATCGCGTGAACGCGATCGAGCACTGGTTTGAGCGCCGGCAAATAAGACCGATGCTCTGTGAGAAGCACATCCGCGACCGCCCCGCCACCACCAGGAAACGCATCGTTCGGCCGCAGCTTCAGTCGATCCTTCACGATCTTCCGCGCCAACGAGTAGCCGTTCGTGTGCAATCCCGAGCTTGGAAGACCAATCAGCACATCGTCAGGCCGAACCCGCTGAGGTCCGAGAATGCGCGTTTCTTCCACATATCCGACGATGAAGCCCGCCAGGTCGTAATCAGGCGGAGCATACAAACCCGGCATTTCAGCCGTTTCCCCGCCTATTAGCGCGCAACCGTTCTCCCGGCAGCCTGCGGCGACCCCGGCCACGACTGCCTCGACCACCCGAGGATCGAGCTTGCCGAAGGCGACGTAGTCCAGAAAAAAGAGCGGCAGCGCGCCCTGGACGAGGATGTCGTTGACGCAATGGTTGACGAGGTCCCGTCCGATCGTGTCGTGACGGTTGGATTCGATGGCGACTTTGATCTTGGTGCCTACGCCGTCGGCGCTCGACACGAGGACTGGCTTGTCCAGACCCGGTGGAAGCCGGAACATCCCACCGAAGCCGCCGAATCCACCCACGACGCCCGATGTAAATGTCGATTCGACGAGTTTCTTTATTCGATTCTTGGCCGCATTGGAGGCATCGAGATCAACGCCGGCGCTTCCGTAGCGAAGCGCATCATCGCTCACGCGGGCAGCTCCTCCTCGAAGGCAACGAGGCGGCGCATCTCGCGCATTCGCTGATCTATCTCGGAGCGCGTGACAGTCATCAGCCGCTCGATCGAGAACTGCTCGACCGCGAACGAGCCCATCACTGATCCATAGATGACGGCGCGGCGCATGTTCGCCTCGCTCAGATCGCCAGTGGCCGCGAGATAGCCGATGAATCCGCCCGCGAAGGCGTCGCCCGCACCCGTAGGATCGAACACGTTCTCCAACGGAAACGCCGGGGCGAAGAAGATCGATTTCGCGGTGAACATGAACGCTCCGTGCTCGCCCTTTTTGATGATCACGTGTCGCGGTCCCCGCGCCATGATCCACTGGGCAGCCTGAACGAGGTTCGCTTTTTCAGTCAGCTGACGCGCTTCGGCGTCATTGAGCGTCATGATGTCGACATGACCCAGGAGCCTGAGAATGTCGGCGCGCCGGCTCTGGATCCAGAAGTTCATCGTGTCGCAGGCAACGAGCTTCGGCTTCTGTACCTGCTCGAGGACGTCGAGCTGGAGCCGCGGGTCAATGTTGCCGAGGAAGAGATACGGAGACGAGCGAAGCTTCTCCGGGATCTTCGGACTGAAGTGAGAGAACACGCCGAGATGCGTTTCCAGAGTCTCGGCTGAGTTGAGATCGTGGCGGTAGCGGCCGCGCCAGCGAAACGACTGGCCCTCCGCGCGCTCCAACCCGCTGAAATCGACCCCGCGTTTTTTCAAAGGCTCCAGCTTTTCAATTGGATAGTCCGAGCCGACGACTCCGACCACGCTCACTTTGGTAAGGTGGCTGGCCGACGCGGCGAAGAACGTCGCTGAGCCGCCGAGAACGTCGTCGGCTTTGCCGAAGGGCGTTTCCACGGAATCCAGCGCAACCGAACCAACAACCAGAACCGACATTTCGTTTCGCTCTCACTCGAAGAGGGTCAGCCGGCTAATGCTAACAGCATAGGCGTCAGCGGCAACTACATCCTCTCGGGTGATGTGATCCCGAGAATCGTCATTCCGTTGCGCAGCACGATCTGGGCACTTCTCGCCAACGCGAGACGCGCGCGTGTCACGTCGGCTTCCTGCTCGAGAACGTGATGCTTGTGGTACCACAGGTGCGCCAGGCGGGCCGTCTCCAGGAGATAGGTAGCAATGCGGTGCGGCTCGAGCGATTCCGCCGCGGCTTCGACAATCTCCGGGAAATCAAGAAGAGCCTTGATCAGCTCCTGTTCCTCCGGCTCGCGCAGCACCTCAAAGCGGACCCCCTCGGCTGACACCGACTGAGGGTCGACGCCGCCGACGCGGAAAATCCCGCACATGCGGGCGTGGCCCATCTGGATGTAGTAGACGGGGTTCTCTTCCGACTGCGACGCGGCGAGATCGACGTTGAAGATCAGCTGGGAGTCGGCTTTGCGCATGAGGAAGAAGTACCGCACGGCGTCACGTCCGACTTCTGTGACGAGATCCCGGACGGTGACGTAGCTTCCCGCGCGTTTGGAGATCTTCACCTCTTCGCCGTGCTTCATCACAGTTACCATCTGGTGGAGCACGTACTCGGGATACTCGGGCGCCGCTCCCATCTCGAGCGCCTGCAGCCCCGCACGCACCCGCGTGACGGTGCTGTGATGATCCGCGCCCTGCACATCGATGGCGCGATGAAATCCGCGTTTCCACTTGGTGACGTGATACGCGACGTCGGGAACGAAGTAGGTGTAGGTTCCGTCGCTCTTCCGCATAACGCGATCCTTGTCGTCCCCGAATTCGGTGGTGCGGAGCCACAACGCGCCTTCGTGCTCGTACGTCTTCCCTGAGGCAATCAGCTGCCTCACTGTGTCCTCGACCATTCCCTCGGTATAGAGTGAAGATTCCAGGAAGTAGCGGTCGAAGCGGACGCCGAATGCCTGCAGGTCGAGATCCTGCTCCTTCCTCAATTCACGCACGGCGAATTCGCGTACCGACAGTCCGTCGCCCTCCGACTGATATCGTTCCGCCAGCTCGCGGATGTACTCGCCGTGATAACCGCCTTCCGGAACTGCGGAGGGTTTTCCACGCAGCTCGTTGAGCCGTGCTTCCACGCTCGCGGCGAGGTTGTCGATCTGAACGCCCGCGTCGTTGTAGTAGAATTCGCGCGTGACCGTCCATCCCGTCACGGCCAGCAGCGTAGAGATCGCATCTCCGAGAGCGGCCTGACGGCCGTGACCAACGTGCAGCGGGCCGGTGGGATTCGCGGAAACGAATTCGACGTTGACGACGCGTCCCGCGCCTTTGTTGTTCCGCCCATAGCTCTCGTTGGCGCTGATGATGTCGCGTAGTCCGGACGCGATCGTGCCGGCGTCAATCCAGAAGTTCATGAAGCCTGGCCCAGCGATGTCGATCTTCGACACTCCGGCATCGTCCAGTTTCATGGCATCGCGAAGGCGCTCAGCGATTTCCCGCGGCTTGGACTTGAGCGGGCGTGCCAGCGTCATGGCGATGTTGGTGGCCCAATCGCCGTGCGATGAATCCCGTGGACGCTCCAGGAGAGGATCTACGTCCTCGGGCGCGCCAAGACTGCGCGCCGCCCGAATTAGCTCGGCGCGGATCTGGTCAGCAGCACTCATTCGGTGCTTTTGGCTCTTCCTGAGGACTTCTTGGCAGCGGACTTCGACGCAGTGGCAGGCTTCGCATCTCCGCTCGATTTCGATTCGGCGGCGGGCTTCGCGTCAGACTTCACTGAAGACTTGTCGCCCTTGCCCGTTGACTCGATCTTGGCGGCTCCGGAATCTGCGCCACTCGATGCCGTTTCCTTTGCGCCCGCGGGTTCGGCGGAAGTCGCTGGCTTCTTGCCGTCCTTGCCGTAGTCAGTGATGTAAAACCCCGACCCCTTGAACACGAGCCCCGCCCCCGCGGACATCTGCCTTTCGGCGATTTTCCCGCAAACGGGGCAAGGCGCTTCGAGTGGCGCGGCGCTCATAGAGCGATAGAACTTTTCGAAATCGTGGCCCTTAGGGCAACGAAACTCGTATGTGGGCATGTGTCTTCGAGGAGAGAACTGCGGCGACGATTGAAAGCTAGCCCGTCACAGAGGGGCGCTCAAGCGCCTAAAGCGCCGGCCGATACAATCCCCAGTTTGCCGCAAGAGTCTCTGAAATCTCACCGACGGTCGCCCGAGCGCGCACTGCATCGACGATGAGCGGCATCAGCCGTCGTTCGGTCGATGTCGCGGCGGAGGCATCACTGAGCGCCGCCAACGCGCGTTTCAGCTTTGCGGCATCTCGTTTCCTGCGAACTGCCTTCACGCCATCGACTTGCTCCTTCTCCAGCGCTGAATAGTCTGGAGCCGGAATCGAGAGCGGTCCCTCTTCGTCAGCAAAGCGATTCACGCCAACAATGACGGTCTCTCCCGCTTCCACTCGCAGCTGGTGCTCGTAGGCGCTGCGAGCGATCTCCTCCTGAAAGAATCCGGCGGCAATCGCCTTCACCGAGCCGCCAAGGTCATCGACTTTGAGAATCAGCTCCAGGGCGCGCTCCTCCAGCTCCGTCGTAAGGTTCTCGACGTAATAGCTGCCGGCGAGGGGATCAACTGTGTTGGTGATTCCGGACTCGAAGGCGACGATTTGCTGCGTGCGGAGCGCGAGGGTCGCGGCTTCGGCACTCGGGAGCGCGAGGGCCTCATCATAGCCGTTCGTATGGAGCGACTGAGTTCCACCCAGAGTCGCCGCGAGCGACTGCACCGCCACACGCACGACGTTGTTGAGCGGTTGCTGCGCCGTGAGCGTTACGCCCCCGGTCTGCGTGTGAAAGCGCAGGCGCGCACTCGCTTCCGACGCGTGGAAGCGCCCTCGCATTATCCGAGCGTAGATACGGCGCGCAGCTCGAAACTTGGCGACCTCCTCGAATAGATCGTTGTGCGCGGCGAAGAAGAACGAAAGCCGTGGGGCGAACGTGTCGACCGGTTGTCCCGCTTCGACCGCGCGCGTGACGTACTCGATCGTGTTTGCGATCGTAAACGCCAGCTCCTGCACAGCAGTCGCACCGGCTTCCCGGATGTGATATCCGGAGATCGAAATCGGATTCCAATTCGGCACTTCGTCCGCGCAGAATCGAAATACCTCGGCGATCAGCGCCATGCTGGGCCCGGGCGGATAGATGTAGGTCCCGCGCGCGATGTACTCCTTCAGAATGTCGTTCTGGACCGTGCCGCTCAGCTTGTCGCGCGCGATTCCGCGCTCTTCGGCGACGACGAGGTACATGGCCAGCAGCGTTGCGGCCGTGGCGTTGATCGTCATCGAAGTCGAGACCATGTCGAGAGGGATCCCGTCGAGCAGGACGTGCATGTCCTCGACGCTATCGATCGCGACGCCCGCCCGTCCTACTTCGCCGAGCGCGCGCGGCGAGTCGGAGTCGAGTCCCATCTGCGTCGGGAGATCGAACGCGACAGACAAGCCCGTCTGACCGGCGTCGAGCAACAACCGGAACCGCTCGTTAGTGCTCTTGGCGCTGCCGAAGCCGGCGTACTGCCGCATCGTCCAGAGCCGGCCGCGGTACATCGTCGGTTGAACGCCGCGGGTGTACGGCCATTTGCCGGGATCGGCCAGGTCTGATGCGTAATTCAGCTCCGCATCTTCCGGACGGTATACGGTTTTGACTGGAATGCCCGACGGAGAAACCTTCTCGTCGGGCTCGCGCTTGCTCACGCGCGCCGGCTCGGCGGCGGGACGGCGCTCACGCCCCTGCCGAGCCGACGGGGGAGAGTGAGCTCGCACTCTTCGCTTCCCCGCCCAGCATCGCGCGCGCTGCGTCGACGTCGTTCTTACTGCCGATGAAAAGCGGCGTGCGCTGATGCAGCTCGGTGGGCTGGATGTCGAGGATTCTCTCAGTCCCATCGGTCGCGGCTCCTCCGGCCTGCTCGACGATGAACGCGAGCGGACTCGCTTCGTACAGCAGTCGCAGCTTTCCGCGCTTGTTCTTTCTGTTGCCCGGGTACGCGAAGAGTCCGCCACCGAGAAGATTGCGGTGGAAATCCGCGACGAGTGAGCCCACGTAGCGAGTGCTCATCGGCTTCCGGTTGCCATCCTGTCCGCGATAGTACTGCATGAGATTCTGGACGGGCGCCTCCCACTGGCTGTGGTAGGAGTCGTTCACCGAGAGATATCTGCCCACATCGGGCGTACGGATATTCGGGTGCGACAACAGAAATTCGCCGAGCGCCGGATCGAGCGTGAAGCCGTGAGCGCCCTGACCAGTGGTGTAAACGAGCATGGTGCTCGAGCCATAGATCACGTAGCCGGCCGCAACCTGTCGGCGTCCCGGCTGGAGCATGTCTTCCATCTCGCCCCGGCTGCCGCGCGTGATCTTCTTAACGACCGAGAAGATCGTTCCGACGGGAACGTTGACGTCAATGTTGGAGGAGCCGTCGAGCGGATCGAAGAGCAGGCAATATTTTCCGCAGCGGAAGTTCTCCGGGATATCGATGATGCCGGGCTCTTCCTCGGAAGCCATGGCGCAGAGCTGTCCACCGTGATCGACCGCCTTGACGATGATCTCATTCGCGAGGACATTGAGTT
>Ga0193699_10000854_pt1 | contig 12439 bp, 5 predicted proteins | sample L3c2metaG_FD_160095 | JGI IMG/M metagenome (GOLD analysis project Ga0193699, IMG submission 160095) | Soil microbial communities from a riparian zone of the East river system, Colorado, United States - L3c2 | ecosystem: Environmental > Terrestrial > Soil > Riparian zone | place: USA: East River... | reverse complement strand
GATCAACCGCGGGAGCCGTCTCGGACATGCCCTCGCCGAGCACGCGCTCGACTTCCTGGAGAGTCGATACGCCCTGCCGCACTTTCTCCAGGGCGACATCCCGCATCGGGCGCATGCCCGTTGCCGTGGCGGCGCGCTGCAGCTCCTGAATTGTGGAACCCTTCGCGACCAGCTCGAGAATTGTCGGAGTGGGGAGAAAGACCTCGTTCACGGGAGTTCTGCCGCGATATCCCGTCAATCCGCAGTGTGCGCAGCCTTCCGCTCTTATGCGCGGCTTGATTCCATAGATCCCGGCCAGACGAGTTTCGGCGTCGGTCAGAGTGCCGGCGATTGGCTGCACGCACTTCGGACAGATCCGCCGCACCAACCGCTGCGCAACGATGCCGCGGAGCGCGCCGGCGATGCTGGCGCGATCCAGTCCTATGTCGATAAGACGGGGAATGACACCGAGTGCGTCGTTCGTGTGCAGAGTGGCGAGCACGAGGTGTCCGGTCATCGCCGCCTGCACTGCGACCTGCGCGGTCTCGAGGTCCCGGATTTCCCCGACGAATACGACGTCGGGATCCTGCCGGAGAATCGCGCGAAGCGCCGAGGGGAAAGTCACGCCGCGCTTGGGCTCGACCTGTATCTGCGTGATCCCGCCCACTTCGTATTCAACCGGATCTTCGACCGTCATGATGTTGACTTGACCGGTGGCGAGCTCGCGGATCGCGGCGTAGAGCGTTGTCGTTTTGCCCGATCCCGTGGGACCGGTTACGATCACGATGCCTTCGCGGTTGGCCAGCATCTGCCGAAAGCGCTTCATCTCCAGCTCGAGCATGTCGAGCTCCGCAAGCTGGGGCGCGCCGCTCGGATCGAGCACTCGAATCACCAGCTTCTCCGCTTCGCGCGTCGGAACAGTAGAGATGCGGAGGTCGTAATTCTTCCCGCGCACTTCGATGCGGGCGCGGCCATCCTGCGGGCGATGGCGATCCGCGATATCGAGCTTCGCCAGGATTTTCATCCTCGACACGACGCGTGTCATCGCCTGATTCGGCAGCTGCATATGCACTCTCATCACGCCGTCGACGCGAAACCGCACGACCGAGCCGCTGGTGCCCGGCTCCATGTGAATGTCACTCGCGCGCTCGCCCACGGCACTCTGCAGAATGAGATTCGTCAGCTTGACGACGGGGGCCGCCTCGAATTCGTGCGGGGCCAGAGTTTCCGGTTTTTTCTCCTCGAGGACTTTGACGTCCTCGATCGCTCCGGCGGCGAGCGTGTCAATCAGGGACTCGAAGGCCCGGTCGGGTGAGTAGCGGATGTCGACGGCAGCATTCAAAGCACTGGGAGCTGCCACCTCGAAGGCGGGAGTCCGGCTGGAGACAAACCCGATCGCCTGCTCCGCCTCATAGTCACCGGGATTCGCAGTGGCTACCGTCAGTTGTCGGTCAGTCTGTCGAAGCGGCAGGACGTGGTGACGACGCGCGATCAGCTCCGGCACCAGCTTCAGGGCGTGACTCTCTGCACCTGCCAGCTGCGCGATAGGCAGCTTGAAGTAATTCGCAACATGCCGAGTCAGGTCATCCTCACCGATTCTGCAGACTTCGGCGGTCTTCGCCCATGCATCCTCCGTGGACAAATCCGCGGGGACGGTCAGCTGCTCGTTGTTGGCGAGCTGGGCTCGCCGGGCGATGTCGACGATCCAATGCTGCCGCGTGTTTTCAGCAACCCGCGCGCGTGCGGGTGTCGTTGGTGCCGATAGCGGCGTCATTGCGGTACCTCCCAATGGTTCATCATGCGGCGGTCATCTCCGGCGGGATCAATGGAATGGTTCCGAGCGACTCGAGAAGTGCAAAGAGCTCCTTGGCGTTGATTGGCTTGGTCAGGTACCCGTCCATCCCGGCCGCCATGCACACTTCGCGATCGCCTTTCATCGCGTGCGCCGTGAGAGCAATGATAGTCGCGTGTGCTCCTGTGCTCTCTTCGGCCTTTCGAATGGCGGCCGTCGCTTGCAGGCCGTCCATCTCAGGCATCTGTACATCCATCAGAATGACGTCGAACACGTCTGTCTTGGCCGCGGCGACGGCTTCGAGCCCATTGACGACGGTGACTGTTTCGTGACCGCGCTTCGCGAGGATCGCTGTCACCAGTGTCCGGTTCACCGGATTGTCTTCCGCCACGAGGACGCGGAGCGACCGATGCGATTCGTTTATTGTATGCCGCGTTACGAGGGCCGCTTTGTCGAGCGCGCGATGGTTCGCTGTGAGCACCGATAGCATTGCCTCGAGCAAGACCGACTGGCGGACGGGCTTGGTGAGATAGGATGCTACGCCCAGCTCTCTGCATCGAACGGCGTCACCCTGGTTGCCGACGGACGAGAGCATCATGATCAGCGTCGTGCCAAGTTCCGGCCGCGCCTTGATGCGGCCCGCCAAACCGAATCCGTCCAGATCCGGCATCTGAAAGTCGATGATGGCCAACGGGAATGGTTTGCCGGCTGCGAGCGCGCGGTCGAGCGCGAGGATCGCCGCAAAACCTCCATCAACCAGCGTCGGCTTCATTCCCCAGCCAATGAAAATCTCGTGGAGGATGTGCAGGTTGGTGGCGTTGTCGTCCACTACCAGAACCTCGAGACCGCGGAGGTCTTCGAGCTTGCCCTGGTGCTCCGGGACGAGAAGTGCCGGCCGGATTGCGAATGGAAGGGTGACGTAAACCCGTGTGCCACGCCCGGGCTCGCTGTCTATCCGGATCCCTCCACCCATCAGCTCGATGAGCCGCGCCGAAATGGTGAGCCCGAGGCCGGTCCCACCAAACCGACGCGTGGTCGACGCGTCTGCTTGCGTGAAGGGGTCAAAGATCGCCGCCTGCTTCTCGAGCGGTATGCCGATGCCGGTGTCGCTCACGGCAAGCGTCACCGACACTCGCTCACCCTCCATGCGTTCGCAGTCCACCCGTAGAACCACTTCTCCCGCCTCGGTGAACTTCACAGCGTTACCGATCAGATTGACGAGGACCTGGCGGAGACGCGATGGGTCGCCACCCAGCGCCGGGGGAACGTCCGGCGCGATCTGACAGGCGAGCTCCAGCCCTTTTGCATGGGCGCGGGGTGCGAGCGAGCGCAGGGTGTCGGCGATGGCGTAGCGTAAGTCGAAGTCGATCATATCGATCTCGAGCTTGCGCGCTTCGATCTTCGAGAAGTCGAGGATGTCGTTGATGATCCCGAGAAGCGCATCGGCGGACGACTGGACGGTCTCGAGGTACTCGCGCTGTTCCGCTGTCACATTGGTGCCCAGCACAAGCTCGGTCATGCCGACGATGCCGTTCATCGGAGTGCGAATTTCGTGGCTCATGTTCGCCAGAAATTCGCTCTTTGCCTGGCTCGCGGCCTCCGCCGCATCGCGCCCTATCCGCGCTTCGGCGGCCTCGCGAAGGGCCTGCTCGGTCGCCGCCTGTTCTGCGTGCAAGCGCTGCAGCTTCTCACGCATGTCGATAAAGCTCGCCTGCAGCTCGCCGATTTCACCCGCGCCGATGCGGCGAATCTCCGTCTCGAAATTGCCCGATCCGATTTCACGCGCGACCCGAGTGAGAAACGCCACCGGGCGAATGAGAAAACGCGAGAGCATCACGGGTGCGCCGACAGCGAACGCGAGCACGAACAACGTAAAGATCCCGAGCCCGACGTTGAGCGTCACCACGCGCGACCTGATTGGATCGAGGCCGGAGTCGAATGCCGCGGTTTGCTGGCGCGCGAGGTCGTCCAGCCGCGGGAAAACCGTTCCGTCGATAAAACCGTCCAGCGTGCCGCTGAGAAGGACGGCGGCGGCATCGCGCCGATTGGATAGAAGCAATGACTCGACCGAGTCGGCGAGCAACAATGCGTGGTCCATCTCGGGCCGAAGGGCGAGCAGATTGCGCCGGCTTGCTCCGGAGAGAGACCCCTCGATCAGGTGCTCCAGCGTGGTGCGTACCCCTACGGTCAATTCCGCGTGACGAGTCCCATCGCCTTCGGCAAGGCCCGCTACACGATCGTCGAGACGAGTGAGCATCAGCTGAAAGGTACGTGTGAGCCTCATCTCGTCCCCAAGTTGCGCCAGCGGACCTTTCAGGCTGTCGACACGGAGGCGCGCGGACCCCAACGTTACGCGGTTGAATACCTCACTCGTCCCGAGCGAATTAAGGGCTTGCTCGAGCTCGACCTGTTCTCTATTGAACCGGGCCAGGAGCTTGGGTGCGAGCAATGCCTCGCTGACATGCTCGATCTCGACAAGGACGTCGTTGGCCTCGTGATATCTCTTCGCTTGCGACCATCTCTCCGCCGCGTTCTCGGCGACTCGTAGCCTGTCGATCAGCGCCCGAAGCGCCTTCGGGTCGTCCGCGCCGATGTCGGCGCCCTTCTCCGAGCGATCCATCGCGAGGCTCGTCATGCTGCTCGCGAAAGCGCGGTCCGTATAGTTGCGAGCGGCAGTCAGCTGTGTTTGCGATTCCTGCGCTTCCTTCTCTCCCGTAGTCGAGACGGGGAGGAGCGAAGCGGCCACTTCGCGGCTCTCGCCGGCAAGCGCGACAATGAGGCGCTCCAGGCCTGCAATCGAGTTCCCTTGGCGCTGTACCTCCTCGAGCTTCTGAACCCGTTCGCGCGTGGCCCACACCGCGCCACCGAGCAACACTATCAAACTGCCGATCGTCGGGAATCCTATCAGCAGAAACCAGGTCCGGAGCCGCACGTTCGAGCCGAGCGCCGCCTTCGGCGCGCCCTCTGCCGTCGTCCGTGTCATTTGGGACATTCTGCGAGCGCGAAACTCATTTGCCGATTGCCGGCTCGAGCTCGCGCATGACGGCCAGATACTCGGCTCGCATCGGCTCGATCAGATCTCTGGCCGTTTCCGGGTGACCAGTTCGGCCAGCCGTCTCGATATTCAACAGGATATCGGCCAGATAAGTCGCGCGAATTGTACCTGCGCCCGACTTGAATGCGTGCGCCGCGCTCTCGATCGCCTTGGAATCCCCGCCTTGCATTGCCTGCTCGAGCGCGGCGAAGCGTACCGGCGCGTCTTGCACGAATGTATCGAGCAGGTCTCCGATCAATTCCTCGACGCCGGCCTCGCGCAGCTCCGCGCGAAAGCGCTCGACGTCGACGCGCTGTGGCTGCTGTGCAAATGTCGGGTGCTGCGCCTCTGATGGGCGCGGGGGCTTTATCAAGATGGCGAGGCCGAGAATGGGAGGCGTCGCCAGCAGCGCTGAGGAAAATCGTCGGGCATCTGGTGTCGTTTTGCCCGGCCTCTAACTATACCCACGCCTCTGATACGAGGCAACGGACGCACTGGACCCAGCGCTAGCGTAGCGCGTCATCACTTTGTCCTTCTAGCACGTTTGGGGGATAGACGCGGCGCAGTGCTTGCCGTGATCATTCGTCACTGCCCGCGCGCGCCCAGCAAATCTTCCTGACGCGCTTCGAGTCCAGGCCTTTCAGGTCTTCCCGCGAGATCAATCAAAATCCGCGACACTCGCAGCGTGTCGCGGATACCGGCCATCGTAATGAACTCCAAAGAACGGGTGCACGAGAGAGGGCTCGCGAAACGGCTTGCCGCGGCCGAAGCGAGGATCGAAGAGCTCCTCGCCGGCCGGGTCGCTGCGCTCTCCGATTCCACAATCAAATCGGCGTTGCTGATGCCCGAGCCGCACGACGGCCTGGAGGAGACCGAAAAGGCTCTCCGCGAAAGCAATGAAAAATTCCAGCAGTTGGCCGACAACATCACCGATGTGTTCTGGATACGATCACCAGACATGCGCGAAGTCCACTATATCAGTCCCGCCTTCGAGCGAATGTGGGGACTTCCCGTAGGCAGCCAGTACGCAGATCCGAAGCAATGGGCCACCTTCATCGTGCCGGAAGACCGCGAGCGCGTGTTCGCCGGGTTCGATGCTCTCACACGCGACGCTGCCAGCATCGACCTGGAGTATCGAATCGTCCGCCCTGACGGTCAGACCCGCTGGGTCCGGAGTCGCGGTTTCCAGGTGCGGGATGACAATGACGTGCTCATCCGTCTCACCGGCATCGTCACTGATACGACCGACGCCCGCGTCGCGGCGGATGCGTTGCGCACGAGCCTCGATGAATTCCGGACGCTCGCGGAAGCGATGCCGCAAATCGTCTGGATCACCCGACCCGATCGCTCGAACGTGTATTTCAACCAGCAGTGGCTCGACTACACCGGACAAACGCTGGAAGAGAGCAGCGGGCACGGCTGGAACAAGCCGTTCCACCCGGAAGACCGGGATCACGCAATCAACGCCTGGCAGCGGGCTACGCAAACGCACGGCACGTATTCGATCGAGAGCCGTTTGCGTCGCGCCGACGGGGTCTACAGGTGGTGGTTGATCCGGGGCGTGCCGGTACAAGATGCGAGCGGCAAGATCATCAAATGGTTTGGCACCTGCACGGACATTCACGACCTGAAGCTGGCGGAGATCGAAATCTCCCGGACCAACCGTGCGCTGAAGATGTTGAGCAGTTGCAGCGAGGCGCTCTTTCGCGCCGGGAGCGAGCTCGAACTTCTGAATGAAGTTTGTCGGATCGCCGTCGAGAATGGCGGCTACCGGATGGCGTGGGTGGGCTACGCGCAGGACGACGAGGCGCGGTCGGTCACTCCGATGGCCCACGCCGGCGTAGAGGAGGGTTTTCTCTCCCAGATCGAGATTACGTGGAACGAGGACGACCTTCGAGGCCAGGGACCGGGCGGGCAGGCCATACGCACTGGTCGCGCCGTGATCTGCGAGGATCTGGTCAAGGTCCCGTCCGCGGGGCACTGGCTGAAACTCGCGCGTGAACGCGGATACAGCGGGGCGATTTGCCTGCCGTTGCGTGACGCCAGCCGCACATTCGGTCTGATAGTCCTTTACACATCTGAGCTCAAGCAAACGAGCTCAGAGGAGCTCACGCTGTTGCAGGAGATGGCCGATGACGTGGCATCGGGGATTGGTGGTATCCGCTCACAATCGGAAGGGCGCCGCTTGCAGGCAGCGGTCGTCAAAGTGGCCGCTGCCGTCTCCGCGGCTACGGGCGCGGAGTTTTTCGAGCAACTCGCGCGGAACATGGCCGAAGCCCTCGAGGCTCAGGGTGGGTTCGTGACGCAGTTGTTGCCCGGAGAGCCGCTCAGTGCTCGAACCATCGCCGCTGTGATCAACGGCAAGGTCGTGGAGAACTTCACCTACCGCGTAAAGGGCACCCCCTGCGAGAACCTCCTGTCAGCGGATACGAGTGTGATAACGGATCACGCGACGGAAAAATTTCCAAATGCGCCGACGTTGGCCGCTCTCGGCTCGCAAGGCTATGTGGGTCGGCGGCTCGACAACTCGTCCGGTCAGGCGTTGGGGCATTTGTTCGTGGTCTTCCGGGACGCGCTTAAGGAAGTCGAGTTCATAAGCTCGACGCTCCAGATCTTCGCGGCGCGCGCGGCAGGCGAATTGGAACGCCAACAAACCGATGCGCAGGTCCGAGAACAGGCCGCGCTGTTGGACATCGCTCACGAAGCAATTCAAGTCAAGGATCTGGACGGCAAGATCATCTACTGGAACAAAGGAGCTGAGCGAACCTACGGGTGGACCGCCGACGAAGTGCTGGGCCGCAAGTCCATCGACTTGCTTTATCGGGATCCTGCGGCCTATGACAGCGCCCAGGCAGAGCTGCTGGAAAAAGGAGAATGGCGGGGAGAAATGATCAAGCGCGCCAAAGATGGTCGCAATCTCACGGTGGCGGCGCGCTGGACACTGGTGCTGGACGCGCAGGGTCAGCCCAAAGCGGTTCTCGCCATCGACGCCGACATCACAGGGGAGAAAACGCTCGAGACGCAGCTGATGGTCAGCGACCGAATGGCTTCGGTTGGTACTCTGGCGGCCGGTGTCGCCCACGAGATCAACAACCCGCTCGCCGCCGTGATGGGAAATCTGGACTACATCGCCGACAGCCTGGGGCGTTTGGGAAGAGACGACGTGGCATCGCTGGACCCCGCGATGCGGGATGCCTGGATGCGCGACGAGATCAAAGCGCCGCTCGACGATGCGCGCGAGGCTGCGCACCGAGTCCGGGCGATTGTCCGCGATCTCAAGATTTTCTCTCGCTCGCCCAACGACGAAGAGCGAGGCCCGGTGAATGTGGAGATGATCATGGAATCGTCGCTGCGGATGGCGTGGAACGAGATCAGGCATCGCGCCAACCTCGTCAAAACTTACGGTCGGGTGCCCGTCGTCGACGCGAACGAGGGTCGTCTGGGGCAGGTGTTCCTCAACCTCGTCGTCAACGCCGCTCAGGCGCTGCCGACTGGTCAGGCCGAGCAGAACGAGATTCGCGTCACGACCAGGCTCGAGGGTGAACGGGTGCTCATCGAGGTGAGTGACACCGGCGCGGGGATCCCGCCCGAAATCATCGGGAGGATCTTCGATGCGTTTTTCACGACCAAGGCAGTTGGCGTCGGCACCGGTCTCGGACTCGCCATCTGCCAGCGGATCGTAACCGACCTGGGCGGCACACTGACGGTCGAGAGCGAATTGGGAAAGGGGACGACCTTTCGCGTGTCCCTTCCGGTGTGTCGCGACGGCGAGAGCGAATCCGATACGCCGGTCGAGTCGGTATCTGCCGTCGGTCGTCGCGGCCGAATCCTCGTCGTGGACGACGAAGAGCTGGTGATTCGCAGCGTGAAGCGGATTCTCTCCCAGGACCATGACGTCGTCGCCACTGTTTCTGCCGCGGAAGCACTGGCGCTCTGTGAAGCCGGGGAAAAGTTCGACCTCATCCTATGCGACCTGATGATGCCGGACATGACCGGCATGGACCTGCATGACGAGCTTACGCGCGTCGCGCCCGACCAGGCCGACAGGATGATCTTCGTGACCGGCGGGGCTTTCACGGAGAAGGCGCGCCGTTTTCTTTCGGATACACCGAGAGAGCACCTCGAGAAGCCGTTTCTTTCCGCCAATCTGAGAGCAATCGTCCAGCGCTACCTGCGATAGACCGGTCGGCCCCCTGGATAGAGCGGTAGTTACCCCCATGTGAGTGTCTAGCACAATTGGGTGATACCCATCCCCCGCCTTTCCCGTGATCGTTCGTTACTGCCCGCGCGCGCACGTGCGGTCGCTTGGCGCGCGTCGGAGGCGGGTCCGACTCGCCCATTTGTACAAGGACGCTCCATGAAGATCATTTCATCGCACGCCGTCTTGATGAAGGTGCCCACCGGGATTCAGGGCTTCGACGAAATCACTGACGGCGGGCTGCCTCGCGGACGAACCAGCCTGGTGATGGGTGGGCCCGGCTGCGGAAAGACCGTCTTTGCGCTTCAGTCGCTGGTCACTAGCGCGCGTCAACGGAAAGAGGCAGGCATTTTCGTCGCCTTCGAGGAAAGTACGCGTCAGATCGTCACCAACGCGGCGACGTTCGGATGGGACCTTCCCGCCCTCGCCAAAAAGAAACTCTTCTTCCTGGATGCCCAGCTTTCGCCCGACGTCGTAAAGGCCGGCGAATTCGACCTGGTCGGGATGCTCAACGTCCTCCAGACCAAGGCCGACGAGATTCAGGCGAAGTGGATTGTCTTCGACGGAATCGACGTGCTTCTTAGTCTCCTCGACGACTCGGTGTCGGAACGGCGAGAGATCTATCGCATTCGCGACTGGCTGGCGAAAAACGGGCTGACCGGGATCATCACGCAAAAAGTCAGCGGGATGGACTCGGACCAACGCTACAACTTCCTGCAGTTCATGGTTGATTGCGTGGTCGTCCTCCGGCATCAGGTGGTCGACGGATCCGCCTTCCGGAATCTTCGCGTCATGAAGTACCGCGGCTCAGGCTTCGCTGCCGACGAATTCCCCGTGACGCTCACGACGGAAGGCATGCAGCTCACGAATCGTGGCCCCACCGAGTTCCAGTACGAAGTCACCGACGAACGAATCTCATCGGGACTTCCTCGCCTCGACAGCATGTTGCACGGTGGCTACTACCGCGGGAGCAATGTGCTGATCTCGGGCGCGCCCGGAACCGCCAAGTCGACACTGGCCGGACTCTTCGCCGCCGCCGCCTGCGAACGGGGTGAGCGCACATTGTACGTGAGCTTCGACGAAGGCGCGGCTCAGATCGTTCGAAATCTTCAATCGGTGGGTATTCAACTCGCGCCATATCAGAAGTCGGGACTCCTCAGCATTTATTCGACGCGTACGCGAGGGCCCAACATCGAAGATCAGTTCGGCATACTGCGAGCTAAGGTGCGCGCCATCAAGCCTCGCTGCCTGGTTGTCGATCCAATGTCTGCGCTCTCGAACAAGGTCGAGCACCTGGCCTCGGCCGACGCGTCCCAGCATTTCCTGGATTTTCTCAAGGCGGAAGGGATCACGGTCGTGAACACTTCTCTCGAGGGCGGCGTCACCACCGACGAAACGACGGCAACCGGTATCTCGACCATCGCGGATACCTGGATCCACGTTTCCTATATCGAGCAGGATGGCGAGCGAAACCGCGCCCTGACTATCGTAAAATCTCGCGGTACCGGGCACTCGAACCAGGTTCGAGAGCTCACGCTTTCCGATGAAGGGGTCTCCCTCACCGACGTCTTTGTCGCACAGGGGAAGGTGCTAATGGGTGTGGCCCGCTGGGAGTGGGAGCAGGAAGAGCAAGCGGGGACCAAACGCACTCAGGTCGCTACCGATCTCAAGCGGCTGCAGTTGAATCTGTCGCAGGCGGAAGCGGCCGCCCGACTCCAAGTCGTGCAAACGGAAATCGAGGCGCGCAACGCCGAGATCGAAGTTCTGGCAGACGCGACCGGATCGGCATCCAGGCTCCTGAGAACGGACCGGGCGACGATGCGAAAGATGCGTCATGCCGACGAGGAAATTCGCGTTCCGCCTCCGCCGAGCGCGAATGGTGGTTCAAAGAAGAGCGCGAATGGTGGCGGCCCAAAGAAGAGCAGGAACGGCGGCGGCCCGAAAAAGAACGGCGACAAAGGAACGCCCTAGCGTGGCCAGGGCCGTGGCGAAAAAGGCTGGGCTCCAATTGCGTCTCTACATCGCGGGAAATGCGCCGAACTCGCTGCGCGCGATCAGCAATCTGAAAACGATCTGCGATGAGCATTTTGCCTCCCGGTTCGCGCTCGAAATCGTTGATCTGTTGACGCACCCGCAGCGCGCGCTAGACGACGGGATTATCGTGACACCGACGCTGGTCAAGCTGTCGCCGTTGCCCGTGCAAAGAGTGATCGGCACCCTCAACGATACGAATCAGGTTGTTATGGCACTGGCCGGCAAATGACCGGAACCAGAGCGCGGCCGGCGCGGGATCTCGCGCAACGGCTCGCCGAGGCTGAGGCTACCATCGAGGCGCTGCTCTCGGGCCAGATCGATGCGGTCGTCGATTCGAAAACAAAAACGCCGGTCCTCCTTTCAGCGGCGCAGGACGCGCTGCGCGAGAGCGAGGAGCGTTACCGTCGAATCGTCGAGACCGCGAATGAAGGGATCTGGACCATTAATAGCGAAGCAAAAATCACGTTCGTGAACGCTCGGCTCGCTGAGATGCTCGGCTATCCACCGGCCGAGATGATCGGGAAACCGTTCTTTCAGTTCATACCTGATTCATCAAAAGCGCCGGCGTCGCTACGGCTGGAGCGTTCGCGCCAGGGGATCACGGAGGAGACCGAGGTCCGGCTCGAGCGAGGTGATGGGTCCGAGCTGTGGGTGCTCCTGAAGACAAGTCCGATTCGAGACGCCAACGGAAAACACATCGGCACGCTGTCCATGATGACGGATAGGACGCGTCACCGGCAGGCCGAGGAGGCGCTGCGAAAGAGCGAGGAGCAGTATCGCCAGATCGTCGAGACCACGACGGAGGGCATCGTCAAGACTAGCGGGGCAGCGCAGATCGTGTTCGTGAACCGACGGTTCGCTGAAATGCTCGGTTATGACGCCCGGGAAATGATCGGAATGAGCCTGTTCGACCTCATGAGCGACTCGGCCAAGGTGATTGCGGAGGACGCATTCCAGAGACGGCGGCTCGGACACAAGGACGCACTCGACACCACGTTTCTTCACAAGGACGGCACCAGCATATCGGTCAATATTGCGGGGGCTCCGTTGTTCGACGGAGAGGGCCAGTACATCGGCAACCTGGGAGTGGTCAGGGATGTGACAGAACAAAAGAAGATGCAGTCGCAGCTGATGGTGAGCGATCGGATGGCATCGGTCGGTACGCTGGCGGCCGGCGTCGCGCACGAGATCAACAACCCGCTCGCCGCAGTGATGGGAAATCTGGACTACATCGCTGATAGCCTGGGGCGTCTGGCAAGAGACGACGTGGCATCGTTGGACCCCGGGATGCGGGATGCCTGGATGCGGGACGAGATCAAGGCACCGCTCGACGATGCGCGCGAGGCTGCACACCGAGTCCGGGCGATTGTCCGCGATCTCAAGATCTTCTCTCGCTCGCCCA
>Ga0193699_10000853_pt1 | contig 12451 bp, 11 predicted proteins | sample L3c2metaG_FD_160095 | JGI IMG/M metagenome (GOLD analysis project Ga0193699, IMG submission 160095) | Soil microbial communities from a riparian zone of the East river system, Colorado, United States - L3c2 | ecosystem: Environmental > Terrestrial > Soil > Riparian zone | place: USA: East... | reverse complement strand
CCGCGATGGAAGGACTTTCGCTAGGCATTCCTTCCGTTGCCATTTCATTTGCGGGAGGCGACCTACGGGCGGACGTGTCGATGCTGAAAGATCAGATCGTGCCCCTTAGAAAGCTGCTCGAGCACATCCTGGCTTTGACTTCGTTCCCAGCGTTTACGCTGCTCAACATCAATCTGCCACCCCTCAGGGGCGACGACATTCGCGGCTGGCGACTCACGAGGCTCGGCCGTCGGGTTTATTCGGATTCGATCAAGGCGATGCAGGATCCGTGGGGGCGGCAGATTTACTGGATCGGCGGCGGATCAATAGAATGGTCAGGAGAAGCGACTTCAGACTTTCGCGCCATTCAGGAAGGCTACATCTCTGTCACGCCGCTCCATCTGGACCTGACGCATCACGCCATGCTGGCCGCGGCGGAGACATGGTGGCAGCAGCCGTAGAGCACGAGTTCCGCGGCCCGCGACGACGCCTCGTGGAATTGTTGCACGAGCAGGGGATTAAGGACCTCGCTGTCCTGCACGCCATCGACCAGACTCCGCGTCATCTCTTCGTACCTACTGGCGTGCGTCATCGCGCCTACGAAGATTCGGCGCTTCCCATCGGAAGCGGCCAGACGATTTCGCAACCGTCCATTCATGCCCGCTATCTGGAGCTTCTGAAGCTGACCGGAAACGAGAAAGTTCTGGAGATCGGAACGGGCTCCGGTTATCAAACCGCCCTGCTGTCCCAGCTCGCCTCGCAGGTGTTCTCCATAGAGAGAATCCCGGCGCTGCTGGATAAGGCACGTGAGGTGATTCAGCAGATCGGTGCGCGGAACATTTCCTTTCTCCTCGGCGATGGCACGCTCGGCTGGCGCCAATACGCTCCGTACGATGCGATACTCGTCGGTGCCGGAGCTCCCGAGGTCCCGTCTACTTACCACGAGCAATTGACGGAGGGAGGACGTATTCTTATTCCACTTGGCGACAGGGAAGAGCAGACGCTCTACATGTTCACCAGGCGCGGAGACAGACTGGAACAGGCAGAGATTGCACCGGTGCGTTTTGTGCCGCTCGTTGGAAAGTACAGTTGGGAGGGTTTGTAGTGACGCAGCAACCGCAACGTCCATTCGTGCCGCATCGAACGCCGAAAGCCGGACGTCCGACAATCACAACGTCGGAGTTCCGCCTGTACCGCCCGTTCGTGCCTGGCGCCGAGCGAGAGGTGGTCGAATCGAACGGGCCAATGCGTGCGGCAAGTTTGGTTGGGAGCGAGCCCGAGCGCATGAGACCAATAGAAGACTTTCTCGAAACCTCGGCTGCTCCGCCGAGAGTATATGCTCAGGAAAGAACAGAGGTCTCGTACGAGAGCGAGTCGCCTGATGTGTCAGACGAGCTTCCGCCCGTCGAGCATTTCCTCGATCCTCTCCCCGAAGTAGGACATTTCGCACCGGACCCGGGAGGCGCGCTATCGGACGCGTGGCCGGCCGAGAGCGGGAACGCTGCGACAGCCGGACCGAGCGGCGCCGATCCAGCGGAGTCTGGTTGGAGCGAAACAGACTGGCAGCAATACGACTGGCGCGCCGCGGCCGCGTTGGGCGAGAGTGCCGAGCGCGAAGCATCGAACGCATGGGCAACGACAGATTGGGATGGAACCGTTCCGAAAGCGCGCGATCTGAGACCGACGGCCGCACACGCGATAGCGACCGCACTGGATGCGATCGCGCAACGAATCAGAGAAGGTGAACTGGCTGTTCCGGGATCGTCGGCCAACGCCGATCCGGCGAAGATCGTCGCACAGCTTGCCGCGGTGCTGGGGGTGAAACAGTAGCGCGCGAAATGGACAGCATCCATCTCGAGATCCGTGGACGCGTGCAAGGTGTCGGGTTCCGATGGTACGTCGTCGACACGGCGAGGAAGCTTCGGCTCGCGGGCTGGGTGAAGAACAGGGCAGACGGAAACGTCGAGCTCGCGGCTGCAGGGGAGATCGATGCGCTGGCGAGACTGGAGGCGGCGGTGAGTGCCGGACCACCCGGCGCCCGCGTCGAAGAGGTTCGTCGGCTGGGTGGGGTGTCCGCCGATTCGCTCCAATCTCCATTCGCCATTGTCCGCTAGCGATCGAGCGAAGACACTTCTAGAAGGAACCGTGGGCGTGTAAATTCCGCCCGTGAATCAGCCGTCCGCGGCCACGATGATCCGGTATCGTGATTCCTGCCCCCGTAGCTCAGGTGGATAGAGCAGCGGTTTCCTAAACCGTTGGCCGGGTGTTCGAGTCACCCCGGGGGCACTCGACGACCGTTCGCTCCGAAAATCACCCGCACAAAAGACAATGACCACTCCAAACATTCCGGCACGGCAGCGCTACGGATCCGGCGAAGAGTCCTATAGCGACTGGGTGTTGCTTCACAGACGTGGGGTCAGCTGGGCGGTGCTTGCCCTGGCCGCGATCCTGGCCGGATTCTGGTTCTACCAGCGCTCAGAGTCGATAAAGGCCCAACGGGCGGAGACCGCCTATTTTCAGGCCCGGCAGTCGGCAGTGTCGGGGAACCTTCCGCTCGCTATTTCTGATTTGCAGAAGGTCGTGACCCGGTACGAAGGCACCCGGGCTGGTACCCAGGCTGCGATCTCCCTGGCGGAGGCTCTCTTTGAGCAGAAGAAGTTCAAGGAGGGGATTGAGACCCTGAAAAAGGTCGAGGCCAAGGCGCCAGGGGATTCCAGGCCCTCCATCCATATCCTCGAGGCTAGTGGGTACGAAGAGCTCAAGGACTTCGTCGCTGCAGCTGAGCAGTACAACCTGGCCGCGAAGACCACCGAGTTTCCAGTCGATAAAGCCAAGTACCAGGCGGCGGCCGCACGGGACTATATGGCTGCTGGAAAGACAGAGGAAGCCAAGCGGATCTGGACCGAGCTGGCGAAGGATGAATCCACTCCTGAGTCAGCGGAGGCTCGCGTGAGACTCGGCGAGCTGACGGCCAAGCCTATGAAGATCTAAAGTCGGCTGGCCATGCTGGTCGAAGGCCGCGCTTCGTCGCGGCCTTTTTCTTACCTGGATTCGCGTCCGTAGGGCAGTTTCATCCTATGGTTCAGCTCGGTACAGGACATATGCGTATAAGATAGATTATGTAAACTAACACAGGTGGAGAACTGTGGAGAAGTCGAATAGTTGGCTCTGCCCGCTCCCCAAGCCTGCGTCACGCTTGAGCTTACCATAAGGACCGCACAAACCACTTGAACGGCTGAGTTGCCGCCAGTAGTCGCGCCTATCCGCGACAGTCTGTCAGTCCAAGTCCCGGATCGTGCCCTCGAAAACGATCCTTCCCTCCCCACGGAGGGACGGCAACCAGGAATCCTTTTCTCGGTGCAGCGTGACGGTGAGCGGCAGCGCCGACCGCGTCCAAAGGGTCGTCTCCTTGCCCGACTCGCCCCAACTGGATAGCAGGATTGCCGTGGCCACGGCACCCGTTCCGCACGCGAGCGTCTCGCCTTCCACCCCTCGCTCGTAGGTTCGATAAGTGAAGCTTCCGTCGGGTCGCTTCGAGACGAAGTTCACATTGGCGCCCTCAGCGAGGGCTGGGTGATTCCGGAGCTCGGAGCCGCGGCCTGTCACGTCGGCACCCTCAATGTTCGCGATCTCGACCACAACATGAGGAACTCCTGCGCAGGCGTATCCGAGCCGAGCCTCGCCGGGTCGCTTGCCGAGGTCGCCGGCGTCGGGTTTGACGTCGAAAACTGGCTCGAGGTCGACCTCAGGCAGGCCGTCCCTAATCCTCGCCTTCAGGGATCCAGCGGCTGTGTGCAGAACAAATCCTCCGCTTTGGGCCATACCCAGGTCCACAGCCAGCCGGGTGCTGCAGAGGCTCGCGTTTCCGCATAAGGCCGCCTCGGATCCGTCACTATTGTAGTAACGCATCCGGACGTCGCCCTTACCCGCCTTCTCCAGGAAGACGACTCCGTCAGCTCCGACGCCCGTCCCACGCGCGGAAAGAGACCTGATTGCCTCTTCGTTCTCGAGGTGGCTGACCGAGTCGGCCGTGGCGGTGAAAACCACGAAATCGTTGCCGGATCCCGTCATCTTGTAGAAGTGCTGGCCCTCGACTCGAGCTCCCATCAAATCCTCCCCGTCAGACTCCACCAACGCAGACGCCAGACCATCCAGACAGCCTCGCGGACGATCTTCTTGGACATCTTGCTTACTCCTTCAGTGCGATCCACGAAGATGATTGGAATCTCGACGAGCCGGAACCCTCGCTTCCACGCGCGGTAGGACATCTCGATCTGGAATGCGTAACCGTTTGATTTAACAGAGTTTAGATCGATCGATTCAAGTACATTCCGCCGGAAGCATTTGAACCCTCCGGTCGTGTCGAAGATTGGAAGTCCGGTAACGCCGCGCGCATAAACATTGGCGCCGTAGCTGAGGAAGAGCCTGCTCATTGGCCAGTTGACGACGTTCACGTGGCCGTCCTGGTAGCGGGACCCGAGCACGACGTCCGCCTCCTTGATCGCCGCGAGGAATTCTGGCAGCCGCTCAGGATTGTGCGAGAAGTCCGCGTCCATCTCGAAGACCAGATCGTACTTTCGTTCGAGCGCCCAGCGGAACCCCGCTATGTAGGCAGTGCCGAGCCCAAGCTTCGAGGCCCGGTGAATCACGTGGACGCGCGGGTTGGTCGCGGCGATCGCATCCACGATTGCGCCGGTTCCATCCGGCGAGGCGTCATCCACGATCAGGATCTCGAGCGATGGATCCTGGGCAAGAATTGCCGGGATCAGCCGCGCAACGTTGAACCGCTCGTTGTATGTCGGAACGATGACCAGGGCGCGATCAGGCAAGGCGCCTCCGGTCGCGCCAGATACCGGCGCCGAGCATCAGCAGTCCAAGGGTGATTGCGAACCATGTTATCGCCTTCCCTCGCGTGTAGCTCGGGCTTGTGAAATTCAGCTCGATGGCGCGCGCTCCCTGCGGCAGCTCGACCCCAATGAGCGTGTAGTCTGCGCGTCCAATCCGCGCGGCTTTACCATCTACGGTCGCTGTCCAACCGGGAAAGTAGTTCTCGGACACGACGAGCGAGGATCCCTGCGGCGCAGGAGCGCTGAGGTCGATCTGCACTTTTCCTGGCTCGTAGTGTCGCACCGAGGTTGTGATCGATAGCGCCGGCGGCAGTGTTTGCACTGCCGGCGCGGCCGCGACATTTGCCGAAGTATCGAACAGCGCGGCTCTCGCGACGTCGAACCTCGGATTCAGCAGCGTGGCCAGGACCTGTTCGTCCGGCGCCTTCACCGCCACTGGAGTCACCCACGAATAAGGGTTCTCGGCCTCGAGGCGATAGAGGTAGACTTCGTCCCCGGATGCGTTTCGAACGGGACCCTTGACGAGCGTCGTACCCGCCACGAACGGAAGCTGGGGGATGTCCGTCAGGAGGTATTTCGTATTCGTAAGCTTCAGCACATTTGGCGAAAAGAATCTGTTGTCAGTGGAATTCGTCCCAACCAGCTCGTTATAGCGGCCAATCTGGTTTCCGTGATATCCGAGCATGTTGCGAACGCGGTACGTCATGAGCCCATCGCCGGTGAGGAAGACATCCCGCCCGTGACCAGGCTGCACCGGGAAAGGCAGCACGCGAAATGGCTGTGACTCCGTCTTGAGGATGTCGATGATCGGATCGCTCGCGTAAATGACCTTCGCCGGCGGCGAGAACATCCAGTAGAGACGCTCGATGGTCCAGAGATCGATTGCCAACAGCGCTGCCAGCGCCCACGCGGCCGTCCTCCCGGCGATTCTCCCTCGAAGCACTCCGAAGCCGAGTGCGCCGACGAGCGCCACGAAAAAAAATGATCGCCACGCGCCTGCCACGAGCGCGCCTCTATTGGCGAGCACGAGGTCAAATCGCCTCTCGTCGACGAAGGACTCCGCTACGTTGGAAAGCGCTCCGACAGATGCGAGAATCGCGATCACGCCGCCGGCGATCAGCCATCCGATCAGATAACGGCGCGAGACTCTCCGCTCCAGGAAACGCTCGGCTCCAACGCAAGCTAGGAGCGCAATCGCGAGCGTCCCGACGAAGAAGATCGTCGCTGGGGCGCGGAAGTATTTCGTGCCCGGGACGATCGCATACGGAATGTGGTAGAAGGGTGTCGAGCTTCCGAGCGACCAGAGCAGCGATACAAGGAGCGCGCCCGACCAGAAAATGACGTGCTTCCTGCGTGCGTCTCCGCGAAGTCCGATGAATGCGGCACCGGCGAGAAAGAGTACGACAGCGCCGACATAATCACTGTGCAAATGAATGCCGTTGCGTCCCCAGTAGTTCTCGAGCATTCCCGAGAACTGTGGCAAGTAGACATTCAGGAGCTCTTCTGGATTCCATGCGTAGGATGTTGCCGTGAGGTAGTCCGCGAGGCCCCCTGCCCTCGGCGACCACGCCACGTACTCGCGCACGGGCAAATATTGGACAGCGCCAATTGCCAGACCGACGATTACGGCGGCGAGAGCAACAGCGAGGCGTTTGATCGCCACGCTTCGAGGGAGCTCAACTCCATCGAGCGTCGAGAACGCGAGAAACAGAGCGTATGCCCCGCAGGCGAGCAGCGTGTACTGGAGAAGCTGTGGGTGTGGACTGAGAACGCAGAGGCCGATGATGAGAGCAAAGGCGCCCCACGTCCAGGTCTTGCCGCCGCGAATGCCGCGGTAGAGGATCCACAATGCCAGCGGAAAGAGCGCGCTCACGAACAGCTTACCATCGTGACCGGGCGATACGTAGGACGCTATCTGGCCGCTCATCATGTAGGCGAGTCCGCCGATGAGCGAGCCGTAGAAGCTGTAGCCGATCGCGCGAAGGAATCCGAAGGTGAAGAGTCCGGCGAGGAAAATGTGGATGATGAAGCCCCACGTCATCGCAACGTCGGTAGGCATCACCATCCGAAGCAGGAAAGTCGGGTAGAAGATGTCGCCGTGCATCGCCGCGATGTACGGCATTCCACCGAACAGATATGGATTCCAGAGCGGGAATTGTCCCGTCGTCCTGAGTGTGCTGGCGGCAAACTCACGGAACGCGTAACCGGCGATATACTGGTCGCTATGCGGGCTGACGAGGAATTTCCCGAGCAACGCCGGATAGCCGAGCGAAAGAGTGCCGACCGCGTAGACGAGCGACGCCCAGCCGAACGCGAAGCGCGGCGCCGGAAGCGCCGCGGGAGTGTTAGCGGAGTCTACGCCCTGTCGTGACTTCTCTCGAGGCTGCGCCATTTCAAATCAGTGTGAAAGAGACTTTCGCTTCGCGCTCGCGGCGATGTACAACCCGCTTGGAACCAGTTCCACGATGGTGAGCCACAACCGTGCGGCGATCGCGACGAGCGCGGCGTCCGCTTCGTTGGCGAGCCCGAGCTGCGTCATGAAAGCGGCCAGCGTGAACTCTCTGACGCCGAGGCCGGCTGGGGCAATCGGCGAGATGAAACCAAGAATGTACGCAGCGGTGTAAACTGCGATGTACGAGGAGATTTCGCCAGGCGCGGTGCCGAGGAGGCCTCGCACGAACAGTTGAAACGCAAGACCATAAAAGAGCCACGACAGCGTGCTTGCAAATGCCGCCGTCCAGATGCTGGTGGCGGGTACCGATGGTGGTGCGATGTCCCTGCCAACCAGTCCGCCCACCCACACGGCCAGTGGCGGGAGAAATTTCGGCGCGCTTAGCAGGACGGCTATCAAAACCAGGACTGCCGCGCCAACGAGCAGCGGCTGGCCGAGCAGCTTGGCGCTGGTCACCATGACTATCGCCGCTCCGGTCGCGAGGCTGACCATCTGCATGATCACCGAGGATCCCGATGCCGCCAAGGCGGACAGGCCGCGTTTTTTTGCCATCACGCCCATCGCGGTGAGCGACCAGATATTTCCCGGCACGTATTTGCCCAGATTGGACAAGAACCAGATTCGCGCCGCCTGCGTGAACGGGAGGTGCGAGTCCCACGCTCCGAGCACGCGCCTCCATCCTTCGATCAGAAGTGCGTAGGTGATCAGCACCAGCGCAGTCGCTGCGAGGATCCATTCCCAGCCGAACTGGATGTGGGTGAGTCTCGAGCCGACCCTGTCCCACTGCGTCATGAGTGAGCGCGCCGCGAAGAACAGCACTACGGCAGCGAAAACCCACTGCGCGACCCTGAAAAGATTACGACGCGTTAGCGCCAAGAACCTGTCGGTAGATCCCTGCGTAGCGACGCGCCACCGATTCAGGCGCGAAGGCAGAGAGTGCGTAGAGTCGCCCTGCCCTGCCGAGATCACTCCCGCGACCGTCACGCGCGAGTAGCTCATCGAGGGTTCTGGCGAGCGCGGCGCGATCGCCGGCTTTCACCAGGAGTCCGGTCTTGTCGTGCTGAATCACGTCGCGCAATCCGCCGGAGTCGAATGCGACGACAGGAGTCTCGCAAAGAAGCGCTTCGACGGCGACGAGACCGAGCCCCTCGTCGATGCTTGGAACGACCACGGCGGCAGCACGTTGGTATAGTGGAGGAAGATCGGCTTGTGATAGCTGCCCATACCAGCGGATACGCGATGCGACGCCGAGTTGTTGCGCCAGATCCTCGAGCGAGGAGCGGCTTGCACCGTCACCCACGATGTCGAGCGAAGCCGGAGACTTCATCGATGCGAGCGCATGAAGGAGGTGCTCGACTCCCTTCTGCGCCGTAAGCCTTCCGACAAAAAGGAGACGCTGACCATCGCGTGAGGTGCCGGGCACGAAGCGATCAGTGGCCACGGGCATGGGTGCCACTGTCGCATGGACGCCAGGGACCAGCGCCTCAGTCTCTTCCTTGAGCCAGCTCGAGACGGTCGTGACCGCAGCGGAGTGTTTGAGCACGTGACCGAACAACGGCTTCGCGACGCCAACGGTGCGCGCCAACCGAACGTCGGTGCCGTGAAGAGTCGTGACGAGCGGTATGTGGGCAAGCCCGCCGACCCAGGTTCCAACAACCCCATTCGGAAACCACCAGTGGGCGTGCACTATCTCCGGCTCAAAGCTCCGTCTCGCGCGAACGGCGTGAACGAAGTCCGAGCCGAGAAATCCGACCAGCGCGAACTTGGCGGTCCACGAGCTCGCAACGTCGTTCGCCATGTTTCCGGTGTAAGCCAGCTTTTCATACTTGCGAGGGGCGTATCGGAAGCGCTCAACGGTCACGCCCTCGATCACTTCCGTGGCCGGACGACCAGCTGCCGCGGGCGCGACAACACGAACGTTGATATCTTCGCCGCGGAGGGCGACGGCCAGGCGCAGGATGAACGAGCCGGCGGCGTCTCCTTCCGATCTCGGGAACGAGTGCGTCAGAAACAGGACGTTCATTCGATCAGAGTTTCGTTGAACTTTCGCGTTCCTGTGTCAAATCCTCGATCCTGGCTCGCAGCTGACTCAGCTCGGCGCGCTGGGCGGCGATGAGCTCTCCCAGGAGGCCAGTGGCGAAGAAGACACTACCCACGGTTACGCACGTCTCGACGAGATTCACCAGCGGGCGGAATCCAACTCCCCCGATTACGCGCCAGAGAATCGCCACGATTCCAACGATCACGCCGATGATGAACAGCGCCGCGCCGAGCAATCCGAAGAGCAGCAACGGCTTTCTCGCAAAACGGAGCTCGAACCAGACCGCGAGCATGTCGAGCACGCCGACCGGAATTCGCCCGATCCCGAACTTCGATTGTCCCGCGTTTCGTGGATACAGGGGCACTTTGACCTCCGACACGGAAAAACCATCGGCCGCCGCCATCACGACCATGTAGCGATGCCAATCAGGGCGGTTCGGGAGAGCATCCATGACTTCCCGTCGATAAGCCTTGACCGAATTGAGATCGCGAACGTTGACCTTGAAAAGCGAACGACTCAGCCTGTTATAGATCCCCGACACGAACGCCTTCTCGTACTTCCCGTCCTTGTAGCCGGTAACGATGTCCGAGCGACCCTCGAGTATCGGCGCAACCAGGCGTGGGATGTCCTCGGGCTTGTATTGGAGATCGGCCGGATAGAATACGAGAACGTTGCCGCGCGAGTGCAGGTATCCAGTGCGCAGCGCGTCGGCAATGCCACGCCTGACTCCGTGCCTGACGGGTCGGAGAAATGGGTACTGCGAAGCGAGGCGCTGGAGGACGGTCCAGGAATCGTCGACCGAACCGTCGTCGATCACGATGATCTCGTATCGATTCGGCGCCGATGCAAAGGTGGCGCTGGCTTGTTCCATGAAGAGCGGAAGATTCTCCGCCTCGTCCTTGGCGGGAACGAGAATGCTCACTTCAGGCCGGCTGCTGAGTGAAGCCGAGCCAGCTCCCTTGAACCGTTGCCCCGCGTCCGCTTGGGGCACCGATGTCATACCCGTTTCCGCATTCGCGCCGATAGTACGCCGAGCTGGTCCCGGTATTTGGCCACGGTCCTGCGCGCTATCTGAACCCCGCTCTCGCGGAGAATGTTGACGATCGCCTGATCGGTGAGAGGGTGCTTCGGATCTTCTTCCTGTACGAGCTTCTGCAGCTGCGCCTTGATGCCTCTGGCGGAGACGTCCTCCCCGTCCGAGGTGGCGAGACCAGACGAGAAAAAGAACTTGAGCGGAAGGACACCTCGTGGCGTCTGGACGAATTTCTCGTTCGTCACTCGGCTCACGGTCGACTCGTGCATGTTGATCACTTCCGCGACCTCGCGGAGGGTGAGCGGCTTGAGGTACTGGATTCCCTTCTCGAAGAACTCGCGCTGCCGCTCGACGATGTAGTTCATGACCTTGAGCATGGTCTGCCGTCGCTGCTCGATCGCCTGGATCATCCAGTTGGCGGAGTTGAGCTTGTTCGAGATGAACTCCTTGTTCTCCCCGTCGAATTTCTTCTTGTCCCGGGCGATCTCCTGGTAGGCTCGGCTCAGCTTGAGGCGAGGGAGATTCGCATCGTTGAGGAAGACGTGGTACCTGTCATCGATCTTCTCGACGATCAGGTCGGGGATGATATAGTTGTCGTCGCGCGAGCCGTACTGGAGGCCTGGCTTCGGATCGAGCTTCGCGATTTCATCCGCCGCCTTCTGAACATCGGTCGCGCTGATCCCGAAGCGCTTGGAGATCTCACTCCAGCGATGGTTGATCAGCTCCTCGAAGCAGTCGCGTACGAGACGGTACGGCACCGACTGCTCGAGCCCAGCCTCTTTCAGCTGCAGCAGCAGGCATTCTCGAAGATCCTGCGCGCCCACACCGGGGGGATCGAGGGTCTGAACCGTCGCGAGCATCTTCTGCCCTTCTTCGATCGTGTACAGCGGAAGGTCTTCCGTGTCGCGGCCGGCTTCTTCAGCCGCCTTGGTCACGACCTCGTTGAGCGCGCGGACGATATCTTCAACTCCGCTCGCGAGATAGCCGTCGTCGTTAACGTTGCCTATGAACTCGTCGGCGAGGAGCGTTTCACGGGGAGTCAGCTCGAGGAGACTCACCTGATCGCGTAGGTGGTCGCTCAGGTCGCGGGTTGCGACGGTGACAGGCTCGAAGTATTCGCGCTCTTCGTGCTCTTCGCGGCGGCCACCTGCCGTGTCGAAGCCATCCAGCAGGATTTCTTCCCAGTCGATCTCGCCGGAGCGTTCGTCCTCAGTCTCCGCCTGGGCGGCCTCGGCGGTCTCGCCTTCCTGCTCTTCCTCCTCCTCTTCTTCGGCCTCGACGAGGTCGAGAAACGGATTGTTGAGAAGCTCCTGCTTGAGGTGCTGCTGGAGGTCCAATAGCGGCATGTAGAGCAGATCCATCGCCTGGTACAGGCGCGGATTGATCTTCAGCTCCTGACGGAGCTGTGTGGACTGATTGAGGCCGGGCTTCAAGAGGCAGTTACCTCTTCTCTCGAGCGAGAGAATCTGTCGCGCAGCCGTGCGGTAAGCGTTGGACCAAGATAGATGTCAGCTACGGTGTCGTCGAAAACGAGGTCCCGGACCGTTCCCGAGACCTTTACCTGTCCATCGAACATAATGTATGCGCGGTCCACGATGTCGAGTGTCTGCTCGACGTTGTGATCGCTGATAAGGACGCCAATGCCCCTGTGACGGAGTCCGGAGACGATTGTTTGAATGTCGTGGACGGCGATGGGGTCGACTCCGGCGAAGGGTTCGTCGAGCATCATGAACTTGGGATCCGTAACGAGCGCTCGCGTGATCTCGAGGCGACGGCGCTCACCGCCTGACAAAGCGTACGCCTTGCTCTTGCGGAGCCGCTTGATGCTGAGCTCGTCCAGCAGCTTCTCGAGGCGTTCCGACCGCTCCGCTGAAGAGAGCGGAAGTGTCTCGAGGATCGCGAGAATGTTGTCCTCGACGGAAAGCTTCCGAAAAATCGATGGCTCCTGCGAAAGGTAGCCGATCCCGCGCCGCGCCCGCTCGTACATCGGAAGCTTGGTGATATCCTCCCCATCGAGAAGGATTCGTCCCGACAATGGTTGGATCAGCCCGACGATCATGTAAAACGTTGTCGTCTTCCCTGCCCCGTTCGGCCCAAGC
>Ga0193699_10000851_pt1 | contig 12465 bp, 15 predicted proteins | sample L3c2metaG_FD_160095 | JGI IMG/M metagenome (GOLD analysis project Ga0193699, IMG submission 160095) | Soil microbial communities from a riparian zone of the East river system, Colorado, United States - L3c2 | ecosystem: Environmental > Terrestrial > Soil > Riparian zone | place: USA: East... | reverse complement strand
CAAGCGGTACGTTCAACGCCTCAACGACACTCCACGCAAATGCCTGGACTTCAAGACACCCGCCGAGGCATTCTCCAAACTCAAATCAATCGTTGCACTTCAAACGTGACTCTATCTCCACGCTTTCGCGGGGATGACGGATTGTGCTGACATGACGAACAAGAGAACGACAGGGACTTGAAATGAACCAGCCCGCCTCCGCCTACTTCATGGAAGACCGCCATGATCCGATCGAGTCCCATACGCTGTCGGTGCTCGTGCAGAACGAGCCGGGCGTGCTCGCGCGCGTGATCGGGCTGTTCTCCGGCCGCGGCTACAACATCGAAAGTCTCACCGTCTCCGAGACCGAGAGCCAGAAGCACGTCTCCCGCATCACCATCGTCACCACGGGAACGCCGATGGTGATCGAGCAGATCAAACACCAGCTCGACCGCATGGTGCCGGTGTACCGCGTCGTCGACATGACGCTGTCCGGCCGCTCGATCGAACGCGAACTGGCGATGGTGAAACTGCGCGGCACCGGCGAGCACCGCGTCGAGACCTTGCGGCTGGCGGAGGCGTTCCGCGCCCGCGTCATCGACGCCACCACCGAAAGCTTCGTGTTCGAGATCACCGGCAACTCCGCCAAGATCAACCAGTTCATCGACCTGATGCGGCCGCTCGGCTTGGTCGAGGTCTCCCGCACCGGCGTCGCCGCGATCGGGCGCGGGCCTGAGGGGATGTGACCCATGCTGGCGCGCGACTGGTACTATAATGAACGGCGGCAGCTCGGCCTGGATTCCGCGGTCGCCTCGATCTACGACCGCCATGACGACAGCGACATCCGCGCCCGCGCGGCGCTGACCATGCTCGGCGTGCAGCGCGGCTGGCGGGTGGCCGATATCGGCTGCGGCAACGGTCTGTTGGCCGTCGAGGCGGCGCTGATGGGCGCCGAGGTCGACGCCATCGATATTTCGCCGGCGATGCTGGCGCTGGCGAAAATCCAGGCCAGCGACCGCAGGGTCGCGATCCGGACCCAGTCGGCGGGATTATTGAGTTTTGCTTATCAGCCTGACACCTATGACCTGATCGCCAGCGAATTCACGCTGCATCATCTGCCGGATTTCTGGAAGGCGGTGGCGCTGTCGCGGATTTACGGCGCGCTGAAGCCCGGCGCCTGCTTCTATCTGCGCGACATCGTGTTCGTCGGCACGCCGGACGGATCCGAGCGCGACGTCGAGGCGTGGGCCGATTTCAACATCAAGAACCACGGCTTTGCGCTCGACAGCGTCGTCACCCATATGCGCGACGAATATTCGACCTTCGGCTGGGTGATCGAACGCATGCTGACCGACGCCGGCTTCACGCTGGTCTCGGCCGATTATCACGCGCCGCTGCACGGCACTTACCTTTTGCGCAAACCGAAACACGGCGAGCAGAGCTAGACGTCGATGAAGCCAGCCGACGTCTTCCTGGCCGTCCTGGTCGCGGTCACCTGGGGTGTTGCGTTCGTCGGCAGCCGGCTGGCGCTCGACGAGCTGTCGCCGGCGCTGATGACGGCGATGAGGTTTGCGATCGCGGCGGTGCCGTGCCTGTTCGTGCGCCGCCCGAATGTGTCCTGGCCGGTGCTGATCGCGATCAGCGGCACGCTGTTTCTCGGCCAGTTCCTGGCGCAGTCCTGGGCGATCGCGCACGGCGTTCCGGTCGGGCTCGCCAGTGTGATCGTGCAGAGCCAGGCGCTGTTCACGGTGGCGTTCGCCGCATTGGCGTTCTCAGAGTTTCCGACGCGCATGCAGATCGCCGGGATCGCGGTCGCCGCGATCGGCCTGCTGATGATCTCCGGCACCGTCGGTTTCGATTTCAGCATCGGCGCGTTTGCCGTGCTGATGATCTCGCCGGTCAGCTTCGCGATCGGCAATCTGTTGCTGCGGCAGGCGAGGGACGTTGCGATGTTCGATCTGTTCGCCTGGCTCTGCCTGGTGCCGCCGCTGCCGCTGTTGGCGCTGGCGTTTGCCGTCGATGGGCCGCGGGCGACCTGGCAGTCGCTGTCGCATATGTCGCCGACCGGATGGGTCAGCATGCTGTTCATCGGGGCGGTTTCCACCAGCATCGCCTATTGGCTGTGGGGACGCCTGCTGCGGGATTACACCGCGGCGCAGGTGGTGCCGTTCGCGCTGCTGGTGCCGTTCGTCGGCGCCGCGGCATCGAGCGCCGTGTTCGGCGAAACATTTGGGCCGTTGCGGCTGACCGGGATGGTCACGGTGGTCGGCGGCATTGCGATCATGCTGCTGTCGAAGCGGCCGCCGGCTGTGCCGGCTGCGGCATGATGAGGACGCGCCAGCACCATGTCTCACTCCCTTCTGATCGCTTTTGTCATATTCGCCACCGTGATGTTCTTCACGCCGGGGCCGAACAACATCATGCTGCTGTCCTCCGGGCTCACTTACGGGTTCCGCCGCACGCTGCCGCATGTCGCCGGCATTGTGATCGGGTTTGCCTTCATGGTCGGCGCGGTGGGCCTTGGCCTCGGGACCATCTTCATCACCTATCCGGTGCTGCAGACGATCCTCAAATATGCCGGGGTAGCGTATCTGGTCTATCTGGCCGCGGTGATCGCGATGTCCGGGCCGGTGACGCCGGATCAGGACAACCGGCGCGGCCCGATGACGTTCTGGGGTGCGGCGATGTTCCAGTGGATCAACGTCAAGGGCTGGGTCATGGTGATCGGCACCATCACCGCCTATGCGGGCATCGCCAGCTTTCCCTGGAACATCACCGTCCAGGTCATGCTCAGCCTGTTGCTGGGAGCGGTGTCCTGCTCGGCCTGGGCGTTGTTCGGCAGTGCGCTGCGGCCGATCCTGACCTCACGCAAGGCCGTGCGGGCCTTCAATATCGTCATGGCGGTGCTGCTGCTGGCCTCGCTCTATCCGGTGTTCAGGGACGCATGATGCCGCACCGCGCCATGCAGAAACGGGTTTCCCCTGACGGGAAAAATGCTCTAGACAACGCCGGAAATTCGCGGGCGACCGGCGGTCCCGACCACCTAAAAGCCTGATTAACCGGCCGATTTTGGCCACCGATGAGGAAACCACCATGCGTGTTTATTACGATCGCGACGCCGACCTGAACCTGATCAAGGGCAAGAAGGTCGTCATCGTCGGCTATGGCAGCCAGGGCCACGCCCATGCGCTGAACCTGAAGGATTCCGGCGTCAAGGACGTCGCCATCGCGCTGCGCAAGGGCTCGGCCTCGGCCAAGAAGGCAGAGGCCGCCGGCTTCAAGGTGATGGAAGTCGCCGAGGCCGCCAAATGGGGCGACCTCGTGATGATGCTGACCCCCGACGAATTGCAGGGCGACATCTACCGCGATCATCTGCACGACAACATGAAGAACGGCGCGGCGCTGGTGTTCGCCCACGGCCTCAACGTGCATTTCAACCTGCTCGATCCGCGCGCCGATCTCGACGTGCTGATGATCGCGCCGAAAGGCCCCGGCCACACCGTGCGTTCGGAATATCAGCGCGGCGGCGGCGTGCCCTGTCTGATTGCGATCCACAAGGATCCCTCGGGCAACGCCCACGACCTCGGCCTGAGCTATGCCTCGGCGATCGGCGGCGGCCGCGCCGGCATCATCGAGACCTCGTTCAAGGAAGAGTGCGAGACCGACCTGTTCGGCGAGCAGGTGGTGCTGTGCGGCGGCCTGGTCGAACTGATCAAGGGCGGCTTCGAGACCCTGGTCGAAGCCGGCTACGCGCCCGAGATGGCGTACTTCGAATGCCTGCACGAGGTGAAGCTGATCGTCGACCTGATCTATGAAGGCGGCATCGCCAACATGAACTACTCGATCTCCAACACCGCCGAATACGGCGAATACGTCACCGGCCCGCGCATCGTCACCGCCGAGACCAAGGCCGAGATGAAGCGCGTGCTCGACGACATCCAGTCCGGCAAGTTCGCGCGCGACTGGATGCTGGAGAACAAGGTCAACCAGACCTCGTTCAAGGCCACCCGCGCCAAGCTCGCCGCCCATCCGATCGAGGAAGTCGGCGTCAAGCTCCGCGACATGATGCCGTGGATCAAGAAGGGCGCGCTGGTCGACAAGACCAAGAATTGAGCTTGATCCACGATTACAGGCGAGATCGCGCAGGCGCGCGATCTCGCTAATCCGGCTGCTGTTCGGTCCTCCCGCAGACCTTAATCGAATGTCACGCCTATCCGGTATCCGCTGCGCCAGACAATTTGGCAGGGCAGATGCAATCCATCCTCCGGCATAACCAGCGTGAATTTCTCGGGGATCCCGCCCTGGTTGGACACCTCGATTGCCGCCCCGGTAGTCGACAGGTTGCGGACGGTGCAATCGATTGCGCCCCCGCTAAAATCAATCGTCGCGGCCTTCGATACCCGATGGCGTGGGGCGTGCCGCGTTTCAACCATAGCGCCGGTTCCGTGTTGCTGGATCCGTCAGAAAATAGGCGCAGCCTGTTAATGACCCCATTATCAGCGAACCCGTAAGACTACGGTTCAAATCAGGCCGCTGGCGAGCCTTCATGCCTATGCTGCATCGGCGAACGGGGGGTCTGTGCATTGTCTCGAGAGGCCAGGATTCAACCGCACGCGCAAGAAAGACAGCGGTCGGCGATCGGGTGAATTACGGCTGCCGTCTTCGAGTTCGGCCATGGCCGGAATGATCCAGCTGTTGCAAGTGAGAGCGAAATCTACTTCTCGATTTTGTTGTGAATCAGCCACCAGCGCACAGTGCGCTGGGCGGTTTCCGCCGACAGCTTGCCGTAATCCTTCCGGGCGAGGTTCAGCGTTGGCTCGGCGAGCGGCTGCTTGAGCGGCCGGTTGCAAAGGATGGTTTCGACCGCCAGCCAGCTCAATCCGCCTGATTTGCAGGGAATAAGGACGAGGTCGGACCGAGGCCCTTCGAGTAGCTTCGCCATCAACTCAGTCGGCAGATTGTTGAGAAGGGCGAGCGACGCCGCCATTTCCTCGAACTTCTTTGCTTTGGCAAACTTGATGATGGCCGCATCGTCCAGTTCGTTCAGGTCCTTCAGCAGCTTCACGAGCGCTTCGGCCCGGCTGAAATCCCGTGCGGACGAAGTTTCTTCTCCCGCCGCGCTGGCGATCGCTTTCAGGACTCGCTTGATCTCTTCCCGGAGTTCGGCAGGTGCGATGGCCATCAGCCGGGCGCGGACCGCGTCCGTCGCGCGTCGCAACAGGTCGCGGAGGAATTGGAGAGGAAGGTCGATACGAAGTCCAAGGATCTCGGTGAGTTCATCATCGGCGTCCGCCCGCGCGACGATGCCGGAATAGCCGGCATCGGAAAAGCGCGCGCTGGCGTTGTTTGCGAGCTTTCGAATGACCTTGCGCTCGCCGCGATCGACGATCACGTCGGTGACGGCTTCCGGCAGGTTGATCCGGCCTGAAATGGCCAGCAGATGATCCTGCCCCCTCGTGCTCGCAATCTCCACGAGGTCGCTTGTCCTCAAGCGGCTGGAGTTGGCCAGGACGCTGCCGGCCACGGCGATTTCGTCGTCCCGCGCAAGATTCTGAATGACCTGGAATGGCGCGTGATCGATCAGCGCCAGCCGGGTGCCGAGTTCGGCTCTCGCCCGGCTTTCAACGCGGGCGACAAGAAGACACAGCACATCGTCGAAGACCTTGACTTGATCCTCGCTGAGGCGCTCCGCGTCATGCAGGAAAAGATTGGTCACCTGCCGAAGGGTATCGATCCTCTTCTCCGACGTGCCGTTCCTTACGGCGTCTTCGAGTTCGGCGATGATGGAATGATCGAGCGCTTGCGCCATGGTTGCTGGGCAGTCTGTTGGACGTTGCAGGAATTCAAACCAGACAATGGACATCCCGACCTGCGCCCGCGTTAAATTGCAACTCCGTAGAAATACCGGGCTGCCGTCAGCCGACCGCTCCGGGCTTCGGTTCCTGAAGCCTTTCCCGAGGGTTGAACGCGTTGGCGCGCGGCCGCAGTTTGTTCTGACGGCGCCATTGCTGCGCCGCACCGCACGCGGCTTCGCGGCAAATTGCCTTTTGCTCGCCCGCTGCTATCGGGATACCCCTCCAACTGCTATCGTCCGTCCCGTCCCAGAACAAAACTGTGAGGAAACTGTCTGACAAAAAGCCGTCACGCCTGGCCCGCACCCGAGGAGGAAAACTCATGCAGCGTGTGCTTAAGGATTTCATCAGGACGCAATTTTTCAGGACCTTTCGACGTTCACTTGCACTTTCGCTTGGACTTTCCGGACTGATCATCGCCGCAGCGATCGTGCCGGCTGCCGCGCAGAAAAAATACGGTCCCGGCGTAACCGACACGGAAATCAAGATCGGCAACATCATGCCGTACAGCGGGCCGGCCTCGGCCTATGGCATCATCGGCAAGACGATGAGCGCCTATTTCCGGATGATCAACGACAGCGGCGGCGTCAACGGCCGCAAGATCAATTTTATCAGTTACGACGACGCCTACAGCCCGCCGAAGACGGTGGAGCAGGCGCGCAAGCTGGTCGAGAGCGACGAGGTGTTTCTGATCTTCGCGCCGCTCGGCACCGCCAGCAACGCGGCGATCCAGAAATACATGAACACCATGAAGGTGCCGCAGCTGTTTGTCGCCACCGGCGCCTCGCGCTGGGGCGATCCCGAACACTTCCCGTGGACCATCGGCTGGCAGCCGAACTACCGGGCCGAGGCGCGGATCTATGCGACCTACATCCTGCAGCATCACCCCAACGCCAAAATCGGCGTGCTGTACCAGAACGACGATTTCGGAAAGGACTACGTGCTCGGGCTGAAGGACGTGCTGCGCGACAAATACGACACCATGGTGGTCGCCAGCATCCCCTACGAGACCAGCATGCCGACCGTGGACTCCCAGGTGGTGGCGATCAAGACCTCGAACCCGGACATTTTCGTCAATATCGGCACGCCGAAATTCGCCGCCCAGGCGATCAAGAAGGTCGCTGAACTTGGGTGGAAACCGATCCACATCATGACCAACGTGTCGGCCTCGGTCGGCGCGGTGCTGAAGCCCGCCGGCCTCGAGAATTCCACGGGCATCCTGAGCGCCGGCTATCAGATGGACGTCACCGATCCGCAATGGGACAGCTATCCCGGCATGCAGAAATTCCGCGCCTTCATGGCGAAGTATTATCCGGAAGCCGACAAGTCCGAGAGCGGGCCGCTGACGGCCTTCAATACCTCGACCGCGCTGGTCGAGGTTCTGAAACGGTGCGGCGACAATCTCACGCGCGACAACGTCATGAAGGTGGTCGCGAACATGGATTTCGAGATCAACACCTACATCCCGGGAATCCGCATCAAGACCTCGCCGACGGATTTCTATCCGATCGAACAGGTGCAGATGATGAAATTCACCGGCGAGAAATGGCAGCTGTTCGGCCCGATCATTGACGGCCACGCGGAGTAGGGGAATGATCCTCCCTCTCTCCCCCTTGGAGAGAGTGGAGGAGGCGGCCTCCGGCCGCGGGTCAGCCGACGTCCTCTTTGCAGCGTGTCGCCGGGTCAAATCGGATGTCGCGGCCGGCTCGCAAGGCACCGATGCACCGCAGCTGTAGCCGCTTCATTCGATCACTTCGTCGGCGCGGGCGAGCAGTGTTGCCGGAATGGCGAGACCAATCGATTTCGCTGTTTTGAGGTTGATCACCAGTTCGAACGCCGTGGGCTGCTCGATGGGCATTTCGCTGGGCTTTGCGCCGGCGACGATCTTGCTGACGTAGATCGCAAGGCGGCGGAAGAATTTCTTGGAATTGGGCCCGTATGTCAGCAACCCGCCACTCTGCGCAAATTCGCCCCATCCGGAAATCACAGGTATTCTTTTTTCTCGCGCAAACTCTGCCAAACGTGTCCGCTCCAGCATGATGAGATTGTCGGGGACGGCCACGATGGCTTCCGTCCTGCTGTCGCTCATGGCGCGAAACGCGGAATCGAACTCGGCGGGTGATCGCACCTGGAGGTATTGCAGCGACAGGCCGAGGGCCGCCGCGACCCTCTGCGACTCCGCCACTTCCAGATGCTCGCCGGGATGAATCGGATTGGTCAGCAGCGTGACCCGCGCCACGGTTGGGAGCAGCTCCTTCATGAGGTCAAGCCGCTTTCCGTTCAGCTCGACCGCCATATAGGACAGTCCTGTGAGGTTCTCCTTGCCATGTGCCAGCGTATCGACAAAACCTGCCGCAACGGGATCGCCGCTGAAGGCGAAGACCACCGGAGTAGATTTGACTTTATCGCGAACGGCCCGGATAGCTGGCCCCGGCGACACGATAACCGACACGTTTTCACGCAACAGCTCCTCGATAAGGCCTGGCAGCGCCTCGGGCACGCCCAGCGCGGAACGCGCGAGCAAGGTAATGTTGCTTCCATCGACGTAGCCGAGATCTTTGAGGCCGCCGCTGAAGCTGTCATAATATGAAAAGATGTCGGCAAAGCCTCCGGCGGGAGAACCAAGAATAATCCAGCCGATACGCGGAATCTTCTGGGCTTGCTGAGCGCGTGCGCCGAGCGGCCATACCGCCGCCGCGCCCCCAAGAATTCTGATGAACTCACGTCGTCGCATGGCGCCTCCAGGTGGTTCGGACCAGCCAATGCGCGCAATCTAGCACCTTCCCGGAGACGGCCCAGCCATGAATTGACCTCATGTTGCAGATGCAACGCATTTATCTTCTCAGCTTCGCGTAACGGCTTCGCCGTTATCGCCGAAAGTGCTAGCTTCGTCTTTGCGGGAAGCGTCAGCGACGAAACAATCCAGACCAAACTGGATTGCTTCGCTTCGCTGGAAATGACCTAAGGGACCAATCATGCAATCTGTTGTCATCACCGGAGCGTCCACCGGCATCGGCTGGGCCACGGCAAAACTGCTGCTCGATCGCGGCTTTCGCGTGTTCGGCAGTGTGCGCAAGCAGGCCGACGCCGATCGCCTCAAGGGCGAATTCGGCCCGAATTTCACGCCGCTATTGTTCGATGTCACCGATGAGGCCGCGGTGCTGGCAGCCGCGCGCGAGGTCCGCGCCGCGCTGAACGGCGAAACGCTGTTTGGTCTCGTCAACAATGCCGGCATCGCGGTGGCAGGGCCGGTGCTTGAGCTTGACGCCGACGAATTCCGCCGCCAGATGGACGTCAACGTGATCGGGCCGATCATCGCGACGCAAGCCTTCGGTCCGCTGCTTGGATCCGATCCGTCGCTGAAGGGGAAGCCGGGACGGATCGTGATGATGAGTTCGGTGGCCGGCAAGAACGGCAACCCGCTGATATCGGCTTATTCGGCGTCGAAGTTCGCGATCGAGGGACTGTCCGAAAGCCTGCGCCGCGAAATGATGCTGTTCGGTATCGATGTCGTCATCATCGCGCCGGGCGCGGTGAAGACGCCGATCTGGAGCAAGGCCGAGGAGGTCGACATTTCCGCCTTCAGGAATTCACCGTTTTTCCCGGCGCTGGAGCGGATCCGCAAATTCATGCTGCAACTCGGCGAAACCGGATTGCCGGCGGAGAAGGTCGCCGAAGCGATCACCGGGGCCCTGACTTCGGCCAGCCCAAAAGTGCGCTACCAGATCACGCCGGATCCGATGCGGCACCTGATGACGGCGATCCTGCCCAAGCGGATGATCGACAGGATCATCGCCAAGCGGCTTGGGCTGATGCCGCCGGCATGAGCGATAAGATGCGCGCCATGCTGAGGATGTTGATCGCGGTCGCCGCGGTTGGTCTGCCGGCGCCGGTAGCTGTTGCCGGCGACCAGGGCGATCCCGAACGATCCTGCGACGGCAATACGTTCCAGATCGTCGAATGCCTCAAGGCCAGGACCGCGCAATGGGACAAGCGGATGACGATTGCCTACCAGCAGGCGCTGAACGACGCATCACCCCAGCAGCGCGAGCAACTGCGCGCGGCGCAGCTTCTATGGATCGGGTATCGCGACGCCAACTGCCTGTATTACGGCATGGGCGAGGGCACCATCGCCCGGATCGACGCCGGCGAATGCATGCGCAACATGACCGAGGCGCGCGCCCGCGAGTTGGAAGGCCTCGGGCATCAGTGAGGTCAGCTTCTATCCCGCCCGGAGCGACCGTGGCGTTCGCGCCGGCGTCGCCAGCGATAAAGGACCATTCGATGCCGCTCCAAATCTGCAGCACTTGCGGTACCTCATATCCCGACGCCCCCGCGGCGCCCTCCCGCTGTCTGATCTGCGAAGATGAACGACAGTTCGTGCCACGCGGAGGACAGGCCTGGACAACGCCAGAGAAGCTTGCAAGCGGGCACGTCAACGCCTGGCGGCTTTTGGAGACGGACCTGTTCGAAATCCATACCCATCCACAGTTTGGTATCGGCCAGCGTGCGCTGCTGTTGCGCACTTCCGAGGGCAACATTCTGTGGGACTGTATTGCCCTGCTGGACGCAGCGACCGAGGCGCTCATCCGCGGATTGGGCGGCCTCCGCATGATCGCGATCTCGCACCCGCACTACTACACTTGCATGCAGGACTGGGCGCGTACCTTTGACTGCCCCGTCCACCTGCACGCGGCGGACGCTGATTGGATCGTGCGCTCCGACCCCATGATCCGCCCCTGGGATGGTGAAATCCTGGAAATCGCCCACGGTGTGACACTGCTTAGACTCGGCGGCCATTTTCCGGGTGGCACGGTGCTGCATTGGGCCGATGGGGCCGATGGACGTGGCGCGATCCTGAGCGGGGATGTTGTGCAAGTCGCGGCTGACGTCAGCCGGGTCTCCTTTCTTTGGAGCTACCCCAACATGATGCCGCTCTCCGCAGCGACGGTGCGCCGCATCGCCGACACGCTGGCGCCGTGGCGCTTCGAGCGAATTTACGGCGCCTTTCCCGGGCGGCAAGTGATGGCGAACGGCGCCCACGCTGTGGAGCGATCGGTCACCCGCTATATCGGGCTTCTGGAGGGCAATCAGCCCTAGGGAGATCGTCCTCATGCCGTGAACCCTCTCGGAACAAACTTTTGGGACGGCCGTTTCTCGTCGACCTGACACCAGAGGAGGACGACAGATGGCGATGGAATCGAGAGAGACAGGAACTTTGATCGGCAGCGACAAAGTCGAAGGAACCGCCGTTTATGGCGCTGACGACCAGAAGATCGGATCGATCGAGCGGGTGATGATCGACAAGGTGAGCGGCAGGGTACCGTATGCGGTGCTCAGCTTCGGCGGCATCCTCGGAATTGGCGATGACCACTACCCGCTGCCATGGCAATCGTTGAAATACGACACCAACCTCGGTGGCTATCGCACCGGCGTGACCCAGAAGCAGCTTGAGGGCGCGCCCAAATACGGCAACGACAACAGCTGGAACTGGTCGGACACTTCCCGCGCCCGCGCGGTGAACGACTACTACGGAGTTCCGTTCGTAGCCTGAGCAAAAAGGGCCCCGGCAACCGCCGGAGCCTTTTCGACTGTCCGACATTTTCTAGGTCTTGGCCACGTCGGCGAGGTCGATCAGCGCAATCCCGAATTCCGGCCGTTTGCGCCGCCGCAGTCCTGTCGGTGTTTCCTCCAGGACGACTTCGAGTGTCGGTCGGACCTTGCCCTCGAGCAGATGGCTGCCGCGCGTCGTGCCGTCGGATAGCCCGAGCACGACGTGAACGTGCAGGCTGGCCTTTCCCTCGTCGCCAGTCGCGATGTCGCCGATCGCGCTCAGGACCTCGCATTGCTCGTCCACCCTGACATCCCCGTGGGCAATCACGCCGCCATCTTCCGGCAGCTTTCCGCGCATGTCCGGCACATCGCCACGCACGCCTCCATACCGCCGACACGTTCGCAGTCCTCGGCGCATTCGGCGCAGATCTCGGCGCATTCGCGGCAGGTGTGCTTGTGGTGCGGCGTGTTGAGCAGCATGAAATGAGCCGACGTCCGGCAGATTTCCGCGCACGCCATCATCAGGCGAAAATGCGCGGGCTCGACATGCTTTCCTCCGGCCACCAGGCAATGATTCATCGCGGTGCCGAGGCAGGTCCGGTAGCAGTTCAGACAAGTCTCAATGCAATGGTGCATCTCTTCGGTCATCTGCACGGATGGGTCCCTTTCGGTAAGCCCCTGGGCAAAACGGCCTGAGCGGAACTGTGTTCCCCGCCGGCCGGCGGGGCGCGGCGGCTGGTCACAATCCGCCCAGGGTCCGGAACCGGCACAGCCCCCGGACGTTCTACCGAGGCGCGTCGGCCAGCGTCACGGCCGGCGCGGTGCTGCGCATCGCTCAACGGTGGATCTTAACAGCGGTCTTATCACTCTGGTGCTGGTCTTGCCTCTTTCGCCGACGAAGCATGAAACGGAGGCCAACGATGAAACGAAGTCTGCTGTGCGTCGTCCTGTTGCTGACGCTGAACGGCTCTGGGCTCGCCCAGACGGCGAAAACAGAACCCGCATTCTACGTCGTACTGAATTCTCTCACCAAGAGCTGCACCGTCGTCGACAAGGTACCTCGCACCGATACGCCGAACAT
>Ga0193699_10000850_pt1 | contig 12471 bp, 11 predicted proteins | sample L3c2metaG_FD_160095 | JGI IMG/M metagenome (GOLD analysis project Ga0193699, IMG submission 160095) | Soil microbial communities from a riparian zone of the East river system, Colorado, United States - L3c2 | ecosystem: Environmental > Terrestrial > Soil > Riparian zone | place: USA: East... | reverse complement strand
GGCGTCTGTCCCATGCCTTCGAGCGCGTTGCGGATTCTTTGTGCGTCGACCAGCAGTGCTTCGCCCTGACTGAGCAAGACCGCGCCGGCTTCAGTGGGCACCACACCGCGGGTGGTGCGATATAGCAACCGCACCCGGAGCTCCTGCTCAAGCGCCTGAATATGGCGGCTGATGGCCGGCTGCGTGAGTTTGAGCATCTGCGCGGCCTTGCTGAAGCTGCCCAGTTTTGCAACGCACACAAAATATTCGACGCGCTTGAGATCCACCGGCCACGCCTTACGAAAGACACTGTAAATGCGCGTATTTCTTAGCATATCGGCCGTTGCAGGGCGAGGCCCCAGCGCAATGCCGGTAAATGCCCGCGATTTCGGCGCTTCGCCCCAGCATCTCCATCCACAACATCGCTGTTATGCGGCAACCGTTGAGGCGAGTTCGACTTCTCGTCGCGCCAATATTTTTTGTTGTAGCGATTATTTGCGGCTGCTCTTATCAATCATCGCGCACCATTGACGCGGCATAGGAACAAGCATGTCTCAGAAAATTGCGATCCTCGGCACCGGCGCCAACGGCAGTTGCATCTCCGCCAGCCTCATCGAGGCCGGCCTCGACGTCACCATGATCGACCAGTGGCCCGAACACGTCGAGACGATGCGCCGCGACGGCCTGACCATCACGATGCCGGAGACCGTGCAGCACGTGAAGGTGCGCGCCTATCACCTCTGCGACGTCTGCACATTCCACGAAACCTTCGACATCGTCCTGCTGGCGGTGAAAGCCTACGACACGCGCTGGGCCTGCGAACTCATCAAACCGCATCTCGCCGCCGACGGCATGCTGATCGGCATGCAAAATTCGATGACCGCAAACACGATTCGCGACGTGGTCGGACCGGAGCGCACCATCGGCTGCGTCATCGAATTGTCGTCGGAAATGTTCACGCCCGGTCAGGTGAAGCGCAACACGCCGCCGCAGCGGACGTGGATGGGCCTCGGCAGCCTCGATCCGGTGACCGGGCCGCAGCTCGCGGAAATGCAGGCGTTGCTCGCGCCCGTCGGCAAGGTCGAGATCAAACCGGACATTTTGGCGGCGAAGTGGTCGAAGCTGATCGTCAATGCGATGTGCCTCGGTCCCTTCGCGATGGTCGGGCTGACGCTGGCCGACGCGGTCAAGCTGCCGGGTATGCGCGAACTGATCATCGAACTTGGCGAGGAAGCCGCGCGCGCCGGCAACGATCTCGGCTATCCGCTCGAGCCGATTCTTGGACTGACTCAAGCCGATCTCACTGCCACCAACCGGCCGATCGAAAAAATGTTCGATACGCTGGCGAGCCACATTGGCCCCGGCCGCGGCCGTAACACCGTTCTGCAGGATTTGCTGAAAGGCCGTGCCAGCGAGGTGTCCGTGATTAACGGCATGGTGGTAGAGGAAAGCGAGCGGCGCGGCTACGCGGCGCCCGCCAATGCACGCGTCGTCGAGATCACCCGCCAGATCGAGGCCGGTACCTTGAAGCCGACTCCAGCCAATATGGAATTGGCGCTGTCCGCGCCGGCCAGCAACTGATCATCTCGGCCAACAGCAGAGCACTTCATATGCAAACAGATTTTACGCGCCGGCACGCCCTTGCCCTACTCGGATCACTGGTGCCCGCAACGGCGTTCGGCGCGGCCTATCCCGACCATCCCATCAAGATGATCGTAGCGTTGGCGGCGGGCGGGCCTGCGGATGCAGCCGCGCGTACGTTTGCGCCGTATTTTTCCGAAGCGCTCGGGCAGAACGCCCTGGTCGAGAATCGTACTGGCGCCTCGAGCGTGATCGGCACCGACGCCGTCATACGCGCGGCGCCGGACGGCTATACGCTGTTATTCGGATCGAGTTCAACCTTCGCGGTCAATCCAGCGGTGATGAAAAATCTACGCTTCGACGTGCAGACCCAACTCAAATTGATCGGCCTCGTTTCCTACACGCCGCATGTGCTGGTGGTGCGCTCCTCGCTGCCGGTGAAGAACCTGGGCGATCTCATCGCGCTGGCCAAGCAGCAGCCCGGCAAGCTCAGCTATGCTTCGTCCGGAACCGGCGGTGCCATTCATCTCGCGACCGAGCTGTTCAAGCGCGAGGCCGGCGTCGACATTGTTCATGTTCCCTATCGCGGCGGCGGTCCGGCCCTGCTCGGCCTGTTGAGCGGCGATGTCGATGTGTTCATCAGCGATCTCAGCACGACCATCGGCAACATTCAGGGCGGCCTGCTGAAGGCGCTGGCCATGGCCTGGCCGAACCGCTCGCCGCAGCTACCTGACGTTTCGACTTTCGCCGAACTGGGCTATCCGGGCATGGTCTCATCGTCGTGGTTCGGCTTGGCCGCACCGGTGGACACGCCGGCCGACATCGTCGCGCGCCTGCATCAGGCCATGGAGCAGACCTTTGCCAATACTGCCTATCAAGCCGCGCTCAAGAAGCTCGGCAATGAGCAGTTCACGCTGACCCCCGAGCAATCCGCCGCTTTCATCAAAGGAGAGGTGGAGAAATGGGCGACCGTCGCTAAATCGGCCAACATCCAAGTCGATTGAAGGCAAACACCCATATGGAAAATCACAGCGACGATAAACGAAGGGTAGAGATTCGGCCCGGGGTTTGGATGGCCTATGAGGACCATTGGTTCGGCGAGCCATGGACCACTCCCGAGATCGTGGTGATGGTGCACGGCAATTCCGAATCCTCCCGCGCCTGGACTTGTTGGGTCCCGCATCTGGCCCGGCATTACCGCGTGGTGCGGCCGGACCTGCCCGGATACGGCCAATCACCGGAGCCTGCCGGCTACGGCTGGAGCGCGCCGGAATTGGCCTCCGATCTTGGATTGTTTCTGGACGCCTTAAACCTGACGACCTGTCATCTGATCGGCGCCAAATATGGCGGCTCGACATGCATCAGACTCGCGATCGACCAACCCGACCGGCTTTCTTCACTCTGCCTGTTCGGCTCGCCGGTGCGCGGCAGCGGCAGCGGTAACGCCGACCTGATCCGCGCCAAAGGCGTCCGGCAGTGGGCCGAAGAGACGATGCGCTCGCGGCTCGGCAGCGCGGTCTCGGAAGCGCAGATCGATTGGTGGACTAACGAGTTGATGGGCAAGACTGGCAAGCTCGCAGCCTTCAGCGCTTCGGCATCGCGCATCGACATGGAGCTTGCCGACGAATTGCCGCGCATCACGGCTCCGGCGCTGATCGTGACGACGCAGGAAAGTGGGCTGCAGTCCGTCGAGGCCGTCGAGCGCTATGCGCGGCAGATTCAGAATGCGAAAGTGATCGTCATGCCGGGCGACAGCTATCACATCGCGGCCGCGGAACCCGATATCTGCGCGCAGCACGCATTGACCTTCATCCGACAAACAAGCGCGACAAACGCGAGGGCCGCCGAATGACGACACGACGCAAAGTTATCGGCGGACTCATGGCGTGCGGTGCTGGCGCTGCAGTGCCGGCGATGAGAGCCTATGGCGATACGGCCTACCCGAGCCGTACGGTTCATATCATTGTCCCGTTTACACCGGGCGGCGGCGCCGACACGGTGTCGCGCCTCTTGGCGCCGCAACTCCAGAGATTATTGGGGCAGCCTTTCGTCGTCGAGAACCGCGCGGGCGCTGCTGGCCGAATTGGCACTGGCGTCGTCGCGAAATCAGACCCCGATGGCCACACGCTGTTGGTCTCGACGGAATCTTCGCTCGTGATCGCGCCGCATATCGGCGTCGCCATCGGTTACGATCCGTTGACGGATTTCGCGCCGGTTTCGCTGCTGACGCGCAACACGGTCGTTCTGGTCGTGCACCCTTCGGTGCCGGCAAAGACATTGCAGGAATACATGGCGCTAGCGCGCGCAAAGCCTGGCGAATTGTTCTACGCATCGTCCGGCGTCGGCGGGCCGAACCATCTGGCCGGCGAGATATTCAACCGGATGGCCGGGCTCAAGATCACCCATGTTCCTTACGCCGGCACGGGCCTCGCGCTGCAGTCGGTGCTATCCAACCAGGTCGGCGCGATGTGGGGCTTCACCGCGGGCCTCGCGGCTCACATACGGCAGGGGACGCTACGCGCACTCGCCGTCGGCTCGAAAGAACGTTCGCCTGCCCTGCCGGATGTCCCCACAGTCGCGGAAGGGGGCGTCCCGGGTTATGAGGCGGTGTCGTGGGTCGGCATGGTGGCGCCGGCCGGCACGCCCGCACCGGTGATCGACAAACTTTGGACCGGGGTCGACGGCTCGCTCCGCGAGCCATCCGTGCGCAACATCATTGTCGGCGGCGGCTCTGAGATCGTCTGCAGCAAGCCCGATGAATTCCGCCAGGTGATCGCCAGCGACTATGCCAGATACGGCAAGCTCGCCGATATTTTCCAGACATCCAAGTGAGCGCCGCGATGGAAAGTCCTAAATCAACCATGACGCTGGCGTCGTTCGCGGCCACGCTCGATCCCGCGACGCTGCCAGACAACGTGCGGCAAAAACTCGGCTGGTTGCTGCTCGATTTTCTACGGGTCTGCTCGATTGGCGCGCGATTGCCGTGGAGCAGATGGTCGCGCGGCTATATCGACCTCGTCGGCAAGGCCGGCGCGTCGCACGGCCTGTTCTCGGTGGAAACACTTAATCCGCAGCACGCGACCTTCCTCAACGTTGCCTATGGCTCGAGCTTCGATGGCGACGATACCCATGTGGGCGCGATGCTTCATCCGGGCGTAGCCGCTTGGTCCGCAGCATTGGCGGTGGCCGAGCATACGCAAGCGTCCGGCGCCGAGATGCTGGCCGCGGTCGTCGCCGGCTACGAGACCATCATCCGCATCGGGCTGGCGGTGCAGCCGAGCCACTTCAAGCGCGGATTCCAGAGCACAGGCACCTGCGACGGTTTTGGCACCGCGGCTGCAGCCGGACGGCTGCTGTTTCGCGGCAAGAGCACCGAGCGCCGCATTGCCGAGGCCATGGGTCTCGCCGGCGGCTATGCCAGCGGCGTCGCGCAGTTTTACTATTCCGGCGCATCGGCCAAGCGCATCCAGGCCGCGCACTCCGCCGAGAGCGGCATCACCGCCGCCCTGCTCGCCGAGCAAGGCTACAGCGGACCGATCGACATCATCGAAGGCGCTGGTGGCTTTGCCCGTGCCTATGCCGATGGCTGGAATCCAGCCATTCTTGAAGCTGGACTTGGCGAACACTTCCACCTCATGGACGTCCTGGTGAAATCGCACGCCGCCGCGGCGCGCATTGCCGCCGGGCTCGATGGCATGCTGGCGCTGCGCCTGGAGCACGGATTTTCCGGCGACGATATCGCGGAAATGACGCTCGGTATTCCGCGCATTATCCAGGGGCGGCTGACCAACCCTCATCCGGTGGACCTGCAGGCGGCGCAGATGTGCCTGCCATTTGGGGTCGCCTTGGCGTCGAAACTCACACTTACGCCGGGCCATATCCCTACCGTCAACGTATCGGATTTCGAAGCCGGACTTGCCGACCGCAGCCTACATGCGATCGAAGAGCGCACCACGATTACGCTCGACGACGAAGTTGAGGCCGCGAGCAATGAGCTTTCGACAGCGGCACGGGTCAGCGTCACGCTGCGTGATGGACGCAAGCTGTCCAAGCTGGTGGCAGCACCAAAAGGCAGCCCCTCGCAGCCATTCACAGGTGCAGAGCACGAAGCACGCTTCATCCAGGAGCTATCGAGCCGCGTGTCGGGAAATGTCTGTTCCAAGATCGTCGCGATATCGCGAGATCTCGATCAACTCGATCCGCGCTGGCTCGGGCAGGCGTTGAGCAGCAGACATCCGCCAATGTGATCGGCATGTCCGCTTGGTGCCAAGCGGGCGTCACGCGCGCTGAAGTATTAAGCGCGGACGCGATGCCCACACCGAACGATACGGTACGCTCGCGTCGACCATGCGCAAGGTATTCTCGACCATTTCGCCGCCATTATTGATCTCGGCAATGAGGCGATCACCCCTCCGTTCCCGAAGAAGCGATATGGCCGTCCGTGCCCAATTGGCGAACCCGCGCAGACGATGCCGCATTCGTTGGAATCCTCCGAACTGAAGGCGTTCGGATCAATGGCCACCACGATGCGCTTGAGAGGCGGCACACCGTCAGTATAACACCCTAATACCATTAGTTATGTAGGGCCTTGTGCAGAGGCGGAACGCGCGGAGTACCGGCACGTTATTGGCGTAGGGATTTCCATGACTGTCGTTCGTAAACTCATTCGGGTTTCTGCGCTTGTCGCTTGCGGGGCGGCCACCTTTGGTTTCGTGCAGATCTACTGCACTGCGCAAGAAGAGTTTGCACAGGAGACCGCAAGCGCGTCCAACGTCGAAGCACCTGTGAAGTTGGCGGATAACGGCGATCCCACGAAGGCATTGAGCCCGATCTTTCCCGCTACACCGGGCAAGAACCTATTGAACGTGCCGCCGCCGGCCGCTTCTCTTAACGCGAAGCATGCAAAGACAGCGGTCGCCGCACGTCGAGTGAAAACTCCGGTGAGAATGGCTTCACGTGTTGCAAAACACATGCCGATGCAGCTCTCCTCGTCTAATCAGGATGAGCAGCGCGTGACGCACGGCTATGCCCCTGAGCAAGAGCCCCGCGCCGCTGGCATCTTCCGGCTCTTCCCCTAGAAGCCGACGAATGAAAACTGCAATATTTAGCGCCCGCAGGAAGTCGCAGGGACGGGTAAAAGTAGACAGCCGCCATCGCAAAATTACAGAGTCCCTCAGCAGTAAGGCTCTGTGGCGGGCAAAAAGGTATGCCACACGCAGAAATTTGAAAAGCGCGCCGCCGCGTCACGCCCGCGGATTGCGCATGATAACGCAGGCTCCGTGTTCTTGCCGGATTCGGTTGCAGATAGTGGAGGCGGCGCTCCGATCCGGCGCGCCGATCCTGACCTGATAGAACGGCATCGGTCCGCGACTGCGCAGGTGAATCTGCGTGATGAAGGCGTCATAGCCGTGCAGCGCGGCGCCATGCGTCCGTTCGACCTTGGCATAATTGCCGAGGATACGCGTCCGCGAGAATCCTGCCGATAGAATCACGCTCCACGGCTGGGTTGATCCCGTAACGATCCGCTGCTCCAGCGCCTCAACAAAGGGATTAGGTGTTTTCTTTAGAAGCGCCATCAGTTGGCCGCACGCGGGCCCTGCATTCAGCTTTTGGTCGCTGTCGGATCCCACCTTTGCCCATTGTTCGACCGACATGCCGGTGATCGCCTGCACATAATTACGCGTTTCCGCCGGCATCGGCCCGTTTCCGCTCATCCACTCGCGCACACGACGGGGGCCAGCGTTGTAGGCGGCAGTAGCAAGCCCGAGATTGCCGAACTGAGTTCGCAGGTCGCGCAGGAACTCAGCCGATTTCGGAAGTGCCTGAATCGGATCGAATGGATTGAGCAGGTTTCGGTCCAAGGCCGTTCCGGGCATAAACTGGGCGATACCCTGGGCCTGCTGCCCGTTGCGGGTCACCGGGCCAACTGCATCGGGGCGAAAGCGACTTTCCTGCCAGATTACGCGCGCGAAGAATTCGACCGGCAGGCCGTTCGCGCGCGCCGCCGCTTCCAGCAACAGGCACATTGAGTTCTGGCTGTCGGCGTTGGAAATCTTGGAAGCATCCGGACGAAACGGCTCGGACGCGCTTTGCTCCGCATTGCGCGGCGCGAACTTCTTGACATCGGCGTTGGCCGGCGCGGGATTGACTTCGGCGGCTGCCGGAGCCGTCGACGGACTGCCGGCATCCTGCGCAGTTGCGCTCGCCGGAAGCAGCAATGCCATGATCAAGCAGAATTGCCGTCTCATCTCGCACTTCCGAACTCTGCCGTCGAAAGCTCGTGCTCGCGGGTCTTACTTCCCTGGGGGAAATGCCGGGGCAATCCCAATGTTCCAAGCGTTCGAGAAACCCTCCCTAAAACCGCGCCCTATACGCGATTGCCGGGTCGCAGAGACCAAGTCTCCTCGCTTTCAAAGCCGCAAAAGCCCGCAGTTTGTGGGCCTCTGGGCGGGCGCTAGAGACTTTGTGGACGAAGAGGAATGCGTGGTGGAGACGAGAGGACTCAAACTACGTGCCAGGCACGCAGTCAGTTCAAACTGGTCTCTGTTCGGCCAATATGTCCGGTTTGACTCCAAAAACGGACGGTTTACGGTGCCTACTGCCCTACATAATCGGCACCATGTTTATGCCGAGCGGACTATCCTGCCACCGTTGGGGACGCGATCGGCCTAATCAAAGTCAGATTTTCTTCTCGGATGAAAGGTCGCGTCATCTAGCCATCTGTCGTAATATTAGCTTCTCTGATGATCGGGCCCCAGGTATCGCTCTCGTCCTTGACAAATTTTGCCAATTCCGCGGGCGTCGAACCGACGACGACATTGCCGACCTGCTCCATCGTCTTGCGGACGTCGGCCTGGCGCGTGGCCCCCACCAACGCTTGATTCATTTTCGTGATGATTTCCGCCGGCGTCTTCACCGGCGCAAAAACCGCTGTCCACCCCGACGATTTGAAATCCTTGATGCCGGACGCGTCCATCGTCGGGACGTCCGGCAACACCACAAGCCGCTCCTGTGTCGTCACCGCCAAAGCGCGCAGCGCACCCGATTTGATGTGCGGCAGCAGGGCCGAAACATTGTCGCATGTGACGTCGACACGGCCAGCAATCATGTCCGTGACGCCAAGCGCGGTGCCCCGATAGGGAACGTGCGTCATTTCAATGCCGAGTCTTCGCTTCAACAACTCACCGGACAAGTGACTGGACGTTCCGTTTCCGGCCGATGAGTAAAGTAATTTCTTCGGCTTCGCATACTCGATGAATTCCGCCATTGTCTTCACCGGAAGGCTCGCCGGAACCACAACGACGTTGGGAACGAGAACCAGAAGCGAGACCGGCGCGAAGTCACGTGCCGTATCGTATTTCAGATTCTTATAGAGAAACTGATTGACCGCGATGCCGCCTTGCGTGAACAGGACCGTGTATCCATCGGGCGCAGCGCGCGCGACAGCTTCGTTGCCGATGTTGCCGCCGGCACCCGGACGATTTTCAACCACCAACTGCTGTCCCAAGGCGGCGGCGAACGGCGCACCAACTAAGCGTGCTGTGATATCGACATTACCTGAAGGTGGAAACGGCACGACGGCGATCACAGGTCGGTTCGGCCAGACTTGTGCAGATGCGGAACGTCCCACCATCCATGATGCGGCGGTGGCGGCAACAAAGCTACGGCGATTAATCATTGACTGTGTCCCAGTGAATCTTGCTTAGAGGCTTGCGGGATGCGCGCGGACCGCTTCTTCGTTGATATCAGTACCCCAACCAGGTCTGTCGGGAACGGCGATCTCGCCATTCGTGAAAACGACAGGGTGCGTGAAAAAATCTGCCACCCATGGCGCCTCGTCAACCACCACTTCCGCAATCCGAAAATTCGGAATCGCCGCAGCGAAATGTGTGCCTATCAGTGTCGAGAGATGCCCATGATAATTGTGAACAGCGACGTTCACGTCATAGGTATCGACGAGCGCCGCCATCCGGATCGCTTCGATCATGCCATTCCACTGCGGGTCGATGATGACCGCGTCCACGGCGGTTTCCTCAAGGTAAGGCTTGAGATTGCGGCGGCCGTAAATCGTTTCCAGCGAGCCGATCGGCGTTGTCGTCGACTGGCGGATGGCTGCCAACGACTTTGGATCATGCAGATCGAACTCCAGCCACAGCAATCGCAAGGGCTCCAACGCCTCCGCAATCTGGCGGACGCCTTCCGGCTTGAAGTTGCAATTGAGGTCGATCGACAGTTTGACCGCCGGCCCCGCCCCTTGCCGAAACGCCGACATGAGGTCAACGATCTCACCCAACAGCCGCTCGTCCAAATTGAGCTCGGGATGACCGTCGCTCATGCCGAATCCGGCCTGGTAGTTCGAAGCCTTGCCGTTGGCGAACGTCAGAATGTTCGTCTTCAACGCCGGATAGCCCCCGGCTGCGACTTCCTTGCCGAGCGCAACGATATCGTCGAGCGACCGCAACGGCTTTCCGCCGAAGAGATCAGGATGGCGCACGCGTAGGGTGCCGCAGTGCGACCAGTACGCCGGCAGCTTGTCGCGCAGCGCTCCGCCGAACAATTCATATACGGGCACTCCCAAAGATTTCGCCTTGAGGTCTAGACAGGCATTTTCGATCGCGGCGATAGCCTGCGCAATCATGCCGCTGTTTGCAGTTCTGGTATGCGCATAAAGCTTGGCGCTGATGCGCCCGACCTGGCGCGGGTCCTGTCCGATCAATTGCTTGGACATCTTGCGGATCACGCCGGTCAGGCCCGGCATCGAGCGTCCCTCGCCGAATTCCGACCAGCCTACCAAACCGGCATCGGTCGTCATCTTCAGAAACGAAAGCGTGCGCCAGCCGGCGCTGGCGTGTATATCCTCGACCGCCGTTATCTTCATCGCCTCGCCTCTTTCTTCCAAGCACCGCACTGTCCGGAGTGTTCTTATCAATGAACGCAAAGCCCGCGCTACTTATTATTCTCCGCTCACATGAGAAAATCCGGACACAATATTTCAATGGAATTGCGCAGACATTCCCCGAACTGACCGTCAATATCGTCGCAAACGTCGCCGACGCCGATCCCTATCTCGCTTCCGCGGAGATCATCGTCACGCATGGCCCGCACCTTGAGACTAAGGCCGACCACATTTTTTCCAGTGCCAAGAAATTGAAATGGGTGCAGGGCATCGGCACTGGCGTCGATGGCATTGCCGACCGGCCGTCGCTTCGCAAGGACATCATCGTCACGAACATCCATGGCGTCCACGGCGCGCCGATGTCCGAAGCAGCGATGTCGCTGATGCTGGCGCTCAGCCGCAGGCTGCCGCGTAGCCTGAATAACAAGGCGCAACACAAATGGGAGAACTGGCCGTCCCGCCTGCTCAATGAAAAGACCGTCGGCATTCTCGGCATGGGTTCGATTGCCGAATCGATGGCGCCGCGTTTCAAGGCGTTCAATATGACGGTGCTCGGCTTCACCTCCGGCGTGCGTGAGGTGGCAGGTTTCGATCACGTGCACGACAAGAGCAAATTGAAGGAGATGCTGGCAACGATCGACTATTTCGTCGTGCTTACGCCCTATACGCCGCAGACCCACAACATGGTCGACGCCGATATGCTCAGGGCGATGAAACCGGACAGCTATCTGATCAATCTGGCGCGCGGCGGCGTTGTCGACGAGAAGGCGCTGCTCGATGCCTTGAAAGCGAAGCGTATTGCGGGCGCGGCGCTCGACGTATTCGCGCAGGAGCCGCTCAAGCCCGACAGCGAATTGTGGGATTTGGACAACGTCATCATCACCTGCCACCAAGCCGCAACCCACGACAACTCTGCGCGGAACAATCTGCCCACGATCCAGGAGAACATCCGCCGTTTCCTAGCGAGCGATTACAAAAACATGAAGAACCTCATATCCCGCTAAGACGGTCCGATAGCGGACATTCGCTTGGAGGTTCGGCATGATTTAAGGAATAGAGCCGGAACGGCTTCCCAGACGGCAGAGACAAAACCCCAAAACTCCCTCCAAGCCACTCCTCCAGTTTTCAGCCCACAAAGCCGTATTTGGTCGAAATGGAAGAAGCCTAAGCGACATGAAATCGTGACAGGCCAGTTAGGAGCAGCGTGTTTCAGGCGATGAGGGCCGACTGACGGCCGATAAGCCTCATTATGGAATATTGAGCTGCCACGTCGCTCGTCCGCTACCGCCATGTAGATCCCGTGCACATTTGTTCGAAATGTCGAGAAGCGCCCACCGTTCGCGACGAAACGTGTCGCCCAATTCATCGACCTGCTGGATCGTCTCCGCGAGCTTGTTGCTGTCGCCCGGCCAGGAGCAGAAGGACATCCAGGACCTCGTCTGAATTGCGGATCAGATCGACAAAATGCTGACCGTTGGGGCCACTAACCCTGCGAGCCAATTCTTGACTGTCCGCTCCCCTGCGCCAGTCCATCGCATTGCCGTCTTCAGCGGAGCAAATCGATTTGAACCCGAGGCGAGCCGCTACAGTTCGAACCTCTTAGAACTTGCTAATTCCGGCCAGCGAGTATTTCGCCGATCGTTTCGGTGGCCTTTAGTCCACTACCGGTCAAGACGACGACGACGGATGCGTCGGCTGCGAGATCCGACGTTGCGAAAACGCGAACGAGCGCCGCGGCGGCGGCCGCCGATGTCGGTTCGACATAAAGTCCACGCTTGAGCAACCCGGTCAGCGCATCGGCGATTTCTTCTTCCGACACGGTGATCAGCCCGCCGCCGGTGTCCCGCATAGCCGCCAGCACCTCGCGCGTGCGAACCGGCTTCTGCGAAGCAATGCCGCCGGCAACCGTCGGCTTTGGCGTGAACGGCACCGCATGATCGACGCCGGCCGCGAGAGCCGCGGCAAACGGCGAGCAGTTGCGCGCCTGCACACCATAGATACGTGGGATATGATCG
>Ga0193699_10000849_pt1 | contig 12476 bp, 9 predicted proteins | sample L3c2metaG_FD_160095 | JGI IMG/M metagenome (GOLD analysis project Ga0193699, IMG submission 160095) | Soil microbial communities from a riparian zone of the East river system, Colorado, United States - L3c2 | ecosystem: Environmental > Terrestrial > Soil > Riparian zone | place: USA: East River... | reverse complement strand
CGGAGCGGTCCAGACTTCCAAGCAGTCGGCGATCGAATTCACCTGCGTTGGCAAAGAGTGCGGTCGGATTCGGATACTTTGCATCGAACCTGACGAGGGCCGGAAGCGCGACTCGCGCGAGGCTGAGCAGGACGCCCTCGTATGAGACGAACACCTTGTCGCGGTCGCTCGGAATCGGCTCCCACGGCGCACTATCCTTTTTTCCGAGGCGCGCCCATTCCCACTGGTCAGGATGCCGATCGTTGTCGCCGAGAAGCAGATCCATGATGCGAGCCGTCAGAAACGTGCGCGCATCGACCTGCGTTTCGGCGTCCTTGTTGATCGCATCCAGGAGCTCTTCGCTGTCCATGATCTTGTCGGCGTCTGCGAAGGCGCGACCCTTCTTCGGAACGCTGGGATGCTCCTCGACCATGCCGAGGATCCCAGCGAACTCCTTCCTGAACTCACCGAGAAGTGGGTCGTCCGGCATATAGTAGAGCCGGGGCGAAGGGTGGAGCAAATCGGCGACGCCAAGCATCGAGGCCGCCGCGAGCGCGCCCGTTGGATGCGATGCGCTGCCTTCGTCGCGGACAATGTACCAGATGATGGTGTGCTTGTACTGGTCGGTGAGGAAGAGGTTCGTCTTACGCACCTGGCGGAACACGAACTCGGAGCTATCCGGTGCGACGAAGCGCAGCGATTTGGCCTGCATTCCGCCGCCTGTTTTCGTCGGCACGAGTCCGCCGTGAAACGATCGCAGGTCGAGGACAGGTACGGTGATCGGAGTCGTCCATTCTTCACGATAGTTGTCGCCGAGCAGCCAGCGGTGGAATCCACCGGCGGCAAAACTGCCCGACGCAATCACCACAACGCTGTCGTTCCCGATCCGCCGGATGACTTGCGTTTGCGCGCGTGCACCCGACTGCGGTATGGCTAACAACATCGCCGCCACGGCAAGCGCGGTAAGATTTGCAGGTGAGAACATACCTGAGGTTATCCGATTGCGAATGTTCATCACGGACGCCAGCGGTACACCGTGATTGCGGCAGGCCGCCCGTTCACTTCGTCGCTGATCAGCAGAAGGCTGTCCTTCGTGATCGCGATGCCTTCGGGCTGGCGGTGATCGCCGGGTAGGGGTCCGGAACGCACGACATCGCCGTCCGGAGTCAGCACCAGGATCCCTTTCTCACGAGACGAAATCATGACGTAATTCTTCGTGAACGGGTCGATGGTGATGTCCGAGACATGGAAATCCTTCCACTTGGTCGAGCCGCTGATGTCTTCGATTGGAACGGTTAGCGTGGACATGGTCGCACGGTCGAGTGGCATCGGGAAGCGATAGATCAGGACCTCGTGCGGCGCATTCTTCCCCCGAATTTTCTTGCAGGCCATTACGAGTCGGGTGCTGTCCGCTTCGTAGACCAGGCTCTCGAACTCACATACGTTGCCCAACTTGGTCTCGAAAGTCGCATAGGGAACCTGGGCGGCGTCTGCACCTTCCTTGAACTTGTAGAATTTCCCCTTGCTCTCAAGGAGGTAGACGTCAGGTCCGGCGGTGGTGATCGCCTCGAAATCCCCGCGGACTCCGCCCTCAAGCGAGAAGCCTTTGAGGAGTATCCCGGTTTTCGGGTCGACCTCGTAAATCCTGGCGACGTTGTCGTCGTGGGTGAGGACGGTGCCGCGGCTCGTAAGTGTGAGGCCGGAAATCTCTCGCAGCTCCGGGGGCATGAGCCACTCTGCCACCGCCGCCGGTTTCTCCGGGTTGGCGTCTGCCGCAGCGAGTCGGCGCGCGAGCTCCTGTTTGCGCGTGGCTTCGACCGCCTGCGCCTCCCTTGCCTTCGCTTGGGGAGTATCCCGACAGCCGGCAACCCACGGCGACAATCCCGCAAGCAGTACGAAACTGCGCGTGCGGTTCATCCCTTGTCTTTGTCGGAGCCTTTGCCTTCGGGCACCTCGCCGGTCTCCACATCAGCCGAGACGATAACGCCGTTGGCATTCTCGTGAACCGCGGTCAGCAGGACGTCTCTCGGGAAGGATTTCCTGATGCGCGTGAGATAGAAAATCTCCGAGGGTTTGCCGACGTTGGTGACAATCTCGTCCAGGTCCCAGCGCTTGGTCATTCTGTCAAGCACCGGTTCGACCTGCTGCTGCGCCTCGGGCACTTTGTCCGTGGTAATGTGCAGCACCGAGTTGTAACGCGCTTTTTTCTTCTTGCCTATGGTGTTGCGCACCCGATCGAACCGGTCAGCGAGCGCGTTCACCTTCTCCGGCGTGAGCGAAAGCATTAGGTCTCGATCGGGAACCTGGTGCTCGGCCGTCGGACTCGCGAGAGCGTTTAATGGGCGTGACCACTGCGCCGCCGCGGTCGGCATCAGCATGTTCCTTCCGTAGTCGTAACGCCATGTGATGATCAGCACGAAGTTGAAGACAATCGAGACAACCGCGCCTACAGCGAGCGACTGAACACCTGCCGCAAAACCCACCACGATGCTCAGGAAGATGTAAACGAGATCCCGGGAGTCGCGGAGGGTGGTCCTGAATCGCACCGCGCCGACCACTCCAGCAAGACTGAACGCCAACGCCAGGCTGTTCTGCACCATGAACACAATCCCCGCCACCACCATGGGCAGGATGACCAGCGTCTGCACCACGTTTTGATTGTGCTGCCCCCCGGAAGGCCGCGCAGACATGTACACCCACGTCACGGGCAGTATCAGCACCAGCGCGCCGATAAGGATCAAAACGGTGTTGACCGCAACGCCCAGGATCGATCCCAGACCGAAGGTCACTGACGTGTCGGGTGACGAGAGCGCGTCCGTCAATACACTCGGACCTTCTGGAACGTCGCCAAGGCCTTTCGCCGCAATCCGCGCGATCTCGGTCGGGAAGAAGTACGCGAGTATGGCAACGATGATCGCCACAATCACGTAGTACGCCACCAAACGGCGCACGGGGCGATCCGACTTCATCGTAAGGACGTCTATTACTCCACTTAAAACGGGCATGCCGCTCTCCGGTGCAAGTTGGACGCCTGAGCCGTGGCGATGACCGCTCCCCGGCACGTTCGGGACTCAATATGGGCCGCTTGAGTCTGGCGGTGTAACCCGCGAGTTTACAAGGCTATGCCGGAAGAATCCCTGATCGTTCGCGGCGCCCGCGAGCACAACCTCCGCAACATCGACGTCACCATCCCGCGCGACCGCCTCACGGTCATCACCGGGCTGTCGGGGTCGGGGAAGTCGTCGCTGGCGTTCGATACCATATATGCAGAGGGTCAACGCCGCTACGTCGAGTCACTGTCGGCGTACGCGCGTCAGTTCCTGGGACTGATGGAGAAACCCGACGTCGATTCGATTGAGGGACTCTCGCCCGCGATTTCGATCGAGCAGAAGTCAGCCGGTCACAACCCGAGATCGACTGTCGGTACAGTTACCGAGATTTACGACTACCTGCGACTGCTCTACGCGCGCGCCGGAACACCGCATTGCCCCAACTGCGGACGTCCGGTCGAGCGACAGAGCGCGGGCCAGATCGCCGATTCCATCCTCGCCTGGCCGGAAGGATCGAAGATCGAGATTCTCGCTCCCCTGGTGCGCGGCCGCAAAGGAGAATTCCGCGAGCTGTTCGAGGCTGCCCGGAAGCAGGGCTTCGTTCGCGCGATTGTCGACGGCGAGCTGATCGAGGTAGCCGAGCCGCCCAAGCTCAATCGGCGGATGAACCACAATATCTCCGTCATCGTCGATCGCCTGGTTGTGCGCGCGGAAGATCGCGGGCGCCTCAACGACTCGGTCGAGACCGCGCTCAAGCTGTCCGAAGGCCTCGTCGAAGTGCAGCGCGCCGACGATCGGAGCATCCACCTTTTCTCCGAGAAGTACGGCTGTCCGGAGTGCGGGATATCGCTCCCCGAGCTCGAGCCCCGGCACTTCTCGTTCAACTCGCCGTTCGGCGCCTGCCCGGCCTGCGGCGGGCTCGGATCGCGTCGCGAAGTGAGCGAAGAGTTGATGCTGGGCGATCCGAGTATCAGCATCCTCGAAGGCGTCGTGCTGCCGTGGGGGGAACCCGATGGATACCTCAAAAAGGTGATCCTGCCCGGCCTCGCCAAGCAGTTCCAGTTCAACCTCAATTCGCCTTGGGGAAAGCTGAGTCCGGAAGTCCAGGAAAAGCTTCTCTATGGTACGGGCGGTAAGGGCGGACGTCGCGTCGACACCTCGGGCACGCATTGGGAGGGCATCGTCTCCAACATCCAGCGCCGCTACGACGAGACCGAATCCGATTCGGTTCGGCTCGAGCTCGAGGAGTACATGCAGCCCCGCGCCTGTACGACTTGCGGTGGACGGCGACTGAAGCCGGAATCGCTTGCGGTTACGCTCGCGGGCGAGAACATCGGCGACCTCGTTCAGCTGTCGATCACCGATGCGCTCACCTTCTTCGAGAACGTGCCTGTGCGCGGGAACGGCAAGCCCGGTGTCGATCCGGAGATCGCAGCACCCATCCTCAAGGAAGTGCGTGAGCGGCTGCGTTTTCTCAACGATGTCGGTCTCGAGTATCTGACGCTCGGCCGTTCCGCCGAATCCTTGTCGGGCGGCGAGGCCCAGCGCATCCGTCTCGCGACCCAGATCGGATCGCGATTGGTCGGCGTGCTCTACATCCTCGACGAGCCGTCGATTGGCTTGCACCAGCGCGACAACGCGCGCCTCCTCAACACCCTTCGCCAGCTCCGCGACCTGGGCAACACTGTCATCGTGGTGGAGCACGACGAAGAGACGATGGTAGCCGCCGATCATCTGATCGATCTTGGCCCAGGCGCGGGGAAACACGGTGGCCTCGTCATCGCCGAGGGCACCGTCGAACAGGTGCGTGCAAATCCCGAGTCCATCACGGGCCGCTACCTGCGGGGCGAGCTGGAGATTCCGATTCCGGAAGTGCGCCGCAAAATCAACCGCGGTCGCCTCATTCGAATCGAAGGCGCGCGCGAGCACAACCTGCGCAACCTCGACGTGGAAGTACCGCTCGGTCTCTTCGTGGCGGTGACCGGAGTATCGGGCAGCGGCAAGTCGACGCTCATCGAAGACATCCTGCACCGTTCCATGGCGAGGCATTTTTACCGCGCGCGGGTGATCCCCGGAGCGCACAAGCGGATCACCGGCTTCGAGCACCTCGACAAGGTCATCGACATCGACCAAAGCCCGATCGGGCGTACACCGCGGTCGAATCCGGCGACCTATACGGGACTGTTCACGCCGATTCGCGAGCTCTTCGCGGAGCTGCCTGAAGCCAAGATCCGCGGCTACGGACCGGGACGATTCTCGTTCAACGTCAAAGGCGGCCGCTGCGAGGCGTGCGAAGGCGATGGTCTCGTCAAGATCGAGATGCACTTTCTGCCCGATGTCTACGTTCCCTGCGATGTCTGCAAGGGAAAGCGCTACAATCGAGAGACGCTGGAAGTGCGCTTCCGCGGCCTCAGCATTGCCGACGTGCTCGAGCAGACGGTGGAAGACGCGCTGGCTTTCTTCGAGAATCAGCCGCGCGTCCGCCAGAAGCTCCAGACGCTCTTCGACGTCGGGCTCGGCTACATCCACCTTGGACAATCGGCGACGACGTTGTCCGGCGGCGAAGCGCAAAGAGTCAAGCTTGCGGCGGAGCTCTCGAAGCGGGACACCGGGCGCACGTTCTACATCCTCGACGAGCCGACGACCGGTCTCCATTTCGAGGACGTGCGGATGCTGATGACAGTGCTGCACCGGCTGGTTGATCGCGGCAACACGGTGCTCGTCATCGAGCACAATCTCGATGTCATCAAGACCGCGGACTGGATCATCGATCTCGGTCCCGAGGGCGGCCTCCGCGGCGGAGACGTCGTCGCGGCCGGAACGCCCGAGGATGTTGCCGACGTCGCAGCTTCCTACACTGGTCAGTATTTGAGGACCATGCTGAAGCGGGACCGGCCGAGCGGGCGGAAGAAGGTGGCGCTCAAAGCCGGTTAAACTGAAAAGTGCCGGCTTCCCGCGGATTGCCTTCCGCTAACCGCTGCCTGCCGGCGAGTGGCGGATAGCGGGCCGCCATCAGCGGGCAGCCGGTAGTTTTCAGTTGCGGTTTTCCCCCCGAATGCCCCGCGACCCCGTAATTTCAAGCATGGTCTCTCTGCTCGACATTATCGGCCCGGTGATGGTCGGCCCCTCGTCCTCGCACACAGCTGGCGCGTGCCGACTCGGCCTACTGGCCCGCGGACTGATAGGCGGAACCCCGCAAAGGGGAATCCTCCAGCTCCACGGCTCCTTTGCGCGGACCGGCGAAGGGCACGGCACCGACAAGGCGCTGGTCGGTGGGCTGCTTGGCTTCCGTCCCGACGACGAGCGGCTTCGTGAGGCTCTCCAGATCGCCGAGCGCGAGGGCCTCGACTACAAGTTCGAGAAGGTGACCATCGCCGATGCCGCGCATCCGAACACAGTCCGAATCTCAATCGAGCTCGGTGACAGCAAGGCAACCATGCTCGGATCGTCGCTCGGGGCCGGCAGAATCCTGGTCCAGGAGATCGACGGCTACCGCGTGGAAGTGACCGGAAACTTACACACCATTGTTCTCGTAGCTGAGGATAGGAAGGGCTCGATCGCCCGGATCACGGGGATACTGGCCGAGCACAACGTCAACATTGCTACGCTGAGGGTGTCGAGACAGGAAAGGGGTGGCGACGCCTTCATGGTCATCGAGTGCGATGAGGAACCGGACAAGAAGGCGGGCGAGGAGCTGAGGGCGCTCGACTGGGTCCGGTGGACGCGTCGCCTGCCGAAAGTGAGCGGGGGCTGAGTGTACAAGGCCCTCGCTGATGCAATCAGGGACGCCGAACGAGAGAAAAAATCGCTCGCGCACATGGCGCTCACGACGGAAGCTCGCGATCAGGGCCGGCCGGTCGAAGAGATTCGAGCCGCCCTCAAGCGGGCACTCGATGTGATGCGCGGCGCGATCGAGAAAGGACTGGTCGGCGACTTGTACTCAGCCTCGGGCCTGGTCGGCGGTGACGCGGCGAAGCTGCGAATGAGTGACAGGGGCCCGATGGCGCAGACTCCGTTTCGGGACATTCTGACGCGGGCGCTGGCGGTGCAGGAAGTGAATGCGGCGATGGGAGTGATAGTGGCGGCACCCACCGCCGGGGGAGCGGGTGTTTTGCCGGCGATCCTGACTGGTCTCGCGAAAGCGCGGTCGGTGCCGGATGACAAGGTTGTCGACGGGCTCGCAACGGCGGGACTGATCGGCGCGGTGGTGGCCGAGCGGGCGTCGCTGTCGGGTGCGGAAGGCGGATGTCAGGCTGAGACGGGAGCGGCGGCAGGGATGGCGGCCGGCGCTGCGACGGAAATGCTGGGTGGAACGCCGTCGCAGGTCGGACACGCGGTCGCGCTGACGATGCAGGGAACGCTGGGTCTGGTTTGCGATCCGCTGGGCGGACTTGTGGAGCTGCCGTGCGTATTTCGAAACGCCACTGGAGCGGCGATCGCGCTGGCGGGGATCGAGATGGCGATGGCGGGAATCACATTCGCCATCCCGGTGGACGAGGTGATCGACGTGATGGGGGAGATCGGCCGCGAGATGGATGTCCGCTACCGCGAAACCGCGGGTGGCGGACTGGCAGCGACTCCGACGGGCCGTCGCCTTGCAAAGGAGCGGTTGTACCAGATCAAACGGTCGGACGGATAGCGGTACGCTAGTTAAGAAGGGCGGAAAGCAGTATTTTCGCCCTTGGAAGCGCAGGTAGCGGGTGGCGGGCAGCAATTCGCGGGCAGCCGGTAGTTTTCATTTGCTTTTGCAGTTTGATGTAAGCACCTAATCCCATCTCTCTATGAATATCTTCGATCGCATAGCAATGCTGTTCCGGTCCAACGTCAACGCGGTGATCTCGGAATTCGAGCAGCCGGAGAAGATGTTGAATCAGATCATTCTCGACATGCGCTCGCAGCTGGTGAAGGCGAAGCAGCAGGTCGCGGCCGCCATCGCCGACGAGAAGCGTCTGAACGACCAGACCAAGCAGGAGCTCAAGGAAGCGGAAGACTGGGAGCGGAGGGCGATGCTCGCGGTCCAGCAGAATCAGGACGAGCTCGCCAAGCAGGCGCTGATGCGGCGCAGCGAGCACATGGCTCGCGGCGACCAGCTCAATCTCACCTGGCAGGCGCACAAGCAGGAGACCGACCGTCTCAAGGATTCGCTGCGGAGTCTCAACGACAACATCGAAGAGGCGAACCGCAAGAAGAATCTCCTTCTCGCCAAGCAGCGCCGCGCCGACGCGCAGAAGCGGATCAACGAGACGATGTCACACATCTCGGAGAAGTCGGCGTTCGAGGCCTTCGCGCGGATGGAAGAGAAGATCGACGCCAACGAGCGCGCGGTGAGGGCGAACGCCGAGATCGACGAGGAATTCTCGGGCGACAGACTCGCGAACGACTTCAAGCGCCTCGAGGCTGCAGGCGGAAACCAATCGGCCGAGGTTCTGCTCATCGAGCTGAAACAGAAGATGGGGGTGCTCCCCGCAGGCACTCAGGTCAACAACAATCGGGTACTCGGCGCCGGTCGAAAGGCCGAAGAAGAAGTCGTCGAAGCCGAAGAGATCCACGACGAGAACAAGTAGAGTTGGCTAGCGCCGCCGCTCCAAGGGTCAGAGTAGCGCCGATAATCACCGGCGTGATCCTGACGTTCCTGCTCCTCTGGATGCTCGGAGCGACGGCGGATGTGTTCCTTCTGCTGTTCATCGCGATCCTCATCTCGCTCTACCTTGGAGCAGTGAGAGATCTGCTGGTCGAGAAGGCGCACCTTCCGCCGAAGTTGGCGTTCTTCATTTCGGTGTTCGGGACAGCGGCCGCGCTTCTCGGACTCTTTGCGATCCTGCTTCCGCCGGTGGTGGAGCAGACGCGCTCACTGATAGTCGTGATGCCCCAGTACATCGAAGCCTGGGAAACGGGCATCGATCACTTCGTCGCTCGCTTTCCGGCGATGCGCGATGTCTGGAAGCCCGGCGAGCATCCGCTCATCAGCGCAGTGTACGACCAGCTCGCGGGCCAGGCGCAGCTACTGGTGCCGAGGGTATTTGGGCTGGTGCACGTGATGATCGACTGCTTTGCGGTGGCAGTGATGGCGATCTACCTCGCGCTACAGCCGGGAACGTACCGGGAATGGCTCATCGCGCTCTTCCCGCCGATCCATCGCGATCTCGTGCGTGACGTGCTGCGCGATCTCGCGGACGCACTGCGTGCGTACATCGTGGGCCAGCTGCTGACGATGACGTTGCTCGCCGCGTTCACGGCGGCCGGACTCTACCTGCTCGACGTTCCCTACTGGCTGACATTCGGAATATTCACCGGCCTCGTCGCAGTGATTCCGTTCTTCGGGACGCTGTTGTCGACGACACTGCCGGCGCTGTTCGTGCTCGGCGGGCCTGGTGGTGGAACGCGTGCGATTTATGTACTGCTGTTGGGCGTGGTGATTCACCTGATCGAGGGGAACCTGGTCTCACCCCTCGTGATGTCGAAGAAGATCGACATGCCGCCCGTGCTGACCATCACGTCGGTGCTGATAGTTGGGAAACTGCTCGGCCCGCTCGGCCTCGTGGTCGCGCTTCCGACGCTCGTTACGGTGATGGTGATCGTGCGACGGATCCTCATCAACCGGATCTACGAGGGAAAGGGATTCAGGAAGAGCACCCGCGACAGAATCTTCGTGCTGCGGGTGCCCGTTCCCGACGGCGGAGTCCTGGTGCCTTCGGAACAGCCGCCTGACCTGATAACGATCAGAGAGAAGAAGTCGCCGCTCAAGAAAACGGCTTAGCCGCTCAGGGAACGGTAGCTCTGGTCAGAGTGAGCTCGACGCGCGTTCCCGAGAAAGTTTGATCCCCGGTGAGGATCATCACGCCGTTCGCGTTGGTCCCCACAGTGAAGATCATGTTCCTGACGAACGTATCCGCCGCCTGTGTGAAGTGGACAGTGTTTCCGCTTGCCGTCCACGTTCCCGCCATGTCGCCGTCAAAAGCCGGGCTTCCGGCGTACGCCGCGGTATGAAGATGTCCCGAAGTGGTGCCATTTTCGGCGAGGTTGATCTGCAGGGTGCTTCCGATTACGAGCTGATCCTGCTGGCCTGAAGTCCCTGTTGTCCTGAAGGTCGTTGCGGCGTAGCCGCCTGCGAACGGCGAGCTCGATGGCTCGTCTGAGCCGCCGCAAGCCAACACCAATGCCGGCAGTGCGATGAGCAAAAGCGAGCGCGATATCCGATAAGTGTGTCTCATTAGTGATTGCTCCACATTGTGTTCTGATGGTTGAAAGTGTGGCGCATGAATGGAAATTCCGGGCCATTACAGCTCATGCGATGCATTGGTTTCGCGAGCCTTGCATCGGTTCTCGCTGATCCTCGAAATGCTACGAGTCTTCCCGCACACCATCGCGGGGGTTCAGTCCGATGCATCCGGCCGTATGCGTGCGGGGACTCAGCAAGGTTTACCGCGCGGGATCGAGAGGACGCACTGTCTCGACACCCGCGCTTCGTGAAGTCAGCCTCGACATCGCTCGGGGCGAGATCGTCGGCATCGTTGGACGACAGGGCGCGGGTAAATCGAGTCTGCTCCTTTGTCTGTCCGGACTGCTGCGCGCGGACGAGGGATCGATCACCTGGTTCGGCGAGCAAATCACCGCTCACCATCTGCCTCCGGGCCTCGCCTACGTTCCGCAGCACGCCGGCTACTACTCCTTCCTCTCCGTCAGGGAGGCTCTCGAGTACTACGCGACTCTGCACGATCTCTCCTCGGCCAACCGCACTTCGCAGGTGGAGTCAGCGCTCAGAGAGGTGTCGCTCCACGTCCACGGCACGCGCCGCGTCAGCACTCTGTCACCGTGCATGGTGCAACGTCTCGGACTGGCGCAGGCGCTGATCGGCGACCCGCGCGCGATCATGATCGACGAGACCCTTTGCGGTGAGGGACTGCTGTTCGAACAGGACATCGTTGCGTTGCTCACGAAGCTCTCCGAGCGCGGGATCACGATCATTCTCGCCGCACCCAACCCGGTGGAGCTGCATCGAGTTGCCGCGCGCATAATCAAAATCGTCGAGGGTCGAGTGGTGACGCCCCGTTCAGAATTCGAGCTTCGATCAAGTCCGCCGCGTCTCGTGGCGGAGCAAGGCTGATTCCTCGGCGCGGGAGCAACTGCTCCCAAGTCTGGCCACCGAGACGGAAGTTTCGAACGGATGAAGCGGATTTTCCGGATTACTCGGATAGATCTCCGTGGCGATCCGAGTTCCTCTCGGTTTAGGCTTTTTTCTTTTTTATTGTTTCGTAGGCCGATGTCCGTTTGGCGGTCTGAAGCATCCCGAGCGGCAGTTCCCAAAAAATCCCTGCCCTGGTGTTACGGACCCTCACGCCAAGAGGAGCGATCCCGAGTAATCCGTTAAATCCGCTTCATCCCGTTCAAAACTTCCGTCTCGGTAGCCTGCCCGGGAGGCAGTTCCAGATCGATAGCCGGACCCTGCGCGACATCGTGTTGACCCCCTAGACGAGCCCGTCTAGCTTCCGCCAATGGCCGACCAGGAATTCCGCCTCTACAACACGCTCACGCGCAAGATCGAGCCGTTCACTCCCGAAGACGGAAAAACGGTTCGCATCTACACCTGCGGCCCGACGGTCTACAAGCCGGCGCATCTCGGCAACTTCCGGACGTTTTTGTTCGAGGACCTGCTGCGGCGCGTGATCGAATTGCGCGGCTGGAAGATCTTCCAGGTGATGAACCTCACCGATGTCGACGACAAGATCATCAAGAGCGCGAGCGAGCAGGGCTCGACCATTGCGAAAATCACCGCGCCCGTGACCAAGAAATTCCACGAGGATCGCGCTTTTCTGCGGATTCAGGACGCCGAGCTTTATCCGAAGGCGACCGACCACATCCCCGAGATGATCGGCATCGTCCAGAAGCTGATGGACAGAAAACTCGCGTACCTCGCCGACGATGGGAGCATCTATTTCGCCATCGACAAGTTCAAGGACTACGGCAAGCTGTCGCGGCTCGACACGCGCGAGGTGAAGGCGGGCGCGCGCGTGATGCAGGACGACTACTCAAAGGAGAACGCGCAGGATTTTGCGCTCTGGAAAGCGGCGAAGCCCGAGGACGAGGCTACCGGTGCGGCGTGGGATTCACCGTGGGGACGCGGCCGGCCCGGGTGGCATCTCGAGTGCTCCGCCATGGCGATGAAATACCTGGGTGAGACGCTCGACATCCATGGCGGCGGAATCGATCTGATCTTCCCGCACCACGAGGACGAGATCGCGCAATCGGAGGGCGCGACTGGAAAGCAGTTTTCGCGGTTCTGGTGCCACGGTGAATTTCTGCTTACCGACGGGAGCAAGATGGCCAAGCGTCTCGGGAACGTCGCGACGGTGCAGGATCTGCGCGACAACGGCGTGCCGGCGGCCGCGTTCCGGCATTTCGTGTTCTCGACGCACTACCGGAAGCAGCTCAACCTGTCTGGCGAGGCGC
>Ga0193699_10000848_pt1 | contig 12477 bp, 10 predicted proteins | sample L3c2metaG_FD_160095 | JGI IMG/M metagenome (GOLD analysis project Ga0193699, IMG submission 160095) | Soil microbial communities from a riparian zone of the East river system, Colorado, United States - L3c2 | ecosystem: Environmental > Terrestrial > Soil > Riparian zone | place: USA: East... | reverse complement strand
CCCTGCAGCAAAGAGTGATCGCTCTTCACCCTCCACCTGATAGCGCCGGACGCCGGAACCACCTTTCCGCCGCCGGCGAGTTCGTCGAGATATTCGACGATGACATAGGAATCGACGATGACCTCGCCATTATCCAGGATCAGCGCCGGCAGTTTTTTCAACGGATACATGTTGGAGTATTCGTCGTTGGGCTGCCCAGGCACCACCGTGGTGGGCACGAATTCGATCTTGTCGATCAGGCCGAGCTCGATCGCGGCAATGCGCACCTTGCGGGCGAATGGCGAGGCGGGGGAGAAGGTGAGTTTCATTTGATATTCCCTTAGACAATGCTCAAACAAACACGACCCTCATCCTGAGGAGCGCGCCCTTTGGCGCGCGTCTCGAAGGATGGGCTGCAGCGATGCGTCACGTGTCATCCTTCGAGGTTCACCGAACGGCGCGAATGCGCCGTTCGGCTCGCACCTCAGGATGACGGAAACACCCTTAAGCCGCGACGATTTCCTGCCGCTGTTCGCCGAGCCCTTCGATGCCGAGCGTGACCACGTCGCCGGCGTTGAGGAATTGCGGCGGCTTCATGCCGGTGCCGACGCCGGGCGGGGTGCCCGTGGTGACGATGTCGCCGGGCAAAAGCGTCATGAATTGCGAGACGTAGGAGATGCACTTCGCCATGCTGAAGATCATGGTCGAGGTCGAGCCGGTCTGGCGGCGCTGTCCGTTGACGTCGAGCCACATCGACAGCTTCTGCACGTCCGGAATCTCGTCCTTGGTGACGAGCCACGGGCCGAGCGGCCCAAACGTGTCGTGCGATTTGCCCTTGGTCCATTGACCGAGGCGCTCGATCTGGAAATTGCGCTCGGACACGTCGTTGCAAACGCAATAGCCGGCGACGTGATTGAGCGCATCGGCCTCGGAGACGTATTTGGCCCGGGTGCCGATGATGGCCGCGATTTCGACTTCCCAGTCGAGTTTGGTGGAGCCGCGTGGCTTCTCCACCTTGTCGTTCGGGCCGCTCAGCGCGGTGTTGGCCTTCAGGAAGAAGATCGGCTCGGCCGGAATCGGATTTCCGGTTTCCTTGGCATGGTCGATATAGTTCAGCCCGATGGCGACGAACTTCGAAATGCCGGTGACGGGCGCGCCGATCCGCGGCTTGCCGTCGACGGCGGGGAGCTTGGATGTGTCGAGGCCGGCGAGCTTGGCCAGCGAGGCCGGCGCATAGGCCTCGCCATTGAGGTCTTTTACATGCGCCGAGAGATCGCGCAGCTGGCCCGATTTATCGATCAGGCCGGGCTTTTCCTGGCCAATGGCGCCGTAACGAACAAGCTTCATGTCTCTTCACTCCCTGGGTGCGGTTTCTGGGCTTAAAAGGCTTCATGGAACAGCGCGCGGCTAAATTCAATGGCTGACTGCGCGCTGCATTGCTGGGCTGCTAAACGACAAATCTGAAGGCGTCGCCGTGGCGCTGGATGCGGCCGGCATTAAAGTGTCCGCCGATCACCAGGGTCGGCGTGTCGGCAAAGCGCGAGAACAATTCACGCCGCGTCGCGGCGGACTGAACGGGATCGGAATCGGCGGTCGACGACCAGTCGAGATGCGCCATCTGGCAGGGGTGATGGGCGACGTCGCCGGTGAGCAGGCCCTCTTCGCCGTCCGATCTGATGTGAATGCTCATATGGCCCGGGCTATGCCCGGGCGTCGGGATCAGGGTGATTTCATCGGAAAGCCTGGCATCGCTGGCGACGAGATCGGCACGGCCGGCGTCCGCGATCGGTTTTACGGAGTCGTTGAAGACCGCGATCTTGTCGCTCTCGTCGCTATGATCCCGCCAGTGCTCAAATTCCGTTTTGCCGAACACATAGCGCGCATTGACAAAGGTCGGCACCCATTTGTCCCCGGCAAGGCGGGTGTTCCAGCCGACATGGTCGACATGCAGATGCGTGCACAGCACGGTGTCGATGCTGACGGGCGCAAAACCCGCCGCCGTCATGGTTTCGAGGAAGGGATCCTTCCGGTTATTCCAGGTCGGGACCTTGCGGCCTTCCTTGTCGTTGCCGAGACCGGTGTCGACCACGATCCGGCGCGTCGGCGTTTCCAGCACCAGCGAATGGATCGACATTTTGAGCCGGCCTTCCTCGGTCGCGAAATGCGGGACCAGCCAGGGCAGTTTCTGGATTTCGTCGTTGCTCGCCAAAGGCAGAATAAACCGGGTGCTGCCTACCGTCTCCAGTTCGACGATTTTCGTGATTTTGACCTTGCCCACATTCCAGTGCATCCGGCGCTTCCCCAAACCTTCGTTACGTCTTTGGTTTCTTGGGGCGAAAGATGCTGGTTTCCGGCGGCCCGCGCAATGGATCATCTGGCCAGCCTGCGCGTTGGTGGGGCAATCGAACCCAGGAGCGCAGGATGCCAGAACTAGCCATTTCGGCCGAAAAAGTGGGGTTTTTGATCGAGAAAACCCGTGAATTCGACGTCAAGGAAGGCGCGTCCGATCCGGACTCCGGGTCGAACGGCGCCGATGACAATATGGTCGACGTGCTCGGGGACAATGGCGACGATCCGGTGGTGCGCGAGATCACCGGCTTCATCGACGCCATGACCGAAGACGAGCAGGTCGACCTGGTCGCGCTGATGCGGCTCGGGCGGGGCGACGGCAGCATCGACGAGTGGGATGATCTGCGGCGCGAGGCCGCCGACGGACGCAACAAGCGCACCGCCAGCTACCTGCTCGGCGAACCCCTGATCAGCGATTACCTTGCCGAGGGGCTGGACGCGTTCGGGCTGACTTGGGCCGATGAGCGGACCACGCCGGTGGGGTGATCTTCACCCTCCAGGGGAGGGTAAGGGTAAGTGCGGCACCGAAGCGCGTTGCTCACCGCGCACAATCCACGATCACGGTGCCGAGCTTGTCGCCTTTTTCGACCGCGAGGTGAGCCTGCGCCGTCTCCGACAGCGGGAACTGGGCGGCGATGTTGTGGATGCGCTTACCGGCGGCGAGCCATTTCGAAATATCGGCCTGCGCCGCCGCAAGCAGCGGCGGTGGCAGTGCGAACAGCACCAGCGCGCGTAAGCCGATGCATCTTTCCATCAGCTCGCGCATCGGCAGCACCGGGTTGCGATTGCCGTTGGTGGCGTAGACCGCGATGGTCGAATTGACAGCCATCATTTTCAAGGTGGTCGCGACATTGCCGCCGAAGTCGACATCGACGACACGGTCGACGCCGCGCTGGTCGGTAAAGGCCATCGCCTTGGCGGCGACGTCCTCGGTCTTGTAGTCGACGACGAGATCGGCGCCCGCGAGCCGCGCCTGCTCCGCCTTCATGGATGAGCTGACGGTGGCGATGACGCGCGCGCCGCCCCATTTCGCCAGCTGCACGGCGTAGTGACCGACCGCGCCGGCGCCGCCGGTGACCAGAACCGTCTTTCCCGCGATCGGTCCGTCGCCGAACAGGCAGCACCACGCGGTCATGCCGGGGATGCCGAGCGTGGCGCCGGCCGCGAACGGCACATCGCCCGGCAGCGGCGTCACCAGATGTTCAGCGAGCGCAATGTATTCGGCCGCGGTGCCGAAGGCGCGGCCGTTGCGCTGGCCGTTGAACAGCCAGACCCGCTCCCCCACGCCAAGCCGCGTGACGCCGTCGCCGACCTGATCGACGATCCCGGCGCCGTCGCTGTTGGGGATCACGCGGGGATACTCCAACGCGCGATAGCTGCCGGCGCGGCGGCCGACATCGGCCGGATTGACGCCCGACGCCTCCAGCCGGATCCGGACTTCGCCCGGACCGGCCACAGGCGTCGGCATGTCGCCAAAGGTCAGTACATCGGGTGCCGCACCCGTTCGCTCGTACCAGACGGCTTTCATTCAGAGCGTGCCTGGGAAGGCGCCGCCATCGAGCAGGATGTTCTGTCCGGTGATGAACCCGGCCTTGGCGCCGCAAAGGAATGCGCAGGCCAGCCCAAATTCCTCGGGATCGCCGAAGCGGCCGGCGGGATTGAGCTTGGCGCGTTCCGCCAGAACCTGTTCCACGGACAACCCTCGCTTGTCCGCGTCTCCCTTCGCGGTGCCGCGCAAGCGATCGGTGTTGAAAGGGCCCGGCAGCAAGCCGTTGATGGTCACATTGGCGATCACGGTCTTGCGCGATAATCCGGCGACAAAGCCGGTGAGGCCGGCGCGCGCGCCATTGGACAGGCCCAGAATCTCGATCGGCGCCTTTACCGCGGCTGAGGTGATATTGACGATGCGGCCGAACTTGCGCGCCATCATGCCATCCACCGTCGCCTTGATCAGCTCGATCGGGGTCAGCATGTTGGCGTCAATCGCCTTGATCCAGTCGTCGCGGGTCCAGTTGCGGAAATCGCCGGGCGGCGGGCCGCCGGCATTGTTGATCAGGATATCCGGATCGGGACAGGCCTTCAGCGCCGCCTCGCGGCCGGCGGGGGTGGTGATGTCGCCGACGACCTCGGTCACCGTGACGCCGGGGCTGGCCTTGCGTATTTCCGCCGCGGTCTTCGCCAGCGCCTCGGCGCCGCGCGCGGCCAGCGTGACATCCACGCCTTCGGCGGCCAGCGCCATCGCACAGGCGCGTCCCAAACCCTTGCTCGATGCGCAAACGATGGCGCGGCGGCCTTTGATCCCAAGATCCACTGTCTCACTCCCGTTATGTCAGGTGTTTTTTGAAGGTCGGTCCGGCCCCTTGTAGCCAACCTCGGCGGCCTTGATAAGGGGACCGCGCACCGCCGAAATGCATATCCGGGCCACGCTTGCTATATCCGTCGGTCTTTCTTTAGGCGATCGATATAGGCCGCCACATCGGGCGGCAGGGACTTGAATCCCTTTTGCCCGGCGACCGACAAGAGCGGCCGCAGATGTGAGCCGGTCAGGAATGCCGGCTGACGGTCGGCCGGCACCAACTGATCGAAGATCAGCACCAGCGTGATCGCGACGAGGCCGACGCGGACCGCGCCCAGCACCGCCCCGGCGAGGCGGTCGCCGAGGCCGGCTTCCGGCCCGATGGTTTCATCCAGCGCCATTCGCATCAGCTTGCCCAGCACGATGCCGGTGATGAGAAAAATCCCGAAGAACAGCAGCGAATTCTGCATCAGGGGTGAGTTCAACTTGCCCTCGACCGAAGGCGACACCATCGACATCGCCCAGACTGCGATCGGCATCGCGATCAGATAGGCCAGGATCGTCACCGCGCTGCGCAGCAGTCCGGCGTTGAAGCCGGTGACGACAGCGACAACCAATCCGACATAGACGAGCACATCGAAACTGTTCATGGGCGGTAATTCCCGGGCATTTCGAACGATCCGGTGTTCCCTATTCCTGGTGAACAAATCGGGTTTGCGATCCCGAAAATCGTCTGTATCAAGGAACGCGTTATCGCTCAGGGAAATCGTCATGGCCGGTCTATTCGACGTCAGTAAAGAAACCATCCTCGTCACGGGCGCATCGCAGGGGCTGGGGCGGCAATTCGCGCGGGTGCTGTCGGCGCATGGCGCCGCGGTGGTGCTGGCGGCGCGCCAGACCGCCAAGCTGAAAAGCCTCGAGGATGAAATTTTGGCGAAGGGCGGCCGCGCCGTCGCGGTGCAGATGGACGTGACCGACATCGCCTCGATCGCAACGGCGATCGAGCGCGCGGAGGCCGCGCTGGGCCCGGTCAGCGTGCTCATCAACAATGCCGGCATCGCGATCGAAAAACTCGCGGTGGAGCAGACCGAGGCGGATTGGGATTCCGTCATCAACGCCAATCTCAAGGGCGCCTATTTCGCCGCCACAGAAATGGCGCGGCGGATGATCGCGCGCAAGCAGGAAGGCAACATCGTCAACATTGCCTCGGTGCTGGGCCTCAGCGTGATGAAGTTTCTGTCGCCCTACACGGTTTCAAAAGCCGGCATCATCCAGGCGACCAAGGCGATGGCGCTGGAGCTCGCCGGCAACCGGATCCGCGTCAATGCGCTGGCGCCGGGCTACATCGATACCGAGATGAACCACGAGTTCTGGGCCACGCCCGCGGGCGAAAAACTGACCAAACGGATTCCGCAGCGGCGCGTGGGCGCCGAATCCGATCTCGACGGCGCCATCCTGCTGCTGGCGTCGAGCGCGTCGCGCTACATGACCGGCAGCGTGGTGACGGTGGATGGCGGATTTTTGCTGAATTGAGCGTCGGTATCGTAGGGTGGGCAAAGCGGAGCGTGGCCACCATTTTACTCGGCGCATCACAATCAAAACTGTCGTCGCCCGGCTTGACCGGGTGATCCAGTACGCCGCGGCTTCTCGATTTATCTCGAACGCCTCTGGAATACTGGGTCGCCCGGTCAAGCCGGGCGATGACACCGGTCTGCCATCGTGCCGTTCATTCGTCGGGATCGGCCCCGAGGCCGGTGCTAAACTCGCAATGACGAACTCAACCCGCCCGCAACTCCGCCTTGATCATGTCCGCCGCCTTCTCGCCGATCATGATGGTCGGCGCATTGGTGTTGCCGCCGATCAGGGTCGGCATCACGGAGGCATCGACGATGCGCAGAGCTTCGAGGCCGTGGACTTTGAGTTTCGGATCGACCACGGCCATTGCATCGGTGCCCATTCTGGCGGTGCCGACCGGGTGATAGACGGTATCGACGCGGGCGCGCAGTAGCGCGCGGATGTCGTCATCGGTGTCGATGCCCGCGGTGAACATTTCCTTTTTCTGCAGGGCGCGCAGCGCCGGCGTCTCCATCAGCCGCCGCGTGGTCTTGTAGCCCGCGACCATCGATTCCAGATCGTCGGCTTCCCCCAAAAAATTCGGATCGATCAGCGGGGCCGCAAACGGATCGGCGCTGCCAAGCGCGACGCTGCCGCGGCTCTTCGGCCGCAGCAGGCAGACATGGCAGGAGAAGCCGCGGCCCCAGTGCCGCTTGCGGCCGTGGTCGTCGACCATCGCCATGCCGAAATGCAGCTGGATGTCGGGCACGTCGAGATCGGGGCGGGTCTTGAGGAAACCGCCGCATTCGGCGAAATTCGAGGTCATGGCGCCGCGGCGTTCGCGGCGGTACTGCATGATGGCGCGCAACTGATGCGCCAGGCCTGAGAACGACAAGCCGGTGAAATGCGGGCTGTCCGACAGATAGGCGAAGATGAAATCCGGATGGTCCTGCAGGTTCTGCCCGACCCCGGGCAGATGATGCACGCTGGCGATGCCGTGTTTTGCCAGCGCCGCACCGTCGCCGACGCCAGATAGCATCAAGAGATGCGGCGTCTGGAACGCGCCGGAGGCGACGATGATCTCGCGGCGGGCGCGGATTTGCTTGGTCTCGTCGCCCTGCCGGTATTCGACGCCGACCGCGCCCTTGCCTTCGAACAGGATGCGGCTCGCCTGCGCATTGGTCTCGACCCTCAGATTGGCGCGGGTGGCCATGTGCGGATGGACATAGGCCCGCGCCGCGCTCCAGCGTTCGCCGTTCTTTTGCGTGACCTGATAGATGCCGAGGCCTTCATGCTCCTCGGCATTAAAGTCTTCGCGGATCCGGAACTGAGCCTCGCGCGCGGCCTGCAGGAAGGTCTGCTGCACTGGGTTGTCAGTGCGCAGTTTGTTGACGGGAAGGGGACCTCCCTTGCCGTGATACTCGCCGTCGAAATCGGCATTGTCTTCCGAGCACTTGAAATAGGGCAGCACATCGGCGAACGACCAGCCGGTATTGCCGAGCGCGGCCCATTGATCGTAGTCGCTTCTGTGGCCGCGGATATAGACCATGGCGTTGATCGCGGACGAGCCGCCGAGCCCCTTGCCGCGCGGCTGATAGCCGATGCGCCCGTTGAGGCCCGCCTGCGGCACGGTGTCAAACGCCCAGTTGTTGAGCTTGCCGGGCACCATCAGCACCAGGGCGCCGGGGGTGGTGACCACCCAATTGTCGTTCGGCTTGCCGGCTTCCAGCAGCGCCACCGAGGTCTTGGGATCCTCCGACAGCCGCCCCGCCACCGCGCAGCCGCCGGAGCCGCCGCCCACCACCACAAAATCGTACGTATCCGTCACGCGTATTCCCCCCCGCTTTCCATGCTTTTTCTTGTTCCAAGGCTGGGCTTTTGCGCAACTTCTGGCAAGAGCGGTCCGACGGGCCGGATTTCGCGCCATAAATGCGTATTTTCACCGTCATAAAATCCCGAAAAGATCGCATCCGGCCCTTTCCAAAGCAGGCTTGCGTTGGTACATACCGCTCGCACCCAGGGGCCTTGGCCCGGGTTGCCTTCTCAGGAAGCCTCCGGACCGGATCGATCGGCGCCTTCGGGCGTGGGCCAATTTCGTTTCGGCACTGGTTTTTGAGAGGGCGTGCAACGGTTTATCGCGGGGTGGAGCAGCCCGGTAGCTCGTCAGGCTCATAACCTGAAGGTCACAGGTTCAAATCCTGTCCCCGCAACCAGAAAAAAGCCCGTCAACTCAGTGAGTTGGCGGGTTTTTTCGTGCACCAATTTGTCCAAATCGGCGTTGCACGGGCCAATCCAACAAGTGCTGGTAAATCCTAGACTTTCTCACCCCGTAGCATCCTGTGTCGGATCGTCCATGTCCCAGGCTCGGCACATGGAAAGCGATCTGCTGTTCTCCAATCGTTCGAGCATCAAGAGGTGATCGGGAGTAAGCATCGCATGCCGATATGCTGCGTAGCTCGTAGCGAATGGCCCCGTAGGCAAACTGTCCGGCGAACAGCCGCGCCGGCGCGACCACCAAAACCAACCTGCACCGCATCTGCCGAACGTTTCCAGCGCGCGGTCGGCATAGAACACTTCGATGCTGGCACCGGTCCGAGGGTCGATATCGTAGAGCGGCTCATGGCGCGCGTCTTGTCTAGAGTTGGAAATCACTTTTGCCTCCTCTGGGGGAGAGCCGGCACAGCGGCATTGTGTGCGAGCTGCAGAAAGCTGTCAGGACGGAAGCGCACACAGTCGCTTGTCGGCTCGTCTTGGCCGGATCGGGCAGGCGACACCGTGGGGCGTCGCCCGAGGGTCGTCAGGCGCTGCTGAGCAGTCCGCGGTTCTCTCACGCCGCGATTTCGGCGGCCTCGGCAAGGGCCAAGCCGCGCAGGTAGTGCGCAGCCTTGGATGCCTGGCTGCAGGCTGTAAAGAATGCCCTTTTGTCGGCCTTCAAGAGCTCAATCCAGGAGGCCATGTAGCCCGCGTTTCTGACGTCCCCGTCAAAGCCAAATTCGGCACAAAGGAACGCAGCACCTAGCTCTGCAATCAGTTCCTCAGCTGCGTAATTTCGTGAGCCGAACCGGTTCTTCAAATCTCGATCGAGGCGCGATTTATGGCCCGTCCAATGCGTTAATTCGTGGAATGCCACGTTGTAAAAGTGGTCCGCGCCCCTGAACCCGGCGAATGCCGGCATCGAGATAAAATCCCGGCTCGGGATGTAGCAGGCCTCACCGTGGCCTTCGCGGATGTCCGCGCTAGTTGATTGCAAGAAGTCGTCGGCAAGCTCGTCGCGCGCGTCAGGATTGCGAACGCGCATTGGCTTCCCTGTGCTGATGCTATTGGGAAGGTTGTCGCACTGATCGACATTGAAAACCGTGTACTCACGCATCATCGGGATCAGGCGCGTTGAAAAGCTCTCGTCCGCGCCCTTGTCCTGAACCTGGAGTTGCTTCACGAAATACACTTTCGTGCCGCGTTCGCCCTTGCGCACGTTGCCGCCCAACTCCAAAGCCTGCTTGAACGTCAGAAAACGCGGCGTGCGATAACCGGCCGCTTGTGCCATCCACAATAAAACGACGTTGCATCCCGAGTAAGGCCGGTTGCTCACGGCGTTGCACGGGGTATTCGCGCCGGGGGTTGCCGACCATGGCTTAACCCAGGGGGCGGCGCCGGCTTCTAACTCTGCAACAATCCGCGCCGATACGTCCGCATAAAGATCGCGTTTCATAGCTCGCCTCGCTGTTATGGCTATCGCGACCTGGATCGGCCGCTTGCCATAGCCGCGTCGGGCGGGTTTCTAGGTCCGGTGCCTGGATGATGGGCGCAATTCTACCCCCCGGGTACCATGGACAGGCCCCCCGTCTCGCGCGCGCGAAGACGTGTGCCGCGCATATAGGGTCCCCCAAAAGCAAACGTTAATAATTTATTAGCATCAGCGGGTAGGACCATGTATCCCCGGGTTAGGTCCCTCGACCGCGCCACCAAGCGCCCCTACAACCCCGTCGCAACTAGCCTCAGACCGTAGCCCAAGTGCTTAAATCCCCATGCTATGATTTTAAGCTAGTGCTACCCACCAATCAAACCGGCCAACCCATAACACCATCACAAAGTGAGGGCGCTAACTAGGAACTCCCGCGCCGGTTAATCGCGACATGGTTTTATAGCCTTGGGTGCAAGGACGGATCTGCACAGATAGGTTAATCCGCGTCGTTATTGATCGTTGGATCAAGCGGCAAAGCGGCGACTCACAATTAAAAGATGTAGTAGGATGAGATTTCCATTTTTGCACAGATACCTCGTCGCCTCGCCAAAGCCAGCCCACACACAATCAGCATTTTGGACCGGACGTACGGGTCCATTGGCTCGGGGAGCGAGCCCCGTTACATCAAGTTAAGCTATGGGAATGTGAACATGAAGACTGTCCGCGACGCCTGTCTGCTTCAGCCAAACGCCCTATCGATCAAGCTCAGCGACCAAATCGAGCAGCTCGATGAGTTAATCAATATGGAGGGCAACGGTGCGGCATTCTTCGAGAAGACGCATATTACTCAGGGCATGCAAGACCTAATCAGTGAGGGGATTGCGAGGCTTGCAGGCGCATCTTCTCAGGCAATCTTCCACCTCAAACAGGCGATGGGCGGCGGTAAGACACACTTGCTCGTCGGGTTCGGCTTGCTCGCCAAAAACGTTGACCTTCGCAAAACCTATTGCGCAGGAATCCCGCACGCCTTGTCCTTCGCAGGCGCGGATATTGTCGCCTTCAATGGCCGTAATAACCCTGATCACTTCTTTTGGGGCGAGGTTGCAACGCAACTCGGTAAAGGCGACCAGTTTAAAACTTTCTGGACGGGCGGTCCTAAAGCTCCCGACGAGCAAGACTGGTTAAAGTTATTCGACGGCGATCATCCCATACTCATTCTTCTCGATGAGTTGCCGCCATATTTTCACTACCTCGACACCCAGAAGGTCGGAAATGGCACAGTTGCTGATATCGCTACACGCGCGTTTGCGAACCTTCTTACGGCAGCTGGAAAGAAGAAGAATGTCTGCGTCGTAGTATCTGACCTGGCTGCTGCTTACGACACCGGTGCTAAGCTCATTCATCGAGCGCTTGAGGATGCGCGCGCCGAACTCGGCCGCCAGGAGCGTGGCATTACGCCGGTCGACCTGGCTGCCAACGAGATCTATGACATCCTGCGCAAACGTCTTTTCAAATCGCTTCCCGATAAAGCCGAGATAGGTGATATCGCCGATGCCTTCGGGCGCAAGTTGGAAGAAGCCGCAAAATCTAAGACTGCGAACCGGGGTGCTGAGGCAATTGCTGATGAAATCACCGCAACATATCCGTTTCACCCGAGGTTAAAAAACGTAATCGCACTGTTTAAGGAGAATGAACAGTTCAAGCAGACTCGAGGCTTGATAGAGCTAATTTCACGGCTACTTCGGTCAGTTTGGGATCGTCAAGCTAATGATATTTTCCTAATCGGTCCGCAGCACTTTGACCTTAGCATTGCGGAGGTCCGCGACAAGCTGACAGAAATATCCGGCATGCGCGACGTTATCGCAAAGGACCTTTGGGATGGCCAGCAGTCTGCACACGCCCAGGTTATAGACCTGCAGACTGGCAAAGAGGCGACGGCTCAAATTGGCGCGTTGTTGCTCACCGCAAGCCTTTCAACCGCTATCAATTCCGTGAAGGGCCTTACCAGGGAGGAAATGGTAGAATGTCTTGTATCGCCCCTGCGCGAGCCGTCCGACTTTCTTGCCGCCTTTGAAGAGTTAGAAAAAATTGCCTGGTACGTTCATCATACACCGGAAGGTCGATACTATTTCGATCGTCAAGAAAATTTGACGAAGCTTCTACAGAGCTTGGCCCACGATGCCCCGCAGAATCAGGTCGACGATTTAATTCGGCACCGTCTACGCGAAATGTTCAAGGCATCACGCAAGACCGGATACGAAGATGTCCTGCCTCTCCCCAAGTTAGAAGACGCGGCCGATCGTGTGCGTAAGGGTCGCGTACTGCTTGTTGTGAGCCCAGACTCGAAGATTCCCCCGGAGGAGGTGCAGAAATTTTTCGACGGCTTGAGCCAGAAGAATAATATTTGCGTTCTTACCGGCGACAAGACTGCAATGGGAAGCATCGAGAAAGCTGCGCGGCAACTCTTCGCGGGACAGAAGGCGGACGGTCGAATCCCTAAGAGTCTGTCCGGGAACATCAAGCGGGATTACAGAGTTTTCGGAGCATCAGGCGGATTGATGCGAGACGCAAGAACGCCAGCGCCTTGCGATTTAGGTTTTCCCAATCCTTTGCGAGC
>Ga0193699_10000845_pt1 | contig 12502 bp, 11 predicted proteins | sample L3c2metaG_FD_160095 | JGI IMG/M metagenome (GOLD analysis project Ga0193699, IMG submission 160095) | Soil microbial communities from a riparian zone of the East river system, Colorado, United States - L3c2 | ecosystem: Environmental > Terrestrial > Soil > Riparian zone | place: USA: East... | reverse complement strand
GTAGCTGGGGGGAGACTCGAACTCCCGACCCCGGCATTATGAGTGCCGTGCTCTAACCAGCTGAGCTACCCAGCCATGTCCTGAAATCTGTGCTAATCTCGGACGCGGTTGAAGCGCCGAAGGTTACTGACACAAACGGCCAGCCCTCTCGGACCGGCCGTGTGATTGTGCTTATGGCGGGGGCGGGATTTGAACCCGCGACCTTCGGGTTATGAGCCCGACGAGCTACCAGGCTGCTCCACCCCGCGATGAGTGGAGCAATCTACGCGGGCGGCTCATCAAGTCAACCGATTCTGGGCGTATTTAGGAGATAAAAAGCGCTATTTGCGAGTTATTTCCTGTCGGTGGCATTCGGTGACTCTCCAAAGCGATAGAGAATCTCCTTGTCGCCGCGAACCATGCCGAATTCTTCCCTGGCGATCCGCTCCATCGTAGCGCTATCGCTCCTTACCAGCCTCAGGAATCGGCCGAGCGAGTCTACCTGCCGCTGGAGGGAGTCAACCTGGCGGGTGATGGTTCCAGTCCGGCGGTGGAGGACGTAGAGATCCCTCGTACTGTATTCCCCGCCCTGAACCGCGAAATACAATGCGATGGCGATCACTGCCCACCAGACGTAGCGTTTCATCGCCGCCTACAACCCGTAGATGGATCCGCCCGGATATTCCGCCGCCGATCCGAGCTGCTCCTCGATCCGAAGAAGCTGGTTGTACTTGGCGACTCTGTCCGTGCGGCTCGCTGAGCCTGTCTTGATCTGGCCCGCGCCCGTCGCAACCGCGAGGTCCGCGATGAACGTGTCCTCGGTTTCACCAGAGCGGTGCGAGATGATCGACTGATATCCATTTGCTCGCGCCATCTCGATCGACTCCAGGGTCTCCGTCAGCGTACCGATCTGATTCAGCTTGATGAGTATCGCGTTGGCGACATCGCCCTCGATGCCGCGCGCGAGGCGCTCGGTATTGGTGACGAAGAGATCGTCGCCAACCAGCTGCAGTCTGTCCCCGAGCGCGGCGGTCAGCTTCGCCCAGCCGTCCCAGTCGTCCTCAGCCAGCCCATCCTCTATCGAGACGATCGGATACTCATCGAGCCACTTCGCGTAGAGCTCGATCATTCCCTCGCTGCTAAGATTTCCGGCGCCACTCTTCTTGAAGGTGTAAGTGCCGTTCTTGTACAGCTCGGACGCCGCAGGGTCGAGCGCGATCGCGATCTCGCGACCGGGAGCGTAGCCCGCGGCTTCGATCGCCTCGACGACTACACGCAGCGCTTCCTCATCGTTCTTCAGATCCGGTGCGAAGCCGCCCTCGTCGCCGACGCCCGTGGAGAGCTTCCGCTTCACCAGAACCTTCTTCAACGCATGGAAGACCTCCGTTCCCATTCGGAGCGCCTCGCGGAAGCTCGTCGCGCCGATCGGAACGATCATGTACTCCTGAAAGTCCACCGTATTGGTCGCGTGCGCGCCGCCGTTCAGGATGTTCATCATCGGCACCGGCATCGTGCGCACCATCGGTCCACCGAGGTAGCGGTACAAAGGCATTCCTACATCCATCGCGGCCGCGCGCGCCGTAGCCATCGACACGCCAAGTATCGCGTTCGCGCCGAGTTTCCCCTTGTTCGGAGTTCCGTCGAGCTCGATCATCGCGCGGTCGATTGCCATTTGGTCGCTGGCGTCGAGACCATTGAGCGCGGGAGCTATGCGCTCCTCTACGCTTTGTACCGCTTGCTCGACTCCCTTCCCGAGGTAGCGCTCGGCATCGCCGTCGCGGAGCTCGAGGGCCTCGTGCTCACCGGTCGACGCGCCACTGGGCACCGCGGCGCGACCAAACGCGCCGCTATCGAGAGTGACATCCGCTTCGATGGTTGGATTGCCGCGACTGTCCAGAATCTCGCGCGCCTTGATCTCTATTATGCTCGACATGTTCCCGTGGTTGTTCGGTGGCTAGCGGGTCTCGGTCGGATCTATCTCAGACGACACCATTTCGACCGAGGAAGGAAGACGGGAGGAGGAAGCCGGCAACGCTTCCACGCCATACAGCTCGCGCATCGCGTCCGCCATCCGCTTCCTGACCGTCTGCATCAGCGCCTCGCGATGATCGTAGTCGACTCCACTCGTTTTCACTGGCTCGAGCAAATGTATATCAATCGTTCCCGGATGAGCCCAAAGTGAGCCTCTCGGCATGATCTCGATCGTGCCGTGAACGATGATGGGAACGATCGGCACACCGGCGGCGATCGCAAGGACGAACGGGCCCTTTTTGAAGGGCCGGAGCGGGTAGGCATTCCCACGAGTCCCCTCGGGAAACACCACGACCGAATTGCCGGCGCGTATGCGCTCCGCCGCAACGTCGTAAGCGCCGAACGCAGCCTTTCTGTTTTCGCGCTGGATCTCGATCATCCCCACACTTCGCATCGCCGGGCCGAAGATGGGGACTTTGAACAGCTCCGCCTTCGCCACGAACTTGTATCGTGGCAGCACTTTCGCGAGCGAGGGCACGTCGAACCAGCTGACGTGATTGGACGCGAAGATGTAGGGCTCTCCGCTGTCGACGTTCTCCATTCCGTGAACGCGCACTTTGACTCCGACCGCCCGCAAGACCGCCATCGACCACCAGCGCGGAACCTTGTCGTAGATGCTCCCCGGTCTGTCCTTGACGCCGAGCAGCGCGGCTATGATCACCGTGAGACCGAGGACGATGGTCGCGGCCGCCGCGGTGGAGTACAGCAGAATTGTCCGAATGAATGAGATCATTTGTCTCGAAAGTGATCAAAACCGAGGGGAGCCGTTACTCTTTGTCCGTCGTTCAGCAACGCCACTCCAGACGAACCGGCAACAACCCGGCCTATCTCCGTGACAGCGAGCCCGAACTCAGACGAAAACTGATCAACATCGATTTCGGGACCGGTGACCACGATCTCGTACTCCTCTCCCGAGCTCGCGGCTTCGAGGGGGGAAACACCGTTGAGTCGCGGAATTCTCGCTAGATCGACCTCGATGCAGACGTTGCTCGCGGCTGCCAGGTGGCCGATGTCCGCGATCAAACCGTCGGAGACATCGATTGCCGACGTGGCGCCACGCTCCGCAAGCCCGATCGCCGCCTCGATCCTCGGAACCGGGTGCGCGAAGCGCGCCCGATCTTGCTCGCCTGGTTGCGCTCCAGCGTTCCACGCCCGTACCGCCGCCGCCGGGCCGCCAAGATGTCCGGTTACATATACACGCTGGCCCTGCTTGGCTCCGGCACGCGAGAGTGGCCGCGCGACGCTTCCGAGAGCAGTAATCGTGAGCGAAAGCACATCTCCCGAGGAAAGATCCCCACCGACGATCGGACAGAGCACGGCCGATGCGCCCTCGCGAATACCCGTGGCGATCGCTCGAGCTTCGCTGCGATCCGCCTTCGGTAGCGTGAGAGCGATCATGAGGCCGAGAGGCCTGGCGGCCATTGCCGCCAGATCGCTGAGCGCTGCGGCCGTCGCGCGATAACCAATCTCGAAGTGATTCAACCAGTCGCGACGAAAGTGGACGCCGTCCAGTGAAGTATCGGTGCTGACGACGAGTCTCTCGCCTTTTGGCACGTCGAGGATCGCGGCGTCGTCACCGATGCGCTCCGCTGATTTGCCCCATTCCGCCAGCAGCGAACGGACAATATCGAACTCCTTTCCGGGACCGAGAGCGATGTTCTCATTACCGGCAGATTTTTTGTCGGGGCTCATCGCGCAACCGCCGGAATCCTGGTCAAGACCGGCGCCGCGAAAGCTGACTCGCTCTCATTCCAGGCGCGTGGGAGCGCGTAGAGAACATCCTCCAGCGTCGTTCCCCTGATGTATTCACATAGCTCGGCGGCGCGCCCGTGCACCCACGCGGAGCAACACGCCGCTACCACTGCGTCCGAGGTTTGAGCGAGGAGTGTCCCCGCAATCCCAGCGAGCAAGTCCCCGCTCCCCCCCGTGCCTAACGCAGCCGTCCCACGCGCAATCACGAAGCGGTCACCACCGGGTGTGAAGACTATCGTCGGCGATCCCTTGAGAAGCACGGTTGCGCCAAGTGTGCTCGCAAGCTCGCCCCCGATTTCGAAGCGGTCTTTGAGAACCTCCTCGACGCTTACTCCAGTGAGGCGCGCAAACTCGGCGACGTGCGGTGTGATCAATGCGGGCCTTCCCTTAAGAAGAGTCCCGAGAGCCTTTGCGTCGCCTTCAAAGACGTTGAGCGCGTCGGCGTCGAGCAACACCGGCAGCTGCGAGTCCCTCAAGACTTTCTCAACCAATTCTCTCGTCTCGCGGGTGCTGCCGAGGCCGGGACCAATGACTATCGCGTCCGCCCATTTTGAGATCGCGGCCGAGATTTCGATTTTGCTCGTCGGCCACTCCGAGATCAGTGCCGACGGCGACGCTTCGAGAATCGCGCTGACGTTGCTCGGCGCGACCAATGCCCTCACCAGACCAATCCCACTGCGGAGAGCCGCACGACAAACGAGCACAACCGCTCCGGGCATGCCGGGCCCGGCGCCAATCACAGCGAGATGCTTCCGGGAGCCTTTGTGGGCGTCATAGCGAATGGGCGGAATGCGTGAATTCACCCACTCTCCGTCGATGAGAATGGGCAGCTGATCGTCGCTGGGGGAATGGTTGTCGTCCAGCCCGATGTCGAGCACCACTATCTCGCCACAACAATCGCGAGCCAGCAGAGAGCCACGCTTCACCGCGCCGAAGCTCAAGCTCATGTCGGCAACGACGCACGTCGAATGCGACCCGGTCGTCGCGTCGAGGCCGCTCGGTAGATCGAGAGCAATAACGCGCGATCCGCGCGAGCGCATCTGGTCTATCGTGCCGATGGCATCGGCGATTTTTCCGCGAGGCGCGCCTTCGGAGCCTGTGCCGAGCAGGGCGTCGACGACGATGGTCACGTCATCAGGGGCGCCATCCGCGATGGTCACCGAATCGATTGACCCCTTCTTTCGCGCGACAGCGTCAGGACTTTTCGCTGCTACGACTTCCACAACGGTGACTTTGACTCCTTCGCCTGCGAGGCGCCCCGCGACGACCCAACCGTCGCCGCCGTTGTTTCCCGGACCTGTGAATACGACCGCTCCGTTGCGGAGCTCCTCCGGATAGCGGCGCATTATCTCGTTGGCGGCCGCTGTGCCCGCGCGCTCCATCAACACCCGCGAGGGAACGCCGCCATCAATTGCCGCCCGATCGCGGTCCGCTGATTCTCTGGCGCTCACCACCCTGACGGGTCGGGGAGGCATTGCTCGCGTGACGTGGAAGTGTGGAGTCTACGCCTGCTGGGCGCAGTTCCACGGATAGTCGCGCTCGAAGGCGAGGTCGAAGTCGAATACGTCCGCGAACTCGTCGCGCGTGTCCTGCGGCTGGCTGAGCAGGAATCCCAAGTCGACGAGCGTGAAGACGATGTCCCCGATGTCGGCGGTGCACGAGAGTCCCCAATGCTCGAGGACCACGCGCGCCATCAAGCCGTATCTCTCCAGAGCGAGCTCACGACACGAATTCGCCAGCTCGACACCGGTGATATGCCTTCGCATCGACATCTGCGACTGGCACATCTCTAGCGCGGACAGGACGAACAGGTACGCCTGTTCGTCGAACCGCGGCTCGCGGATGCGAATCCGGTCCATGATGCCTTCGCGAAATGCCAGCTCTGCCATTGCTACTTTGTTTCCGCCATTGAGGGGAAGGATTTGTAGAGAGGAAAGCGATTCGTCAAGTCGAGTACTTCTTCTTTGACTCCCAACGCGACCGCCGGGTCACCAGAACTGGCGATCACCTTATCGATGAGTTTGGCGATCTGCTGCATTTCCCGCTCCCTCATCCCGCGAGTGGTAACAGCCGGGGTGCCGATTCGGATTCCGCTCGTCACGAACGGAGACTGCGTCTCCTTGGGGACCGTGTTCTTGTTCACCGTGATCCCGGCGGCGTCGAGCGCCTTCTCGGCGACTTTCCCGGTGACGTCCTTGTTGCGGAGATCAACGAGCATCAGGTGGTTGTCGGTGCCGCCCGAGACAATGTCGAACCCGTACTCGATCAACGCGTTCGCCAGCGCCTGCGCGTTCCGGACGATCTGTCCGCAGTACTCCTTGAACGCGGGATCGAGCGCCTCTTTGAACGCCACAGCCTTGGCGGCGATGATGTGCTCGAGCGGACCGCCCTGAGTGCCGGGAAACATCGCCTTGTCGATCGTCTTGGCGTGCTCTGCCTTGCACAGGATCAGCCCGCCGCGCGGGCCGCGCAGAGTCTTGTGCGTCGTGCTCGTGACGGCGTCAGCATGCGGAACGGGCGAAGGGTGATAGCCCGTCGCGACGAGACCCGCGAAGTGGGCCATGTCCACCATGAATATCGCGCCGATCTCGCGGGCAACCTCCGCAAACGGCTCGAAGTCGATGATGCGAGCGTACGCGCTCGCGCCTGCGATGATCATCTTCGGCTTTTTCTCGCGCGCGATCTTCTGCATCTGCGCGTAGTCGATGCGGCCGTCATCGCCGACGCCGTAGTGGATCGCGTGATACAACAGACCCGAGAAGTTGACGGGCGAGCCGTGTGTGAGGTGCCCACCCTGCGAAAGATCGAGACCGAGCACGACATCGCCCGGCTTGAGGAACGCGAGGTATACCGCGGCATTTGCCTGAGCGCCGGAGTGCGGCTGAACGTTCGCGTGATCGGCCGAGAACAACTGCTTGACGCGATCGATCGCGCACTGCTCCACCATGTCGACGAACTCGCAGCCGCCGTAATACCGTTTGCCCGGGAGCCCCTCAGCATACTTGTTGGTCAGCGGAGTTCCCATCGCTTCGAGCACTGCCGGCGACACGAAGTTCTCGCTCGCGATCAGCTCCAGCCCATGACGCTGCCGGCCAACCTCGAGATCGATCATCCGCGCGATCTCGGGATCGGACTGAGCGAGAGTCCCCGCTGGCATGGAGATCTTCGCGGAAGTCTTCGGTGGAACAGTCTGCGTCTCTGGCATCATAATTTGGGTAGGTCGATCTTCTTCACGCGCCGCTCGTGCCGGCCTCCCTCGAATTTAGCATCGAGCCACGCCTTCATGGTTTTGACCGCCTGGTCGTCAGTCATGAATCGCGCCGGGAGCACGAGGACATTCGAGTCGTTGTGCTTCCGTGAAAGCTCTCCGATCTCCGGCTCCCAGGCGAGCGCGGCACGAACGCCGGGGTATCTGTTGGCGACGATGTCCATGCCCACACCTGACCCGCACAGGAGGATTCCGCGCTTTGCCTCGCCCTTGGAGACTTCCCTCGCGACGGGATGCGCGTAGTCGGGATAGTCGTCCGGGTTGTCGGGATCCTTGCCGCCCATGTCGTCGGGCTGATATCCCATTTTCTTCAGCTCGGCGACGAGACGGTTCTTCATCTCGATGCCGGCGTGGTCCGAAGCGATCGGAATCGTCTCACCAGTCGGGGTCATCCTATTTATCCTCGGCGCAATTCGAAATCGTCATTTCGCCGCCGCCAGCCGCTGTTCCGCGAGGCGGTCCGCCGCCGCGTAAGTCGGTATGTGCTCCGCGTCGGCGATTTCGAACACCTTCAGTATGGTATCATAGATGTCGTCAGCTTTGTCCAGCGCGCGCTGCGCATCCCACCCCGCAACCTCGCCGTAGACGTTGATGACACCGCCGGCGTTGGCGACGTAGTCGGGCGCATAGAGAATTCCGAGCTTCTGGAGCTCTTCCCCATGACGCTCCTCGAGCAGCTGATTGTTCGCGCCGCCCGCTACGATGTAAACCTTGAGCATAGGGATAGTCGTGTCGTTGATGATGCCGCCGAGCGCGCACGGCGAGAAGATGTCGGCATCGGCTGAAAAGATCGCATCGCCCTGCACGATCTCTGCTCCAGTCATCTTGGCCACTCTCGCGGTTTTCGATGCATCGATATCGGACACGATCAGCCTCGCGCCTGACTCGTGCAGCTCTTTTGCGAGATAGCTTCCGACGCTGCCGCATCCCTGTATGGCGACGCATTTCCCTTCGAGGCTGTCGGATCCCCACATCCGCATCGCCGACGCCTGCACTGTGCGGAACACACCGTGAGCGGTCACGGGCGAAGGATCTCCCGACTTCCCCGCGAGTCCTGCCACGTGCCCCGTCTCCAGGTGAACGTAGGCCATGTCCTTGGTGGTCGTCCCGACATCTTCCGCCGTGATGTACCGGCCGCCAAGGCTCTCGACAAAACGACCGTGAGCACGAAAGATCTTCTCACGGTCCTGAGTCTTGTTGTCGCCGATGATGATCGACTTGCCGCCGCCAAGATGAAGTCCAGCCACGGCGTTCTTGTAAGTCATGCCGCGCGAGAGTCGGAGGGCGTCGGTGATCGCTTCCTCGTCGGTTGTGTATTGCCAGAACCGCGTTCCACCGAGCGCCGGACCGAGCTTGGTGCTGTGAACGGCAAGAATGCCTCTATATCCAACCGAGGGATCACTGCACATCACGACCTCTTCGTGTCCCATCTCCGCGAGCGTGTCGAACAGTTTCATTTATCTCTTCGTGTGAAGTTTATGATTGGCCGTAGAGAGCGCGCGCGATCACGATCCTCTGGATCTCCGACGTGCCCTCATAAATCTCGGTGACTTTCGCATCGCGCATAAGGCGCTCCACAGGATAATCCTTGACGTAGCCGTATCCGCCGAAGATCTGCACCGCCTGCGTCGTCACCCACATTGCCGTTTCGCTCGCCATCAGCTTTGCCATCGAGCTGAACTGGCGAACGTTCTGGCCCCGGTCCTTCGCCGCCGCCGCTGCGTGAAGAAGTGCTCGCGATCCCGCCACACGCATCGCCATGTCCGCCAGCTTGAACTGGATCGCTTCGAATTCCTTGATTGCTTTTCCGAACTGCTTCCGCTCGCCTGCATATGCGACTGAGTGCTCTAGTGCTGCACGTGCAATGCCGATCGCCTGCGCCGCGATGCCGAGCCGGCCGTTGTCCAACGACTGCATGGCGTAGATGAATCCCTGAGTCTCGTCGCCAAGAAGATTCTCGGCGGGCACCCGCATGTTGTCGAAATTGAGCTGCACGGTCGGGGATGCGCGGAGACCGAGCTTGTCTTCCTTCTTGCCGACGTTGAAGCCGGGCAGATCAGGCGTGATGATGAATGCGCCGATCCCCCGCCCTCCTCGCCGTGCGCCGCTCGTGTCCGTACGCGCCATCGTGATGATTGCGCCCGCGGTGTTGCCGTTGGTGACCCAGGACTTTGTCCCGTTTATGATCCAGGACTTCCCGTCTTTGACCGCCTGCGCCGTGAGCGCCGACGCGTCCGACCCCGCTTCTGGTTCTGAAAGCGCGAAGGCGCCGAGTATCTCACCACGCGCCATTGGCTTGAGGAACCGATCCTTCTGAGCATCGCTGCCGTAGCGGAGGATCATCTGCGTCGGCAGCGAGTTGTGCACGCTCATGAGCACCGCGGCCGATGCGTCGGCCGCGGCGATCTCCTCCAGCGCGATCAGGTACGTGCCTGTGTCGGCGCCGAGCCCATCGTACTCTTCCGGCACCATCATGCCGAGGAATCCAAGATCGCCCAACTTCTTGACGAGGGTCGGCTCGAAGTAAGCCCGTTGATCCCAGTCCGCCGCGTACGGAGTTATCTCCGCACGCGCGAACTCGCGCGCGAGCTTCTGAACCTCGGCTTGTTCTTCCGTTAGCGGGTGGAGAGCCCAGGACACGCTGACTTACTTCTTATAGGTATAGAAGCCGCGACCACTCTTGCGACCGAGCCAACCAGCGGCGACGTATTTCTTCAGCAGCGGACACGGGGCGTATTTCGGATTGCCGAGCCCTTCCCACAACACGTCGAGGATTGCGACGCAGGTGTCGAGACCGATGAGATCGGCTAGCGCGAGCGGACCCATCGGGTGATTCATGCCGAGCGTCATCACCTGGTCGATGGCTTCCGGCTTGCCGACGCCTTCCATCAGGCAGTACACCGCTTCGTTGATCATCGGCATCAGCACCCGGTTCGATACGAAACCAGGGAAGTCGTTGACTTCGACGGGCGTCTTCCCGAGCTGCGTGCTCAGATCCGTCACGTATTCGGTTGTCTCGTCCGATGTCGCGAGGCCGCGAATGATCTCGACCAGCTTCATCACCGGCACCGGATTCATGAAGTGCATTCCGACGACTTTGTCAGGGCGTGAAGTGCGACGCGCGATCTCGGTAATCGAGATGGAGCTTGTATTGGTGGCGAGAACGGCTTTTGGCTTCGCGATCCGATCGAGGTCGGTGAAGATTCGATACTTGAGGCCGGCATCCTCGCTCGCCGCTTCGATGATGAGCGCCGCCTCACCGGCGGACTCGAGGTCCATATTGAGATCGATCCGCGAGAGGATCTTCACCTGATCCTCGGCGGGGATCGTTCCCTTCTTCACCTGCCGCTCTATGTTCTTCGCGATGGTCGATCTACCGTTGTCGAGCGCCTCCTGGGACACATCGATCATCGTGACCTGGAATCCGGATTGCGCGAAGACGTGCGCGATCCCGTTCCCCATTTGTCCCGCTCCAACAACCGCAATGCGGTCGGTCATGCTTTCCTCTCCATTCGACGCAGGTAGCGCCCGTACAGGTAAAAGATTCCAACGAACATCGCCACGACGGCCGCAAGCCCACCTTCGGGACCCCATGGCCCGCCGGTCAGCCAATCCGGTCCCGTTTCGATCGTGCGGTAATCCGGATACGACGACGTCATCCCGCTTACCTCGATGTGCAACGCAACGGCCATCACCCAATTCCAGGCGAAGTGTGCGACGCCGGCCGCGTAAAGACTGCGCGTCGCCAGAAGGATAATCCCGAGGAAGAAACCAGCGACTGTTACTGCCAGGATCGACTCCGCGTCGGCGCCCGGGTTCCCCGCGTGTATCAGCCCAAAAGCGATGCTCGTGACGACGAGCGCCGTTCTCCAACCCGCCGCGCGTCTCAGTACGGAAAAGGCGTACCCGCGGAAGAAGAGCTCTTCCCAGAAAGCGGCCGGCAGGAGGACTGCACTCGAGCGCTCCGCTGCTCCCCACCAGCTGCCGGGAATGCTGCGCTGGATCTGCAGTTGGTGAAACGTGAGCAGGACAAGACTCGCGACGCCGATGGTGAGGCCGCCGAACGCGACGCCCCGGAGCAACGTTCGAGGCGAAGCAGCGGGACGATCCAGGCCGACCGTGCTCCACGGGCGTTTTTCAACGAGCCGGAGCATCGCGTACGTCGCGACAACAACGCTCGCGAGCATCGACCACGGAATGAAGATCTCCCGTGCGTCGACACGCTCGAGACCCGGCACCTTGAGCGCCGCCCATTCCAGCACCGCCCACAACAGGTAGAACCCGACGATCAGGCCGAGCGCGCGGAGGAAGCCGGTCAGTCTGGATTGCGCCGCCCGCTGTGCCTCCAAGTGGCGCCGCGGGCTCGAAGGCAGAAACTCTGTCAGACTGTTTCTAGTTCGCGCGCTCGACGCTGAGCGCGACGGCATCACCGCCGCCTAGACAGAGCGTCGCTAGACCTCTCTTCGCGCCGCGGTCCTTCATCGCGTACAGAAGGGTCGTGAGTACGCGCGCTCCACTCGCGCCGATCGGATGGCCGAGCGCGATTGCGCCGCCGTTCACGTTGACGCGCTTCCAATCCCAGCCGAGCTCTTCGCCATCGGCGATTGCCTGCGAGGCGAATGCTTCGTTTGCCTCGATGAGATCGTAGTCGCTGATCTGTGTTCCCGTTTTCTTCATCAGATTTCTGACGGCCTTGATCGGCGCGAAGAAGAGATCTTCCGGCTTTGTGGCTCCGGTCGCGTACCCCGTGATGCGGCCGAGTATCTCGAGGTTGTGTGCCTCCGCGTATTCCTCGGAGACGACGACGAGTGCAGCGGCGCCGTCGTTGAGGCTCGATGCATTCCCGGCGGTGACGGTGAGATTGTCGTTCTCGCCGTTCTTCCCCGGAAACGCCGGGCGCAGCTTGGCGAGAGTCTCGACCGTCGTGTCCTTGCGCGGTCCTTCATCGGTGTCGACTACCGTCGGGCCCTTCTTGCCGGCGATCTCGACGCGCGCGATCTCGCTCTTGAACTTCCCGGCTTCGATCGCGCTTACGGCTTTGCGGTGGGACTCCGCGGCGAAGACATCCTGATCTTCTCTGGTCGCTTCCGCTTTCGTCGCGGTGTATTCGGCGTGCCGGCCCATGTGAACGTCACAGGAAGCGCACCAGAGTCCGTCCTTGATCATGCCGTCCACCATTTTCTGGTCGGCGAGCTTGACTCCGTTGCGCATGCCGTAGACGTAGTACGGCGCGTTCGACATTGACTCCTGTCCACCGGCGATGATGACCTGCGCGTCACCGGCTTTGATCGCCTGCGAGGCGAGCATCACGGCTTTGAGCCCGGAGCCGCACACCTTGTTGACGGTGACCGCGGAGACAGTGGCCGGAATTCCCGCCTTGAGCGCGGCCTGTCGCGCCGGTGCCTGTCCGGTGCCGCCCTGAATGACATGGCCCATGATGACTTCCTGGACATCTTCGGCCGGAACCCTGGA
>Ga0193699_10000844_pt1:5000-12513 | contig 12513 bp, 6 predicted proteins | sample L3c2metaG_FD_160095 | JGI IMG/M metagenome (GOLD analysis project Ga0193699, IMG submission 160095) | Soil microbial communities from a riparian zone of the East river system, Colorado, United States - L3c2 | ecosystem: Environmental > Terrestrial > Soil > Riparian zone | place: USA... | reverse complement strand
GGTCGCACAGGCCGCGCCTGTGGCGCAGGCGGCGCCCGCCACCGATGCGCCGCCTATCGCCAAACAGGGTTATCTCTTCGCGGGCGGGAAATATTCCACCGTGAACGGCAAGCGCGTGATGGCCGGCCAGATCTACGCCGAATTCCAGATCCCGAAGAACCAGACGCATCGCACCCCCATCGTCATGGTGCATGGCGCGATTCAGACAGGCACCAATTTCACCGGCACACCGGACGGCCGCATGGGCTGGGCGGAATATTTCCTGCGTCAGGGCTATGCCGTTTATGTCATCGACCAGCCGGGGCGCGGGCGCGCGAGCTATGATTCCGACACCGAAGGGACGCAGGCCTTTCCCGATCTCGCCGGCACCGAGCAGCGCTTCACCGCGCCGGAACGTTCCAAGCTCTGGCCGCAGGCGCGCCTGCATACGCAATGGCCCGGAACCGGCGTCGCCGGCGATCCGGTGTTCGATCAGTTCTACATGTCGCAGGTGCCCTTCGTGCGCACGCCGGAAAAGGCGCAAGAGATGACACGCGACGCGCTGGTGGCGCTGCTCGAAAAGATCGGTCCGGCGATCGTGATGACGCATTCCCAATCGGGCGCCATGGGATGGCTCACCGCCGATGCGCGGCCCGATCTGGTGCGTGCACTGATCCAGGTCGAGCCATCGGGACCGCCGCTGCATGACGTCGACATGGTCGGAGCGCCGGATTATTTGCGCGACGGCGCGGCCGCGCGGCCCTGGGGCCTGGCCGCAATTTCCCTGGGCTACGCGCCACGTGCCGCGAGTTCCGGGGAACTCGCCTTTGTGCAACAGGACAAGGCGGACGGGCCGGATCTCGTGCGCTGCTGGCTGCAAAAAGCGCCGGCGCGGCAATTGCCCAATCTCGCCAAGATGCCGATGCTGATCGTCAATGGCGAGGCGTCATTCCATGCGCCGTTCGAACATTGCACGGTGAAATACCTCGAACAGGCGGGGGTGCATCCGACCTGGATCGATCTTGGCAAAGCGGGCGTCCACGGCAATGGCCACATGATGATGCTCGAGAAGAACAATCTCGAAGTGGCCGCGACGATCGAGAAGTGGGCGGCCAAGGCGCTGCCGGCGGAGACCGCGGCGCGCTGACGACGAATCCCCACGGGTCACAAGCCCGTCAAGTCGAAATGGGGACGAGGCCTTTGTCGACTTGGCGTATCTTCGTCCGACCCCATGCTCGTGCAGGTTGCTCGATCCAGCGATAGGAGAGAGTGGATATGCCTATGCAGACCAATACCAGACCGATGTTCCAGATCACTTGCCAAGAAGTCCCGGCAAGCCGGCCGGACAGGAACCACTGCGATCCCTGGATCAGAATCCAATGGATCAGATAGATCGAATAAGAAATCTCACCTAGGAAGACGATCGGTGCTTTCGAGAGGAGGCGAGCGGTCGGGCTCTGCTGCACGGCAAGAAGGACGAGCAAAGCGACCGCCGGCAACGCGAGAAAGGTGAATGCTTCCCCCGCCATTACCGCGATAAGAAGGAGCGCAAGAGCGGCTATATCGGCCACAGGCGGAAGGCGCGGAAGACCGTTGGCGACGGCGCGGCATAGCAGGCACCCGGCAGCGAACTCGCAAGTCATCCGCAGCATTCCCGGCACGCCCCCTGCGAGAAGGCTGGACATGCCCTTCAGCGTAAATGCCGCGTAGAGGGCAAGGAACAGGCTTCCCGCGAGCACGAGTGGCGTGATTTTCGATCGCGACCACTGCGTTGCGAAGAGGAACAGAGGGAAGATCAGATAGGCGAACCACTCGGCACTCAGCGACCAGGCCGGCGTGTTCCAAGACGTCGGCAGGAAGTATCCCCAGTTCTGAACAAGGAACAGGGACGCGAGAAAGGGCCCGAACCCCCAACGCTCGTCCGGAATCGGGTAGCGATCAGCAAAGTCCGGAAGCGCCACAACCATGAGCGCCAAAACGCACAGAGTCGCCAGATGCAGCGGATAGATCCGCGCCAGCCTAGCGCGAAGAAAACCAAAATAGTCCCCCACGTTTGCCAACTTGCCGGCATAGACATAGGTGAGGACATAACCGCTCAGAATGAAGAACGCGTCGACTCCAAGATACCCATACCGGACGATGGGGATGCCTATCGTCATATGGAACAGCATGACCCAAGCCGCCGCAACGCCGCGAAGTCCTGTGAGGGCGGGGATGTTGCGCCGCTCGTGAGCGAAGTTCATCAGCATTGTTCAAACGCCGGGTGCCTGCCGAACGAGGATCAATTCACGAGCGTCCTCTTCGTTCCCAAGATTCCTTGTGAACGCGACCGTTTGGCAGGTTGAGCGGCCCGAGAATCAAAAGCCCCGTGCTTGCACACAGGGCTTTTCTTCCAAGGGGCGTGCAACGGGCTTAGGACGCCGTTTTACCTGTCCGCGTCGAGGGCGTCAGTTGAGGTCGACGAAGGGAACTTATTTCTTGATGCCCTGCTGAAAGGGCGGCGGGGACCCGGTGGGTTTCCCCCCCTTTTGCGCCGGAGCGCTAAAAGGCGAAGGCGCCGAGGCGGATTTCTTCTTGTCCTGCTTCGGCTTCTTCTTTTCCCGATTGCTGCGCTGTTCCTTGCTCGCCATGTCCGATCCTCCCCATGTGACGCTGTGATTCGGACAAGTTTAGCGCGGGTCTCCCTGCGCGTCGAATGGGCCGGATGGTGCATGGCGGACGATTGGGCCAGGAACCCACTCTAACCCCCGCCAAAGACAGGTCAGCACAACGCCCCGGACGCAGAGCTTCCCTTGCTCGGCGATCGGTGGATTTCCATTCCCCTCGAACCCAGAGAGAGTGGCGCGCGACGTTCAAAGCTCCGTGCGGATTACAAAGGGTTCATCGCGCTGGGGCTGCGATGTGAGCCGCGTATTAACTATGTGCTGCTAAAGAAAAAAACCGTTGCGCAGCTGCAAGCGGCGGCACGCAAACACCTGTAGGGCGTCGTCCTACAGAAGGCAATTGAGAGGCCTGCTAGGTTGATCGATAGGTGGGGGGATCCGAACATTCTGACTCGCGTGCGCCGGGTGATGGTTCGTGTTGCTGCAGGCATGGGTTCCGCCGCAGCACAAAAAAAGAAACCAGAAACGGCGTATCAGAGTTTAGACACCGCAATTCTGATCAGGCCCTAATGCAATCGGCTTCCGGGAGGTCGTGGATGCGATTTGTTTGCTGCAATTTCGGCATCATCGCCGCATCCGCTTTGCTTTGCGCGTCGTCTGCGCAGGCTGCAGCCACGGCGGGCGATGCTTCCAAGATCAAGCACATCGTCATCATTATGCAGGAGAACCGCTCCTTCGATCATTATTTCGGGACCTATCCCGGCGCGGACGGGATTGCCATGGCGAATGGCAAGGCGAAAGCCTGCATTCCGACAGGTCCCGGCTCTCCATGCGCCCGTCCCTATCACAGCACGCAAGACGTAAATGGCGGCGGTCCGCATACCGCAGAGGATGCGCAACTGGACGTGAATGGCGGCAAGATGGATGGTTTTTATCTGCGCTTGCTCGCGGCACAAGCCGAGTGCGGCGTAGGCAGTGTAAACCCCAATTGCGCCGGAGAGGGCCTTAGCGGAGCTGCCACTTACGACGTGATGGGTTATCACGATCGCGGGGACATTCCGAACTATTGGGCTTATGCGGACAATTTCGTCCTGCAGGATCATATGTTCGAGCCGACAGCGTCATGGAGCCTGCCGGCGCATCTGTTCATGGTGTCCGCATGGTCAGCCAATTGTAAGAACTATGACGACGCCTCCACTTGCGTCAACAATATCGACCTTTTGCCGAGCAAATCCAGGCGCGAGCGCATGAAAGAGATGCTCGGCGTGCAATGGCTCACCAAGGATTGGCTTTCCGAGAAGCTCCATTATTTCCTGCCGGTGGCATTCGCTGCGCCCAAACCGGCGGCGCCCATTGTCCGGGCGCAACCCGCGCGCATCGATGGCCAGAGTCCGAATTGGCGTTTCGCATGGACGGACATCACCTATTTGCTGCACCGCGCCGGCGTGAGCTGGGGCTATTACGTCTCAAAGGGCGAAGCCCCCGATTGCGAGGATGAGGGTCTGAGATGTCCCCCCGTACCGCAGGATGCGCAGACGCCCAGCATCTGGAATCCACTCCCGAGCTTCGGGACGGTTCGTCAGAACGGTCAGCTCGACAACATCAAGGACGTGAGCGAATTCAGCAAAGCGGCCAAGAAGGGCACCTTGCCGGCCGTGAGCTGGGTCGTTCCCGATCGCGCCCATAGCGAGCACCCTTCCGCGCGCGTGACCGAGGGCCAGGCCTATGTGACGGGCCTCATCAATGCGGTGATGTCCGGACCGAACTGGAACGACACGGTCATCTTTCTCGCCTGGGACGATTGGGGGGGATTCTACGACCATGTCGTGCCGCCGAATGTCGACAAGAATGGCTATGGCATCCGGGTGCCGGCCCTGACCATCAGCCCCTATGCGAAGAAGGGGATGATCGATCATCAGACCCTAAGCTTCGATGCCTATCTCAAATTCATCGAGGATGTGTTCCTGAACAAGCAGCGCCTGGATCCCAAGACCGACGGAAGGCCCGACCCGCGTCCGACCGTGCGAGAGAATGTGAGCTTGCTCGGGGATCTGTGGAAAGAATTCGATTTCTCGCAGGCGCCACGCCCACCCTTGTTGTTGCCGGAGAACCCGCCAAGCAATTTGCGATAACGCAAACAAAAAGCCCCGCGCGCGAGCGCGGGGCTTTCGTTTCGGTGGAATGTCACGCAGCCGATCTCGGGCCATCCAGCCAACGCAGCGACCCGGGCGTGGTGAGTTCCTCGCCCGTTTCAAGCAGCGTCTTTAGGCCGGAAAGAACCATCGGCCAACCGCCATAGAGCTGATTGTTGGCACCCTCGCGCAACTGATCGTGGGTGACGATCAGCCGGCAAGAATCGCCGACCGGTTCAATCTCATAGGTCACCCGCGAGGTCCCCTCGCTCTTCACGTCTTCGCTCCATAGGGCCCTGAAGCTCTGGACAAGCCGGCGCGGCGGATCGACTTCAAGATTCTCACCTTCGAAAATCGGCGTTCCATGGCCGACGCTTTCGTAACGCGACCCTGGTGTCCAGTCCGAAGTGACCATTGCTCCAAAGGTGTATTTGCGCCTCATCTCGGTGTCGGTGATCGCCTTCCAGAGGCGTTCGGGCGTCGTCTTGATGTAGATTTCGAAGATCTTCTGCATCGTCTTGTCCTCTAATCGGTGTTTGAGGTCGCTTAGCGCCGCGGCCCATGGCTCGGTGTATTTGCTCACCCAGCGGTCGTGGATGAGTCGGATGGGGATGGCATTCAGAAAGTGCAGCTTCTCGCGGCCTTGCCGCCTGGTCACGACCAGACCAGCCTGTTCGAGCAATTTCAGGTGCTTCATGACGCCGAAGCGAGTCATCGGCAGCCTTTCCTGAAGTGCGCGCAGGGTCTGCCCATCTTGCTTGAACAATTCGTCGAGCAGGCTTCGGCGGGTCGGGTCGGCGAGGGCTCTGAACACATCATCCATGCTATTAATAATAGGTGACTATATGGTCACCTGTCAAGCCGCGACATCAGCAGATCGGGCAGGAATGACAATGGATGGGGGAAAAGCAAAAAGCCCCGCGCTTTGCAGCACGGGGCTTTTTTGTGATGTGCCCTCCTTCGCGCGGTCGCGCTTCGGAGGATGTGATGGCGGGATTTGTTGTGATCCGTTCTTTGCAGGCCGGGCGGCGACCGACTCTCCCGCGTGTTAACACGCAGTACCATAGGCGCTGGGGGCTTTAACGGCCGAGTTCGGAATGGGATCGGGTGGAATTCCCCCGCTATGACCACCAGGCCAGCAAAAAACGGACTTGTCCGCCATACCCCAGACTTTGATCCTGGGGACGGCGGATGAATATCTCGGATTCCAACGCAATCGCGTCCGCCTGGATTCATCACCAGGCATGGGACAATTCATGCATGAGCGTTCAAGCCGATCGAGCGATTAGGACTGGTAAGCTCAACGCATTGCTGCGCTTACACACCCAGCCTATCGACGTGGTAGTCTTCCACGGCTCTCGGCGAGACCTGGTTTTGAGGTTAGTTTCCCGCTTAGATGCTTTCAGCGGTTATCTAGTCCGCACGTAGCTACCCGGCAGTGCCGCTGGCGCGACAACCGGTCCACCAGAGGTGCGTTCTTTCCGGTCCTCTCGTACTAGGAAAAAGTCCTCTCAAGTCTCGAACACCCACGGCAGATAGGGACCGAACTGTCTCACGACGTTCTAAACCCAGCTCACGTACCACTTTAAATGGCGAACAGCCATACCCTTGGGACCTGCTCCAGCCCCAGGATGTGATGAGCCGACATCGAGGTGCCAAACGATCCCGTCGATATGGACTCTTGGGGATCATCAGCCTGTTATCCCCGGCGTACCTTTTATCCGTTGAGCGATGGCCCTTCCACGCGGGACCACCGGATCACTATGACCGACTTTCGTCTCTGCTTGGCTTGTCGGCCTTGCAGTCAGGCAAGCTTGTGCCATTGCACTCAACAGCCGATTTCCGACCGGCCTGAGCTTACCATCGCGCGCCTCCGTTACTCTTTGGGAGGCGACCGCCCCAGTCAAACTGCCCACCATGCATGGTCCCGGACCCTGTTTCGAGCCGCGGTTAGACATCAGGAACAAGAAGGGTGGTATTTCAAGGGCGGCTCCATCCGAGCCAGAGCCCGGACTTCAAAGCCCACCACCTATCCTACGCATCCCATCCCTAATGCCAGTGCAAAGTTGCAGTAAAGGTGCACGGGGTCTTTCCGTCTGACCGCGGGAACCCCGCATCTTCACGGGGAATTCAATTTCGCTGAGCATGTACTGGAGACAGTGGGGAAGTCGTTACGCCTTTCGTGCAGGTCGGAACTTACCCGACAAGGAATTTCGCTACCTTAGGACCGTTATAGTTACGGCCGCCGTTTACCGGGGCTTCGATTCGACGCTTTCACATCTCCTCTTAACCTTCCGGCACCGGGCAGGCGTCAGACCCTATACGTCATCTTTGGATTTCGCAGAGTCCTGTGTTTTTAGTAAACAGTCGCCACCCCCTGCTCTGTGCCCCCAATCCGTACTTGCGTACGAACTGGGCCCTCTTCTTCCGAAGTTACGAGGGCAAATTGCCTAGTTCCTTCAGTACACTTCTCTCAAGCGCCTCAGCATACTCTGCTAGTCCACCTGTGTCGGTTTGGGGTACGGTCTATACGCGGGAGCTATTTCCTGGGACTTCTTCGCGGCCCGACCAATCCAATAAGGTCGAACAACTTACGAAATCCGTCACTACCCGCAGGCCCAGGAATGTTGACCTGGTTCCCATCGACTACGCCTTTCGGCCTTGCCTTAGGGGCCGGCTAACCCTGCGCAGATTAACTTGACGCAGGAACCCTTGGACTTTCGGCGAGAGGGTCTCTCACCCTCTTTATCGCTACTCATGTCAGCATTCTCACTTGTGATACCTCCAGGATCGGTCGCC
>Ga0193699_10000842_pt1 | contig 12537 bp, 14 predicted proteins | sample L3c2metaG_FD_160095 | JGI IMG/M metagenome (GOLD analysis project Ga0193699, IMG submission 160095) | Soil microbial communities from a riparian zone of the East river system, Colorado, United States - L3c2 | ecosystem: Environmental > Terrestrial > Soil > Riparian zone | place: USA: East... | reverse complement strand
TATTCGCGTGCGACACGTTGTTTCCGTAGGCGACGCCCTTGTCGCATACGTAGCAGCGGTTTCGCTTGATCTGAGCCATTTCGTTAACCCTCGGTCGGCATGAGCTCGATGCGCGCCATCTCCGCGCCATCGCCCTTGCGGTGCCCCGTCTTCAGGATGCGGGTATATCCGCCCTTCCGCGTCGCGAAGCGAGGTCCGATTTCCTGGAACAGCTTGTCGGCTGTCGCACGGTGTGGAACCTTGGTGCCCGCGAGACGGCGGTTGTGGAGCGTACCGGTCTTCGCCTTCGTGATCAGCTTCTCCACGAACGGACGGAGCTCCTTGGCCTTCGCCTCGGTGGTTTCGATGGCGCCACGCTCGATCAGCGCTTTGGCCAGGCTCTTCATCAGAGCTAGCTTCTGCTCGCTGGTGCGGCGGAGCTGCCTGCCAACTTTACGGTGACGCATTCCTAGCCTTCCTCTTCGTCGTCGGCGCCGACGGTGGCGACGTTGCGGTTCGGCGGCGTGCCCTGATCGGTGATGCGAACACCGTCCGGCGTCTCCTCGTACTTCATGCCGAAATTCAGGTTCTCGCGCTCGAGCAGATCAGCGATCTCATTCAGCGACTTCTTGCCGAAATTCTTGACCTGAAGGATCTGGCTCTCGCTCTGGCGGACCAGATCGCCGAGGGTGCGAATAGCAGAGTTCTTGAGCGAGTTCACGGAGCGAACTGAAAGCTCGAAATCTTCGATCGGGGTGCGCAGCACTTCGGCCAGCCGATGTGCGTCACCGCCCGGAATGTCGGTGCCCGGGACGAGCGGAGCCGACGCGTGCGAGCCGAAGCCCGCGAAGTACTGGAAGTGCGTCTGCGCCAGTGCCGCGGCGTAGCTCACTGCCTCTTCTGGCGTGATGGTCCCGTTCGTCTCGACGGTCAGCGTCAGGCGATCGTAGTCCGTGCGCTGTCCAACGCGCGTCTCGGCGACGGCGAAATTGGCGCGGCGAACCGGGTTGTAGATCGAATCGATCCGGACGACATCGACGGGAAGAGTCTTGTCGACGACGTGCTGATCCGCCTCGACGTAGCCGCGACCGCGGCCGACGTACAGCTCGACGTTGATGTCGCGATCACCCTGAAGCGTGAAGAGGTGCTGGTTGCGATCGACGATCGTGACGCCGCCCTGACCCTCGATGTCCGCGGCGGTCACAGGACCGGCCGAGTTCTTCGAGATGCGAAGAACGGTGTTCTCGACGCCTTCATCGAGCGAAAGCGTCAGCGTCTTCAGATTCCCGATGATCTGGTGGACGTCTTCGACCACGCCCGGGATCGTCTGGTGCTCGTGGAGCACGCCGTCGATCCGGAATCCCCACACGGCGGAGCCGCGCAGCGACGAAAGAAGGAGACGCCGCATGGCGTTCCCGAGGGTGTGACCGAAGCCGCGCTCGAGCGGCTGAAGGCGAAATTCTGCGACATTGGGATTGTCTTCGCGCTTGGTCGCTTCGACTAGCTGCGGACGGACAAGTCCCCTCAAATCAATTGCGGTTGCCATATTTTTTTCGATTCCTTGAACGTGCCACCCCGCCCCTAACGCGCGGTGAGCCCGTAACGAGAGTTAGGGTCTCGTCCTGCCTACTACTTGGAGTAAAGCTCGACCACCAGCTGTTCCTGCGCGGCGATCGGGATGTTCGGTCTCGTCGGTCTTTCCAGCATCTTGCCGCTGAACGTGTCGCGATCCACAGCGATCCACGATAACGGCGCACCACGCGACGACTGATCCATCGCGGCCATCACGCTCGCCTGCTCGCGCGACTTCATGCGGACGCGGATCTCCTGGCCAGGCTGCACCAGGAAGCTCGGGATGTCGACGGACTTCTGGTTCACTTCGACGTGGCGGTGACGAACGAGCTGGCGCGCAGCCTTGCGGCTGCCGGCAAAGCCCATCCGGTACACGACGTTGTCGAGACGCGACTCCAGCGCCGCGAGAAGATTGTGTCCGGTGATTCCAGGGAGCGGTGCAACGCGCTCGAAGGTGTTCCGGAACTGTCTCTCGCTCACGCCGTAGATGCGTTTGATCTTCTGCTTCTCACGGAGCTGCTTCGAGTACTCCGACACCTTGCGGCGGCGGGCAGTGGAGGCACCGTGCTGACCAGGCGGTGTCGGACGACGCTCGACTGGGCACTTCTCGGTGAAGCACTTGGTCGCCTTGAGGAACAGCTTCGTTCCCTCGCGGCGGCACTGGCGGCAGCTCGCTTCTGTATAACGCATCGGCTAGACTCTCCGACGCTTGGGAGGGCGGCAGCCGTTGTGCGGAATCGGCGTGACGTCCTTGATCGACTTCACCTGGAGCCCGGCGGCGACGAGCGCCTGAATCGCTGACTCGCGTCCCGATCCCGGTCCCTGAACTCTCACGTGCACGCGACGAACGCCGAGTGTGACGGCTTCCCGTCCGGCCTGTTCGCCTGCAACGGTCGCGGCAAACGGAGTCGACTTCTTGGATCCCTTGAAGCCGGCTTTCCCCGACGAGCCCCACGAGATGGTGTTCCCGTGAGTATCGGTGATCGTGATCGTGGTGTTGTTGAATGTCGCGCTGACGTGGGCGACGCCTTCCGCCTCGATCACGCGCTTTACTTTCTTTCCAATGGCCATAATTACTTCGTTACCTTCTTCTTGCCGGCGATTGCGCGGCGTGGGCCCTTCTTGGTGCGGGCGTTGGTGTGCGTGCGCTGTCCACGAACCGGAAGTCCGCGGCGATGACGAATGCCCCGGTAGCTGCCGATGTCCATGAGGCGCTTGATGTTCATCGCGACTTCAGTGCGCAGGGCGCCTTCGACGCGGAAGTCCTTCTCGATCGCCTGACGCAGCCGGTTCACGTCAGTGTCGTTGAGATCGCGAACTCTCTGCTCGGAGTTGACGCCGGTCGAAGCCAGAATCCGGCGGGCGGTCGCGCGACCGATGCCGAAGATGTAGGTCAGGCCGATCTCGACCTTCTTCTCACGCGGGAGATCTACGCCAGCAATACGAGCCATGAATTAACCCTGCTTCTGCTTGTGCTTTGGATTGCGCTTGCAGATGATGCGAGTCACGCCCTGTCTCTTGATGACCTTGCAGTGCTCACAAATCGGCTTGACGCTGCTGCGAACTTTCACGTCCAACTCCCCACTAGATGGGCAAAAAGGGCCGAAGCCCTCCAAAAAACTTCGAGGTTAGCCTTTGAAAATACATAGGCTGGACCCCCAAAGCAAGCCGGGGAGACAGGCCAAAGTGTGATAGCAGACGGGGTTAGATCGACCTCATTACTGCCATGAGTTCTGACCTCGGATCCTTGGCCTGCGTGATCATCCGCCCGAGGACGATGTAGTTGGCTCCAGCCTTCGCTGCTTCCGCCGCTGTGACGGCTCTTTTTTGGTCGTCGGTCCTCGCACCCGCGACCCGGATTCCCGGAACCAGGAGCTTCAGCTTGTCTCCGTACTTCGCGCCGATCTTACTCGCCTCGAGACCGCTGCAAACCACACCGTGAGCCCCGACGCTCGCGCAATCCCCCGCTAGTCGCAGCACTTCGCCATACACCTCCAGCGTCTTCCGGCCCCAGGCGGTGCGAAGCATGGCGGCATCTAGGGAGGTCAGGATGGTCACGCCGAGGACCCCACACCGGCTCCCCGCTCCCTCCACCGCCGCGGCGAGCATCTCCCGCCCGCCAGTGGCATGGACCGTCAGCAGCCTGGCGCCGATCGCGGCTGCGCTCCGCGCCGCGCCTTCGACCGTTTTCGGAATGTCGTGCAGCTTGAGGTCGAGGAAGACATCATTGCCCAGCGCACGCAGCGCCTGCACTACCTGCGGTCCCGCCGCGGTAAAGAGTTCCCCACCCACTTTGTAGAATTTGCAGGTGTCGCCGAGCCGATCCACCATCGCCAGCGCGACATCCGCACGTGGGAAGTCGAGGGCGACGATTGGAATTGGACGTGACGTCCGGACCGGTGGCGTACTCTTCGTCGCGATCTTGGTGCGAGTCCCCGCTGGACGCGATTGAGGAGTCATCTCAGGCGTCCCAGGCAAGAGATCCACGCAGCTCCGTCAATGATCCCACTCCGTGCTTTCGACACCACCTCTCCAGATCGTCGACGAGCTTCTCGGCCAGTCTCGGTTCCTGCATCGCCGCGGTGCCAACCGCGACGAGAGACGCTCCCGCGATCACATACTGCACAATGTCCGTGGCTTTTGAAATCCCACCCACTCCTATCACCGGGAGTTGGACGGCCTTCGAGACTTTGTAGGTCGCGAGAACGCCGACCGGCAGCAGGCCCGGACCACTCACGCCGCCAGTGCCAAAACCAAGCGCAGCCTTGCGCGTCTCGATGTCTATCAGGAGACCCGGGAGAGTGTTGACCACCGAAATTCCATCGGCGCCCGCATCGGCCGCGGTCTGCGCGCTCCTCGCAATGTCCTGCAGCGTCGGTGAGAGCTTTACGAAAACAGGCTTCTTCGTCGCCGCACGCGCCCTCGTCACGACGTCGGTCAATGAGGCCGAGTCGGCGCCGAACTCCATCCCACCCGCCCTGACATTCGGACAGCTCACGTTCAGCTCGTAACCCGACACGGCCGGCGAATCATCGAGCATCGACACAACAGTCGCAAATTCCTCCGTGCGGCTGCCGACGACATTCACGAGCACCCTCGCTTCACGAAGGTTTTGCGCCAGCCACGGTAGATGCTCCGCGCGTACTTCCTCGACGCCGGGATTGGCGAGGCCAATCGCGTTGATCATTCCGCCTTCGAACTCAGCGACTCTTGGAGATCGCGCGCCGTGACGACGCTCGACGCTAACTGCCTTGGTGATGAGCCCTCCGAGCGCGTCGAGCCTGATGACGCTGGAGAGCTCTCGACCATATGCCGCGGTTCCCGCGGCAAGCAACACTGGATTTTGAAAGTCGATTCCCGCGGCGGTGACTGCGAGCGCGGATGAGGCCACCGCTACCGAGTGCCTCCGACGCGGGACTGATAGTGTGCGAGGTAGGCGATTACCGACTCCGCGATGTTCCTCGCCAGGGCGCGCTGATTGTCCTGATCACTCAGAAACGTCGCCTCGGACTGATTGCTGCCGAACCCGATCTCCACCAGCACGGCGGGCATGTACGATCCGCGCAGCACCGAGAAATTGGCCTGCTGCACTCCGCGGTTCGGGCCGGGGTGCACGTCTATCAAGCCGTTCTGGATCGTGAGTGCAAGATCACTCGACTCCCTCAGGTGTTCGTTCTGCGCCATGTCGGTAATGATGAAGCTGAGCGGATCTCCCTTTGGGGCGTTCGCGCCGGTCTCGAACTTTACCGATTCGTTTTCCATGTCCTGCACTCGGCGCTCGTCCTCGGTCTTGGCTTCAGCGAGGAAATATGTCTCGAATCCACGCTCGCGGGCTGCCGCGGCGGTGTTGTAGCCGGGTGCGTTTACGTGGATCGAGATGAAGACGTCGCCGTGACTGCTGTTGGCGAGCTTTCCCCGGTCAGCCAGCGCGACGAGCGTATCGGTCGTTCGAGTCATCACGACATCTACTCCGCGCGCACGCAGCACCGTGGCGAGCTTCTTTGCGACGGAGAGGGTGACATCCTTCTCGACGAACCATGATGGCAGTCCGATCGGACCGGTCATTCCATTGTCGGGGCCACCGTGGCCGGCGTCGATGACGACCATTCTTCGTCCAACCGGTTTCGGGACGACAGTTGGCCGAGGGATGATTGGGGCGGTCGTGACTGGAGTCGAGCTCGCGGATTGAACCGGCGTCGCAGTCCGCTCGGCGACCTGAGTCGCGAAGGTCCCCAGCACACTGTGCGAGACGTCGTAGTAGTAGCCACCGCCGTAACGCGGAATGACATCGCTCACGAACTGGAACGGCAGATAGAGCTGGCCGCCACGCACTTGTGGAGCGCGGCCCAGTGGAATGGTCAGACTGTCGCGTTTGGCGAACGGGATTCCGTCGATCAGGTCGAGGCGCGAGCGCGGAAGGATCAGGGTGTAGTGGAGGTTGGTGCCTGTCACCAGGATTCCGTGCATCGCCTTCATTAACGCGTCGGCGCGGACGCTCGCCTCGCCGCCGTCGATCGTTACCGGGACGGAAGTAACGGCCGCTCCGTCGCGCACCACGATGAACGTGGGAATAGGCGGAGATGGCTGTGCCGCAGCAACCTGAAGTGCCAGGACGATGGCGATCATCTCGTGCGAACCGCCCGCTGCATGTCGCGCTCGTCGTCGCGCCGCTTCTCGTCGGCGCGCTTGTCGTACAGCTTTTTCCCTTTGCCCAGCGCGAGAGCGACCTTCGCCTTCCCGCGCTTGAAATAGAGCTCGAGCGGAATCAGCGTCAGTCCCTGACGCTCGACCGCGCCGATCATTTTCCGAATCTCCTTGCGATGAAGCAGGAGTTTCCGGGTTCTGGTGGGCTCGTGATTGAAGTAGCTCGCCTTTTCGTAGGGCGAAATGTGCAGGTTGAGCAGAAAAACCTCACCGTCTTTAACGATCGCGTAGGAATCAGAGATGTTGGCCTTGCCGTCCCGGAGCGATTTGACCTCGCTCCCGGTCAGAACGACCCCCGCTTCCCAGGTGTCGATGATGTGGTAGTCGTGTCTGGCGCGTTTGTTCCGCGCGATCGACTGCTTCGCATCTTTCTCGACTGTCTCTGTCATTTGACTTCGTGCTCAAGTTAGACGCAACACATATTTCGTGAAAGGCGCGTTGCGTTGACTTCACCATTCCGAGTTTGGTATCTTCGGAGTTGAAGTTGCCGAAGTGGTGGAACTGGTAGACGCGCTGGCTTCAGGAGCCAGTGGGCGCAAGCTCGTGGGGGTTCGAGTCCCCCCTTCGGCACTGTATGCTCTTGCGATGGTTGCCCGGTGGGGGCAAGATAGGCGTCTCCATCGCCCAGGAGTGACAATGTCGCTCACCACCCGCAGCAACCGGCCGCACGCGCGCGAGACGCTTCCGCCTGCCTCGCCTGGCCTCCCCAGTGCGCGCCGCTCTTTCCAAATCCTCTTGATCCTGGCCGTGCCAATCCTCTCCGCCTGCGCGGACAGTGCGACAGAACCTTTGCGCGCGCCATCCTCCATAAGCGCCGATCGTTCCTTCCCCACCGAGCTGGCAACCGTTGGCTGGCAGGCGCAAGGACGCTCGCTCGTTGCCGGCCACGTCGCTGTAACGCCGCTCGTCGCAACGCGGATCTACGCCCTGCTCGGCGTCGCCCAATACGGCGCTGTCGTAGATGCCGACAAGCAAGTCGACGCCGACGGAATTCTCAGCGGCGATGGCTTCGGAGACGGTGGTAGGCGGAGATTCGAAGCCGAACGCGGTGCGATCGCGGCCGCGTCGACGCAGATCCTGTCGTATCTCTTCCCGGATGCGGCCGCGTCCCTGGAGCTGCGCCTCACCAACGAGGGGAAGGCTGGTCCGGGCGGAGTGCATCCGTTCTTTACGCGAGGTGTTGCCATCGGGCGCGCGTTCGGAGACGTGATGATCGATTGGGCAAACCATGACGGTTTCTCGGCACCGGAATGCACGACCGCAGCGCAATCGGCTACGTGTTGGCCAGGTACATATCCCTCTGGTCCAGGGTTCTGGACCCGGAACCCCGGCACTCCGCTGCCGCCCGTTGCGGGCCCAATGTTCGGCCGAATGAAGCCGTATTTCCTGACGAGTCCCGGTCAATTCCATCCGGCGCCACCGCCGGCGTTCGGCTCAGCGGCCTTCTTGGCCGACCTCGCCGCAGTAAGTGCCATCTCGACCGCACCGCGCACGCAGGCGCAGCTGGATACCGCGGTCTTCTGGAATCTTCCTGCGGGGACGTTCTCCGCGCTCGGGTACTGGGACGCGCTCGCCAGCCAATACATCACTGACCAGGGCTACGACGAGCGCGCCGCGGCGCACGTATTCGCGCTGACAAATGCAGCGGGTATGGACGCCGCCATCGGGTGCTGGGAGGCAAAGTTCAGTTACTGGTACATACGCCCGTATCAGGTGGACCAGACCACATACCCGATCACCACCCCGATTGGCCGGCCGAACCACCCCTCCTATCCGTCAGGGCACTCGTGTGTGTCGGCGGCGGCGGCCGCAGTGATCGCAGCGTTTTTCCCTGAGCACACGGCCACGTTGGACACTCAGGTCGGCCAGGCCGGGCGCTCGCGCGTCCTTGGTGGGATTCACTACCAGTTCGACATCACGGCTGGTCAGACACTCGGCCGCTCCGCTGCTGGTGTGGCGCTGGCGTACGACCGAGATCACGGCTTGCTCGCGGCAGTGAGATAAACGTAGGGAGCGAAAAAAAAGAGCGGCGCGTCTGTTTCGACAGGCGCGCCGCTCTTGCATCTGGTCCGCTTCTAAACCGTCTCGAGTATCGGCAGTCCACTTTTCTCCGGCCTGCTCTGCTCGACGCTGGGCAGTCCGACCCGCTCGCGCACAGTCGGTTCGTCGTGGAGCAAATCAGCGAGGCTGACGCCCTGAAGAACGTCGTCGATCCGGTGTTGCAGCATCACCCACACCGGCCGGATGCTGCAGTTGTGCGACGCGGAGCAGCGCTCTTCTTCGACCGGATGACTCACGCAGTGGAGGTCGAAGGTCTCCAGTTCGGAGGCGTGGATCACGTCCCTGATGGAGATCTCGGCCGGCGGCTTCGCCAGCACGTATCCACCTCTCGCGCCGCGAGTGCTTGCGATCACACCAGCCCGCCTTAGCCGCAGCAGTATCTGCTCGACGTAGTCGGCCGGAAGCCGCTCCTGCCTGGCAATCTCGCGGCCATTGACCGGACCGAGATCGCTGCGCTTGGCCAGGTTGAGCGCGCAAATCACACCGTACTCCGCCCATGTCGTTATCCGCATGTATTCAGGATAGGGATTGAGGGTGGTTGATACAAGGGGCTCGAGCTTATCCCGCCGACACGCCGCCGTGCTTGCCGCCCGGGACTCCAATCTCGGTCATTTTCCTGAGGTCGAGCACTTCGTCGATCTCTTTCGCCGGCAACACCTTCTCCCGCTTGACCAGATCGCGGATGAGCACGTTCTCCTTGACCGACTGCTTGCTCAGCTCCGCCGCACGTGCGTAGCCGATCTGGGGCGCCAGTGCGGTAGCAAGTGCGGCTGAACGCTCGAGCCAGTACTGGCATTGCTCTTCGTTTGCCTCGATTCCCTTTACTGTCTTGTCGGCGAAGACCTGCGCGGAATTCCGCAGAATCATCATCGACATCAGAACATTCTGCGCGATCACCGGCATCATCACGTTCAGCTCCAGCTGCCCATGCTCTGCGGCCACACTGACGCAGGTATCGTTACCGAACACCTGAAAACAAACCTGATTCACCATCTCCGGAATCGATGGGTTGACCTTGCCCGGCATGATCGACGACCCTGGTTGAACCGCGGGTAGACGAATTTCGTCAAATCCAGTGCGCGGGCCGCTCGCGAGCAGGCGCAGGTCACTCGCGATCTTGCTCAGGTCGAGTGCTAGAACCTTCAATTGAGCGCTGAAGCCGGCCACGTCTCCCATGCTTTGCATCAGCTGAATCCGGTCCTTCCCCTCGCGCAGCTCGACCTTGGCTGATTCACGGAGGTGTTTGACCATCAGCTTCGGATACTCGCGCTCGACATTCACTCCGGTACCGACGGCGCTGCCGCCGATCCCGAGGTCTCGCAGGTAATCCGCCGCCTCGAGGACGCGCTTGAGGCCCCTGCGCAGCGAGCCTGCGTACGCTTCGAGCTCCTGCCCAAGCCTGATCGGCATCGCGTCCTGCAAATGAGTGCGGCCAGATTTGAGAACGCGGTCGAACTCCTTCGCCTTCTTCTCGAACGCCTTCGCGAGCGTCTCGAACGCTTTCTCGAAGCCGACCAATTCCGTCAGACAGGCAAGTCGAATCGCGGTCGGAATCACGTCGTTGGTCGACTGCGCCATGTTGACGTGGTCGTTCGGATGGACCGGCGTGTAAGTGCCGCGTTTTCCGCCGAGGATTTCGTTGGCTCTGTTGGCGAGCACCTCGTTGATGTTCATGTTGTGCGACGTTCCGGCGCCGGCCTGATAGACGTCCACCACGAAATGTTCGCGGTGCTTGCCGGCGAGAATTTCGTCAGCGGCCTTGACGATCGCATCTGCAATCTTCTTGTCGAGCCGCCCTGTTTCCTTGTGAGTCAGCGCCGCGGCGCGCTTGATCATCACTGTCGCCTGGACGAACGCGGGGAGCGGTCGCAGCCCGCTGATCGGAAAGTTCTGCACAGCGCGCAGCGTCTGCACGCCGTAAAGCGCGTCAGCCGGAACTTCGAGAGCTCCGAGCGGATCTTTCTCAGTGCGAGTCTTATCGCTCATCGTAGTTGCGTATGAGTAACAGCATCAGCGGCCGACAATCCGGGCGCTGCCGTTGAGGAACGGATTGGACACCCGCTCTTCAGCGATCGTCGTGTCCATGCCGTGCCCCGGATATACCACCGTCTCGGGTGGGAGGGCAGATATCTTCTCGAGTGACGCCGCGAGCTGCGGTGGATTCGAGAACGGCAGGTCGGTTCTGCCGATGGAGCCCGCGAAGAGGCAGTCGCCGACCAGCGCGATGCCGTCGCCGTGGATGACGACATGGCCTGGCGAATGCCCGGGAGCGTGCATCACGGCAAGCTTGACATCGCCGACGCTGAGCGATTGACCGTCGGCAAATTCCCGCTCAGGCGGCGGCGGTTCCTCGAACGGGATACCGTAGACTTCGGCCTGTCGCGACGCTGCTTCGTAGAGGCGGCGGTCGAGCGGATGGAGATAGATCGGAACGTCCCACCGTCTCTTCACCGACGCGATCGCGCCGACGTGGTCCACGTGCGCGTGGGTGATCCAGATCGCTTCCAGCTTCGCCGTCGAATTGTCGATTGCTTCTACGAGGCGATCTCCCTCACCGCCAGGATCCACTATGACCGCGCGATTGGTGCGGTCATCCACCAACAGATAGCAGTTCTCCTGGAACGCTCCGACGGTGAAGGTCTGGACTACCACCGTTGAATCTTCCGCGCGGCGCGCACCCGACGCTGCATCAAGTGTAGCCTCCGGCACTTATGTGCGAGCTTTCCAACGCCTCGCGCGTCGCTTCCGACGACCCTTCACTCTCCATTTCCTTGAACCGCGTGATGTACTTGTCCGCGGCTATCGCTGCCGTCGTCGCATCACCGGATGCGGTGGTAACCTGTCGCGTGAGCTGAGCACGCAGATCGCCGGCAACGAAGAGACCCGGGATCGACGACATCATCGCGTTGTCAGTGAGCACGTACCCCATGACGTCGTGATCGAAATGTCCGGCGATCACACCGGTATTGGGGCGAAACCCGACGAAGATGAAGAGCCCCGTCGCTTCCAGAAAGTTTCTCTTGCCGGTCACGAGATTGTGCAGGTGAAGGGCGGTCATCCCCGTTTCCGGATTGCCTTCGACTATCTCCGCCACCGTGTCCCAGATCACTTCGATCTTCGGGTTGTCGAACACGTGCTTCTGCAGAATCTTCGAAGCGCGGAACTCGTTGCGACGATGAATCAGGTAGACCTTGCTCGCATAGCGCGTAAGGAAATCCGCCTCCTCGACAGCCGCGTCACCGCCTCCGACCACTGCCACAACCTGCTGCTTGAAGAACGCGGCGTCGCAAATGGCGCAGTAAGAGACGCCCTTCCCCGCGTACTCGAGCTCGCCGGGAATTCCTAGCTTGATCGGCGTTCCCCCAGCGGTGACGATGACAGCCGGTGAGCGGAACAAGTCGCCGTTCTCGACCTCGGTCCGGAAATAGCCGTCGGGCATCTTCGTCACCGATAAGACGCTGGTGGTCTCGAAGAACTCGGCGCCGAATTGCTTGGCGTGGGCCGCGAACTTTTCCGCCAGTTCGTAGCCGAGGATCTTCGGGAACCCAATCACATCGTCGAGATACTCGGTGTTGAGCAGCTCACCGCCCGGAAACCCGCGCTCCAGCACTGCGGTGCGGAGCATTGCGCGGCCGGTGTAAAGCGCGGCGGTCATTCCAGCCGGGCCCGCACCAACGATGACAACATCGTAGTCGCGTACTTTCACCATCAATGAAATATAACTCGCGCCATCCAAACTTCGGTTGCGGGCCGAGGCGTTCAGTAGCGAACGTGCCGCCCGCCATCGACGACGATGGTCTCGCCGGTGACATAATCCGCGCTGAGCAGGTACAGCACGGCCTGCGCGACGTCTTCGGGGCTGCCAATCCGACCGAGTGGTGTTGTGGCAACAAGCTTGTCAGCCTGTTCCTGCGTCCAACCTTCGGGTAGCAGTACTGAGCCCGGCGCGATGGCGTTCACTCGAATCTTCGGCGCCAAAGCGTGCGCCAGCCCTCGCGTCATCTGAACGATTCCCGCCTTTGTAATCGAGTGCGGGATGTACCCGCGCCACGCCTCGAATGCGGCGAGGTCGGCGATGTTGATGATCACGCCCCCGCGGTCGCGCATCACTCGCGCCGCCGCCTGCGCCAGAAAAAACGGCGCGCGCAGATTGAGCGCGAACATCGCGTCCCAGTCTTCGACGAGCACCTCGCCCACCGGCGTCCGGAGCATTATGGCTGC